>Ga0209278_1001447_pt1 | contig 14477 bp, 3 predicted proteins | sample JI81BgreenDNA_FD_187504 | JGI IMG/M metagenome (GOLD analysis project Ga0209278, IMG submission 187504) | Wastewater effluent complex algal communities from Wisconsin, to seasonally profile nutrient transformation and Carbon sequestration -... | ecosystem: Engineered > WWTP > Effluent > Algae... | reverse complement strand
AAAGCACAGGATGGCCAGCGACAGCGCGACGATGCCCGAGACCAGGCCCTTGCCGGCACGGAGCGCGCCGTGCGAGCGGCCGAGTTGGGTGATCTTGTCGAGCATCGGGCCAGTCTAGCGGCGCCGCCCGGGTGCTGCCGTCCACACCGATGAGGGCCGCGACGACTGGCCTTTTCGGGCCTTTGGTGGCGCAGGCCGCTGAGAACATCGGGCGATCACCCGCCGGTCCGTGTCACGGCCCGTGGGCACGGCGTGCCCGCGCGCCGCCGTGCGCGCCGTGTTGCCGGCGGGTGGCCCCGCCACTTGCTCGCCGCCACCATGCCCACCCGCCCCGCCACGCCCCCGTCCACCTCGCCGGCCCGCCCGATGCCTGCCGCGCGCCCGCGCCCGCTGCGGCAGCTGGCGCTGGCCCGGGGCTGGGGCATCCTGTGCCTGTGCGCGCCCGCGCTGGGCCTGGCCAACAGCGTGGTCTCGGGCCCGGCCTACCACCTGGCCGATTCGCGCACCGGCACCGCCGGCACGGCGGGCATCGACGCCGTGGGCGGCGGCTCCTGCCGCAGCGGGCCGTCGCCGGGCACGGCCGGTGGCGCCGGGCCCGCGATCGACCTCTCGAACGACCTGTCGCTCGTCTCGCTCGACTTCACCGGCACGCTGGTGGGCCTGAGCAGCGCCGGCGGCGCGGGCGGCAAGGGCGGCAGCGGCGACTCCTCGGGCCAGTGTGGCAAGGGCGACTTCGACGGCCGCGCCGGCGGCGCCGGCGGCTCGGTGCAGGCCTTCGTGCGGCATGGGGCCAACCCCGTCGGCGCCGTCTACCGCGTCAGCAGCACGGCCCTCGTGGCCGTCAGCCATGGCGGTGCCGGCGGAGCCGGTGGCAACAACACACGCAGCGGCAGCGGCTACAAGGGCGGCGACGGCGGTGCCGGCGGCGCGGGGGGCAACGTGCGCCTGGAGAACGAGCTTTCGCTGCAGGTCAGCGGCGGCCTCTCGGCCATGGGCCTGGTGGCGCAGAGCGGCGGCGGCGTGGGCGGCGCCGGCGGCTCGGCCGTGGGCAGCTCCAGCGCCGGCAGCGGCAAGCCCGGCGGCGCCGGCGGCGACGTGGTGCTGCGCAACACCGGGCAGATCGGCACCGACGGCGGCAACGCCATGTCGGCGCAGAGCATCGGCGGCTTCGGCGGCGACGGCGGCGTCAACACACGCAGCCACAGCGGCAGCGGCGGCACCGGCGGCGACGGCGGCACGCTGGCGGTGGACAACACCGGCAACCTGGTGGTGGGCCTGGCCGGCCGCGCGGCCTGCAGCGACAGCCTCACCAGCGGCTGCAACCCGGCGGGTGGCTTCGGCCTCGCGGCGCAGTCGGTGGGCGGTGGTGGCGGCCACGCGGGCGCGAGCGCCGGGCTGCACATCCTGGGCGCCGAGGGCGGCGACGCGGGCCATGCCGGCGCGGTGGTGGTCACCAACATCGGCGCCATCTCGGTGCTCGGGCCCTCGGGCACGGGCCTGTTCGCGCAGGCCATCGGCGGCGGCGGCGGCTCCGGCGGCATGGCCATCGCCACCGGCCGCAAGACCACGGCCGTGGGCGGTGCCGGCGGCGCGGGCGGCGACGGCGGCGCCGTCACCGTGCTCAACTACAACAGCCTGTGCACCGGCAGCGCCTGCGGCAGCGACGGCCGCCCGGTGGCCGACAACGGCACGGCCGGCGGCGCCATCGCGCTGGTGGCGCAGAGCATCGGCGGCGGCGGTGGCGTGGGCGGCTTCGCCAAGGCCAGCGGCCGCGGGACCAGCATCTTCGGCAACGCCTCGGCCACGGCCGTGGGTGGATCGGGCGGCAGCGGCGGCGCGGGCCGGCAGGTGGTGGTCAACCACGTGGGCCACCTGATGACGGCCGAGATCAGTTCACCCGCCCTGCTGGCGCAGAGCGTGGGCGGCGGCGGCGGCAGCGCCGGGGGTGCCGTGGCCTACGCGGTGGCGGTGGTGGGCGACAGCTCGGCCGTGGCCCACGGCGGCAGCGGCGGGGGTGGCGGCAACGGCGCCAACGTGCTCGTCAACTGCAGCAGCTACAGCGCCGTGGCGGCGGGCTTCAGCCCGTGCGCGGGCAGCGACCTGGTCAGCGGGCCGCAGCTGGGTTGGCGCGTGGCCACGGCCGGCCTGGGCTCGCCGGGCCTGGTGGCGCAGAGCATCGGCGGCGGCGGTGGCCACGGCGGCTATGCCATGTCGCTGTCGGGCAGCCTCATCGGCTCGCAGTCCTTCGGCTTTGGTGGCAGCGGTGGCACAGGCGGCACGGGTGGCGCGGTGTTCGCCAGCAGCAACGGCCAGTCCATCAGCACCGGCGGCGCGCAGTCGCCGGGCCTGCTGGCGCAGAGCATCGGCGGCGGTGGCGGCTCGGGCGGCAGCACCATCGACCTGAGCCTGGCCTACACGGGCAGCTCGGTCTCGGTGGGCGTGGGCGGCAAGGGCGCCAGCGGCCAGGCCGCGGGCGACGTGACCGTGCACAACCCGGGCGGCGTGGTCAGCACCGCGGGCGAGGGCTCGCAGGGCCTGGTGGCGCAGAGCATCGGCGGCGGTGGCGGCCACGGTGGCTCGGCGATCACGCTGGCGGCCTCCGGGCGCTACTCGGGCGCGCTGGCGGTGGGCGGCTCGGGCGCCAGCGGCGGCACGGGTGGCAAGGTCACGCTGGTCAACGACGACAGCGGCGCCAACGCGGCCTACGGCAGCGGCGCCATCACCACGCTGGGCGCGGGCGCCAGCGCGCTGGTGGCGCAGAGCATCGGCGGTGGCGGCGGCCATGGCGGTTACTCGGTGGCGCTGTCGGGCGCGGAGTTCGTGGCCGGCTCCGCCAGCCTGGGTGGCGAGGGCGGCTCGGGCAACTCGGCCAGCGCCGTGACCGTGTCCAACCGCGGCGCGCTCACCACGCAGGGCGGCGGCGCGCCGGTGCTGCTGGCGCAGAGCATCGGCGGCGGCGGCGGCTCGGGCGGCCACGCCATCGCCGGCAGCGTGGCCGGCATGGCCGGCATCGCCATCGGCAAGGGCGGCGCCGGGGGCACGGGCTCGGTGGGCGGCTCGGTGCAGGTCGACAACGTGGGTGCGATCACCGCCAGTTCCACGGACAACGGCCACGCGCCGGGCATCCTGGCGCAGAGCATCGGCGGCGGTGGTGGCCATGGCGGCTTCAGCGCGGCTGGCGCACTGTCGCTGCAGGTGGGCGTGACGCTGGCCGTGGGCGGTGGCGGTGGCAACGCCGGCAGCGCCGGCACGGTGAGCGTGGACCACTCGGCCGAGCTGCTGACGCGCGGCGCGTTTTCGCCCGGCATCCAGGCGCAGAGCGTGGGTGGCAACGGTGGCAACGGCGGCCACACGCTCGCCGCGGCGCTGGCCGGCGGCCTGAGCCTGGCCGCCAACGTGGGTGGCGGCGCGGGCAAGGGCGGCACGGGCGGCGACGTGTGGCTGCACGTGCACGGCAGCGGCCATCGCCTGGCCACCGAGGGCGACCAGTCGCCCGGCGTGCTGGGCCAGAGCCTGGGCGGCGCCGGCGGCACCGGTGGCTGGGCCGTCAGCGGCTCGGCCAGCATGGCGGCGGCGCCGTCGGTGTCGCTGGGCGGTGCGGGCGGCGCGGGCGGCAAGGCCGGCGCCGTGCACCTGACCGCGCGCCAGCCGGTGCAGACGGCCGGGCAGCTGTCGCCCGGCCTCGTGGGCCAGAGCCTGGGTGGGCACGGCGGCAGCGGCGGCTTCACGGCCGCGGGCTCGGCCACCACCGTGGTGGCCATGGCCACCAGCGTGGGCGGTGTGGGTGGCACGGGCGGGCAGGGCGGCGCGGTGAGCCTCCGCGCCGACGCGCCGGTGCTGACCACGGGCGCGCAGTCGGTGGGCATCCTGCTGCAGAGCGTGGGCGGCAACGGCGGCCATGGCGGCTCGGCGGTGTCGGGCAGCGCGTCCACGGGCAACCCGGCGATGGCGGTGTCGGTGGGCGCGGCCGGTGCCGCCGGCGCCACGGGTGGCACGGGCCAGAACGCGGGCACGGTGAACCTCGTGGGCCGCGGCACGGTGGCCACGCAAGGCGCCGGCTCGATCGGCGTGCTGGCGCAGAGCATCGGCGGCGGCGGTGGCAGCGGCGGCTCGACGGCGGCCTTTGCGGCCTCGGCCTCGGGCGGCGATGCCAACAGCACGAGCCTGGCCGCCGCCGTGACGGTGGGCGGCAAGGGCGCGGCCGGCGGTGCGGGCGCCGAGGCGGCGGTGCGCCTGCTCGGCGCCGTGCAGACGGGTGTGCCCACCGGCGGCGGCCTGCCCGCGCAGGGCGACCGCGCCATCGGCGTTCTGGTGCAGAGCATCGGCGGCAGCGGCGGCCATGGCGGCGCGGCCTACTCCAACGCCATCTCGGGCACGGCCTCGGTGGCTGTGGCCATCGGCGGCGGGGGCGGCAGCGGCGGCAACGCCGGCAACGTGCTGCTGAACTTCGACCCGCGCACCTACATGGCCACCAACCCGGACGTCATCACCGTCTACGGCAACGATCCGGCGCGCGGCCTGCAGCACTACATCGTCAGCGGCTTCCTCGAGGGCCGCTCGGTGGCCAGCTTCAACGCCGCGCAGTACCTGGCCAACCACGCCGACCTGCAGGCCACGTTCGACGGCGACCTCGCCGCGGCCACCAACCACTACGTCGCCACCGGCTACGCCGAGGGCCGCAGCGTGGCCGCGCCCGCGGGCCGCTTCCCGGTGAACCTGGGCCTGGCCGGCGGGCCGGCGGTGTTCATCGACCCGCTGACCTACATCGCCTCGCACGGCGACCTCGTCAACGCCTTCGGCAACGACCCCATCAACGGCCTGCGGCACTACCGCATCGCGGGTTACCTGGAGGGCCGGCTGACGGCCAGCTTCAATGCCGCGCAGTACCTGGCCAACAACGCCGACCTGGCAGCGGCCTACGGCAACAACACGCAGGCCGCCACCGCGCACTGGCTGAACAGCGGCTGGCGGGCCGGGCTGAGCGCCACGGCACCCGCCGGCAACACGCCCGTGAGCCCGGTGGTGCTGCCCAGCGTCACGACCTTCGGCCAGCAGGCGCCGGCCCTGGTGGCGCAGAGCATCGGCGGCGGCGGTGGCCACGGCGGCACGTCATCGGCCAACGCCACGAGCAACCGCCACGCGGCTTCGGTGTCGGTGGGCGGTTATGGCGCGGGCGGGGGTGACGGCGGCCTCGTGGTCGTGGCGCCCAGCGGCGCCATCAGCACCACGGGCGCGCAGTCGCCAGGTGTGCTGGCGCAGAGCATCGGTGGCGGCGGCGGCCATGGTGGATCGGCCTCGGCCTCGGCCGACGGCTCGCCGGGTGCCGTGGAGGCCGCGGGCGTGGCGGCCTACACGGGGCTGGTCGGCTCCACCGTGGGCAAGGCCACCGTGGCCGTGGCGCAGAAGTTCACCCAGAACGACGGCGCACCGACCTCCGGCGCCGCCAAGGGCAACAACGGCGTCGGCGCCTCGCTCAGCATCGGCGGCGCCGGGGGCGCGGGCGGCAAGGGCAACACCGTCACCGTGGACAGCAGCGCCGTGGTGACGACGCTGGGCGACCTCTCCAGCGGCCTGGTCGCGCAGAGCGTGGGCGGCGGTGGCGGCCACGGCGGCAGCAGCACCAGCAATGCGCAAGGCGGCAACAGCGCGGTGGCCGTCAGCCTGGGTGGCAGCGGCAGCACGGGCGGAGACGCCGGCGCCGTGCAGCTGCGCAACACGGGCCGCATCAGCACCATGGGCACGCAGTCGCAGGGCCTGTTCGCGCAGAGCGTGGGCGGTGGCGGTGGCGACGGCGGCTCGGCGAGCAGCAGCTCCGCCGCCGGCGGCAAGGCCGCGGCTTCGTTCGGCCTGGGCGGCAGCGGCGGGGGCGGCGGCAGCGGCGGCAGCGTCATGCTCATCAACACCGGCGCCGTGTACACGGCGCGCGGCCATGCCGCGGGCCTGTTTGCGCAGAGCGTGGGCGGCGGCGGCGGCCACGGCGGCGCGGCCAGCAGCGCGGCCACGGCGCCGGGCTCGGCCGACGACGGCAAGACCAGCGCCAGCACCGGCAGCGCCAGCTCGGCGCCCAACAACCAGGGCAACGCGGCCAGCGCCGGCAGCACCTCGGGCAGCGGCGCCAGCAAGGGCGGCGCGGCCGGGGCCGACAGCGGCTACGCGGCCAGCCTGGCCATCGGCGGCGCCGGCGGCAAGGCCGGCCACGGCGGCGACGTGGTCGTGCAGACCAGCGGTGACGTGGCCACGGCGCAGTTCGCGCCCGCCGACGGCCTGCACGCCGAGCTCGGCGCGCCCGCGGTGTTTGCGCAGAGTGTGGGCGGCGGCGGTGGCAGCGGCGGCAGCAGCAGCAGCAACGCCGACGGCGCCAAGAGCAGCGCCGCGCTCTCGCTGGGCGGCATGGGCTCGGGTGGCGGCAACGGCGGCGCGGTGAGCGTGCACGCCAGCGCCGGCTCGCTGGCCACGCGCGGCCTGCTCTCGCCGGCCATCGTGGCGCAGAGCGTGGGCGGGGGCGGCGGCAGCGGCGGCTCGGCCTCGTCGACCACGGGCCAGGGCAGCTCGGCCTCGGTGGCCCTGGGCCTGGGCGGCAGCGCCGGGGGAGGTGGCAAGGGCGGCTCGGTGGTGGTGTGCGGCCTGCGCAACGCCAACGGCAGCTGCGGCACGGGCCTGGCTGGCACGCTGGCGACCACGGGCGTGCTCTCGCACGGCGTGTTTGCGCAAAGCGTGGGCGGCGGCGGCGGCAACGGCGGCAGCGCGAGCAGCGCCGCCACCGCGGGCGACGCCAGCGGCAGCGACGACAACAGCGCCAGCGCGGGCGGCGGCAGCAGCTCGGCCAAGGCCAACAGCGGCGTGGCCGTGGCCGCGGCGCTGGGTGGCAGCGGCGGCAGCGGCGGCGCGGGTGGCGACGTGCGCCTGGCCGTGGGCGGCACCGTCGGCACGCAGGGCGCGCAGGCCGTGGCGCTGCTGGCGCAGAGCGTGGGCGGCGGCGGTGGCGCCGCCGGCAGCAGCAGCAGCAACGCCAGCAGCGGCGCGCATGCCGTGAGCCTGGCGCTGGGTGCCAGCGGCGGCAGCGGCGGCGTGGGCGGCAAGGTCACGGTGGACCTCGGCAGCACCGCCGTGCTCGGCACCGCCGGTGCCCTGGCGCACGGCGTGCTGGCGCAGAGCGTGGGCGGCGGCGGCGGCCTGGCCGGCAGCACCAGCAGCACCAGCGCCGACGCCGGCAACAGCGCCGTGAGCCTGGCCCTGGGCGGCAAGGCCGGCAGCGGCCAGGACGGCGGCGCGGTCACCGTGGCCAGTGGCGCCCAGGTGGCCACCACCGGCGTCGGCGCCGACGCCCTGCTGGTGCAGAGCATCGGCGGCGGCGGCGGCACGGGCGGCTCGGCCTCGGGCAGCGCCTCGGCCGGCAAGGCCGCGGCCACGCTGAGCCTGGGTGGCATCGGCGGCGGTTCGGGCAAGGGCGGGGACGTGCTCGTCACGCTCAGTGGCGGCAGCCTCAGCACCCAGGGTGAAGGCGCGCGCGGCCTGCTTGCGCAGAGCGTGGGCGGCGGTGGCGGCAGCGGCGGCAGCAGCAGCACCACCACGGGCAGCGGCACGGCCAAGTCGGCCAGCCTCTCGCTGGGCGGCCAGTCCGGCAGCTCGGGCGGTGGCGACGGCGGCAGCGTCACGGTCTCCAGCACCGGCACGCTGAACCTCGGCACGCAGGGCCACTTCGGCACCGCGGTGCTGGCGCAGAGCGTGGGCGGCGGCGGCGGCAGCGGCGGCAGCAGCACCACCAGCAGCAACGGCGACGCCGGCAGCTACACCCTGACGCTCAACCTGGGTGGCGCGGGTGGCAGCGGCGGCAAGGGCGGCAGTGTGTCGGTGGACCTGCGCCAGAGCGCGTCTCGCATCGGCACGCAGGGCCTGGCCGCCTTCGGCGTGGTGGCGCAGAGCATCGGCGGCGGCGGTGGCCTGGGCGGCGCGGCCTCGTGGGTGAACGGCGGCAGCGCCGGCAGCGTGAGCGGCGGCGGCCAGCTCGGCGGCAGCGGCGGCGACGGCGGTGCCGGCGGCAGCGTGGCGCTGTTCTCGGCCCAGACCGTGCAGACCCAGGGCGGCCTCGCCGTGGGCCTGCTGGCGCAGAGCGTGGGCGGCGGCGGCGGCGTGGGTGCCGCGGCCACGGCCAACAACGAGAGCACCAACATCCAGGGCACGGTGACGCTGGGCGCCAGCGGCGGCCGGGGCGGCGCCGGCGGCGGCGTGGGCCTCTCGCTGGGCGGGCAGGTGGCCACGGCCGGCGTGCTGGCCCACGCCGCGGTGGCGCAGAGCATCGGCGGCGGTGGTGGCCTCAACCTCACGCGCAGCCACAACGCGGTGCTGGGCGGCAACCAGGCGCAGTCGGGCGGCCTGGTGCAACTGGGCAGCAGCGCCACGGTGCAGACCAGCGGCAGCGGTGCCGTGGGCCTGGTGGCGCAGAGCATCGGTGGTGGTGGCGGCCTGTCGAACGCCATGGTCTCGGCCACGCTGGGCGGTGCCGGGGGCTCTGCCAACGGCGGCAACGTGCGTGTGTGCAACCTGCTGGATGCGAGCAGCCGCTGCAGCGGCGACGCCTGGCTCACCGGCAGCATCGCCACCACCGGCCCGCTGGGCCACGGCCTGCTGGCGCAGAGCATCGGGGGCGGCGGCGGCGCCGTGCTGAGCCCCAACAACGGCCTGCAGGAGACGCTGCGCAACAGCGGCTCCATCGGCGGCGAACTCAGCGTGTGGACAGCGCAGGCCATCAGCACGCAGGGCAACGGCGCGGCCGGGCTGGTGGCGCAGAGCATCGGCGCCGGGGGTGGCCTGGTCAGCGACCACTACTGGGCCACGGCCGCCGTGGGCCACACGCTCACGGCCTCGAGCAGCATCAACCAGTCCACCGGCGGCGCCGTGGTCGTGGACGCCAGCCGCGGCAACCAGGCCTGGAGCACGGCCGGCATGAACGCGCCCATGCTGGTGGCGCAGAGCATCGGTGGCGGTGGTGGCCTGTTCGCGCACACCAACCTCACGCAGGTCGGTACGCTGAACCTGAGCTTCCAGCTGGGTGGCACCGGCGGCAGCAGCGACAGCGCCAGCACCAGCGTGGCGCTGAGCACGCGCAGCATCGGCACCACCGGCGCCGGCAGCCTGGGCGTGCTGGCGCAGAGCGTGGCCGGCGGCGGCGGCCTGTTCTCGTGGGTGGCGCCCACCGTGGCCGCCCCGGGCTCGACGGCCAGCACCACCGCCACACTCAACGGCCAGCTGGGGCAGACGGCCAGCGGCAGCCGTGCCTTCGACGTCAGCGTGAGCGGCTCGCCCGTGCTCAGCACGCAGGGCCTGCACGCCGCGGGCGTGGTGGCGCAGAGCGTGGCCAATGGCGGCGGCCTGGTGCTGGCCGCCGGCCGCGCCGGCCAGGTGTTCGGCGGCACGCTGAACCTGGGCGCGACCAGCGGCGACTGGAAGTTCAGCGGCGCCACGCGCGTGCAGCTCGACGGCGGCAGCCTCGTCACCCAGGGCGACATGGCCCCGGCCCTGGTGGCGCAGACCGTCTCCGGCGGCGGTGGCTTGGGCCTGGTGCTGGCCGGCAACCTCAAGCTCGGCGGCCTGCCCGGCAGCCCGGCCTACCCGGGCGAGGACCGGCGCGCCAACCCGGCGGTGAGCGTCACCAACCAGGCGGCCATCACCACCACCGGCGCCGGCTCCATCGGCATCGTCGCGCAGAGCGTGGGCAACGGCGGCGGCCTGGGTTACGCCAGCGGCACCGTCACGATGGGTGCCGGCGGCAGCGGTGGCCACGGCGGCAAGGTGCTGGTGAACAGCAACGCACCGATCAGCACCTCGGGCATCAACGCCTACGGCATCCTGGCGCAGAGCGTGGGTGGCGGCGGCGGCGCGGCCATCGGCGTGGGCAGCAACCTCACGGTGACGCAGCGCAAGGGCACCGCCGACGCCGGCGACGTGACGGTCTACGTCAACGCCGACATCACCACCACCGGCGCAGGCGCGCACGGCGTGGTGGCGCAGAGCGTGCGCGGCGGCGGTGGCATCGTGGCCAGCGGCAGCACCACCACGGCCTACGGCGGCGACAAGGGCACGAGCGGCATCGTGCGCATCGTGGTGGCCAGCGGCGTGAACGTGCGCGCCAGCGGGGCCGGGGCCGTGGCGCTGTGGGGCTGGTCGTCGACCGACCCCATCGTCGAGGTCGGTGCCGGCGCCAGCGTGCTGGGCGGCAGCGGGGCGCCGGCGATGCACTTCGAGGGGCCGCTGAACGAACTGCACAACCAGGGGCACGTGGGCAGCGGCGACGGCCACGCCGGCCAGGCCGTGCTCACGGTGGGTGGCGACATCACCATCCACAACCGCGGCACGATGCTGGGCAACCTGCAGCTGAGCCCGGGTGCGCGCAACGAGGTGCACAACCACGCCGGCGCGCAGCTGCTGCACGGCGGCACGCTGGACCTCGGCGGCACCGGCACCCTGCGCAACGAGGGCACCCTGGCCCACGGCGGCGCGCCGGGCGCGGCCACGCGCATCGACGGCCACTTCGAGCAGGGCACCGGCGGCACGCTGGCGCTGCGCGTGGACCCGCAGCGCGGCGTCACCGACACCCTGCACGTCACCGGCCAGGCCACGCTGGCGGGTGCGCTGCAGCCGCTGCTGCACAACGCGCACACCGTGGCGCCGGGCACGCGCGAGCTGGGCACGCTGCTCAGCGCGGGTGGGGGCCTGGACGCCAGCGCGCTGCAGGTGCCCGATACCGCCATCCTCGACTTCCGCCTGCAGCACGGCGACGGCGCCGTGGGCTTCAGCGTGCACGCCGACTTCAGCCCCGAGGGCATGAGCGAAGACGTGCAGCGCCTGGGCGACCTGCTCGGCGGCGCGCAGGCCGCCGACCGCGAGAACTTCCGCGCGCTCACGGCCCGCCTGGTGACCATGGCCACGCCGCAGGAGCTGCACCAGGCCTACTGGGAGCTCAGCGGCGCCGGCGCCACCACGGTGGCCACGGTGGGCACACGGCTGGCCACGCTGTTCGGCCGCCTGCTGACGGATCGCGTGGGCGCCCAGCCCGCCGCGCGCGCCGCCGGCCAAACCGGCCACAGCGCCTGGGCCCAGGCCCTGGGCGAGCGCCACTCGGTGCGCCAGGACGGCGCCGGCACCGCCGACGCCGAGGCCCGCCTGGAGGGCTTGGCCAGCGGCACCGAGACGCGCCTGAGCGCGCGCAGCACCGTGGGCCTGGCGCTGGCCGGCAACCGATCGGAGCTGGGCATGTCGCACGGCTACCGCGCGCGCGGCCGTGGCCTGCAGCTGGGCGCGTACGGCGCGCACGAGGGCGCGGGCCGCTGGGCCGGCGCCTACGCGGCCGGCTCGCTGAACATCGCGCGCCAGGTGCTGGACACCGAGCGCCTGTTCGAGCTGACCGGCGCCGCCTACCGCGCACGCCTGCACACCGACGCCGTGGGCGCGCGGGGCGAAGTGGGCCTGCGCATGGGCCTGCCGGGCTGGGGCGTGGCGCCCTACGCCGCGCTGCAGCTGCAGCACTTCGTGATGCGCGCGCACCGCGAGAGCGGCACCGAGCAGCCGCACCTGGCCCTGGCCTACGGCCGCAGCGCCTTCACGCAGGCGCGCACCGAGCTGGGCACGGCGCTGCACGGCCGCCACACGCTGCGCGACGGCTCGGTGCTCAGCCTGCGCGGCCGCCTGGCCTGGGCCCACGAGGCCTGGACCGAGCACCGCATGAACGCCAGCTTCCAGACGCTGGGCGCCGAGGGCTTTGCCGTGAAGGGCCTGACACCGGCGAGCGACCTTGCGGTGCTGGCGGCGCAGGCCGAGCTGCGGCTGGCGGCCGCGCTGGCCGCCGAGATCAGCGCCCAGGGCGAGGCCGGCCGCGGCACGCGCACGCGCAGCTGGGCACTGGCGGTGCGCTACAGCTGGTGAGCGGGGCGGGCGGGCCGGAGGGCCCGCCGCCTGCTGCGCCGCGGCGCCGGTTGCCCCCACCAAAGCCAACGGCCCGCACGAGGCGGGCCGTTGGGCAAGGTGCGGAGCGCAGGGCCCTCAGGCCCCGGCGATCACTCGAAGCTCACTTGAAGTAGACCGCACCCACGTAGGCGTCGGCACCCGGCACGCGGCTCACCAGCGCCTCGGCGTCGCCGAGCTGCTTGGTCACCGGGTTCATCCAGCGCATGGTCACGGCACCCGAGCCGTCCTTCTTGACGAGGGCCAGCTGCTCCTGCACGAAGGGCTTGCCGTTGGCGTCCTTGACGTCGATGAGGCTCTTGCCGATGAGCTTGTTGTTGACGGCGTGGCCCAGGATCTTGACCGTCTGCGTGTCGGCCACGAACACATAGGTCGTGCCCTTGGCCCAGGGGCCGCCGGCGGTGATGCTGGCGCTGGCGGCGTCAAGGCCCTTGGCCTTGATCTCGGCCAGCGCGGCCTTCAGCAGGCCCTGCGCGTCTTCCTTGGTGGCGTGGGCCGGCGCGGCCAGCGCGGCGAGCGCGAAGGTGGCGGCCAGGAGGGTGAGCTTCTTCATGCGGAGTGTGCCGTGAGGGTGGGGTGGGGGTGATGGGAGGCGCCGTCGAGCCGGAACACGCTGACCGACTCGACCAGCCGCAAGGCCTGCTGACGCAGGCTTTCCGCGGCCGCCGCGCTTTGCTCGACCAGGGCCGCGTTCTGCTGCGTGACCTGGTCGATCATCCCGACCGCGCGGCTGACCTCGCCGATGCCGGCGGTCTGCTCCTGCGTGGCCGAGGTGATCTCGCCGATGAGGTCGCTGACCCGGCGCACCTGGGTCACGATCTCGTTCATGGTGCTGCCGGCGTCCTGCACGAGGCGCGCACCGGTCTCGACGCGGTCCACGCTGGTGCCGATGAGGGCCTTGATCTCGCGCGCCGCCTCGGCGCTGCGCTGCGCCAGGCTGCGCACCTCGCCGGCCACGACCGCGAAGCCGCGGCCCTGCTCGCCGGCACGCGCGGCTTCCACCGCGGCGTTGAGCGCCAGGATGTTGGTCTGGAAGGCGATGCCGTCGATGGTGCCGATGATGTCGGCGATGCGGCGGCTGCTGTCGCTGATCTCGTCCATGGTGGACACGACCTTGCCCACGACCTCGCCGCCCTGCGCGGCCACGGCGCTGGCCGCGGCGGCCAGCTGGTTGGCCTGCTGCGCGGTGTCGGCGTTGTGGCGCACGGTGGTGTCGATCTGCTGCATGGACGAGGCCGTGTGCTGCAGCTGGCTGGCCTGCTCCTCGGTGCGCTGCGAGAGGTCGGAGTTGCCCGCGGCGATCTCGCCCGCGGCCACGCGCACCGACTCCGAGGCGTCGCGCACGGCGTGCATGGCGCCGGCCAGCTGCTGGCGCACACGCTCGACATCGCCCATGAGCTGGCCCACCTCGTCGCGGCCCTGGGCGCGCAGCGGCTGCGTCAGGTCGCCGGCGGCCAGCGCCGCCACCTGGCGCGACAACGTCTCGGTGCGGCGCAGCAGCGCCGCCGACACCAGCAGCGACATCGCCAGCCCCAGGCCCAGCGCCACCACGGTGGCGATGCCGATGGACCACTGCGCACGAGCCGACGTCGCGCCCGCCGCGGCCACGTCTTCGCCGGCCATGGCCAGCTTGCGCTGGCTCATCACCTGCGTCTCGGCCAGCAGGGCCTCGTACTGCTTCTGAGCGGTGGACAAAAAGGTCGCGGCCATGGCCACGCCAGTGGACTTCATGTCCAGCGTGTCCTTGATCGACTTGTCGTACTCGTCGAAGCCCTTGGCCAGCTTCTGCAGCGCGACGGCGTCGGCCTCGTCCATGGGCTGGCCCTGCTGGGCCTGGACCAGCGAACGGATCTCGTTGGCGGTCTTGGCCAGCGCGGCGTCCACCGCGTCGATCTGCGGCTTCTCGAAGCCCAGCGACTCGTAGCCGATGGACTGGTTGATGAGGCCGTTCATGTCGCGCAGCGACGACTCGAAGCGCGCGGCGAAGGTGTAGGCCGGCAGCCGCTGCTGCACCACGGCCTGCAGCGCGTCGCGCAGTTGCGAGAAGCCCCACAGCGCGGCGGTGGCGGCGGCGAGCAGCAGCACCAGACAGATGGCGGGCGCCAGCATGAGCTTGGTGCGCAGCCGCAGGTCGTCGAGACGGAAGGCCATGTGGATGGGTGTCGGTTGGTCGTTGGCGGGCGCCCCGGCACGCGCAGGGCGCGCCGGGCCTCGTCTGCGGCATTTCGGCCGCCCCGCCCACCGACTTGAGCGCGTGGCCTCCTGGCCCGCCGCGCCCGCGCAGGCTCAGCCCGCGGCCAGCGGCGCGCCTGTGCGGGCGCGCAGGGTGTCGAGCCCGACACCCGGGGCGCATTCGCGCAGCACCAGCCCCTGCGGCGTCACGTCGATCACGGCGAGGTCGGTGTAGATGCGGCTGACGCAGCCCACGCCCGTGAGCGGGTAGCTGCAGCGCTCGACGATCTTGGGCTCGCCCGATTTCGTCGTGTGTTCCATCAGGATCCAGGTGGCGCGGGCGCCGG
>Ga0209278_1001446_pt1 | contig 14489 bp, 19 predicted proteins | sample JI81BgreenDNA_FD_187504 | JGI IMG/M metagenome (GOLD analysis project Ga0209278, IMG submission 187504) | Wastewater effluent complex algal communities from Wisconsin, to seasonally profile nutrient transformation and Carbon sequestration -... | ecosystem: Engineered > WWTP > Effluent > Algae... | reverse complement strand
GATACGTTGGACGCCACCATCACGGCGCTGCGCCAGATCGGGCTGAGCATCGAGGTTCGCGAGCATTCGATTTATGCGCAGCGAGATGCAGCGACGCTGAAGCCACTCCATCTCGTGACGGAGCCGCACCCCGCTTTCCCCACCGACATGCAGGCCCAGCTGATGACGGTGCTCACGCAAGCCGAGGGTACCAGCAGCATCCGCGAGACCATCTTTGAAAACCGCTTCATGCATGTGCCCGAGTTAGCGCGCATGGGGGCGAATATCAGCATCGACGGTAATTGCGCCAGCATTCACGGCAGCACGCCACTGAAAGGCGCACCCGTGATGGCGACCGACCTGCGCGCCTCCGTATCGCTGGTGATTGCAGCACTGGCTGCCGAGGGGGAAACGCACATCTCCCGCATCTACCATCTGGATCGCGGCTATGAACGGCTGGAGGAAAAACTGGCCAATTGCGGCGCCGATATTCGGCGGCTGCGTTAAAAGCCGGAGACAAACGCTAAGTTACATTGATTGCTACTGTTGTTCAGATTGTACTCATCGGTAGCATTGGCGCATACATTCGCTAGGTAATTATAACGGTAAAAGGGCTTCACGTTCCCAGTACGCGCTCTTCCATCGTCCATCTTGGTGTCGATGTTCCAAGCTTCTTCGGGTTTGATCACCGGTGCCTCTGGCGGCACACTGACTTGTTGGCCACCAAAGATATAGTAATTATTGTATGTGCCGTCATATAGCACCGGGTTTGCATTGCCGGTAATTGTGCCACCCCATTCGATGGAATAGCCCGCAGGGCCAAGTTTTGAGCGTGGCGAGTTGGTTCCCAATACTGCATCGCGATGCCCAGAGGCTCCAGCGAGCCCTGAATATGTTCCTTCGATAAGGCCCGCCAACGCCAATTGTTTCCAGTACTGATTAATCTCTCCGGTCAGGCCTGCAGCAGCCGCGGGTTGCAATTGTCCGTTACCATCCCCATTACAGGTGCCCGGGGTGCCGGCATTCCCGGGCTGCGCATTGCAGTTCGTCGCATCCTTGCCCCAGAAGGCCGTCGCGTTGGTCATGTCGCCGGGCAGGGCGAAATATTTGTCGCGGAAGGTTTGGGTGGCGGTGATGTAGCGTGAGAATTCCGTTGTGACCGAACGGAGTTCTGCGGCGCGTATCAACGACTGCCCGCCCAAAATGCCGCCGGTGAGCAAGCCAAGAATGACCAGCACGATGGATAGTTCTACCAGCGAAAACCCAGAACGCATCCTGCATTGCTCCTTCATAACCTCTTCATGATAATCAAATAACCATCTTTTCACAAGCGCAGGCTTTACCGAGGCGGGCCGTTGCTGTAAGCACCCAGCCTATGACCATGACCCTCACATCCCCGCTCACGCTGGCGATTCCCAAAGGCCGTATCTATGACGAGCTGGAGCCGCTGCTGGCGCGCGTTGGCATCACGCCGGAAGCGAAGTTCTTCGACGCGCGCGACCGTTCGCTGTCCTTTGCCACCAACATCCCCCTGCTTTCCATCATCCGCGTGCGCAGCTCCGACGTGGCCACCTTCGTGGCCTATGGTGCAGCCCAACTGGGCGTCTGCGGCTCGGACATTATGGACGAACACGCCTACCCGGATATTTACGCGCCGCTGGATCTGGGCATTGGGCGTTGCCGCCTGAGCGTGGCGGAGCCCGCCCATCTGGCCGAGGCGGATGATCCGACGCGCTGGTCGCATATTCGCGTGGCCACCAAATACCCCAACCTCACCCAGCGCCATTTCGCCGCGCGCGGCGTGCAGGCCGAATGCATTACTTTGAGTGGGGCGATGGAGCTTGCCCCCGCCATTGGTCTCAGCCAGCGCATTGTCGATCTGGTGAGCAGCGGCGCAACGCTGAAAGCCAACGGGCTGGTCGAAGTGGAGCGGATTATGGAGGTGTCGTCGCGGCTGATCGTGCATCGCGGTGCGTTCAAAACCCGCAGCCATGAGATCACCCCCATCATCGCCGCGTTTGAGGAGGCCATTGTATGACCGTACGCTTGCATATCGGGGCCGTCGATTTTGATACCCAGCTTGATACCTGCCTCCATAGCCGCCAGCATGAAGTGGCCGATGTAGCGCCCGTCGTGCGCGAGATCATCGCCCGGGTGCGCGCCGAGGGCGATGCTGCCGTGCTCGACTATACCGCACAGTTCGACCGCCTGACCCTTTCGGCCGATGCGCTTCGCGTGACGGACGCGGAGATCGATGCAGCCGTGGCAGCCTGCACGCCCGAGGTGCGCGCTGCGCTGGAAGTGGCTGCCGCGCGTATCCGCGCCTACCATGAAACCCAGCGCCCCACTGACCATCGCTGGGTGGATGCGCAGGGCGTGACCCTCGGCTGGCAGTATGCGCCACTCGAATCCGTCGGTATCTATGTGCCCGGCGGTAAAGCCAGCTACCCCAGCTCGGTGCTGATGAATGCCGTGCCCGCCAAGGTCGCGGGCGTGGATCGCATCGTGATGGTGGTGCCCACACCCGATGGGGTGATGAACCCGGCGCTGCTGGTCGCCGCGCAGCTTGCTGGTGTTGACGAGATCTACCGCGTGGGCGGCGCGCAGGCCGTGGCCGCACTGGCGTATGGCACCGCCAGTATCGCGCCGGTGGTGAAAATCGTCGGCCCCGGTAATGCCTATGTGGCCGAGGCGAAGCGCCAGGTCTTCGGCAAAGTCGGTATGGATACGATCGCCGGTCCGTCGGAAATCCTGGTCGTGGCGGATGCGAAGAACGAGCCGACCTGGATTGCTGCCGACCTGCTGAGCCAGGCGGAGCACGATGAAATGGCGCAGGCCATCCTCATCACCAACAGCATGAATTTCGCCGACGCCGTGGCCGCCGAGATCCAGCAGTTGCTGAATCTGCTGCCCCGTGGCGACATCGCCCGCCGGGCCTGGCAGCAGCACGGTGCGATCCTTGTAGTCGATCAATGGCACGAAGTGCTGCCGCTGATTGCGCGCATCGCGCCGGAGCATCTCGAACTGGCACTGGATGAGGCCGAGGAGATGGCACCGAAGATCCGCAATGCGGGGGCGATTTTCCTGGGCCGCCACACGCCCGAGGCTATGGGCGATTATCTCGCCGGACCCAGCCATGTGCTGCCCACCTCGGGTGCCGCGAAATTCTCCGGCGGGCTTTCGGTGTTTGATTTCTTGAACCGCACCAGCCTCATCGGCTGCAGTAAAAATCCCGAGCTTATCCAAGCGGCCGCCACACTGGCCGATGCCGAAGGCCTACCCGCCCACGCACTCAGCCTGCGGTTGCGCCTGAAATAAGCATATCTTGCAGCGCAGCAAAAACTGCGTATCCTAATGCGTATGGATGAGCCGTTTCACACCGACCGCATCGCGCATATCACGCTGGATGATGCCAGCATCATCCGCCGCACGCCAGAGGTGGAGCATGAACGCCGCGTGGCCATTGCCGACCTGCTGGACGAAAACCGTACGGCCCTGTGCGGCGAGTTCGCGCAGCATACCGGGCCGTATGCGCTGTTTGTATCGGTGCGCGACGGCAGGCTTTCCCTGCGTTTCACCGATGCGCAGGCACAGACGGCGCTGATTGCCGTGCCGCTGCCGCCCTTTCGCGGCATCATCAAAGATTATTTCCTGATGTGCGAAGGCTATTACGAGGCCATCAAGCGCGGCACCATCGACAAAATCCAGACCATGGATATGGCGCGCCGCTCCGTCCATAACGAAGGCTCCGACCTGCTACGCGACCAACTTGCCCACGCCCTGACGCTGGACGAAGCGACCGCGCGCCGCCTCTTCACCCTGCTTTGCGTGCTACACATCAAATGACTCAATGCGCGGCGTTGCTGTGTTGAACGCGAGCAGGGCGAGCGAGCCATCAGCCAGCGTCATGCTACGCATGCTCTAAAATTGCGCGCAGAGCGCGACTGCGCGAAGGCATCGCCAGTAGGCGATCTGCCGGAGCAAGCAAAGGCAAGGATTCAGTTGCACGGCAACTGAATCCTGCTATAAGCCCCGCCATGACCAAAGAAGATCTACTCGAATTCAAAGGCATTGTTGCCGAAGTGCTGCCCAACACCATGTTCCGCGTGAAGCTGGAAAATGGCCATGAAATGCTGGCGCATGCTTCCGGCTCGATGCGCAAGAACCGCATCCGCGTGCTGGCGGGCGATAAGGTCACGGTGGAAATGACACCGTATGACCTGACCAAAGGCCGCATCAAGTTCCGCGAGAAGTAATGATGGGCGCGCCAGTGCGCGCAAAGGGGTGCGCAAGCCCACCCCCTTACGCTGCTTCGCAGCTATCCCCCCTCGCGCGGCGGCTCGGCCTTACGGCCTACGCTTCCCCGTTATCTGTTGGATTTAGGCCATGACCGCATCCCTGATCCTTGCCTCCGCTTCGCCGCGCAGGCTCGCGCTGCTGGCGCAACTTGGCATCACGCCGCAGGCGGTTATCCCCGCCGACCTCGACGAATCCACCCTGCCCAGTGAACTTCCGGCTGCCTATGTGGCACGCATTGCGGAGGCCAAAGCACGGCTGGTTGCTGCCAACCACCCCGATATGCCTGTACTCGCGGCCGACACCACCGTGGCGGTGGGCCGCCGCATTCTGCAAAAAGCCGAGACGGAAGCCGAGGCGCGCCATTTTCTGACGCTGCTCTCTGGCCGGCGGCACCGCACGCTCACCTGCGTGGCCCTCATGCAGGCGGGCGTACTGCGCAGCAAAACAGTCAGCACGGTCGTGCAGTTCAAACGCTTGAGCGCGGCAGAAATCGACTGGTATCTGGCCAGTGGCGAATGGCAGGGCAAAGCCGGGGGCTACGCCATTCAAGGCAAGGCAGCAGCCTTCATTCCGTTCATTTCCGGCTCGTTCAGCAATGTAGTGGGCCTGCCACTGCATGAGACCGCGCAATTATTGAAGGGGACCTTGTCTCCTACCCCCCGGTAAACCCGGGGTCACCCCTGCCGCTTCGCGGCCCGCGCCACGCGACGGCGCTACGCATGTCCCATTAATCGTTAGGCAAGAGCGCGCCTAGTTTTTTACCCGCTAGAATATGCGCATGGAAATGTTGCACGCTCTGGCCCGCGCCTTCACCGTTATTGGTGATCAGGCGATAATCACTTGCGCCCAGCTGCGCAGCCACGGTACGCACCGCACGGAAAAAGCCCACGATCTGTGCGTTACTCGCTAGCGCAATAAAGTCATCATAGCGCGCGTAAGGACCCTTTGGGATCACCAGCACATGCGTTGGCGCATTGGGCGCAATGTCGGGGAAGGCCAGCGCAAAATCATCTTCGTACAACCGTTGCGTAGGAATCTCCCCACGTAGAATCTTCGCGAAGATATTGTTCGTCTCGTAGCTCACGCCTCTACCTTCTTGCTGCGCGCTTTTTTCTCGGCGATACCACTCGTGCCTTCGCGACGCGCCAGCTCGCCCATCACATCGGCCGCAGCAACGCCATGCGCCTGCCACAGCACCAGCAGGTGGAATAGCAAATCCGCACTTTCACTGATGACTTCCTCGCGCTTGCCACCAGCCGAGGCAATGGCCACTTCCACCGCTTCTTCGCCCACTTTTTTGCCGGCACGTTCAGGCCCTTTGCTCAGCAATTTGGCTACGTAGCTCGATTCCGCATCAGCCACTCTGGCGCGCTGCGCGATCACGGTGCAAAGCTTCTCTAACTGTTCGAACATGCTCATACAGCGGACCTTACCGCAATCGCCTGCGCGTTCAAATACTCTTTCACCTGCGCGATGGTGAATTGCGCGAAATGGAACACACTGGCCGCCAGCAAACCCGTAGCCCCGGCGCGCGCACCTTCCGCAAAATCCTTCAGGCTTCCCACCCCACCGGAAGCGATGAGCGGCACCTGCGTGCGCGCAGCAATGCTGCGCAGCAAATCCACGTCGTAGCCGTTCTTGGCGCCGTCGCGGTCCATGCTGGTCACCAGCAATTCACCCGCACCTAGCTGCTGCATGCGCACGGCCCACTCCACCGCATCAATGCCGGTGGGGTTACGCCCGCCATGGGTGAAAATCTCCCATTTGCCGGGTGCAACATTCTTTGCGTCGATCGCGACCACAATGCATTGGCTGCCAAATTTCTCGGCCGCTTCCGCCACAAATTCCGGGCGTTTGACGGCAGCGGAATTAATGCTCACTTTGTCAGCCCCCGCAAGCAGTAGGCTGCGAATATCGCCCACTTCGCGCACGCCGCCGCCGACCGTGAACGGCATAAAGCAGCGGCTCGCCACGCGGTCCACCATGTCCAGCAGCAGGCCGCGATTATCCGAAGTGGCGGTGATGTCGAGGAAGCAAAGCTCGTCGGCCCCTTGCGCATCGTAGATGCTGGCCTGTTCCACGGGGTCTCCCGCATCCACCAGATTGACGAAATTCACCCCCTTGACGACGCGGCCACCCGCCACATCCAGGCAAGGAATAATGCGGATGGGGAAGTTATTTGTTTGCTCCGCAGATCGCACATGCTGTGCGATGCTCCGCGCCGCTTCGCGGGCTGATGGCTCGCTCGGCCTGCTGGCCTCGCCGTTTGCATCCGAGGACATACTATCCCCCTCCCACCAACTGCAGCGCAGCTTTGGGGTCGATGGTTTTTTCATACAGCGCACGGCCGAGGATAATCCCCTCGATGCCTGCATCCTGCCGCGCACGCACGGCGGCAATGTCGCGCAGCGTGCTCATGCCGCCGGAGAGAATCACCGGAATGCGCACGGCTTCGGCCAAGGCTGCGGTCTCCTCGACGTTTGGGCCAGCAAGCGTGCCGTCGCGCGCAATGTCGGTATAGATAATGGCGGCGACCCCCACATCCTCGAACTGGCGGGCGAGGTCGACCGCGCGCACGGTGCTGGTCTCGACCCAGCCATGGGTCGCGACCATGCCGGCCTTCGCATCGATCCCCACGGCGATGCGGCCGGGATAGGCCGCTGCCGCCTCTTTCACCAGCGCGGGGTATTTCACCGCAATGGTGCCCAGAATGACGCGTGCAATGCCCGCCTCCAGCCAGCTATCGATCGTCTCCATGGTGCGGATGCCACCGCCAAGTTGCACCGGCACATCCACCGCTTTTAAAATCGCCTCCACCGCCGGACGATTCACCAGCGAGCCGCTGACCGCGCCGTTGAGATCGACCACATGCAGATAGCGAAAGCCCATCTGCGCGAAGGCAGCAGCCTGCGCCGCGGGGTCGTGGTGATAGACGGTCGCCTTTGCCATGTCGCCCTTGAGCAGGCGCACGCAATGGCCGTCTTTCAGATCAATGGCGGGGTAGAGCTGCATCAAATCAGATTCGAGATGGGTTCGAGTTTCTTGTAGAAATAATGGCCACTGACCATGCCCGCATTCACATACTCGTAATAGGGCATACTGCCCCATTCGGTGTAGCCATGCTCGCGGTAGATGGTGAGCGCACGCGCCTGCGTTTCGCGCACTGCGATATTCACGACCGAGAAACCATCTTTCGCCGCTTGGCGTTCAGCGGCTTCCAGCAGGTTCACGGCAAGCCCATGCCCACGGGCCCACGGGGCCACGAAATGCGCCTCCACCGTCACTGCAAAGGCTTGCGTTTCTTTCGATTTGCTGGGTCGCACCAGCTGAATGGAGCCAGCGACCACATTGTCCAGCTTGCCCACGAACAGGCTGCGGCTTGGGACCATCAGCACCCCATTCCAATAGCTCTCCAGCGTTTCACGCATGGGCGGCATCATCCAGTTGAACCCGATGCCATCGCGGATCGCATCTTCGGTGGCCTGGCAAAGCTCCGAAAGCTCGTTCGATTTGAGTACGGTTTTCAGCTCAACGGCCAGCTTGTGGCCGGATTTCACTTCGGCGTTTGCCATGGTGTTACGCCCCTTTCATGGCCAAAAAATTACGGATTAACTGCAGCCCGGCCCGTTGACTTTTCTCCGGATGGAACTGGCTGGCCACGATATTTTCACGCCCGATAAGTGCCACGATTTGCCCCCCATAGTCAACGCTTGCCAGCACGTCGTGCGGGCGGGTGCCGCTTGCCGCATAGGAATGCACAAAATACATGAATGGCGCCTGAGGCAACCCATTAAAGATCGCATGCTCCTGCTGCACCTGCAGGCGGTTCCACCCCATGTGCGGAATGCGTAAGCTGGCATCCTGCGGGGCGATGCGGGTCACCTCGCCCTCGAACCAGCCTAACCCTTCCGTGGTGCCATATTCATGGCCGCGCGCAAACAACATCTGCATGCCCACGCAAATACCAAAAAAGGGGATTTTATCGCGCAGCACGCGCTGCTCCAGCGCTGCGCGCATGCCGGGCAGCGCATTAAGCCCCGCCATGCAATCCGCAAACGCGCCCACACCGGGCAACACGAGATGCGTGGCATCCGCAAGCGCCGCCGCATCCGTCACCACATGGGGCATAACGCCCTCGGGCAGACAGGCGGCGAATGCTTTACGCACCGAGTGCAGGTTGCCTGCCCCGCAATCAATGATGGCCAGTTGCATGGTTAAGCCACCAACGCAGTGGTCGGATGGAGCCGATCAAAATAGCGCCGCTCCGCCAGTAATTGGCTCTCGGCGCAGACCACCGCGATTTCGCGGTAGCCTGCACGGGCAAGGCTGTGGCGGCGCAGATCGTTCGCCATACCCGCCAGCCAGAACTGCATGCCCAATTGCAAACAGGGCAGCGCCAACGCGTTCAGCGCAAGCCCATCCACCAGCCGGTCGGCCAGCACGGCTGCCAACAGGTAACCGCCTGCCGCCAACCAGCAACGATGATACAGCAGCCAGAACAGATGGAACACAAACGCCCAGATGGTAAAGCCCTCGCGCACCAGCACGATACGGTCGCTCGGCTCGGGCGCGTCGGCTTTCTCATGCACGGTGTAGATGTCGCCTTTGTTGCTCATCAGTTACTCGTCAGCACGCCTTTGGTCGAAGGCACGGCATCCGCCTTGCGCGGGTCGATGGCGATGGCCTCGCGCAAGCTGCGCGCCAGTCCCTTGTAGCAGCTTTCCACGATGTGGTGATTGTTGATGCCGTAGAGATTCTCCACATGCAGCGTCATGCCGCTGGTCTGTGCGAACGCCTGGAACCATTCGCGGAACAGCTCGGTATCCATATCGCCCAGCTTGGGCTTGCTGAACTCCACCTTCCATACAAAATAAGGCCGGCCGGATAGATCGAGCGCCACGCGGGTGAGCGTTTCGTCCATCGGGCTCAACGCCGAGCCGTAACGCACAATGCCTTTGCGGTCGCCCAATGCCTGAGCCACCGCCGTGCCGATGGCCAAGCCCGTATCTTCCGTGGTGTGGTGGTAATCGATATGCAGATCGCCCACCGCCTTCACCTTCAAATCCATCAGCGAGTGGCGCGATAGCTGCTCGAGCATGTGGTCCAGAAAGCCAATGCCGGTTGATACCTCATACTGGCCCGTGCCGTCGAGATTGACCTCTACGGCAATGCTGGTCTCTTTCGTGCTGCGTTCAACGGTGGCGATACGTGCCATAGGATGCTCCTTCCACTGGCTTCATCCCTAGAGCAGCGGGTTTTTCGCGTCAAACAATGATTGGCAGATCACCTAGCGGGTGGCAACGCTGGCCACAGGCTCAGCAGCGCTAGCTTTCTGCTGCCGCACTTGATTGGCCCAGTCGCGGTTCTCTAGCGCATCTTTTTTCTGCGCAACGGATTCAATATCTTTCTCATGCACCCCGATCAGCTTGCCGATCACCTTCGCGCCTGGCAGCAGCACCGTGCTGGTTGCCCAGCGGTCCCAGCGATGGGCCGTCTCTGGCGCGAGGCCGCGCACGCCAAAGAGCAGCCCCGTACTCAGCGCCGAGCCAGTGACTTTCCCGGCAAAAATATGCGATGCCGGCGACGGGTTGCCGATGGCTTTCTGCGTGGCGATGTTCAGGCCGATGCTCGAGGCCGTCCACATCAACCCCTGCGGCAAATGCTGCATCTCGTAGCGGTAGATTTCCTTGGCGTGGGCGCGAAAATCCTCGGCGCTGTACGGCACGCCCTGTTGCAGCGCCTCCATGGCGCGAGTACGGGCCGCTTCTTTCGCCCCGTGGCGGAAAAAATCGCCCAGAATCGGCTCGGCGACATAACGCACAGCATCCATCAGCCAGGGCATCTGGCGCTGTACCAGAATGGTCAGCGGTACGGCACCAAAATCGCCCACGACCTCGCCAATCCAATTTTGCGCGGTGCTGCCGCCGTCGGCGCTATGGTCATGCCCGCAGCCAATGGAAACGCGACGATTCAGATATTTTTGCGTCCATTTACCGACATAGGGATCGATCAGATCCGTCGCAGTGCAGGCCAGCGCGTGGTTAATGGTATAGGCGTAATCCTCGGCCTTATCGCGGCGGGTTTTGCTGGCTTCGTCCTGCGGTACGAAGTCGATCGTCGACACATCCGTGCTGTCGGCGGGCAAAGGCTCATGGATGTCAGGTCGTTTGGCCATTTATTTCCCCGGGAACAATGCCCATGTACCGGTAAGCACGCGCTTGCATAACGCCAGCCCACCCACGGTTTCTGCCGCACCCACCACGAGGTATTGCAGCGATGGACCACGCTGCTCGTCCAATTCCTTATCCTTGAACCCTAGCACCCCGCGCTTGATATTGTTCAAGCCATGCAGCGCCACCCCGAGCGATACGGTGGCACCGGCCACGATGCCGACCTTATCCACCGTGCCCACGCGCTTGGCAGCCATATCTGCCAGTGCGTGGTCATGCTCGGCGGTGCAACTGCTGTGGTCATGTGGCGTTGCATAAGGGTTAATGCCATCCTGCAAGCGGGATTTGGCATCGCTGATCAGCTTTCCCCACGCGCCTTTCAGCGTGCGCGCCACGGGTGCGGCTTCTGCGGCAGCGCCTTCGCTGGCATGTGCATGATCATGGCCGCAACCCGGCCCGTGCTGGTGGCCGTGGCCCTCATGCCCGTGAACATGCGAATGGTCGTGTGAATGGTCGTGCGGGTCGCTCATGGCGTTAGATCCGATCCAATAATAGTTTTTCACTGGTGGGTTGGGTGCGTTGCGCTTCCACCATTGCGGCAAATCCTTTGGGCTGGGCGGCGCGCTGGGCGGCCTTTGCTTGTGCCGTTTGCTGCATCACGCGTTGATACACCACGCCTTGTTCACCCAGCGCCTCCACGGTAGCGGCGGCGGGTTTTGCACGCGCTTCCAGCCAATCCTGCGCGAGGCGCGCTGCATCCTGTGGCAGCTGTTTGTGCAACTCCTGCGTCAGCACCTGACGTACTGTCGCATCCTGCGCAAACACCTGATGCAATGCCTGATGGCCGATGCGCTGGCCGTTCATGCTTTGCTGTTTGTGAATGCCCGCATCCACACCGAAGCTGGCGGGATCATGGGCAAATCGACTCACCATTTCCTCGATTTTCTCGGGCGGCAGGCCAACAGATTGTTCCAGTTTCGGGGTTTGCGCTAAGGCGCGCGCCTGGGTCACGAATGCCGCATCATGCACCAGCACGGCCAACGTGCGGGCATCATTGATGCGGTTATTGATCAGCTCGCGTGTCGCATCCACACTCGCTTGCTGGGTAATCGGAGCAGAGGGCACCAGTGCGTTATAGGCCCGGCCATAGGCTTCGGCGAAGCTGGTGCGAAACACATCGCTATCCAGCGCACGCGCCAGCGCCTCACGCTCCCGCGCAACATGCGCCAGCACTTCGGCCTCCGCTAAGCCCGCCGCGGCGCCCTCACGCAAACGATCGGCCACGCCAAAGGTAAATTGGCGCGTGCGGTACGCAGGGATGGGAGCAAGCGGCACTTCAAGAGTACTGCTGACTGGGCTGCTTGCGGCTGCCACGGAACTGGCCACGGCGACTCCTTTTATTTTTGTCGTGTCTACTAGTTATTGCGAATAACTCGCAACAAGTAAAATGAAGCTTTTGTGACAGCGCGTTTCCAGACGCCTAGAAACCCGAATTGACATTAAAATGTCATGAACGTGCATTAGTAGAATAAGGATGCCCAATTCCGCCACACATCGTGAATATTTTGTACGGCTTAGCCAGAATCGACAGCTATCGCCTGAATTATATGCGGCAGCCGAGGCCTATCTTGCTCGTGAGCAGCAAAAAGCACAGCGCAGCGGTAAACGGATGCCGTTTCGCGCCCTGAATGCCGCCGAGCAAGCACGCTATATGGCCGAGCATTTTGATGCGGCACCCCCTGAAGGACTTGGGGTTCGACAGGGCCATTATATTGCCTTATCGCGCGAAGAAGCCACCCCGCAGCGCCGCTTCATCGCTACTGACTTTCTGATGGATTGCCATGCACTGATCCTTGTTGGAAGGGATGCCACGGGGACGGTACAGCACACCATCATGGCGCATGTCGACCGCTACACGGATCTTGCCACATCCGTGCCCGCGCTGTTGCAACTCATGCCCGAAAACAGCCGGGTGGAGGCCACCATTATCGGCGGATCGAAAGGCTATAACCATTATTTGCATGGCGGATTGCTGCATGTATTGTCGCAAGCACCTGCCGTCACACGTATTCGCGAGGGGGTCGATGCGGGCAGCACCGTTGCGGTAGATACCCATACCGGGCAGGTCTTAGTGGCGCTAACGCCCGAAGAAAACGAAGCAACCAGTTACCATATCACCGAGTTACCCATGCGGATTGATTTTGGCCCAACTGTGCTAGAAGGTACCAATGGTAGCATCCTGCATCTGCAACGTGCCGCTGCCGATTTGGAAGGTACCCCTGCCAGTCTGCCGCTACAGCGAGCCTACGATGCAGTACAGGGCGTCTTCATCGAGCGCGATGCGTTGGGCAAGGAGCTTTACCAACTCCAAACCGACGATCAAAAGCTTAGCCGCGCCGACCTATTGCAACTGGTGGGCAGTATCAGCAGCACACTGCAAACTTCGGTAACGATTGATTATGAGGTGGCCGAAAATCAACTGACCACCATGCGTGTGTACCGCGAGCGTGACCAAGCTTCACTCGGCGTGATGTATGCCACCTTGCCAGATGCGGCATTGGGCCGAAATGGTCGCGTGAGCGGTCGCTAAGCCTTCTTCACGAACTGGGTTTTCAGCACCAGACCACGGACTTTCTCGTGGTTGCACTCGATCTCGCCCTCGTCAAACGTCAGGCGGATATGCTTCACCGTGGTGCCTCGCTTCAGCGTTACACCCGCGCCCTTTACCGGGAGATCCTTGATCAGCGTGACGGAATCTCCATCTTTCAGGATGTTGCCGTTGCTGTCTTTCACGATCTGTTCGTCTTGGTCCGGCATGGGTAGCGCTTTCTTTTGTTGGTGGCTATATCGGAGAAACTTCAAACAGTAGATTACGTCCCTATTTAACTCTCAATTATGAATTGATTCTCAGCTTTTACCTCGCGATGCAAGGCATACATCCCAACAGCTGCAAAAAGCCATGATAGGAACGGTAAAACTGCCATAAGCATAAAAATGACTACCGCAAGCACCCATGGGTAACGCGTGCATGTCGGCATAAGGCGTATTATTACCAACATACGCATTAGAAAGTTCCATACCCAACCCAAGCCGCGTAATAAAAACGGCACGGCATGGATGCGCAGTTCTTCTATAGGAGTAGGAGTGCCGGGAGGTGTTGGGCGCGTGTAAAGATATGTTATGATTACGGTAACCACAGCAAATGGAACAGTCGCTGCAATTGCATCTCCACCGCCAGCAATACCAAAACCAGAGCCAATCGCTGCGCCAATGAAAGCACCAAATAAAATCTTTTGACCTCTGCTCATCGTCATCCTCTTACTGTACCCTAAATCCGCGCGCAAAACCGTTTTTGGATTCTAGTAAGACTCCGTATTGCCGCTACTTTTTATCATGTATCTCGATAATTTTCTTAGGTTCGGGTCGGACATGCTCGGCGCTTCGCGCCTCCTCGCCAACGCTAAGTTCGCTTTGCTTACTAAGCTTTTGGTCGAACCTTCGGTTCTCGTCTGCCGGGTCAAGATACCAAAAGCACGAAGGCCGCACATGCGGCCTTCGTGCTTTTGGTGCCCCGGGTCGGACTCGAACCGACACACCCGTGAGGATACAAGATTTTGAGTCTAGCGCGTCTACCAATTCCACCACCGGGGCACTCAAAACGAGCCGCACTATAGTGGGGATTTTCTATTGGTCAACGCCCGTTCGCATGCTATTTCAGCAACCATGAAGCCACACCCGATCACGCCCAACAGTCCGCATGCTGTGTATCATGCTGCGCATGGCAGCAAAAAAATTGCCTTTCCAGAACTGATCGAACAAAGCGCTGAGGCGCAGGATGCCTTGCTGAAAAAGCTCGCCAAGCAATTCCGCCAGCGCGAGGATGGCTCGCTACGGCGCATGCTATTTGGTGGCGAGCGCTATAGCGAACGCATGGTAAAGCGCCATACCCCCACCATTCGCCAGCAGATTCTTGCCCTGCGCGAACAAGATTGGCCAGGCGCAGACGGCATCACCACGGGGCTGATGCAGGCAGTACTTGCC
>Ga0209278_1001445_pt1 | contig 14495 bp, 11 predicted proteins | sample JI81BgreenDNA_FD_187504 | JGI IMG/M metagenome (GOLD analysis project Ga0209278, IMG submission 187504) | Wastewater effluent complex algal communities from Wisconsin, to seasonally profile nutrient transformation and Carbon sequestration -... | ecosystem: Engineered > WWTP > Effluent > Algae... | reverse complement strand
TCGTGGCGCATGAGGAAGTCCCAGTAGAGCGTGGTGAAGGGGCAGGCGCGCTCGCCGGTGCGCTGCGTGGGGTCGAAGCGGCAGCCCTTGCAGTAGGGGCTCATGCGCGCGATGTACTGGCCGGTGGCGATGTAGGGTTTGCTGGCCATCACGCCACCGTCGGCGTACTGGCTCATGCCCAGGGTGTTGGGCAGCTCCACCCACTCCACGGCGTCCACGTACACGGCCAGGTACCAGGCGTGCAGGGCCTTGGGGTCCACGCCCAGCAGCAGGGCGTACAGGCCCGTGACCATCAGGCGCTGGATGTGGTGGGCGTAGCCGTGTTCCAGCGTCTGGCCGATGGCGTCCTTCAGGCAGGCCATGTCGGTGTTGCCCGTCCAGTACCAGGCGGGCAGGGGCTCGTGCGCGCCGAGCTCGTTGCGCTCGAGGTAGCCGGGCATCTGCGTCCAGTAGATGCCGCGCACGTACTCGCGCCAGCCCAGGATCTGGCGGATGAAGCCCTCCACCGCCGCCAGCGGCGCGCGGCCGGCGCGGTAGGCGGCCTCGGCGGCGGCCACCACCTCGCGCGGGTTCAGCAGCTTGAGGTTGAGCGCCGCGGCCAGGTGCGAATGCCACAGCCAGGGCTCGTTGGGCCACATGGCGTCCTGCACGTCGCCGAAGCCGGCCAGGCGCTCGGTGATGAAGCGGTCGAGCGACTGGAGCGCCTGCTCGCGCGTGACGGGCCAGCCGAAGCTGTCCAGCCGCCCCGGGTGGCCGGCGAAGCGCTCGCGCACGAGGGCGATCGCCTCGCGCGTGGTGGCATCGGGCTCGAACACCGCACGCGGCGGCACACGCCCCGGGCCCTGCGCGCCGAAGGGCTTGCGGTTGTCGGCGTCGTAGTTCCACTCGCCCCCCTCGGGCTCGCCGGCGGGCGTGAGCAGCACGCCGTGGCGCTTGCGCATCTCGCGGTAGAAGAACTCCAGCCGCAGCTGTTTGCGGCCCTTGGCGTGGGCGGCGAACTCGCGCACGGTGCTGAAGAAGTGGCGGTCTTCGCGCACGTCCAGCGCCAGCCCCGCGGCGGCCGCGGCCTCGCACAGCGCCTTGAGCACGCGCCAGTCGCCGGGTGCCGTCATCACCAGGGCCTGCGGGCGCAGGCGGGTGATGTCGGCGGCCAGCTGCTCGGCCAGGCCGCCGCGGTTGGCGGGGTCGTCCAGCCGGGTGTACTGCAGCGGCCGGCCGGCGGCCTGCAGCGCCTGCGCGAAGTGCCGCATGGCGGCCAGGAACACGGCGGTGCGCGGCTGGCTGCTCCAGACGTGGGTGGACTCCTCGGCCACCTCGGCCATCCACACCGCGTCCTGGGCCGGGTCGAAGCCGTCGAAGGCGCTGGCCTCGAGGTCGAGCTGGTCGCCCAGCACCAGCACCAGGTGGCGCAGCGGGTTGGGCAGCGCCTCAGCCACGGCCGGCTCCCGTGCCGCGCCCGCGCCGGCAGGCGTCGGAGCAGAACTTCACCTCGTCCCAGTTGGCGGCCCAGCGCTTGCGCCAGCTCATGGGCCGCCCGCAGGCCACGCAGGGCTTGCTGGGCAGGGCGGCCTTGTTGCCCTTGAAGCCGCTGGGGCGCGAGCCTGACGCCGGGTTGCCTGTGCGAGTCATGGGGTGAAGCATATGCAGTCGTGCGTCAGCTTGGGTTCGGCCGCAGAATGACCAGCAGCAGACGCGGTCAATGCGCGTCAAAGCAACGTCAAGGAGACGACATGAGCGACAGCCTGACCCTGGCCGACACCGCGGCCCCGGCCGCCCCCGCCGCGGACGACCCGGCCCAGCACGAGCCGCGTTACCGCAGCGGCGCGGTCGCAAGGATGCTGCGCATGCCGGTGGCCACGTTGCGGGTGTGGGAGCGGCGCTACCAGGTGTCGCAGCCGCAGCTCTCGCCCAGCGGCCAGCGCCTGTACAGCGCGGCGCAGGTGCAGCGGCTGGCGCAGCTCAAGCAGCTCACCGACCTGGGCCACGCCATCGGCAGCCTGGCCCGGCTCGACATGGCGCAGCTGCGCCAGGTGGTCGACACGCACGCCCGCACGCTGTCGCAGACCGCCGGCAGCGCCGTGGCCGAGGCCACGCTGGCGCCTCCGCTGCCCGGCCTGCCGGCGCTGGCGGGCCTGGGCGAACGCGCGGACCGCAGCGAGCGCCTCGAACGCCCCGAACCCGTGGCGCCCGCCACCCGCGGCCTGGAGGCGCCGCCGCTGGCCGGCCGTGGCCGCAGCCTCTCGTCGCGCTCGCCCGTTCCCCCACAGCCCTGGCGCGTGGTGGTGGTGGGCAAGCTGCTGGGCCAGCGCCTGAAGGGCGTGGTGCAGCAGGCCCTGGTGCCGCCGGGCCGCATGCTGCACCTGCAGGGCCCGTTCGAGACGCTGGAGGAGGCCGGCGCCGAGCCCCTGGCCGCCACGGCCGACGCGCTGCTGGTCTACGCCGCCAGCCTGCAGGACGACTGGCTCGACCAGCTGCTCGCCGCCATGCCCGCCTGGCGGGGCAAACCCATGGCCGTGCTCTACGGTTTTGCGTCGGAGCGCACCTGCCGGCTGTTTGCCCGCGTGCCCGGCCTGGCGCTGCTGCGCGGCCCGCAGAGCGACGCCGCCCTGGCTCAGTGGCTGCGCGGCTGGCGCCAGCAGATCGAGCTGCCGGCCCCGGGCGCGGCCCCGGCGCCCAGCGCCATGCCCGTGCCAGCGCGGCGCTGGGACGACGCCGCGCTGGCGTCGTTTGCCGGCCTGTCCACCACCATCGCCTGCGAGTGCCCGCGCCACGTGGCCGAGCTGCTGGTGCAGCTGTCGCACTTCGAGGCCTACAGCGCCGACTGCGAGAGCCGCAGCCCCGAAGACGCCGAGCTGCACGCCTACCTGCACCAGGTCACGGCGCTGGCGCGTGCGCAGTTCGAGACGGCGCTGGAGCGCGTGGCGCGCCACGAGGGACTGCTGCCCGCGGCCTGACACCGGCCCGCGGCATGATCGCGCCATGTTGCGCCTGATCGATGCCCCGGCCGTGGAGGCCGCCCTGCCTTTCGACACCCTGGTGGCCACGCTGCGCCAGGCCTTCGTGGCCGGCGCCACCGTGCCGCCGCGCCACCTGCACACGCTGCCCGATGGCGCCGGCGGCGAGCTGAACTCGCTGCTCATGCCGGCCTGGACGGCGCCGACGGCCGACGAACCCGGCTTCTACGGCGTGAAGATCGTCAACGTGGCCCCGGGCAACGCCGCGCGTGGCCTGCCGGGGCTGCACGGCGGCTACCTGCTGTTCGAGGCTGCCACCGGCCGCCCGCTGGCGCTGATCGACGCCGACGTGCTCACCGCGCGCCGCACCGCCGCCGCCTCGGCCCTGGCCGCGGCTTACCTGGCGCGGCCCGATGCCAGCCGGCTGCTGGTGCTGGGCGCCGGCCGCGTGGCCGCGCTGCTGCCGGCGGCGCACCGCGCCGTGCGGCCCATCCGCCACGTGGCCGTGTGGGCGCGGCGCCCCGAGGCCGCGGCCACCCTGGCCGTGCGCTGGCAGGCCGCCGGCTTCGACACCGAACTGGTGGAAGACACCGAGCTGCCCGCCGCCGTGGCCGCCGCCGACATCGTGAGCTGCGCCACCCTGGCCACCGAACCCCTGGTGCAGGGCGCCTGGCTGGCGCCGGGCTCGCACCTCGACCTCATCGGCAGCTTCACCCCCGCCATGCGCGAGGCCGACGACGAGTGCTTCCGCGGCGCCCGCATCACCGTCGACACCGAAGAAGCCCTGGCCAAGGCTGGCGACCTGCTGGGCCCGATGTCGCGCGGGGTCTTCAGCGCCGCCGACGTGCGCGCCACCCTGGCTCAGCTGTGCCGCGGCGCCGTGCCCGGGCGCACGCAGGAGCGCCAGCGCACCGTCTTCAAGTCGGTCGGCACGGCGCTGGAAGACCTGGCCGCCGCCCGCCAGGTGTGGGCCGCGGTGGGGGCTGGCGCCCCGGCCTGATCGGCCACACGCCCCCGGGCTGGGGCCTGCGCAGGCCCGGCGAGCCCTCGAAACCACTTTCACACCCGGTGCCAAGTCGTTCACCGGGAACGACTTTTTCCGCCCGTCACTTCCAGTTCGACGGCTAAGTCGTTGATTTGATTGATTTTTTCCGTGACGGCGCGTTGACGCTGCCGCGGCCCTTGCGCTACAGTGGGGCCTGGTGTGGTTTTGTGGGTTTTTGTGGGCCTTACCTCGGAAACGAGCGACAGCGCCCACCCAGGGAAGGAACGTCGGGCATGACATTTCGCGGGGGGCCGGTGCTCACGCTGGACGCCAAGGGCCGCCTGACGGTGCCCGCGCGTTGGCGCGAGCAGCTCATGGCCTCGGTGAACGGCCAGCTGGTCGTCGCCAAGCACCCGCACGGCTGCCTGAGCCTGTACCCGCTGAGCGTGTGGGAGCCCTTCGAGGCCCAGCTGCTGGCCCTGCCGCAGGAGCACGACGCCTGGCGCCGCCTGTACATCGGCAGCGCCACCGACGTGGAGATCGACAGCGGCAGCCGCGTGCTCATCCCGCCCGAGCTGCGCAGCTGGGCGGCGCTGGACCGTGAAGTGAAGCTGCTGGGCATGGGTTCGAGCTTCGAGATCTGGGACCTGCAGCGTTACGAGGTGCGCGAGGCCACCGCCATCGCGCTGGGGGCGCCCGAGGCGCTCAAGAGCCTGGTCATCCGGTGATTCCGGTGAACGCCCCGCACACCCAATGGTCCCACACCACCGTGTTGCTGAACGAGGCCGTCGAGGCGCTCGTCACGCAGCCGGCGGGCACCTACGTCGACGGCACCTTCGGCCGCGGCGGGCACAGCCGCGCCGTGCTGGCGAAGCTGGCGCCCGAGGGCCGGCTGGTGGCCTTCGACAAGGACCCCGCGGCGCTGGCTGAGGCTGCGCGCATCGACGACCCGCGCTTCGCCGTCCTTCACGCCAGCTTCGGCGACATGGCGTCCGAACTGGCCGCGATGGGCATCACCCAGGTGCAGGGCGTGCTGCTCGACCTGGGCGTGAGCTCGCCGCAGATCGACGACGCGTCGCGCGGATTCAGCTTCCGCGCCGACGCGCCCCTGGACATGCGCATGGACACCACGCGCGGCGAGACCGCGGCCGAATTCCTGGCCCGGGCCGATACCAAGACCATCGAGGAGGTGATCCGTGAACACGGCGAAGAACGGTTTGCTGCTGCGATTGCAAAGGCGCTTGTCGCTCGCCGCGAAAGCGGCGATCCCGTCCGCACAACCCTCGAGTTATCCGCACTCGTGGCTCGCGCCGTCAAGACCCGCGAGCCGGGCCAGGACCCTGCAACGCGCACGTTTCAGGCTCTTCGGATTCACGTCAACGCCGAGCTTGAGGCGCTGCAACAGGGCCTGAAGGCGGCACTCGGCCTGCTGGCGCCCACGGGCCGCCTGGTCGTGATCAGCTTCCACTCGCTGGAAGACCGCATCGTGAAGACCTTCATCGCCGCCGAGAGCCGCGATGTCTTCGACCGCCGCGCGCCCATGGCGCCGCCCAGGCCGCTGCGGCTGGCGGCGCTGGCGCGCGTCAAGCCCTCGGCGGCCGAGGTGGCCGCCAACCCGCGCGCCCGCTCGGCGGTGATGCGCGTGGCCGAGCGCACGGCGGTGCCGGCGTGATCCGCAAGTTCGACCTGCTGCTCGTGGCGCTGCTGCTGGCCAGCGCGCTGGGCCTGGTGCGCACGGCCTACGAGTCGCGCCGCGTGTTTGCCGAGCTCGACCGCGCGCGCCAGGAGCAGCGCCAGCTCGACGCCGACTACAAGCGCCTCGACGCCGAGCGCCAGGCCCAGGCCACGCACGCGCGGGTGCAGCGTGTGGCGCGCGAGCAGCTCAAGATGGGCAGCATCACGCCGGCCATCACCGTGTACGTGGACGACAGCGTGGCCGCACCGGCCGGGGGTGCGCGGTGAGCGGCCGCCAGCACGCCAGCGGCGCGCGCACGCCCACGGGCGCGGCGGGCACGGTCAAGAGCGTCAACTACGCCACCAGCCCGCTGCTGGCCAGCCCCACGCCGCCGTGGCGTTCGCGCTTCGTGGTGTTCATGGTGGCGGTGGGCTTTGCCGTGCTGTTCGGCCGCGCCGTGTGGCTGCAGATCGTGCACACCGACTTCTACCAGGCGCAGGGCGAGAAGCGCTTCGTCGTCACGCAGCCGCTGCCGGCCAGCCGCGGCCGCATCCTCGACCGCCACGGCCAGCTGCTGGCCACCAGCGTGGCCATGCCCAGCGTGCAGGTGGAGGCGCGCAGCTTCGCCGCCGACGTGGCCCAGCGCCGTGCCCTGGCCGCGGCGCTGAAGATGCCGTTTGCCGATCTGCAGGAGCGGCTCGACGGCGCCACCGGCACCGTGACGCTCAAGCGCCACGCCACCGAGGAGCAATGGCAGGCCGCCCAGGCCCTGGGCCTGAAGGGCGTGCAGCAGCTGCGCGAGTACCAGCGCCGCTGGCCCGAGGGCGAGTCGGCCGCGCACGTGGTGGGCTTCACCGACATCGACGGCAAGGGCATCGACGGCATCGAGCTCGCCTTCCAGCAGCGCCTGTCGGGTCAGCGCGGCCAGCGCACGGTGGTGCGCGACCGCTTCGGCCGCGTGGTCGAAGACGTGGGCGAGCAGGCCGGCCCGCGCCACGGCGACGACGTGCAGCTGGCCATCGACAGCAAGGTGCAGTTCTTCGCCTGGCAGCGCCTGCGCGAGGCCGTGGTCGAGCACCGCGCGCAGCGCGGCAGCGTGGTCGTGCTCGACGTCAAGACGGGCGAGGTGCTGGCCCTGGCCAACTACCCCAGCTACGACCCCGCGCAGCGCAACACCATGCGCAAGGAGCGGCTGCGCAACGCCGCGCTGACCGACGTGTTCGAGCCCGGCTCGACCATGAAGCCCTTCATCGCCGCGCTGGCGCTGGAGCGCGGCCCCTGGAAGCCGGGCACGCCCATCGACACCGCGCCGGGCTACATGGTCGTGGGCGGCAGCCGCATCAACGACGCCCACCCGCACGGCTGGCTCACGGTGGCCGAGGTCATCCAGAAGAGCAGCAACGTGGGCACGGTGAAGATGGCGCTGCCCATCCCCTCGCGCGAGATGCATGCGCTGTACACCGCCATCGGCATGGGGCAGCGGCCGCAGATCGACTTCCCCGGCGCCGTGACGGGCCGGCTGCGGCCCTACAAGAGCTGGCGCGAGATCGAGAAGGCGACCATGAGCTACGGCTACGGCCTGTCGGCCAGCCTGTTCCAGATCGCACGCGCTTACACCGTGTTTGCCAGCGACGGCCAGCTGCTGCCGGTGAGCATCGTCAAGCGCGAGGAGGGCACGCCCATCGCCGGCCAGCGCGTGATGAGCGCCGAGACCGCGCGCGCCGTGCGCGAGATGCTGCGCCTGGCCGCAGGCCCCGGCGGCACGGCGCCCAAGGCGCAGGCCCTGGGCTACTCGGTGGGCGGCAAGACGGGCACCGCCCGCAAGCTCGAGGGCAAGGTCTACAGCACCAGCAAGTACCGCTCGTTCTTCGTGGGGCTGGCGCCCGTGAGCGAGCCGCGCATCGTGGTGGCGGTGATGGTCGACGAGCCCAGCAAGGGCCTGTTCTACGGCGGCGACATCGCCGCCCCGGTGTTCAGCCAGGTGGTGGCGCAGACGCTGCGCGGCATGAACGTGGCGCCGGACATCGACGTCAAGGCGCAGATCGCGGTCAAGGCCACGCCCGCGGCGCCGGAGAGCTTCTGAGCATGCAGCGCATCGCCACCCCCGAGCAGGCCGCCGCGTGGCTGCGCGCGCGCACGCCGCAGGGCGCGCTCGTGGCCGACAGCCGGCGGGTGCAGGCGGGTGATGCCTTCGTCGCATGGCCCGGCCAGGCCGTGGACGCACGCCGCTTCGTGCCCGCCGCGCTGGCCGCCGGCGCCGCCGCCTGCCTGGTGGAGGCCGAGGGCGCCGAGGCCTGCGGCCTGCTGCCGGATGAGCGCATCGCCGCCTACGCGGGCCTCAAGCCCGCCACCGGCGCCATTGCCCACGGCTTCTACGGCCGCCCCTCCGAGCGCCTGCGCGTGGTGGCCACCACCGGCACCAACGGCAAGACCAGCACCGCCTGGTGGATGGCGCAAGCGATGTGCGCGCTGGGTCGGCCCGCGGGTGTGGTGGGCACCCTGGGCGTGGGCGAGCCGCCTTCGGCGCGCGGCGCCGGCCACCTGCAGGCCACGGGCCTGACCACGCCCGACCCCGTGACGCTGCACGCCTCGCTGGCGCGCTTCGAACGCGACGGGCTGGTGGCCTGCGCCATGGAGGCCTCGTCCATCGGCATCGAGGAGCACCGCCTCGCCGGCTGTGCCATCGAGGTGGCGCTCTTCACCAACCTCACGCAGGACCACCTCGACTACCACGGCACGATGGCCGCCTACGGCGTTGCCAAGCGCAAGCTCTTCAGCTGGCCGGGCCTCAAGGCCGCCGTGGTGAACGTGGACGACGCCTGGGGCGCTCAGCTGGCTGCTGAATTGAGCAGCAGCGACCTCGACGTCTGGCCCGTGTCGCTGCACGCCGCCGCGCGCCTGGTGGCGGGCGAGCGCCGCTACGGCCCCGACGGCCTGGTGTTCGAGGTGGCCGAGGGTGCCACGCGCCAGCTGCTCACCACCAGTGTGGTGGGCGAGTTCAACGCCAGCAACCTGCTCGTGGTGCTGGGCGGGCTGCGCGCGCTGGGCGTGCCGCTGGGTGACGCGGTGGCCGCGCTCGGCTCGCTCACGCCCGTGCCCGGGCGGCTGCAGCGTGTGGCGGGCGAGGGCGACGCGGTGGAGGCCATCGTCGACTACGCCCACACGCCCGACGCGCTGGATCAGGTGCTGGCCGCGCTGCGCCCCATGGCCCAGGCCCGTGGTGGCCGCCTGGTGTGTGTGTTCGGCTGCGGCGGCGACCGCGACGCCACCAAACGCCCGCTCATGGGCGCCATCGCCCGCCGCCTGGCCGACCGCGTGATCGTGACCAGCGACAACCCGCGCAGCGAGGACCCGGCCGCCATCGTGGCCCAGGTGCTGGCCGGCGCGGGCGCGGGCGCCGAAGGCGTGGTCGACCGCCGCGAGGCCATCCACCGCGCCGTGTGCGAGGCCGCGCCGGGCGATGTGGTGGTGGTGGCCGGCAAGGGCCACGAGACCACGCAGACCATCGCCGGCGTGGCCCACCCCTTCAGCGACGCCGACGAGGTGCGCGCCGCACTCGCGCAGCGGAGGGCCGCCGCATGATGACCCTGGCCCAGGCCCACGCCCTGCTGCCCGGCAGCAGCGTGCTCGGCGCCGGCGAGCTGCGCTTCACGCGCGTGCACACCGACACGCGCAGCATCGAGCCCGGCGACCTGTTCGTGGCGCTGCAGGGCGAGCGCTTCGACGGCCACGAGTTCATCGCCCAGGCCAAGGCGCGTGGCGCCGTGGCCGTGCTGGCCAGCCGCGCCGACGCCCTGGGCGAGGCCAGCCCCGGCGGCCTGCCCGGCCTGCTGGTGGCCGACACGCTGGCCGCGCTGCAGCAGCTGGCGCGCGGCTGGCGCCACCGCTTCCACCTGCCGCTGGTGGCCGTGACCGGCAGCAACGGCAAGACCACCGTCACGCAGATGGTGGCCGCCATCCTGCGCGCCGCGCACGGCACGGGCGCGCTGGCCACGGCGGGCAACCTCAACAACCACATCGGCGTGCCGCTCACGCTGCTGCGCCTGCGCCAGGACGACGAACACTGGCACCGCGCCGCCGTGGTGGAACTCGGCATGAACCACCCGGGCGAGATCGCCCTGCTCGCCGCGCTGGCCCAGCCCACGGTGGCGCTGGTGAACAACGCGCAGCGCGAGCACCAGGAGTTCATGAAGAGCGTGGAGGCCGTGGCCGACGAAAACGGCGCCGTCATCGACGCGCTGCCCACGGGCGGCACGGTGGTGATCCCGGCCGACGACACCTTCACGCCGCGCTGGCGCGCGCGCGCCGGCTCGCGGCGCGTGATGAGCTTCGGCGGCGCCGGCAGCGGCGCCGACGTGGTGGCCACGGGCACCTGGGACACCGAGGCCGCGGCCTGGGCGCTGACGCTCAGCACGCCCGCCGGCACGGCCGCGCTGAAGCTGCACCTGCCCGGCACGCACAACCTGCGCAACGCCGCCGCAGCCGCGGCCTGCGCGCTGGCCGCCGGCGAGAAGCTGGCCGCCGTGCAGGCCGGGCTCGAGGCCTTCCGCCCCGTGGCCGGCCGTTCGCAGCTGCACCGGCTGGCTTCGCCCGCCGGCACCGTGACGCTGGTGGACGACAGCTACAACGCCAACCCCGACAGCGTGCTCGCCGCCATCGAGGTGCTGGCCGGTCTGCCGGGCCCGCGCTGGCTGCTGCTGGGCGACATGGGCGAGGTGGGCGACGAAGGCCCGCGCTTCCACGCCGAGGTGGGCGCACGGGCGCGCGAGCGTGGCATCGAGGCCTTCTGGGCCGCCGGTGCGCTCAGCGCACACGCCGGTGCACACCAACATTTCGCGACCACGGCCGAGCTGGCCGCGGCGCTGCAGGACACCGCCACGCGCCCCGCCGCGCGCTCGGTGCTGGTGAAGGGATCGCGGTTCATGAAGATGGAGCAGGTGGTGCAGGCGCTGCGTGCGTTGTGGGGAGACGCTCCGTGCTCCTGAGCCTGTCGCAGTGGCTGCTGTCGCTGTACCCGGAGGAGCTGAGCTTCCTGCGGGTGTTCCAGTTCCTGACCTTCCGCGCCGTGCTGGCCGCGATGACGGCGCTGCTCATCGGCCTGGCCTTCGGGCCCTGGGTGATCCGCAAGCTCACCGAGATGAAGATCGGCCAGCCCATCCGCGAGTACGGCGTGCAGGCCCACCTGGGCAAGCGCGGCACGCCCACCATGGGCGGCGTGCTGGTGCTCATCGGCATCGGCGTGAGCACGTTGCTGTGGTTCGACTGGAGCAACCGCTTCGTGTGGGTGGTGATGCTCGTGACATTCGGATTCGGTGCCATCGGCTGGGCCGACGACTACCGCAAGGTGGTGCACAAGGACCCCGAGGGCATGCGCAGCCGCGAGAAGTTCTTCTGGCAGAGCCTCATCGGCCTGGTGGCCGCGCTCTACCTGGCCTTCAGCGTGGCCGAGACCAGCAACCTGCGTGTGCTGGAGCTGTTCCTCAACTGGGTGCGCAGCGGCTTCAGCGCCGAGCTGCCGCCGCGCGCCGACCTCATGGTGCCCTTCTTCAAGAGCATCAGCTACCCGCTGGGCGTGTTCGGCTTCGTGGCCTTCAGCTGGTTCGTGATCGTGGGCGCGAGCAATGCGGTCAACTTCACCGACGGGCTCGACGGCCTGGCCATCATGCCGGTGGTGCTGGTGGGCAGCGCGCTGGGCGTGTTTGCCTACGTGGTGGGCCGCGCGGACTTTTCGCGCTACCTGCTGTTCCCGCACATCCCGGGCGCGGGCGAGCTGCTGGTGTTCTGCGCCGCGATGGCCGGCGCGGGGCTGGCCTTCCTGTGGTTCAACGCCAACCCGGCGCAGGTGTTCATGGGCGACGTGGGCGCGCTGGCGCTGGGCGGTGCTTTAGGCACCATCGCCGTCATCACGCGCCAGGAGATCGTGCTCGGCATCATGGGCGGCATCTTCGTGGCCGAGGCGCTCTCCGTGATGATCCAGGTGGCCTGGTTCAAGTACACGAAGCGGCGCTACGGCACCGGGCGGCGCATCTTCCTGATGGCGCCGCTGCACCACCACTTCGAGAAGAAGGGCTGGGCCGAGACCCAGGTGGTGGTGCGCTTCTGGATCATCACCATGCTGCTGTGCCTGGTGGGTCTGGCGAGCCTGAAGCTCCGGTGATGGACTGGCTGAACCACACCCCCGTGCTCGTGCTGGGCCTTGGCACCAGCGGCCTGGCCATGGCGCGCTGGTGCGCGCGCCATGGCGCCCAGGTGACGGTGTGGGATTCGCGCGAGCAGCCGCCCGGTGCCGAGGCACTGGCGGCAGAGCACCCCGCCGTGGCCTTGCGCTCTGGTGTTCTCGAGCGCGCGTTGCTGCAAGGCTGCCAGCTGGTGCTCAAGAGCCCGGGCCTCGCGCCGGCCGACGAGCGCATCGCGGCCCTGCTGGCCGAGGCGCGCGCCACGGGCATTGCCGTGATGGGCGAGCTGGACCTGTTCGCGCGTGCGCTGGCCGACCTCAAGGCCACGCGCGGCTACGCGCCCAAGCTGCTGGCCATCACCGGCACCAACGGCAAGACCACGACCACCGCGATGACGGCGCTGCTGGTGGCGCGCACGGGCCGCGCGGTGGCCATGGCCGGCAACATCGGGCCGGCGCTGCTGGACGTGCTGGCGGAGAAGCTGGTGCACTGCGAGCTGCCGCCGCTCACGCCCGTGGCGCCGGTGGAAGCCGTCGAACCCGCGGCGCCGGTGGACGAGCCCGCCGCCGAGCAGGCCGTCGAACCCGCCGAGCCCGCGGCCGACCCCGCAACCCCGCAGCGCCCGCCGCTGCCCGAGGTGTGGGTGCTCGAGCTCTCCAGCTTCCAGCTCGAAGGCGGTGGCACCGGCGTGCGCGGCTTCGAGCCCGATGCCGCGGCCATCCTCAACCTCACGCAGGACCACCTCGACTGGCACGGCAGCATGGCCTCCTACGGCGCGGCCAAGGCGCGCATCTTCGGCAGCCGCGGCGTGTGCGTGATCAACCGCAGCGACGCCGCCGTGGAAGCCCTGCTGCCGCGCCCCGAGCTGCACGAGAAGGGCCCGCAGAAGGGCAAGCCCAAGACACCGGAACGCCAGGCCCTGCGATTCGGCCTCGACGCCCCGCGCGCGCCCGGCGACTTTGGCCTCGTGGTCGAGTCCGGCATGGCCTGGCTGGTGCGCGCGCTGCCGCAGGAAGAGGGCGTCAAGCTCAAGAAGGGCGAAGAGCCCGAGATCCACCTGCAGCGCCTGATGCCCGCCGACGCGCTGCGCGTGCGCGGCCGCCACAACGCCGCCAACGCGCTGGCCGCGCTGGCGCTGGCCACGGCCATCGGCTGCCCGCTGGCGCCCATGCTGCACGGTCTGCGCGAATACAGCGGCGAGCCGCACCGCGTGCAGTTCGTGGCGCGTGTGGGTGAGGTCGACGCCTACGACGACAGCAAGGGCACCAACGTCGGCGCCACCGTGGCCGCGCTGGAGGGCCTGGGCGCCGACCTCGCGCCAGCGCGCCTGGTGGTCATCCTGGGCGGCGATGGCAAGGGCCAGGACTTCACGCCCGTGGCCGGCCCGCTGGCGCGCCACGCACGCGCCGTGGCCACCATCGGCCGCGACGCCGCGGCCATCGAGGCCGTGCTCGAGCAGCACACAAGCGGCCTGCCGCTGCAGCGCTTTGCCTCGCTGGAACTCGCCGTGAACTGGAGCTTCGCGCAGGCGCAAGCGGGCGACGCCGTGCTGCTGAGCCCGGCCTGCGCCAGCCTGGACATGTTCCGCAACTACGCCCACCGTGCCGAGGTCTTCGTGGCCGCGGTGCAGGCGCTGGCGGCTGAGCGGGGAGAACTCGCGTGAACGCCGCGGCCGCGCTGCAAGGCCGCCTTGGCCGGCTGTGGGCGCAGCTGCGCACGCGGTTGGCGCCGCGCCGCGAGGGCACGGCCGGCCCGCTGCCCGTGCGCGAACACGTCGACGTGGGTGGCACACGCGCCGTGCGCCTGAGCGCCTTCGACACGCAGCTCGTCACCGTGGTGGCCGCGCTCGTGGCCTTCGGCCTGGTGATGGTGTACTCGGCCAGCATCGCGCTCGCGGACAACCCGCGCTTCTCGGGCATCACCCAGGGTTTCTTCCTCAAGAAGCACCTCATCGCCATCGGCGTGGCCTTCGTGGCCGCGCTGCTCACGGTGCAGCTGCCGATGTCGTTCTGGGAGAAAAACGCGCCCTGGGTGTTTGTCGTGGCGCTGGTGCTGCTGATCGCGGTGCTGCTGCCCTTCATCGGCAAGGTGGTCAACAACGCGCGCCGCTGGATCCCGCTGGGCTTCATGAACTTCCAGCCCAGCGAGCTGGCCAAGCTGGCGATTGCGCTCTACGCCGCCAGCTACATGGTGCGGCGCATGGACGTGCGCGAGAACTTCTGGCGCGCCGTCACGCCCATGGTCGTGGCCGTGGCCTTCGTGGGGGCGCTGCTGCTGCGCCAGCCCGACATGGGCGCCTTCATCGTGATCGCCACCATCGCGATGGGCATCCTGTTCCTGGGCGGTGTGAACGCGCGCATGTTCTTCCTCATCGCGCTGGTGATGCTGGTGGTGCTGGGCCTCTTCCTGGCGTTCGACGACCTGCGCCGCGAGCGCATCCTGGCCTACCTGGACCCCTGGAACCCCAAGTACGCGCAGGGCAAGGGCTACCAGCTCACGCACAGCCTCATCGCGCTGGGGCGCGGCGAGATCTTCGGCCAGGGCCTGGGCGCGAGCGTGGAGAAGCTGCACTACCTGCCCGAGGCGCACACCGACTTCCTGCTCGCCGTCATCGGCGAGGAGCTGGGCTTCGTGGGCGTGGCCGTGGTCATCGGCGCCTTCTTCTGGCTCACGCGGCGCATCGTCGGCATCGGCCGCCAGGCCAT
>Ga0209278_1001443_pt1 | contig 14505 bp, 8 predicted proteins | sample JI81BgreenDNA_FD_187504 | JGI IMG/M metagenome (GOLD analysis project Ga0209278, IMG submission 187504) | Wastewater effluent complex algal communities from Wisconsin, to seasonally profile nutrient transformation and Carbon sequestration -... | ecosystem: Engineered > WWTP > Effluent > Algae... | reverse complement strand
CGGAAGGCGCCACCGCCACCGACCTCGTGCTCACCGTCACCCAGATGCTCCGCAAGCACGGCGTGGTCGGCAAGTTCGTCGAGTTCTACGGCGACGGCCTCGACCAGCTGCCGCTGGCCGACCGCGCCACGATCGCCAACATGGCCCCGGAATACGGCGCCACCTGCGGCATCTTCCCGATCGACGGCGAAGCCCTGAACTACCTGCGCCTCTCCGGCCGCTCGGCCGAACAGATTGCGCTGGTCGAGGCCTATGCCAAGGCCCAGGGCCTGTGGCGCGACCCGTCGGTGGAAGCTGAGTACAGCTCGACGCTGAGCCTCGACATGGGTTCGGTGCTGCCGTCGCTGGCCGGCCCGAAGCGCCCGCAGGACCGCGTGCTGCTCTCCGACATGCAGAAGGTCTACCGCGAAGCCGTCAAGCCGATGGTCGAGGCGCGCGCCGCCAAGACCCCGGCCAAGGCCTCGGGTGAAGCCGACTTCAACGGCACGAAACTGAAGGACGGCGCGGTGGTCATCGCCGCCATCACTTCCTGCACCAACACCTCGAACCCGGCGGTGATGCTGGGCGCCGGCCTGCTCGCGCGCAACGCCGCGGCCAAGGGCCTGAAAGTCGCGCCGTGGGTGAAGACCTCGCTCGGCCCGGGCTCGCTGGTGGTCACCGACTACCTGAAGAAGGCCGGCGTGATGGACGACCTGGAAGCCCTCGGGTTCCACGTCGTCGGCTACGGCTGCACCACCTGCATCGGCAACTCCGGCCCGCTGCCGGAAGCCGTCTCGAAGGCGATCGCCGAGGGTGACCTCGTCGTGACCTCGGTGCTCTCGGGCAACCGCAACTTCGAAGGCCGCGTGCACGCCGAGGTGAAGATGAACTACCTCGCCTCGCCGCCGCTGGTCGTGGCCTACGCCATCGCCGGCACCACCGATCTCGACCTCTCGACCCAGCCGCTGGGCACGGGCAAGGACGGCCAGCCGGTCTACCTCAAGGACATCTGGCCGTCGAACAAGGAAATCGGCGACACCATCGCCGCCACCATCGGGCCGGAGATGTTCGCCAAGAACTACGCCGACGTCTTCCGCGGCGACAGCCGCTGGAACGCGGTGGAATCGCCGGACGGCGACGCCTACCAGTGGGACGACAGCACCTACATCAAGAACCCGCCCTACTTCGACGGCATGACGATGCAGGTCGGCTCGATCAGCGACATCCACGGCGCGCGCGTCATGGGCATCTTCGGCGACTCGATCACCACCGACCACATCTCGCCGGCCGGCAACATCAAGGCCAGCTCGCCGGCCGGCAAGTTCCTGCAGGCGCGCGGCGTCACCCCGGTGGACTTCAACAGCTACGGCTCGCGCCGCGGCAACGACGACGTGATGGTGCGCGGCACCTTCGCCAACATCCGCATCAAGAACCTGATGCTGGGCGGCGAGGAAGGCGGCAACACGATCCACTACCCGTCGGGTGACAAGCTGGCCATCTACGACGCGGCCATGAAGTACAAGGCCGAGGGCGTGGGCACGGTCGTGTTCGCGGGCAAGGAATACGGCACCGGCTCGTCGCGCGACTGGGCGGCCAAGGGCACCAACCTGCTGGGCATCAAGGCGGTCATCGCCGAGAGCTTCGAGCGCATCCACCGCTCGAACCTGGTGGGCATGGGCGTGCTGCCGCTGCAGTTCCTCGACGGCCAGAACGCCCAGACGCTCGGCCTGAAGGGCGATGAGGTGGTCTCGATCACCGGGCTGCAGGACGGCGCCGGAAAGGTGGCCGACATCAGCGCCAAGCGCCCGGACGGCTCGGTGGTGAGCTTCAAGGCCCAGGTGCTGCTCCTTACGCCGAAGGAAGTCGAGTACTTCCGCCACGGCGGCCTGCTGCACTACGTGCTGCGCCAGCTGGCGGCGGGCGCCAAGGCCGCCTGATCGAAGCAAGGGAGCCCCGCGTTCGCGCGGGCGTTCCCAAGGCCCAACGAAGGCCGCCTCCGGGCGGTCTTCGTCATTTCGGCCGCCATCACCGCGCGCCGGCGCCGCAAACCTCCCGAGTGGACCTATCTCGCCAATGCCGGCTTCGACCAGTCAGCGCTGACCAACACCCAGTCGTCGCCCTCGCGGCGCCAGACCGTCTCCACCCGCCGCGCCTCGACGCCCTCGGGCAGGAAACGGTTGCTGCCCGTCACCACGGCATCGAAACGCGCGGCAGCCCGATCGCCGTGCAGCGCCACCTCGACCGGACCGATCGCGACCCCGACGTTCTGCTGGCGAAGCAGCATCAGGGTCGCGTAGCGGCGCAGGCCATCGCGATCCATCCCCCCGGGGCCGCCGAAATCGGCATCCACCGCCTCCAGCAGCGCATCGGTGTCGCGGGCCTCGACGGCGCCCTGAAGGTCGGCGATGCGCGTCCGTAGCGCGGCCTCGTCCGGCGGCGCGGCGCAGCCTGAGAGGGCAAGGAAGACGATCGATGTCAGCACCGCGAGAAGGCCGCGCACCTTTATTCCTCGCAGCGCGGCAAAACCGCAGGCTGGCGGCTTGCCCGTTATCGCCCCCTGTGCTGCAATCGAGCGAATACTCGAATTTCCATACGGCACCGCATCCGAGTGCCGTCCGGTCCACGCGATAGGGGTCTTGTCGATGAGCATTGAGCGTCCTTGGTTGTCCAGCTACCCGCAGGGCGTCCCCGCGGAAATCGACGTGGACGAGTTCCCGTCCATCGTCTCCGTCCTCGATAACGCCATCGCCAAGTATCGCGATCGGCCGGCGTTCTCGAACATGGGCAAAGTGCTGACCTACGGGGACATCGACCGCCTCAGCCAGCAGTTCGCCAGCTACCTCTTGAACGTGCTGAAGCTGAAGAAGGGCGATCGCGTCGCGCTGATGATGCCGAACGTCCTGCAGTACCCGATCGCGATTTTCGGGACTCTGCGTGCGGGGCTCACGGTCGTCAACACCAACCCGCTCTACACCCCGCGCGAACTCAAGCACCAGCTCGACGACTCCGGCGCCAGCGTCCTGGTGGTGCTCGAAAACGTCGCGCATACCGCTGCGGAAGTCGTGGCCGGCACTCAGGTGAAGCAGGTCATCGTCACCTCGGTGGGCGAGATGCTCGGCTTCCCGAAGGGCAAGGTCGTCGATTTCGTCATCAAGTACGTCAAGAAACTGGTGCCGGACTACGCCATCCCCGGCGCCGTGAACTTCCGCCATGCGCTTTCGGAAGGCGCGAAGCATGCGCTGCCCTCGGTGACGCTGCGGAACACCGACATCGCGTTCCTGCAGTACACCGGCGGCACCACCGGCGTGGCCAAGGGCGCGATGCTCACGCACCGCAACCTCGTGGCCAACATGCAACAGGCGTCCGCGTGGATCGGCACGAACGCCAAGCCGGGCCAGGAGATCATCATCACGGCGCTGCCGCTGTACCACATCTTCGCCTTGACGGCGAACGGCCTCGTCTTCATGAAGTTCGGCGGCCTGAACCACCTGATCACCAATCCGCGCGACATGCCCGGCTTCGTCAAGGAGCTGAAGTCGGTGCGCTTCACCGCGATCACCGGCGTCAACACGCTGTTCAACGGCCTGCTCAATACCCCGGGCTTCGAGACCATTGATTTCTCCAGCCTGCACCTCACGCTGGGCGGAGGCATGGCCGTGCAGCGCGCCGTGGCGGAGCGCTGGAAGAAAGCGACCGGCTGCACGCTGGTCGAGGCCTACGGCCTGACCGAGACCTCGCCGGCGGCGTGCATGAACCCGCTCAACCTGAAGGACTTCAACGGTGCGATCGGCCTGCCGATCTCGTCCACTGATGCCTGCGTGAAGGACGATGAAGGCCGCACGCTGGCGCACGGCGAGGTGGGCGAACTCTGCATCAAGGGTCCGCAGGTCATGCAGGGCTACTGGCAGCGTCCCGAGGAGACCGCGAAGGTCATCGATGCCGAGGGTTGGCTGCACACCGGCGACATGGCGAAGATGGATCCGGCGGGCTTCTTCTACATCGTCGATCGCAAGAAGGACATGATCCTCGTCTCCGGCTTCAACGTGTACCCGAACGAGATCGAAGACGTGATCGCCACCATGCCCGGCGTGCTGGAAGTGGCCGCCGTGGGCGTTCCGGACGACAAATCCGGCGAGGCGGTGAAGGTCGTCGTCGTCCGCAAGGACCCGAGCCTCACGGCCGAACAGGTCAAGGCCTTCTGCAAGGAAAACCTCACCGGCTACAAGCATCCGAAGATCGTCGAGTTCCGCACCGAGCTGCCGAAGACCAACGTCGGGAAGATCCTGCGCCGCGAGCTCCGCGATTCGGCCGGCAAAGCGCCGGCCTGACGCCGCGCAATGGCCGTCGAGGAAGTCCGCCTCAACGTCAACGAACTGCAGCCCGGCATGTTCGTGTGCCGGCTCGAGGGGCGCTCGTGGGAGACCACGGCGTTCCCGCTGCAGGGCGTGATGGTACGCACGGTGGACGACATCATCGCCGTCCGCCAGCACGCGGATTACGTTTTCATCGACCGCATCCGCAGTGTCGACGGCACGCCGGAAGCGGTGTTGATGAGCCTCGACGTGGGCGGCGGCGGAAGTGGCCTGCGCCATCTGGGCCCGCCGACGACCTACCGCGTCAGCGCCAGCCTCGACGAGGAACTGCCACGGATCAAGTTCGCGGCGAACGAGGCGCAGAAGCTGTCCCGGCGGCTCACCGACGACCTGAGGGAAGGCCGCAAGCTGTCGATCGAGGAGATCAGCACCGCGGTCGAACCCGTGGTCGCCAGCGTCATCCGCAACCCGGACGCCTACTTCTGGCTGGCCAGCCTGAAAGAGCGCGATCCCTATGCCTACAGCCATGCGGTGAACTGCGCGGCGCTGATGTCGGCCTTCGGTCGGCAGCTCGGCTTCCCCGGCAGCGTGCTGGTGGAGCTCGCGAGTGCCGGCATGCTGATGGATCTGGGCATGGCCACCCTCCCCGAGGGCACCGTGAACCATGCTTCGCCGCTCTCGGTGACGCAACGCGAGACGATGAAGCGGCACGTCGATGCCAGCCTGGCCCAGCTCGATGGCACCGCCGGAACGACCCCACTGATCCGCAGTGCCGTGGCCCACCACCACGAGCGCCACGATGGCAGCGGTTATCCCGCTGGCCGCCGGGGCTTCGAGATCCCGCTCGAAGCTCGCATGCTGGGCATCGTCGACACCTTCGACGCGATGAGCAGCGCGCGCATCTACCAGCCCGCGTCCGCACGCCACCATGTCCTGCAGGCCCTGTACCGGGAGCGCGACCGGCTGTTCCAATCCGAGCTGATCGAACAGTTCAGCCAGAGTATCGGCGTGTACCCGACCGGCTCGCTCGTGGAGTTGAGCAGTGGCGAAGTGGCGGTCATCACGGCGCAAAACAGCGCGCGACGACTACTGCCCAAGGTCACCGTGCTGACACGCCCCGACAAGACGGTCAACCCGGCCTTCCGGCAGGTCGATCTCTGGCAGCAACCGGAATCGGACGGCCCTCGGCTCACCATCCACCGCGCGCTGCCGCCGGGAGCCTATGGCCTTGATCTCGCCGAGTTCTTCCTCTGATACCCCCGCCGGTTGGGCGGCCTACGAGGCCTCCGCGGCGAGACTGCTGAAAACAGCGTCCTCGAACGCGAGCCTGGCCTTGCTCCAGGTCCATTTCCGGCAGCGCCTGGCCTTGGCCGCCGCCCACGGACAACCGCGGGCCGAGGCCGCGTTGGATGAAGCCGAAGCCCGCATCGTCGCGGCGCTCCGACCCGGCGACCACTTTCTGCGCAGCGGTCACGGTGACTTCTTCGTGCTGCTCCCCCGGCTGCTGGGCCTCGGCCATGCGGAACTCGCCGCGCAACGCATCCTCCGCGAACTGGAGTCACCCATCGTCGCGGGTGGCCGCCATCTGCACCTGATGCCCACCGTCGGTGCGGCCCTGGCGACGGAACCCGACGAATCGCCAACCTCCCTGCAGCAGCGCGCCAGTGCCGCCGTGGTGCATGCCTTACGCGAAGGGGAAGCCATTGCCTTCGCCCGGGAATACGCGCAGGACGCGATGGTCACCGAGCTGCGCGATGCACTCTCCCGCAATGCACTCGACCTGGTCTACCAGCCCATCGTCACCCTGCCCGAGCAACGCGTCGTCGGCTATGAAGCCCTGGCGCGCTGGCGCCGCAGCGACGGCAATGCGGTCGCACCTTCGGTGTTCATCCCGATGGCGGAGGACGCGGGGCTTGCCGAAGAGCTCACGCGCTGGACCCTGCAGGTCGCACTGCGCGAATTCGTCCCCTTGCATCGCCGCCATCCCGAGCTCTACTGCGCCGTCAACCTCTCGGCCCGCGCTTTCGACAACCCGGCCCTGGTGGAACAAGTCATGGCCGCCTTGGCGATCTGGGAGCTTCCGCCAGGAAGCCTGATGATCGAAGTCACCGAAACCGCGGTACTGCATGACGTGGGACGCAGTGCCCATGCCCTGCAGCGTCTCGCTGGACAGGGTGTCCGACTGGCCATCGACGACTTCGGGCAGGGCTACTCCTCGCTGGGCTACCTGCGCCACTTGCCGGCCGCCATCCTCAAGATCGACCAGAGCTTCGTCGCCGAGGCCGCCAATCCGCGGACGCGCGCGCTACTGGAGGCGATCGCCAGCATGGCGCATCGCCTCGACATGCGCGCCGTGGCCGAAGGAGTGGAGACCGAGGCAATGCTGGGTGCCGTCCTGGAGGCTGGCTGCGACCACGCGCAGGGCTATCTGTTCGGCCGTCCCGCACCGATCAGCCACTGGCTGCGCTGATCGGCAACGACCGAAGGGTCGACGGCGTGCTCCACGATCCGCCGTGCGTCGTCAGAGCGTGCAACCTTGGCGCGAAGCCGTACCACCCAGCGCTTGCACGCTGTCGGTGCCAATCCAGCGGCCACTGACACCCGCGGCATAGGTGGCATCCAGCGTCATGATCGACAGGCTTCCGCTCGCATAGCTGCGGGCGAGGGTTCCCACCGCCCGTCGCGTCGGCCTGGCCGTCCAGGCGCACAGCGGGCAGAACCCCGTGAGCTGCTCGAGCGTCGCACTGGCCGTTGCGCCACCAAACGCCTCGCGCTCGGCGGTGAGGAAGCGGGGCACGCCCGCGGCGTCGTAGACGAAGGCCGCGTAGAACTCGTAATTGGGGAAGAGCTGCACGCTGTAGCCGGTTCCGGCGCGCGCCGGATCGAACCAGTGGCTGCTGGCATTCAGTGGTGCGCCGTTCAAGGTCGGGCAACCCCGGCCAAAGCTGGAAAACGCCTCGCTGCCGGTCTGCCCATCGAGGCGATAGCTGAACGTGAAAGCATCGGCACCGGTCGGCGTCGCCACCGCCTCCCCAACCGCGGCCAGCGCGTTGCGTGAACCGTCCCAAGCGCTTCGGTAGATCGTTCCTCGCCACTGGCCATTGGCACCCGGCGCGCGCCCTTGGAGGTAGTACCACGTCGAACTGCCGTCCTGCAGGTAGGTGTACCAGAGCCCCGCCCAATCGCTGCCGGCGGGATACAGGAACAGGCCGTGCCCCGAACGGGCGGTGTTGAAGTACCCACCGGAGCGCACCACCGGCGCCGTACCGGTCACGGTGGCGCGAATCGCCACCTCGCCGATGCGCGCCGACCGATTACTCGGAACGATGTACCAGCGTCCGGGCAACAGGGACGCACCACTCACCGAGAGTGTCTGGACGGGCGATGTCGCCGCCGAGACCGCCGCTGCCGCACTGCGCGCCGGTGCGGCAGTGATCGCGGGAATCGCCGAACTGGCCACCGGTGCCGGAACGCGCGCGAGATACAGGTCGACCCCTTCGCTGCCACGCGCGGTGACCGCGAGCGTCGTTGCGCCGGACGGAACATCGATGAACAGCCGGTCATGGGCCGCGCCTGCCGGCAGGCGGACGACCTTGTCCTCGCCGCTGGCCAAGGCGAGGCCGCTCTCGACGCGACCAGCGCGATTGATGCGCACCGGGATACTTCCCACGTTCACGCCGGCCGCGGATTGCACGGTGAGGTAACCCACGCGGCTTTGCGTGTCCGCAAGACCGGGCGCGTTCCACCCCAGACGGAGCGGGAAGGTCGCGCGTGCCGCGACGGTGCCCGGTCCCGTGGCGACGAGGCTGCCGTCACCGGCGTCCATCGGCACCTCGAAGGTCTCGACGCGCGCGGTGTGGGCGGCGGCGCCGGCGTTCACCACCAGCATCCAGTAAGCGAGGTTGCCGCAACTCGGGACGGCGACCGCCATTTCGCAGCGCTCCGAGGTGGTCGACATGCCCGACGAACAACGGAGTTCGTCGGCGCTCGCACGACCATCGCGGTTGCTGTCGACCCCCAGATACACGTCCACATTGCCCGACGAGAGGGAGCGTGCGTCCACCAGAACACGCCACTCCCGAGCCGTCGGTGCCGACGGCAGGACCCGCAGCGAAAGCGCCGCGTTTCCGGAGAACGGGAGCCACGGCGTTGGATCGACGGAGAGCGGAAATTCGGACACCTGCCCCTCGACAAGCGGGCTGGCGACGAAGCGCGCTGAAGGCAGGGCCCTGAGGTTGGTGGCGGTGACGTCCTGGAACCCACTGCCCGACGTCACGCCCAGCGTGAGCGACTCGGTGATCGGCCGGACGACGAGGGCCACTTCGCCCTCTGCACACGCGCCGCCGCCGCACACGCGATAGCGCAGGGAATCCTCGCCGCTGCGGTCGGCGGACGGCTGGTACACGACGAGGTCATCCGCCACCGTCCCGGCCGTTCCCGCGCCATTGATCGATGCCGTCCCCAGGGCAGGCGCTCGAACCACGGTCAGGGAACCATTCGCCAACTCGGACGCGGGAATACGGTCGTTCGCGAGGATGCGAAGACTGATCGCCGGTGAATTCTCGGTCAGGACGAAACGATCTGGGACGGCCTGCACGGCGGCAGACAGGGACGCGGACAAGAGGCCCGCCAAGGCGGCTGCGGCGAGGACGCCCGCCCATCGCAGTCGCGGCGAGGGCGGCGGGACACGGTGCTCGGGGGCGCAAACGGTCGTCGGCATGCACGTCAAGGCAGTGAGCAGGCCTTGGACTCTAACAGTGCGAACTGCGTCACACCGCAACTTCGTCAAAACAGGTCAAAAAGCGTGAAGCCGCCCACAGTTCCGTGAGGGAAATCACACTTTTTTAGCGCCTTGGACGACCGTCAAACCTCGGGCCGCATGTAGGGGAACAACAGGACATCGCGGATCGACGCGCGGTCGGTCAGCAGCATCACGAGGCGATCGATGCCGATGCCCAGCCCGCCCGTGGGGGCAAGGCCCACTTCCAGCGCGCGGATGTAGTCGGCGTCGAAGTGCATGGCCTCGTCGTCGCCGGCGTCCTTCGCTTCCACCTGCGCCTTGAAGCGGGCGGCCTGGTCCTCGGGGTCATTGAGCTCGGAGAAGCCGTTCGCGATCTCCTTGCCCCCGACGAACAGCTCGAAGCGGTCGGTGATGCCCGGCTCGCTATCACTCTCGCGGGCCAGCGGGCTGACTTCCACCGGGTAGTGGGTGATGAAGGTCGGCTGCACGAGGTTCCCTTCGACCAGCTTCTCGAAGAGTTCCAGCAGCAGCTTGCCCCAGCCGTAGGACGGCTTCACGTGCACGCCGTGGCGGGCGCAATGCTTGGCGAGCGCCTCGCGGTCGCGGCAGTCGGCGGCGGTGATCGTCGGGTCCGCTTCGCGCACGGCATCGTCCATACGCCAGCGACGGAACGCGGGGCCGAGGTCGATCGCCCTGCCCTCCCACTCCAGCGCGGTGCGGCCGAGCACCTCTTGGGCCACGTCGCGGATCACGCCTTCGGTGAGGTCCATGATCTCGGTGTACGTGGCGTAGGCCTCGTACAGCTCGAGCATCGTGAACTCGGGGTTGTGCCGGGTGGACACGCCCTCGTTGCGGAAATTGCGGTTGATCTCGTAGACGCGCTCGAAGCCACCGACGACGAGGCGCTTCAGGTACAACTCGGGCGCGACGCGCAGGTAGAGGTCGAGGTCCAGCGCATTGTGGTGCGTCATGAACGGCTTGGCCGTGGCGCCGCCGGGGATGTAATGCATCATCGGCGTCTCGACCTCGAGGAAGCGCCGGGCATCGAGCCAGCGACGCATTGCGCCGATGATCCGCGAGCGCAGCACGAACACCTCGCGCGACTCCTCGCTGACGATGGTGTCGACATAGCGCATGCGGTAGCGCTGTTCGACGTCGGCGAGGCCGTGGAACTTGTCCGGGAGCGGACGCAGCGCCTTGGTGAGCAGGCGGATGGCCGCCACCTTCACCGACAGCTCGCCGGTGCGCGTGCGGGTGAGGCCGCCCTCGACCGCGACGATGTCGCCGATGTCCCAGCCCTTGAAGGCGTCGTAGCTCTCGCCGAGGTCGGCGCCGACGAGGTAAAGCTGGAGGCGACCGCTCATGTCCTGCAGCTGCGCGAACGCGGCCTTGCCCATCACGCGCTTGGCCATCAAGCGGCCGGCGATGCGCACCGAGCGGCCACTGGCCTCCAGCGCCTCGGCCGTCCACTGGTCTTTGTCGGCGAACTCGCCCTGCAAGTCGCCCGCGTAGTGCTCGCGCTTGGCGTCGTTCGGGAAAGCGACGCCCTGCCCGCGCAGCGCCGTCAGTTTCGCGCGGCGCTCGGCGATGAGCTTGTTTTCATCGATGGGGGAATCGCTCATGCCGCGTCACTCCGTTTGGCGCCGACTTCGAGGCCGGCCTTCAGGCTGGCCTCGACGAACTCGTCGAGGTCGCCGTCGAGCACCTTCTGCGTGTCGCTGCGCTCGATGCCGGTGCGCAGGTCCTTGATGCGGCTCTGGTCGAGCACGTAGTTGCGGATCTGGCTGCCCCAGCCGATGTCGGACTTGGTCGCCTCGACGGCGTCCTTCTCGGCGTTGCGCTTCTGGATCTCGAGTTCGTACAGCTTCGCGGCGAGCATCTTCATCGCGGTGTCGCGGTTCTGGTGCTGGCTGCGGCCGTTCTGGCAGGCCACGACGATGCCGGTCGGCACGTGCGTGATGCGCACCGCCGATTCGGTCTTGTTCACGTGCTGGCCGCCGGCGCCCGAGGAGCGATAGACGTCGGTCTTGAGGTCGGCGGGATTGATCGTGATGTCGATGTTGTCGTCGACTTCCGGGGAGACGAACACCGAGGTGAAGCTCGTATGCCGGCGGTTGTCGGAATCGAACGGCGACTTGCGCACCAGGCGGTGCACGCCCGTCTCGGTCTTCAGCCAGCCGTAGGCGTAGTCGCCCTCGATGCGCACCGTGGCGGACTTGATGCCGGCCACGTCGCCACCGCTGACTTCCATCAGTTCGGTCTTCCAGCCGCGCGATTCGCACCAGCGCAGGTACATGCGCAGCAGGATCTCGGCCCAGTCCTGGGCCTCGGTGCCGCCGGCACCGGCCTGGATGTCGACGAAAGCATTCGCGCCATCCATCTTGCCGCTGAACATGCGCTGGAACTCGAGCTTCTCGAGGTGCACCTGGGCAGCCTCGACGTCGGCGACGACCGCGTTGAAGGTGTCCTCGTCGCTCTCCATTTCGGCGAGTTCGAGCAGCTCGAGCGCGCCGGTGAAGCCCTCGTCGAGGGTCTTCAGGCCATGCACGACCTTCTCGAGCGCGGCGCGCTCGCGGCCGAGGCCCTGCGCCTTCTCGGGCTCGTTCCAGATCGTCGGGCTTTCCAGCTCGCGACTGACTTCTTCTAGACGTTCGACCTTCTGGTCGTAGTCAAAGGTACCCCCTCAGCACATCCAGCCGACCCTTGAGGTCGGCGATGCGCTGGCGCACGGGATTGGTCTCCATGGCGCGTTCTCGGTGTTCGTGAAAGACCGGCGATTCTAGCAGCCGATGCGGCCGTCGCCGGTGCCCCGACGCGCAGGATTCAGGCAGCGTCGATCAGGCCGCCCACCAGTGACGAACCAGCAACTGCACGTCGCGTCGGCCGCGGAAATCGTCAAGGTCGAGGCCGAAGGCGAGGCGCACGCGGGCCGGCGGTGCGCCAAGGGCGGCGCCCCCGAAATGGATGGCATTGACCGGGCCAAGGCGGCCGGGCATGCCCAGTTCGAACTTGAGGTGGCGCTCGGCAAGGACCTTCCACGAGCGCACCTCGAACTCGCCGTCGAACAGCGGCTCCGGGAAGCCCTGCCCCCAAGGCCCGGCGAGTCGCAGCGCCTCGGCCGTCGGCCGGTTCAACTCCTGCGGCGCGAGCTCGCCGTCGGACCAGAGCTCGGCTTCGCGCAGCTCGTCGGTGAGCCGGCGCGCGACCGCAGCCTCGAAAGCGTGACGGAAAGCCTCGAAATTCGCCGCGTCGAGGCTCAGACCGGCCGCCATCGCGTGGCCGCCATAGCGGAGGATGAGCCCGGGATGCAGGGCATCGACATCCGCCAGCGCGTCGCGTACGTGCACGCCGGGAATGGAGCGGGCCGAACCGCGCAGCGTCGTCGAGCCGGCGTCCGACGGCGCGAAGGCGATCACCGGGCGGTGCAGTTTTTCCTTGAGCTTCGACGCCACGAGGCCCACCACACCGGGGTGCCAGCCCTCGTCGCGCAGGCAGTAGGCGTCGTGCCCGCCCTCGGGCAGCGGCAGCGCCGAGGCGGCGGATTCCGCGTCGTCCACCATCTGCTGCTGCAGTTCGCGACGCTCGGCATTGATGGCGTCGAGCTGCTTCGCGAGCTGCATGGCGCGATCGGCGTCGTCGGTGAGCAGGCACTCGATGCCGAGGGTCATGTCCTCGAGGCGGCCGGCGGCATTGATGCGCGGCCCGATGCCGAAGCCGATGTCCGTCGCCGTCAGCACCGGCAGACGGCGCTGGGCGACCTCGGCCAAGGCCAGCACGCCCGGCTGTCCGCGGCCTTCGCGCAGGCGCCTGAGGCCCGCGGCGACCAGCAGCCGATTGTTGTCGTCGAGCGGCACGAGATCGGCGACGGTACCCACGGCCACAAGGTCGAGGAGGCTGGAAAGATCCGCCTCCGCACCGGGCTCGCTGCGCTCGCGCAGCCGCGCGCGCAGCGCCAACAGCAGGTAGAACACGACGCCGACGCCGGCCAGCGCCTTGCTGGGGAAGCCGTCACCGCGCAGGTTGGGATTGACGATGGCGTCGGCAGCGGGCAATTCGTCACCGGGCAGATGGTGGTCGGTCACCAGCACCTGCCAGCCGTGCGCCTTCGCAGCGGCCACGCCGGGCAGGCAGGCGATGCCGGAGTCGACGGTGATGACGAGGTCCGGCGCGATCGGCGCCAACTCCTCCTCGACCAGGGCCGGCGACAGGCCGTAGCCATGCGCGATGCGATGCGGCACGCGGTAGGACACCCGCGTCGCGCCGAGCATTCTCAAGCCGCGAACAGCCACCGCGGTGCCGGTGGCGCCATCGCAGTCGAAATCGCCCACCACGACGAGGTGGGCATCGCGGCGCAGCGCGCGATGCAGAAGGTCGACAGCGGCGTCGATGCCGCCCAACTGCTGCGGCGCCAGCAGCTTCGCCAGCTTCAGTTCGGCCTGCTCGGCGGAAGCGATGCCGCGTGCGGCGTAGAGCCGCTGCAGCAGCGGCGGCACGTGGGGCGGCCAGCCGCCGACGGCCGGGATGTCGCGGCGGCGAAGGGTCGGCGATGCGGTCACGCGAAGCCCTTGAAGGCCGGCTTCCAGAACCGCCAGCGCTGGCTCCGCTCGAGCGAGACACGATGGCCATCGGCGAAATCGAGCCGCAGTTGCGCGAAGGCGCCCTGGGCCATCGACGCCATCGCCAGCGCGACCAGATCGTCGATGACCGACCACCGCCGTTCGGCGCGGAGGTCGATCAGGCCGGGTTTCGTGGCATCGACGCGATCACTCACCGTCGCGTCAGCCGCCTGTGCATACGCCGCCAGTTCGGGATCGGCCGTGGCCACGTGGCCCACGGGGCCTTCGACCTGATCGGGCAGCGCTCCCTCGCCCCAGAACCACAGGCTGTTCGCGGGCGGCAGGCCGCGGCGGGCGCGCTCGGCATTGACCGGGTGCTGGTGCATCAGCACCTGCGCCTCGCCCATCAGACTGCGCCAACGGCGCGCATCGGGGCCTTCCGGCAGGTAGGGAAAAGCGTCATCGCCAAGCGCGGCCAGCGGATGCGGAAAGGACGGCAGGCGCGTCTCGCGAGGGCACTGCACCGACCACGCCTCCGCCTCGCGGGCTTCGAAAACGTAACCGAAATCGCCGAACAGTGGCTTCAGCGGGGCCATCAACGCCTCGGCGTCCTCTACCGTGAGCCCGAGGTTTCCCCAGGCCATCAGCCGCGCCGTGGTGAGGTCGGGCTGCAACCAGACGGGGTCGGCGCGCAGCCATTGGAACGGCTGCACCTCGCCCTGCGGCTTCAAGCGCCGCTCCATGAGGGCCGCGCTGGGCCAATGCCCCACCGGACGCAGGCGGAACGGCCGACGCAGCTGGGCGAGTTCGCCCGTCTCGGCATCGCTGGTCGCCGCACACCCGATGGCTTTCGCGACGGCGGGCGATGGACCCTGGCCGGCGAAGTATCGGCGAGCCGGAAGCAGCAGCGTCAGCA
>Ga0209278_1001442_pt1 | contig 14513 bp, 8 predicted proteins | sample JI81BgreenDNA_FD_187504 | JGI IMG/M metagenome (GOLD analysis project Ga0209278, IMG submission 187504) | Wastewater effluent complex algal communities from Wisconsin, to seasonally profile nutrient transformation and Carbon sequestration -... | ecosystem: Engineered > WWTP > Effluent > Algae... | reverse complement strand
TTGCGGTAGTCTGAAAGTCAACCGGTGGAGAATTCCTCCTTCTTTAATGGTGCAGCGGACAGGATCAACGGTTGATCCGCCTGCCTCCCCGGGATAGACGTGCCACGCACCTCCATCTGCAGTACATCTTAAACAACCCACAGGTCAGGGGACCGAAGGGTATCACCTTATTTATGACGTTTTCGTCACTCAATCTCATTGCGCCCATTTTAGACGCGCTCATTCAGGAAGGCTACGAAAAGCCAACCCCCATTCAGGAACAATCTATACCGGCTGCCCTCGAAGGGAAAGACGTTTTGGGTACCGCACAAACCGGTACCGGCAAAACCGCTGCTTTTAGCATTCCCATCTTGCAGCAGCTGTACCAGGCACGCCGCCAAGGCGAGCACGACCGCCTCATCAAAGCCTTGATACTTACACCCACCCGTGAGTTGGCCTTACAGATCGACGAAAGTATGGCAGCCTATGGCCGCAATACGGGCCTCAAACATGCGGTAGTATTTGGCGGCGTTTCACAGCGCCCGCAAACCGATGCCCTCAAGCGGGGTATCGACATACTTGTGGCTACCCCAGGGCGCTTGCTCGACCTCATGGAGCAAGGCTACATTCATCTGAACCACATCAAACATTTTGTACTCGACGAAGCCGACCGTATGCTCGACATGGGCTTTATTCACGACGTACGCCGCATCATTTCAAAACTGCCAACCGACCGCCAGACCTTGTTTTTTTCGGCAACCATGCCGAACGAAATCGTCAAGTTGAGCGACGCCATTCTCCGGAACCCGGTGCGAGTTTCGGTGGCCCCCGTTTCGAGTACCGCCGAACGTGTGGTGCAGAAGGTGTTTTTCGTGAGCAAAGAAGATAAGCGCAAGCTCCTGCTACATTTGCTCAAAAGCGATGAATATCAAATTGCCAGCGCATTGGTGTTTACCCGAACCAAACACGGTGCCGACAGGGTAGTGAAAGATCTTGTACGCGCAGGCGTGAACGCCGCGGCCATCCACGGCAATAAGTCGCAAGGCGCGCGACAAGCCGCCTTGGGCAATTTCAAAAACGGCAAAGTGCGGGTGTTGGTAGCCACCGATATTGCCGCCCGCGGCATCGATATCGAGGAGTTACCCTTCGTCATCAACTACGAGTTGCCCAACATTTCCGAAACCTACGTACACCGCATCGGCCGTACCGGTAGAGCAGGCAACGAAGGAATTGCCCTATCGTTTTGTGATGCCGAGGAGATCGAATACCTCGACGACATCCACAAGCTTATCAAGCAGGTGATCCCCGCGGTATTCGACCACCCGTATCCGCTCGATACCATGGCCCTGGCACCGGCGCCCGAACAAAAGAAGCGTGGTGGTCCACCCACCCGCCGTCCGGGACCGCCCCGTCGCAGGCGTTAAGTTCAACGAATTCGAAATGCAGGGGTGCATGGAAAGACGTATATTGTCGCTCCATGCACCCTTTACTTTTAGAGCTGAAACAAGACTTTGAGCAGGCCGCCGACCCAAGTCAGGCAGCAGCCATGAGCACCTATATGCGGGAGTTGTTTCCGTTTTACGGGGTGATGAAACCCGAACGTTCGGCCTTGTCGAAAGCTGTTTACAAAAAGTTGATTAACGCCAAAATCGACCCGGTGGCGGTTGCCCATTGGTGCTGGGAACAGCCTCAGCGCGAGTGGCAGTATGTGGGCATGGAATTCCTCGAAAAAGGGCGAAAGATTGTCGATGGAAACGATTTTTTGGCGCATTGCGAGCATTGGATTACCCATAAATCGTGGTGGGATACCGTTGACTTTTTAGCCAGTCATACGGTAGGCGATTACCTAGCCGAGCACCCCGAGTTACGCGATCCGTGGATAGCCGATTGGCGCAATAGCGACAACTTCTGGAAAGTACGCACCTGTTTGCTTTTCCAACTGCGCTACGGTGTGAGAACCGATCAGCAACTGCTGTTTTCGTTGTGCGCACAACACGCGCATTGGGATGAATTTTTCATTCGAAAAGCGATTGGTTGGGCACTTCGGCAATACGCCTACAGCAACCCGAATGCGGTGATTGAATTTGTGGAAGAAACACCGTTGAGTAATTTAAGTAAACGAGAAGCCTTAAAAAATCTTTAGATAGACCATGGAAACCGTCAATGGAATTTTATTAGAACTCGAAAAGATGGGTACACCCACCATTAAGAAGGTGCTGATGAATCATGGCGCACGTGAACCTTTTTTTGGCGTGCGTGTGGGCGATATGAAAACCATCGTGAAACGGGTGAAAAAGGATTATGCCCTCTCGCTGGCCCTCTACGAAACCGGCAACAGCGACGCCATGTATTTGGCTGGGCTCATCGCCGACGAGGAGGCCATGACCGAGCAGGATTTAGACTATTGGGCCGAGCAGGCATACTGGCATATGCTTTCAGAATATTCGGTGGCCTGGGTAGCTGCCGAGAGTAAGTTTGGTTACAAACTCGGGAAGAAATGGATAGACGATGAAAAAGAGCAGATTGCCGTATGTGGCTGGTCGACCTTGGGCGGCTTGTTAGCCCTTGGGCGTTCGGCACATTTTGCAGAAGGAGAATTAGCTATGTTGATCGACAGAGTGGTGAAAACGCTGCACAAATCCAAAAACCGGGTACGCTATGCCATGAATAGTTTTTTGATAGCCGTAGGAACCTATGAACCTACGCTGAGAGCCAAAGCCATTGCTGCCGGTAATGCTTTGGGTGAAATTCAGGTAGATATGGGCGGAACAGCCTGTAAAGTGCCCGAAGCCCCGTCGTATATCGAGAAGGCAGCCGCAAAATGGAACGGGAAGTTCAAAAAAACCGTACGCTGTTGATAGCAATGGCGCTTCAGCCCGGATTTTTTAGATTAAAGTTCAATTAATTTAAAAATTCGCGCTGACTTCAGCCTAAAATCTTAGATATTCAACTTGGAATCGCAACACCTTTGTTGTTGAAGGGAAGTGAAAGCAGGACCAAATTTGATATGAAAAAACGCATTCTTGTAGTTGTCGGACTATGCTTATGGTTGGGCATAACGGTTCAAGCGCAACAATACACTACTTTACTCAATCCAAATTCGGCGGCAAATCTGTCGCCTTTTTCATCTACAGCCACGCTCAGGCTTACTACCCTCTACCGACCGGGTGATTTTTTAACAGCAGTGCCCTCGGGTGCCATCAACCGAATTTATTTTGCGAGCGCATCCGGTTCGGGTAGTGGTACGTACAGCAACTTCACTGTGCGGATGGGGCAAACCAACGATACGGCCTTTACCAGCACAACTTTTCCAACTTTGACGCTTTGTCGGCAAAACACCTTGGTAGTGCCTAGCGTCACTGCGAATGGCTATATCCCCATCGACTTAACCACGGCCTTCCCTTACGATTCTACCAAGTCGTTGATTGTAGAGATCAGTTACGATGCACGTACAGCTGGAAATGGCTTTTCCATACGTTCCAACGTAAGAACTGGCACCAATATCGCCTTGACGGCTGCTACTCCCACAAGTGCTACGGGTAATTTTAGTACCGGTCAGCGTACTTTGGGGATTGATTTAGCTAGTTTAGCGCAACGCGATGGGGGATTGACGGATTTAGTTTCGCCAACATTTCCATTTACCAGTGGTGCAATGGTGCCCGTTACGGTGAACTTGACCAACCTGGGGTCGAATCCAATCTCTCAAATTCAGCTGAATTATCGGTTAGGAAACCGACCTGTAGTTACGGAGAGTTTCGTGACCAATCTGAACACCTTCGCATCAACATCCTTGAGTTTTACCAGTCAACTGAGCTTGCCTGCGGCCAACGACAGTGTGTTAGAAGTATGGATAAGTCAGGTAAATGGAAGTACGGACCAAGTGAATGCAAACGATACTATCCGACGAACGATTTGTGTGCCATTGGCGGCAGGATTGTATACGGTAGGTAGTGCAACAGCCGATTTTGTTACTCTGCAAGCTGCTATCGATAGGATTAACTGCAGTGGGGTAGCTGGAAACGTAACCTTTAGTTTATTACCCGGTGTTTACAGAAGCAATTTTGTGTTGAATAATATCCCTGGGTCGGGTTCCAGAATCACCATACAGTCGGCTGGAGGGGTTGGCAGCGTATTGCTCTATCCTTCTGCAACAGGTATTCAAGCTCCGACCATGACAATAGCCAACGAGAACCAAATCAGCTTGGCGCAGCTTACGTTTGTTCGGAATGTTGCACCTAGCAGTTCTACGCCCTTGGTGTTGATGAGCAATGGCGCCGATTTACAGCTCAACGCGTGTGTGTTTATCGATAGCTCACTCAGCACCAATGCCAACAATCGGGCTGTATCGCTCGAAAACTGTATCCGCACCGAAGTTACCAGCAATCGTTTTGTTGGTTTTGCGAGGGCATTTTCCTTAACCGACTCTGACACCACTTTGTCGGATAACAATCTCGTACTACAAAATACCTTTGAAGGTGTATTAGGCACCGCTGTTCAGCTTGCAGGACAGAACTTACTTAGTTTTTCTAATAACACTTTTCGTGACTTCCAAGGTAACTTTAATGCCGACGCAGCTCTAGTGGTGAATGGCGTATCGAATTCTATATTTACCTCCAACCGTTGGCTGGGAACCCTAGCACGTATCTGTGGCAGTTTTAGCAATTTAAACGGTAGTCCGGGTGTTCCTAACTCCATTTACAACAACGAGATTACAGGTCAGACCAGTAACAATGGCGGTACAACTGCGATAACAGCTGGTTTTCAAATCCTAGGGCTTAGTGCAGGTGGTCCCGATTATGTTCAAATTGCGCACAATTCCATGTATTTTCAGGCACGTTCAACAGCTACATCTAACTTTCAGGCCTGCATTTTGCTGGACGGGGGTACAGGAGCTACTTCGAATTTCGCTCAGCTTGAGTTACTGAATAACGTAATTACTACCTACCCCGAATCGGCATCGAGTCCTACAAACTTTGCGCTCGTTGCCGTATCAGGCACGAGCACCCGAGATACGCTTGTCGCCGACCGGAACGTTTATTTCCGACCAGGCGCAGTGACTCAGCAGGCTCTTTTTCGGGTAAATTCTCCAGTGGCGTCGTATCTTACCCTTCAACAATGGCAGCAGGCCACTGGGGTGGACAGCAACTCGGTATTTTCCAACCCTGTTTTTCAATCCGACTCCTTATTGGCACCGAACAGTCTCATAGCCGATAACTTAGGTCGGCCAGTTGGGCAAATAGCAACCGATATCACCGGCGCACTTCGTTCAGCAACTACGCCCGACCCAGGTGCCTACGAGTTTACAGGTTCTTCACAGTCGCAGTTTACGGTTGTGCCACTAAGCGATACTACTTCTTTGAATAATCGATCTATTTCAATCACCATCGTCGATTCACTCGGACTTGTAGGTGGATCGAATGGTCCGCGTATGTACTTCCGCAAACGTGGTCAAGCCAACTTTGCTGCTGATCAAATTCCGCAGCAAAGTGGTATCAACTTCACATTTTTATTCAACTATTTGCTCATTGGAGGCATCCAACCGGGCGATACCATTGAATATTACTTTGCAACACTAAACAACTCGGGTACAGTATCCACTTTTCCGCCGAGTGGTGGAGGTACTTCACCGATAGGCAGTATACCACCGCCCAATCTACTTCGTTACCGAATTGTACCTTCTGCATTGAGCAATTACACCATCGGGGTGAATGGTAATTTTGCGAGTATCACCGCTGCGGCAAGTTTTATCAATACGTCGAATTTCTCGGGTAACACCACTTTCACCTTGATTGACAGCATCTACGGGCAAAACGAAACCTTCCCAATTGTTTTCACTGCTAACCCAACATTGGGCCCTAACCGCAGGGTGACCATACTTCCAGCAGTAGGGGTGAATGTACGCATACCCATTACGTTTAGTGCAAACGTGCCGGCCATGTTCCGTTTCGACGATGCGGCTTACATTACCTTCGATGGCAGTCCGGCGAACGACACTTCTAGTCGTATCAGGTTGGAGGCCAATAACGCGATAACCGGGAGTGCAATAATTTGGCTTCGAGGTAACATTAATCTTGGTAACAATAATTTGACCTTCAGGAATTTGAGCTTTTTTGGAAATGGAGAGGCCGTTACCGGACACTACGCTATTTATGGCGGATCCAATCCGATAGCTACTTCCGGGCAGGGACCAAACTACCGTATCTGGATTGAACAGAATCGATTCAGGCGGATGGCTCAAGGGATTTATTTCAGAGGTTTGACCACCGATCCAGTCGACAGTATTTATATACTCAATAACAGTTTTGGCGACGAATTCGCCGCTGATACCCTACGGCTAAGGGCCATTGAAGTGATTAACAGTACGAATGCAAACATTGCAGGCAATAAAATCAGCAACATTATTTGTCCGCTCTCTACCGTCAGTCCAGTTGGTATAGAAGCAAGTGGAAATAATGTAAATATGGTTATCCGAAACAATGAAATTAGAGGTATCCGGAGCACTGCAACTACAGGATTAACGCAAGGTGCTTTTGGGATCAATGTGGGCGGATCGGGCGCTTTGCTCATGAACAATGTAATTTTTGATCTTACCACACGCAATGCTGGTGCGGCCTCAATTAATCAGCCCGTGGGCATTCGTTTAACTGGCAATGGTCACAAATTGTATTACAATACGGTTCATTTGAATGGTATTCACCCCGATACCGCAGGTGAAAGTGCATCGGCAGCCCTACTCCTTACGGGCAACAACATTACTGGATTAGATGTGCGGAACAATGTGTTTGCCAATACCATGAGCACAGCAAGTAATGCCAATGCTTACTTTGCTGCCATTTGGATTTCTGGTACTTTCAGCTACGCTGGGTCCACCTTTGATCACAATGGGTATTATGTGGCGAACCATCCGAATAATTTGGTAGGCCGTTTTGGCACCTTAATTAACCAGATATTTTGCCCTACTGTAGATGATTTGGCTGCCGTTGCGCGACAAACGAACCCAGCAAGTGAGTTGCAATCGGTGCCTTATGGCCCCAAAACGCCACCAAGTTTTGTAGGGTTCAATAACCTTCGACCAAGCCCAGTGGTTCCTACCTTACTTGAAAGCGGCGGTGAGTTTATTGCAGGTATTGATACTCCGAATGTTGACATTCTTGGCCATATACGCCCGGGTTTAGGAGGTAGCCATCCCGACATAGGTGCTTACGAGTTTACAGGCATACGTGCTACCGATGCCTTACCGCCCTACATGGATAGCGTATTGGTTAATCCCATTTTAGCGCAGTGTTTTCCAACTTCGAGGCTAGTTCAACTATGGTTACAAGATGAAAGTAGAATTGATAGTGTGTGGTTGTTTCGAGCCGTGAATAACGGCCCAAGAGTACGTCAGCCAATGACTTTTGTAAGCGGCAGGGCCGATTCGGGTTTATGGCAAACCAATGTGCTTCCAGCTTTACCGGGAGACAAGGTGCATTTGTATGTTCAAGCCAAAGATTCGTTGGGAAATCTTACACCACTCAAACGAATTTATACCATCAGAGATGCCGGACTTCGGTTGCTTTCGAACCAACCCGATACGTTATTCAATACCACCAATGGCAATTTGCGCTTGCGGGGACGATCGAATATAGGTGGCTTGGTCATTTCGGAGATGACCTATACCAGAGGAGGAGTTGGTGGGCAAACCAATTACCCGGCTGGCTTCCCAACGGAGAGTTCGGTCACCGCTATTGAAATTTCAAACACTTCGGCCGAGCCGAGAAGTTTGGCGGGCATTCAATTGCGCATTGAAGGCATCAAATCCTACGAAATGACGCTTCCAAACATCGTACTCGATTCGCAGAAAGTGATTACGATAGTAGGGGGCATTGGAGTAGATAATCCACAAAGTGGCGTCTACTTTTTTGGAGCACCGTCCAATGCTCGTACCTGGTATCTCTCTACCGATAAAGTAGGTGTGTACCTTGTGGATACTACAACACTGGAAGTGATGGATGCAGTTGCTTGCCGACAGTACCGATGGGCGCAATACAGTCCTGTGTTGCCTCAAGAGGCATTCAATTTGGTGGTTACTAGTTCATCTGGTCAACAACTTCAGGGCGGAGATATTTTGCCGATCACCTGGGATTTAAATGCTCAAGCAATTGTGTCGACCTTGGGCACCTACAATGCACAGTTGAACTACAACCGAGGTGGCTACTTATGGTTGAATCAAGCCAGCGGTCAGCTTGTTTTTAACGGTAGCAATGCCGACTTTATGCCGGCCGTAAGTGGAAATTACATTTTGAACTTTAGTGCAAACGGATGCACATTGCGCGATACTTTTTTGATTACCCTAAATCAACCCGATTTACGAGTAGCCCGTATTTTGAATCCGATCGCGGGAAGCATCGTAAATGGAACAGCGAATACCGTGCGTGTACGGATTAAAAACGAAGGTACTGTGGCCGTTACTACTCCGTTTACGGTGAATTATCGAGCTACGGGCGGTTCTATTTTTCCTACCAGCAGTACGGTGGGATTAGGTGCAGGCGATTCTACCGAGCTTACCTTGGCACCGAGTTGGACACCAACGGTAGGCGGACCATTGCAGTTCTGCGCTTTCCTGAATGCAATCGCAGCCGATCCAAACCGCTCGAACGATACTTTGTGCATCACCTTGAACTCTACGGTTGCGGTGGATGAAAACAGCTTGGCGAACGTGCGTATTTATCCCAATCCAACCACCGACCAAGTGTTTGTTTATTTAGGCGATTCCAAATCGGATGTGAAGCTCGAAATAGTGGATTTGTTCGGACGAATAGTAAAAACAGAGCAGCTCTCGAATCAATTCAACACCATTTCTTTGGTCGACTTGGCCAATGGCCAGTATTTGCTTCGTTTGTCGTCGCCGCACGAATTGCGCTCAATGCGGCTCCTGGTGGCTCGCTAATCTTAGCATGCAGCAGCCCGCAATATTGCGGGCTGTTGCGGTTTAATGCTCAGTCTTCGCTGGCGAATAACTCCCGATTGATGAGGTCCCAGCCTTTTAGTGCTCTTCGGTAGTACAGGGTGCCTACAAAATGTGGTTTTTCGCCTTTTTGCGAACTGCGGCTCTGGAAAGCCACCGTTAGAAATTGGTCGTCTTGGATTATTTGTGTGATTTCAACCCAATACCGGATATTTTCGTAATACAACTCTTCGGGCCAGCGGAATTGTAGTGGCTCCGAATTCCTTCCAGATGCATTTACTCCAGTCACCTCAAATTGGCGGTCGAGTTTGAGATAAATCAGAGATTGGCCTTCAGCATTTTGGTAGCTCAAACTATCGGACCATTGGGCTTGCATGAGTCCTTCGCGCAGCATTTGCTGACTCAAAGGGTAATACAACGGAACTTGCTGCGGAATGGGTGCTGCCCCGTAACCCAGAAAAAGCACTACCAACCACAGGGCATGCACTTTTGGGAGCCGGTACAGTTTGTTTTTCACGGTGTGTAAGTTCACACTTTTGCCGCTTAGCACCAATTTTAAGTTGAATGAAAAACGAAAACTAAATTTATTGACCTAGTACCTTAAACGGCATTTGTAGCAGTAAGGAGGTACCACTTGCCAATTCCAAATTCGAACGGCATCGCGCGTTGCGACTATATTCCAGGCTGCAGCAAGGGCAAGCGTGTTAGAGTTTTTTGCAAACAAATGTAAAAACTACCCTATTTAGGGTAGATATTAAAACAACTTGAATGCTTCAAGGGTTATAAGGGAAATTCCAATCTTATGGTACGTTCCTTTTTTTCTTTAGCAGCAGCCTTCGTGCTTTTGAGCTCTTGTGCAGTAATTCGCCCTGGTGAAGTTGGGGTGAAACAAACCCTCGGCCGACTCTCCGATAAGGTAACCATGGCCGGTCCGGTACCGTATAATCCGTTTGTTAGCAAGGTAGTTCGGGTATCGGTACAAACCAACAACCTGGAGTTGGCCTTGAGCCTACCCAGTAAAGAAGGTTTGAGTGTAAGCGCCCAAATTTCGATTCTCTATAAGTTAGCACCCGAGCAAGTACCCGGATTGGTACGCAATTACGGACTCGACTTTGATGTAATCATTGCAAATATCTTTCGGTCTGCTTCGGCCGATGTATGCGCGCAATATTTTGCCAAAGATTTACACTCGGGCATGCGTGCCGACATTGAAAAAGCGATACGCGAAAAGATGATGGAAACTTTGGTGAATACTGGAATTCAGATTGACGCCGTGCTCATGAAAAGCATTCAACTTCCAGCAGGTTTAGCCAGTTCGATTGAGCAAAAACTACAAGCCGAACAAGATGTGATGCGCATGGAGTTCATCTTAAAACAGGCCAAACTAGAAGCTGACCGCAAAATCATAGAAGCTAAAGGTGCTAGCGATGCACAAAAAATACTGTCGGAGGGTTTGACCGATAAAATCATTCAAATGCGTACCATCGAAGCCTTTGGGGACTTGTCGAAGTCGCCGAATGCAAAAATCATCATCACCGATGGCAAAGCGCCCCTGCTGATTGGTGGCGAAGGCATGAAGTAGTATTGACATACCCACAAAAAAAATCCCGCTTCATCGAGGCGGGATTTTTTTGTTGGGTTTCGACTTAGAAACGCTCGAGTTGCGAGAAGAAGAAACCTCCTTCGATAGCGGCATTTTCATCGGAATCGGAGCCGTGAACGGCATTTTCGCCCACGTTTTTGGCGTATTTCTTACGAATGGTGCCTTCTGCAGCCTGTTCGGGATTGGTAGCGCCGATGAGGGTACGGAAGTCGGCCACTGCGTTGTCTTTTTCAAGTACTGCTGCTACGATAGGACCGGAGCTCATGAAGTCGACCAACTCGCCATAAAAACCACGCTCTTTGTGTACCGCGTAAAATTCGCCAGCTTGAGCTTTGGTGAGTTGTGTGTATTTCATGGCAACAATGCGAAAACCGGCATTGTTGATCATAGCTAAAATGTTACCGATATTACCCGCTTTCACTGCATCGGGTTTGATCATGGTAAAGGTGTATTTGCCTGACATATTTTCTAAATTTCCGCGCAAAGGTACGGAATTTTGGGCAGATTTCGGAATTTAACCCAAAGATTGTGAGCGAAAACAAAACCCCGCCAATCGACGGGGTTCGTTATGTTATGAGTTTAGTTGGCTCGTTTGACCAAACGACCTGTTGCTTGCTGTCGCTCTTGGAGCAAGGTGTACTGGTACAAACCATCGGGTAAGCCGTTCAGAGAAAGCTGATAGGCTTGTCCCAAATCTACTTCCTCTGTTCGGAGTAAACGACCTTGCAGGTCAAACAAACGCAATTGTGCGGTACCTACACCGTTGCCAAACTCGAAGTTCACCATGTCAGCTGTTGGATTGGGATAAATGCGTACCGGCAGGCTGCCGTATTCGGCTACGCTCGTCGATGGATTGTAGGTCACCTGCGCACAAATGGTATCGTTGGTGCGGGTAGCATCGCCGGTCATGTTTATCCAAAAGCAGAAATTTGCCGTTTGTTGAATGGTGTTGCTCCACGCTTGGGTGAAGGTATACGTGAGTGAATCGCCTGGCTGCAGGGTGTTGGCGGCTATACTCTCGGTTACCGTGGCAGTGCCGCCAAAACGATAGCTCACCGAACTTACGTTGTTGGCCAAATTGCCGATGTTCCGTATCCTGATTTGTGGATTCACGGGCGCACTCACCGTGCTGCCCGGCGCGGGGTTGAGCAACTCGGTAACCGAGAGGTCGCGCACTAAAAAATGCCGGGTGTTCACGCCAAAGAGGAAGTCTTCGGTAAACCGTGCCCGATAGCTGGCCCAGTTGCCCTGCAAAACTTCCATACTGCGATAAGAAATGGGCAGGTCGGTATCGCGGGCGATGGTGATGTTTGCTCCTGGGGGCATTTCCCACAAGATCCAAAAACCACCGGCGCTAATCACGGCGTTGCGGTTACTCAAGGGTACCAAGGTGTAGGCGTTAAAGGTGAAAGTGCCTGGGGCGGCAAAGGTGCTGTCGATCAGGGTACCCGGACCACCATTGGGTCCATTGTCGTCGAATAACTTCAAATAGCAGCCTGTAGCTGCCGCATCGGAAACGATGTTGATACGGTAGTCGTCGATTTTGCAGGGGTAGTAGGGCGGTTGGATGTAGTACCCTATGCCTCCGTTGCCGCTGCTCCAACTCAAGCCTGTACCATTGGGCGAGCCATCGGAATAATCGAGTATGATCTGCGGCAATGTAGTATCCACGGCGATTATTTTCGTTCGAAGGCTGTTGTTGGCCGGGACCAAGTCGCCTGTAATTCCACTCACCGTGGTGGTCATGTCGTAAATGCCGTCGAGGATGGGTACCAGCCCTGTGGTGAGGTTGAGTATCTGTTCGCTTCCTGGTGCCAGGTTGGTCACCGTTCCGGTATTGGTTACCAAGGTAGTGCCTCCACGGGTTACCGTACTGCTCACGTTGATGGTAGGTAACGGCTGGTTACCGTAATTGCGGATGCCGGTGGTTAAGTTTTGTGCAACGCCTCTGCTCACAAAAGCGGCGCCATTGCCATCGTTTACATTCCAATCAACACCACCGTCGATGGCTTGGTAGGTCACCACCGAAGGGTAATAAAATTTCACCGAAAAAGTATCGGTAGGGTAAATGTTTTTGCTGTGTTGCAAACCGAGATTTCCGGCAATATTTTCGATGCCGATGGTGATGTCGTTGTTTTGTGTAACACCCGTTTGGAGCAGATAATTGAAGGTGATGCTTTTATCGGCCTTGTTGAGTATCACCTGAAAGCTGTTGGCTCCTGCATAGCCCGGGGCTGTGGCGCTCCAAAACGGAACGTTGAGCCAACTTACACAAATGGTGTCGCCCTGCACCTTGTAGTAACACTGCGCATTGGTGCCTGGAGCACCAAAGATGAGGTCGCTGAGCATAGGGGCGATGAAATTGTTGGGGAGCGCGGTATTGGGAATGCTGGGAAAAGGCGAGGCGATGTTGGTGCTCGAAAAACCGAGGTAGCCGTTGGAGCCTATCCATATTTGCTCGGTATTGTACCAATAAAACTGGAAGCCTGAGATAAAGCCGAAGGGACCGGCAGTATTGTCGTCGCCGAGGCCAGTCACCAAGGTACCCGTGGTGGTGATGTCGTACCAACTGTAAACAGGTCCGTTGGGTTCGTTGCTATCGCGCCAAAAGTAGCCATAGGCGTCGGGTCCGCCCGAGCCTGCATGAACGCTTGCCGCGGAAGTCAATAACAAAAGCAGGGTGCGTAAAAAGTTCTTCATAGCCATAGGGTTTAGACTTCAAGCTAAACATTTTTTAACAGTCGGGCAAACGATAGGTCATGTTGCTGTTCAAGCGGTCTAAAAAATGAGGATAACTCCTCGCGGCCTTGCGGTGGATAACGGCTATTTTTGGACAATGGATTATCTCGAAAAACTCAATCCCGAGCAACGTAAGGCTGTGGAGTGTACCGAGGGTCCGGTGATGATTATTGCCGGTGCCGGCTCGGGCAAAACACGTGTGCTCACCTACCGCATTGCGCACCTCCTGCACAAGGGGGTTGATCCGTTTAATGTGCTGGCACTTACCTTTACCAACAAGGCAGCACGGGAGATGCGTGAGCGGATTGAGACCATCGTAGGTCCCGAAGCACGAAATTTATGGATGGGCACTTTTCACTCGGTATTTGCCCGCATACTGCGCTTTGAGGCCGATAAGTTGGGGTATCCCACCAATTTCACCATTTACGATACCGACGATAGCAAGTCGCTGCTCAAAAGCATCATCAAAGAAGAAGGGCTCGACGATACGCTCTACAAAGCCAATTTGGTATATGGCCGTATTTCGAGCGCCAAAAACAATCTACTCGGTCCCGCCGAATATGCCGCCAACGAAGAGCTCCGTGCCATGGACGTGAGCACGGGTAGGCCCAAACTCTACCTGCTGTACGAGAAGTACGCCGCCCGCTGCTTCAAGGCCGGTGCTATGGACTTTGACGACCTGCTCTACAAAACCTTCCTGCTGCTGATGCAGTACCCCGATGTGCTCAACAAGTACCAGCACCGCTTTAAATATCTTTTGGTGGACGAGTACCAGGACACCAATTTTGCCCAATACAAAATTGTGAAGATGATTGCCGCAGCCAACCGCAACATTTGCGTGGTGGGCGACGATGCGCAGAGCATTTACGCTTTCCGGGGCGCCAACATCCAGAACATCCTCAGTTTCGAAAAAGACTATCCCGAGCTCAACACCTTCCGGCTCGAACAAAACTACCGCAGCACCCAAACCATCGTTTCGGCTGCCTCGAGTGTGATTGCCAAAAATCTGCATCAGTTTGAAAAAAACCTGTGGACCGACAATGCGCAGGGCAACAAAATCAAGGTGGTGCGCGCCATGAGCGACAACGACGAAGGACGTACCGTTGCCCACGACATCCAGGAGAAGAAGATGAAGCAGCAGCTGAAAAGCCGCGATTTTGCCATCCTCTACCGCACCAACGCCCAGTCGCGCGCACTTGAAGAAGCCCTCCGCAAGCTCAACATCCCGTATCGGGTGTATGGCGG
>Ga0209278_1001440_pt1 | contig 14522 bp, 3 predicted proteins | sample JI81BgreenDNA_FD_187504 | JGI IMG/M metagenome (GOLD analysis project Ga0209278, IMG submission 187504) | Wastewater effluent complex algal communities from Wisconsin, to seasonally profile nutrient transformation and Carbon sequestration -... | ecosystem: Engineered > WWTP > Effluent > Algae... | reverse complement strand
CGACATGGCAGGCCTGTCGATGACCGCGCTCGATCCGGCCTTTCGAAACGACATCGTCGAAAGCGCCGCGCGGATCGCATCCGGAAAAGGCGTGAAGCGGCAAGCGGAGGTTGCGGCGGGAGACTATCCCATGCTCGTGACCTTCCGCGACCTGGCCGATCCGGCGTCGGTCCAGGCTGTGCCCCCCACTGGTTTCGCTTCGGTATTTGGGCCGGGTTACGCTTTGCGCCGCATAACTGTGCAGATAACGGATGAAGCGGTGATCACCATGATTGAGAAAAAATTAAGATGGCTTAGCAGCTATCGGAATAAGACATTCGCAGGCAACCGATATGCGATGGATAATTCACTCGCGGATAGCTTGGGGGCCGGAAGCTTCTCGACGGAGATAGTCGAATGAACCGTGATCTTCTTTTAGCCATTCTCTCAATGGATTCCTATAACCGGGGTTATGGTGGGGGGATAAAAGATCTTCCAGTCGACCTGCAAATAACGAAGATCGGGAACGCCACTATCGTCAGGCAATCCGATATTTTGCCCAACTCTGATGGTGTAGGAGCCGGCTTTTACGCAATCGCGTATGACATGACGGGCGTGGCAGGCTTCTCCGCTGGCCAAAAGGTCATCGCCTATCGCGGCACCGATACCAATAGGGTCGATCCTTTCGGCGATGAAGGCAGCGATCTCACCAACGGCTATGCGCTGGCTCTCGGGGACTACGCAGCCCCCCAGGCGCGTCTCGCGCTGGACTTTTATCAATCGGTAATCGACATGGATGGGGGGGCAAGTCCTTTCGGAACCAATGTCATCACCACAGGCCATTCACTCGGCGGCGGTCTCGCGGGATTTGTAGCTCGCCTGTACGGACTTCAAGGAACCGTCTTCGACAACATGCCCTTCGAGCTCGCCGCCACGCAGGGATATGTTGATTCATTGGTATATTCGTCAGTTCGTGATCAACTGTACGGTGATTTTGGCCCACAGGCTCCGACCAATGCAAATCTTTCGGCTTTTGCCACTACCGGCGAATTTCTCGCTACGCTGCGAGGTCTGCAATCGCTCAATGTGACCTATCTGGACAGCAACGGTGGAGTCAGGAGCCCACTCGATCTGCATTCCATGTCGCTGCACGTCCTGCTGCAGTATGCCAACCTTCTGCCATCTCAGGATTGGGCCAACACAGGCCCGGGTTTCATCGACGCTCTCTTCAGCCAGGAAATTGCTGCCGCCTTGCCGCTTGCAGATACGCTTAGGGGCCGGGACACTGCGGTCGGTGTGATGCGTTCCGCATTGGCCTACTCTGCGATTGACGACGGGACCTTGGTCTTCGGCGACACCGGGATACGGGCGCTGTTTGACGACGCTACGGATCTCGGCAAAGCTTTGGGAAATGAAAACCGATCGAACAGCCTTGTTCGCTCCGCCAGTGCAATTTCCGAAGTACTTGTACAATTTGCGGCCAAGCTTGCACTTGGGAAGGTGGAGCAGGTAAACGACGCAACTGCAATCGACGGAGCCCTCGCAAACGAGAACGGTTTACTTACAGTCGATTTTGCCGATTCACTTTGGAACAGGGGCGTAGGACATACGAGTATCGTTGGTCGTGAAACCCTCATCAATCGAGCACTCTCCAGTCTGTCGATTGACGTAATTTCAGCAGAGCCTGAAGTCGTCAATATCCGTTCCGATCTCGAGGCAGGGCTACGGTGGTTTGCGAATAATAACGGCATAGTCACGACCACACCTGCCGAACTGGTCGATCGCGTTGTATTCCAGATATCGGACGGCGGTTTTGCCGGTACCATTCCCGGCCGCTCTCCGAGCGTTTCCTCTGACAATCTCTCGTTCTTCGTTGCCGGCAACGGCACCGATGCAATCACTGGTTCGTCCACGAATGATTTTATTTATGCAGGTGGAGGGAACGACACGCTGACCGGCGGCGCAGGGGACGATGTCCTCGCCGGCGGCGATGGCGACGATGTTTTCATCGGCGGCACCGGTCGGGACTTCCTCGCGGGCGGAGCGGGCATCGATACAATCAATCTGCAGCTGGGGACTTCGACGCAAGGCGCCGAACTTCTCCTTACCGGGATCAATGCCCAGAACGACACCGAACGATCGGCCTTCGAACTCACCATCGAAGGCGACACGGATCGCGCAGTTGATATTGAGCGCATCAGTCTAACCGGACTCTCTGACAAGGTCCGCGTGGACTCTTTGGGCGCGCCCGACGGACCGGCGGCGCCGATGGGTGCCCTCAATATCGATTTTGGAGCCGGGCCGCTTGGACCCAATGTCGATATGCTCGACTTCTCAAATGCAGGAATTGCCAACGGGACAAGTACATTATTTGGTTTGGCATCGGCAGATGTTGGTGTCTACGTTAATTTACAGAATTCATCTAACCAGACTGTGAATTACTATTACGACTGGGGCCTGGTACATACTACCAGCCCTGAAGTCAGATTGCGTGCCAGCAATGCCAACTCTGTTACCGGCACCGCATATGACGATTATCTCGTTGCAAACGGTGGGAAGCTCTCGGAAGGCGAAGGAAATTCAACGCTGATCGGCGGCGGCGGCGACGACTCGTTGCAAGCTGCCGGATGGAGAACCAGTTTTTATGGTGGCACCGGCGCTGACAAGTTCCACATCGGGGCAAACACGACGATCCACGACGCCGAAACAACTGGCGACTCCATCTGGATGGGCCTGCCGATTGTTGGCGGCACCAAACAGTGGTGGATGGAAGGCAATACGGCCTATTGGTCGCCGTTCTCGACCATAATGACTGCTTTTCCGGTCATCGGCTCTGAGATATTGGCGACAGCTGCGATATTTGTCGATGCGGTGACGATGAAGTTCGCCAGCTTTCAGACCTATGAGGACGGCGGACTGGGGATCAACATTGGATACGGTCTTGGCGGGGTGGCCAAGATTGAGGATTATCAGCTCGATCTTGATACAGGTCGGGCGAGCGGCGGCGTCGTCGTCTTCGAAGCAAGCCAGGCGGGCGATGCCAGTTCGGGCTTTCAGGAGCCGAGCCGTGAAAAGTTCATGCAGTTCATCAATCTCGCGCTCAAAGCGGGCTTTGGCGTAGGGTTCACCGGCTGGGATCCCGTCGTTCTTGATCTGGATGGCGACGGTTACGAGCTCACCACCCAGCGCAACAGCGGCGTGCATTTCGAGTTTGACGGCGACGGATTCGCCGAAAAGACTGGCTGGGTGCGCCCGGATGACGGCTTTCTGGTGCTCGATGCCAACGGCAATGGCATCGTCGATGACGCCTCCGAATTCTTCGGCGACGAGACACAGGGCGGGTTTGTCGAGCTTGCCACGCACGACCTCAACCTTGACGGTGTGATCGACAGCCTCGACACTGTTTTCAACGACCTGCGCGTCTGGCGCGATCTGGACAGCGATGGCGCAACTGACGCGGGCGAGCTCGCCACCCTAGGTGATCTGGGAATCACGTCGATCAGCCTTGCGGCTGCAGCGCCTGCAGAACCAATCGACATTGGCGGCAATGTCGTTGCCTTTGAATCCATCTTCACCCTGGCGAATGGCACGGTGCGCAAGGCGGGCGATGTGGTGCTCGACATCAGCCATATCGACACCCGCTATCTCACCGATACAGTCGTAAGCGCGCAGGCTGCCGCGCTGCCGCAGTTGCGTGGCTTCGGCAATGTGGCCGATCTTCATGTTGCGATGAGCGAGGATTCAGCCCTGCTCGCGCAGGTGCAGGCATTCGATGCGCTGGCGACCAGCAATCTGTCGGTCCTCAAACAGGCGGCAGAGGCCATCCTTTATGCATGGGCAAATGTCGATGGCGTGACGGCAGACCCTATCGGAGCGAACGGCTTCGATGCGCGGAAGCTGGCGTTCCTGGAAGCATTCAGCGGCCAGCAGATTGCCCCGCGCGACCCGGTCACTGGCGCGGTGTCGACCGCTGGCCTTGACGAACTCGAGGCGAGCTGGGCGGACACGCTTGAAAGCCTGACGCTCAGACTCGTCGTGCAAAGCTCGAGCGTGCCTGCCTTTGCGGACATGACCTATCGCGAAGATCTTGATCTGATCGTGATGGGCAGTGCCGACACGCTCAAGCAGGCCTATAGCGCGATCCTCACCGGCCTTTCGAATGATCCTGTAACGGCGCTTGGCGAATGGGAGGCTTGGGGTGAGCTGTTGCGCGCTATACAGGATGGTTCTCGGCGCTTCGACAACAATATCGTTCGCGACGACTTCGCTGCGGCGCAACTCCTTGCTGCTATTGCCGAGAGTGGCACCAGTTTCGACCTTTCAGCGCTCGCCCCTGCGCTCGGCATCACCAATTTGCGCATCGGCACTGCTGGCAGCGAAACGCTCACCCATGTCGCTGGAGGAACGATCTTCGCCGGACTTGGTGATGGCGATGTCGCGCGCGGACGCGGCGGGCAAGATGTATATCTGCTGGAAAGCGGGTTTGGCGATGTCATCATTGATGATGAGGAAGGCGCGCAGTCCGGCGATCGCATTCGCTTTGTCGATCTCAACCGTGCGGATATCTCTGCCGCTCGTGTGGGGGACGACCTGGTTCTGACTGTCACGGCAAACGGGGATAAAGTTACGGTCCTTGGCCAGTTTGCAGACGTCGTGCCTATCTCGTCCGACGTGTTTGCCAGCAGTAATCGCGGCATTGAGGAAATCCAGTTCGCCGACGGCACCGTCATGGAGTTGCCGGACATTGCCATTGCCGTGGGCGAAGGAACCACCGGCGACGATGTGCTCGAGGGCACGATGCACACAGACGTGTTCCAGGGTCGCGCAGGCAACGATCTTCTCATGGGCGGCGATGATGCCGACCTCTATGTCTTCGACGCTGGCGATGGCGCGGATATCATTCGCGATCAGCAGACCAATCCGCTGCTGCGTGCCGCAGACATGATGATCTTCGGCGACGACATTGCACCGGAGGATCTCGTCTGGTCGCGCGGGATCGATCCGAACGACCTCGTCATAACGATCGGGACCGGAGGTGACAGCATCACGATCGACGAGCAGTTCGGCTATTCCTCGCTCGGCTATAACGGGCAGTTTGCACTGAATTCGCGCATCGAACTTTTCTCGTTCCGTCACTATGGCGATGTCTACACCCACAAGGATATCCAGCAGCAGCTGATCGCCGCCGAAACCACGAGCGGTGATGACGTCACGCGCGGGTTCGGCGATGATGACACCTTTGGTGCGAGTGCAGGGAACGACACTCTCGTCGGCCTCGATGGCAATGACACGTATTTCTTCGGTCGCGGCGTTGGCAACGACGTCATTGATGAGCAGGCTCTATATATCGACGTGAATGTCGGGCTTGGCGGGCTTTCGCTTGAGATGGGCGCCGATACCGTAACCTTCGCAGCGGGCATCGATCCGGAAGACGTGATCTTCTCGAGGCTGAGCGAAGCACCCGATCTGGTTGTGACGCTCGATACCGGCGAAACCCTGACGGTACTGAACCAGTTTGCTGGCTTCCAGACCGGACCGCTAGGCGCGCAATGGTTTGATCGCATCGAATGGTTCGAGTTCGCCAATGGCATGCGCATAAGCTGGCAAGACGTGTTGCTCGACGTAACCACCGGGTCGGCGGAAGATGACAGCCTCTGGGGAGACCTCTACCAGGACACGCTGACCGGTGGCGGTGGCAATGACTACCTTTCCGGTGGAGGCTATGCAGACACCTACATCTTCAATGCCGGCGACGGCCACGACATCGTCGATGACGATAACCAGTTCATTCTCGGCGACGGATTTGTCACAATCGACTCCACGCCCGATATTCTTCGCTTCGGAGCTGGGATCACTTCGGCCGATATTTCCCTGGAGCGGATTGGAAAGTCGCTCAAGCTGATAATCGGCGGCGGTGCAGGTAGCGTCACCCTGCAGGGTCAGAACGACTACTATCACACAGGTGTATTTGGAGCGATTTCAAACAGCCGGATCGAGCGGGTCGAGTTTGCAGATGGCGAAGTCTGGACGTGGCAGGGCCTCAATGCGCGCGCGATCAATGATCAAACCACCGCCGGCGATGACATCATTGATGGCTTCGCACTCGAAGATCGCTTTGAGGCAAGCGCTGGTAATGACGTCATGCGCGGCGGCGATAGCGGAGATACATATGTCTTCGGCTTCGGCTCGGGCAATGATACCATTCGCGAGTCCGTCGAAAATGCCAATTTTGACGATGACGACGTTATCGAGTTCGGTGCAGGCATTACCGAACAAGATGTAGCGCTATCGCGTTCCGGCAACGATCTGGTCGTTTCGCTGATCGGGTCCAGTGACACTCTCACGATCAAGGACCAGTTCCTCTATTCGGCATGGTTCACTTGGAACGATATCGAGACCTTTCAGTTTGCAAACGGCACCCTTTGGAGTGACCTCGATGTGAGGCAGAAACTGCTGGAACCGACGGTCGGAGGTGATCACTTGATCGGCTTCAGTGACAATGATGTTCTCAATGGTGGCACTGGAAACGACATATTGGAAGGACGCGATGGCTCCGACACCTACGTCTATGGCGCGGGCTACGGTAATGACATCGTTCGTGAAAACGTAACCAATTCCAATCTCAGTGATAACGACCGGGTCATCCTAAGCGGTCTTAGCCGCGGCGGTGTTTCCTTTACGCGCGCCGACAACAATCTGGTGATGACGATTGGCGCGACCGGCGAGACACTCACGATCGAAGGCCAGTTCAACTTCTCGAACTGGCTTGCCTGGCAGGATATCGAGACCTTTGAATTTGCCGACGGCTCGACGCTATCAGCGCAGGCTATATCGGCCGAGATTCTTGGCGGTACACCGGGGGATGACAATCTCGTCGGGACGTTTCGTACAGACGTTCTGGACGGTGGCCCTGGAAATGACATCCTTAGTGGCGGCGATGGCTCTGATATCTATGTGTTTGGGATTGGTTACGGGACCGACACCATTTACGAAAATGTTAGCAACGCCAATCTCGCCGACGACGATGAGCTTCGCTTCGGCGCCGGTGTTGCTGCATCCGATCTGTCGTACACCAGAAATGGCAACAATCTTACAATATCGATCAATGGAACAAGCGATAGCATCACTTTGATTGATCAGTTCTCTTTCGCTGCATGGCATACTTGGAAGGATGTCGAAAGCTTCCGGTTTGTTGATGGTACCAGTCTGACGAAGGCAGATATTCAGGTCGAATTGCTTACAGGTACCGAGGGCAGTGACTATCTTTACGGCTTCAAATCCGGCGACCGTCTTGATGGGGGAGCGGGCGATGATGTTCTGGAAGGGCTTGATGGCTCAGATACCTATGTGTTCGGGTTCGGGTACGGTCACGATCAGATTATCGAGACGGTCACCGACGCGAATTTACCCGACGATGATACGATAGAATTTGGTCCCGGGGTCACCTGGGATTCGCTAACGTTCTCTCGGTCGGGCGCCGATCTGACGATAGCGCTACCCGGCGCACAAGATACTTTATTTATTGCAGGAGCGCTCGGAACCGCTAGCCCAACGAGTTATTATACGTGGACAGATATCGAACAGTTGAAATTCGATGACGGTACAGTTAAGACAAAATCTGACCTTTTTTTGAGGCTTCTGGATATCGCTGCTACTGATGGCGACGATATAATTTATGATTTTTATGGGCATGACACAATTTCAGGTGGCCAAGGTAATGATTTACTTAAAGGAAGCCGAGGGAGTGACACTTATATTTATAACATAGGTGATGGCCACGACACTGTTGAAGATTATGTCATCACGTTCGGCAGCAGCGGAGACCGTATCCTGTTTGGACCAGGAATTACTGCCGCTGACATCCAGGTCATAAGGTCGCCAGGATCTATCAACGATATTGTGCTGGGCTTGTCAGACGGCACCGGCTCGGTCACCTTGAAAAACCAAGCGCTGAATAACAATGATTGGCTGATAGATTCGGTGCAGTTTGATAACGGCCTGCAATGGTCACCGGCGCAAATTGCTAACTTGTTTGTTGAAGGACAAACTTCAGCGAACAACGACGATGTCTACGGAACGGCATGGAATGATCAACTTGCTGGGCTGGGCGGTGATGATGTGCTTCGCGGCCTTTCCGGCAACGATGTTTTAAATGGTGGCGCAGGCAATGACACACTGATTGGCGCGGATGGCGCAGATATATATCTTTACGATGCAGAAACTGGAAATGACCTGGTCCAAGACTATTCTGTGTCTAGCGCTGGAGACAACGTTCTTCGCTTCGGAGCAGGAATAACTTCGACCGATTTGATATTCGGCACCAATGCTGCTGACGTTTCTGACATGATTATTCGATTCGCGAGTACAAGCGGTTCAGTAACTCTTGATAATCAGATACTCGGCGGCTCTGCATGGGGCGTGGATCAAGTCGAATTCGCAGATGGTACCCTATGGGATTCAGCTGCGCTATTGATAAATTACCTCGAGCGGCAAGGCAGCGCGGACGATGATGTGATCGGTGGCAATAATAATGCCAACGTCTTGACTGGGTTCGCTGGTAACGATGTCATAATCGCTCTTGGCGGCAACGATAGCATCACAGGCGGCATCGGCGACGACACTCTTGAAGGTGGTGCCGGATCAGATGCGTATTTTTACGATGCGGGCGACGGGTCTGATGTGCTGCTTGACGTTGGTACAGACTCTGCTGACCGTTTGGTTTTCGGTTCTGGCATCAATTCAGCGAATGTCTTGATCGACCCTGATCTTTCCAATGCGGATAAAATGATCATCAGGTTTGCAAATATGCTGGGGCAGATAGCTGTTCAACAGCAGTGGACGAATGGCGCCGGGCTGGAATTTATCGAGTTTGCAGATGGAACGGTATGGGACTACGCAGCGATCCAGCAGCAATTTGCACTAGGACAGGAACGCGCGGGTAGCCAGACGTTGAACGGCACCAGCGGCGCAGATACGATTTATGGATACGGCGGAAATGACACAATCTATGGCTATGGTGGCAACGACACGCTGATCGGTGGGACTGACAATGACTATGTGGTCGGCTCAGCGGGCAACGACACCTATGTCTTCAACCTTGGCGATGGCAACGACAGATTCTTCGAAAACGAGGACGCCTTCGGTTACGGTGGCAACGACACGCTGCGGTTTGGTGTTGGTATCACGCTCGGTGATCTCATTCTGAGCAAGGTGACATCGGACTGGGATGATCTCACAATCGGCTTCGTCGGGACCAGCGATACAATCTTGATGGACGAACAGGACTACAGCTACCAAGGGCGCTTTTATAATCGTATCGAGAACTTCGTTTTTCAGACTTTGCAGCAGAACGGCTCGATCACCCAATCGTCCCTCAGCTGGTCTCAAATCGAAGCGCATCGGATTTCCAATGCGGCCACTGGCGGGGCAGACACGATCATCGGAAGCATTGGTTCGGATACTATCACCGGCGGTGGCGGCAACGACACGCTCTACGGCTGGACCGGCTCCGACATACTCATCGGTGGAGCTGAAAATGATTATGTGGTCGGCTCAGCGGGCAATGACACCTATGTCTTCAACCTCGGCGATGGCAACGACAAATTCTTCGAGAACGAGGACGCCTTCGGTTACGGTGGCAACGACACGCTGCGTTTTGGTGTTGGTATCACGCTCGGCGATCTCATTCTGAGCAAGGGGACATCGGACTGGGATGATCTCACAATCGGCTTTGTAGGGACCACCGATACAATCTTGCTGGACGAACAAGACTACAGCTACCAAGGGCGCTATTACAATCGGATTGAGAACTTCGTTTTTCAGACTTTGGAGCAGGACGGCTCGATCACCCAGTCATCCATCAGCTGGTCGCAAATCGAAGCGCGTCGGATCACCAATGCGGCTACTGGCGGGGCAGATACGATCATCGGGAGCACTGGCTCGGATACAATTACCGGCGGTGGCGGCAACGACATGCTCTACGGCTGGACCGGCTCCGATATACTCATAGGCAATAGCGGAAATGATTATGTGGTCGGGTCGGTTGGCAACGACACCTATGTCTTTAATCTCGGCGATGGCAACGACACATTCTTCGAGAGCGAAGACGCCTTCGGTTACGGTGGCAACGACACACTAGCATTCGGACCAGGCATTGCCGTTTCAGATATCATTATTACCCGATCGCCCAACAACTCGGCAGACATCATCATTACCTTCAAGAACTCGACAGACACAATTTTGGTAGATGGCCAGAACGATGTTTATCAGTCGCGCTACTACAACAGGATTGAAAGCTTCTCTTTCACAGATGGATCCACGCTAACACATAGCGATATCGCTGCTCGCACCATCATTGTGAGCGGAACAACCATTACAGGTGGAATAGCAGATGATGCCCTGACAGGAACATCTAGCAATAACGTAATTCTCGGCAAGGCGGGCCACGACACACTGGATGGTGCAGGCGGTAATGACTCGCTGACGGGAGGCAGCGGAAATGACATTCTTACCGGTGGGACTGGTTTCGACACCGCCGTTTTTGCGGGCCTCAGCCAGAATTATGTGATCACTACGGGCTCCGGCTTTATCAGCATCGCTGACAGCGATGCGATATTGAACGGTGACGACGGAACCGACGCGCTCATTGGAATCGAGCAACTCCTGTTTGGAGATGGAGAGATTGTCGGGATCACGTCGCCGATCATTCTTGATCTCGGCGGGGATGGCATTGAGACCTTGTCGGCAGCCGAGAGCAATGCTCGTTTCGACTTGGATGGAGACGGGCTTGCCGACGATCCGAGCTGGATCGGGGCCGCTGATGCCTTTCTCTATCTCGACCGTGACGGCAACGGCACCATGTCAGGCGCCGAAGAGATCAGTTTCATTGACGATATGCCTAACGCCGCCACCGACCTCGCTGGCCTTGCCGCCTTCGATACCAACAAAGATGGCATTCTGGACGACCGGGATGCCCGCTTTGCCGACTTCGGCGTGTGGCGAGATTCTGATGGAGATGGCGCAGTGGGCGCGAACGAGACTGCCACTCTTGCAACCATGGGCATCCGCTCGATCAACCTCGTCGGAACGCCAGTCAATGCCGAAACTGAGTTTGGCGAAGTGGCGATCGCCAATATCGGAACTTTCACACTCACCAGCGGTGCGACCCGCAGCTTTGCCGATGCAGCACTGACGTACTTCTCGGCGGCGTCGGCCAGTTTCGCCCCGGCCCTCGATTTACTCGGGCCGGATGTCTTCCTCGCGCCGCGCCGGGACAGCGCTTTCCGACACGTCGCGTTTCTTCCAGCGGATGAGGAAATCCTGGAGGAACTCGGCGCTGCAAGCTCGCAAAGTATAGCGGAACTGTTCAGCCGTATTGCAGCGGAGAGCGAGACAGCACCCTTATTTTCCGAACCTGCCCTAACCGTTATTGCGGATACCGAGCGAGAGCCGTTGCTGCACCAACGGGTGATCGATTCGGCGTCGATCTATAGCATGACATTCCAACCGTTCGGGCATCAGCTAGTGCAGGAGCGTCTGGTCGATCTGCTCGATGCTGATCCAGCCAGGGTCGCTCCCGCGACTTTGGAAATGAAGCAGAATGCCGATCGAGACTCCGATGCGCCTGCTTTCAGGGTCACCGACATCTTTTCTCCTGTTGAAACTCCCGGGATTGAAATCTTCGCAACAATCGCAACTCCAGAGCACGCCGCGACAGAGCCGGTTGCTCAACCCAGCGCTGATCGTCCAAGGCTCGATCCGGCGCAGCACGAGATGTGGGGTGGACCAGCATGGATTGCTGCCTTGCCTTCCCATCCTGGCGATTTTGCGGAGATAACCATGCCGCTTGCGCATGATCTGAGTTCAACGCTTGATCTTACAGCATTTTTATCAAAGCACGTTGCCGTCGATACGGCGCCGGATGCCGACATTGCACGCAAGCTCGCAATGATCCGCCAGGATATGGGCAGTTTCGGTGCAGTCGGGACCGGTGAAAGTGATCGACTCCGCCAGCAGGAACCAGAAAGCTACTATCTTTATGCCTAATGCCAACGGGCATTAACATGACCATCACTCGCCTGTTTGCGGCAAGTGATGGTCATGATAGGTATTATCTGATCGATGAGCTTGTTCCAGTCCTCGTCGCTGTGATTGACGAGGTTGCCATAAGGCGAACAGACGACGTTAGAGCGCCGGTTGTCGCGCCTGGACCGCGGGATGTTCTCTACTGGGCTCAGTTTCAGGCATTTGGCCAGCAACGCGGCGATTTTTGTATTGCTAAGCACGATGAGCTTTCAGGCTACGGGCCTTCCTACCCGATCCTTAAGGACAACTGTATGGGCGGCAACGGTGCTTGTGAGCGAGATCGCGGCCAGACAATTTAGTGCAGCGCCACGTCCTCGCTGTAATCCCGGCTCAGCAACTCCTGCAGCCGCTCAGCAAAGCCATCGACCGCAGCAGTGACACCTGCCAGCCGCCGCGCAACCGCGTCCAGCGCCTGCTCCAGCAGGATTTCGTCAGTTGTGGGCGCAGGCTCAGCATCATCCATGCCGCACAGCTACATCCCCATGCCGAGCCCGCGCGAGCGGCCGAGTGATTTCTGGAGGTCCTGAGACACCGTTTTCGTGCTCATGGCGTCCAGCCCGAGCTGCGGACGCCGGTTTGCCAGCACCGACTCAAGCTGAGGATCGCGCTCCAAGCCCTTCGCCATGCCGACCAGAGAGGCACGCACCTTATCCGAAGCCGCCGCGCTGCCGTTCTTGCGAAGCGCCCGGTACTGCTGCGACTGCCGCTGCCACTGATCGACAAAGACATCGGCCCGCCGCTCATTGGCAGCGGCAACACGCTGCGCCTCGATGCGCAGCTTGGCCTGCTGCTCCATCGCCTGGATGGCGCGATCAGTCTTGCCCTTCACCGCTTCTGGAATGAGGCTCAGATTCTTGTTCACCGCTTTACGCAAATCGCCGAAGCTGTCCGGCCTCAAGGCATTGAGCTCCGCCCCCGCCTTGTCCAGCGCGGTCCGCTGCGATGCCAGCGGCTGAAGGCCCTTGTCGCGCATGGCGACAATGTCCTGCGCGACACGCGCAAAGCGCTGCACGGCCTTGTCGAACACCTGCTTGTCGTTCGCCTGTTCCGGCAAGGCGACTTTGACACGCACCTGGGCAGCTGGTGGACGTTCCGTCGGTCGGTTCGCACCCTTGAGCAGATCGGCGAGATGACCGCTGCGACTAACCTTGACCCCGGCGCGCGCCTCGCGCTGCGGCTGCGGCTGCTGGTCTGCGACCTTCTCCGGCTGCCGGGCATAGTCGCTGGCCATATCCTTACCCCGCTCGCGGCTGAGGGTGCGGGTGAGCGCCCTGCGATCGGCAAAGTCGTCTTTGCCGTAATGCAGATCGACCTGCGTCCGGTGCCGCGACAACGCAACGTAAGCCCCATGACTGTCCATGCCCGGTGTCGCCAGCAGCTTGACCTGATCAACGGTCATGCCCTGCGCCTTGTGGATCGTAGCCGCATAGCCATGATCGATATGGGCATAGTCCTTCAGATCGAACGCCACGGCCTTGCCGTCGTCGAGCTTCACCGACATGCGCATGGCGCTGACGTTTTCGACGGTGCCAAGCGATCCGTTCTTTACGCCCAGCGATCGTTCGTTCTTCAGGAACATGATCCGGTCACCATCGGCGAACATCCGCGTGCCGCGCTCGACCCTGAGTACAACGTCATCGCCCAGATCCCCGCTGGCGCGCACCTTCTCGCGCACGGCTTCGTTGAGCGCGCGGACCTGGTCATTGGTGTGCGTCAGGATGATGCGGCTGGCATCGGGTTTGGCCTGCCGATCGCGATCCCACGCATCGACAAGCTCAGCGCGCGCAGCCTCGCGCGTCTCGGCAACATGGACGTGTCCGGCCCGCTCATATCGCCCAAGCGCCTCACCCGTTCTGCCAGTGGCCAGCTCACGCGTCGCTTCGCGCTGCCAGTCGATCTGCTGCCGCCGGATCGATGCGATCTCAACCGCGCCATGTCGCTCGGCGGCTGCGCGGAACGCAGCGCCTGCCTCGATCGCCTGAAGCTGCTGCGGATCGCCCACCATCACAACCTTGGCACCAGCACGCTCGGCTTCGGATATCGCGCGCTCCATCTGACGCGTGCCAAGCATACCGGCCTCATCGATGACCAGCACATGCCTGCTGGTGAGCTTCTCTCTTCCCTGCGCCCATTGGTGCTCCAGGCTGGCAAGTGTGCGCGAAGGGATGCGCGAGCCATGCTCCAGCCCTTCGGCTGCAATGCCGGACAGGGCTGCACCCTGTACCGTATAGCCAGCACGCGCCCATGCCTCGCGCGCAACACCCAGCATCGCGCTTTTGCCCGTTCCGGCATATCCGATGACATTGCTGACGCCCTTTGCCGATGTGACATGCTCAAGCGCACCGCGCTGCTCAGCCGACAAGTCCAGACCGCGCGCCTTCGCATTGGCCAATGCAACTTCCCGATAGCGGTCCGCAACGGCATGACTCCGCCGTGCTTCGAGCCGGATCGTCGCGCGC
>Ga0209278_1001436_pt1 | contig 14538 bp, 14 predicted proteins | sample JI81BgreenDNA_FD_187504 | JGI IMG/M metagenome (GOLD analysis project Ga0209278, IMG submission 187504) | Wastewater effluent complex algal communities from Wisconsin, to seasonally profile nutrient transformation and Carbon sequestration -... | ecosystem: Engineered > WWTP > Effluent > Algae... | reverse complement strand
GGCGCCGCCTCGCGGGCCTTGTGCAGGTGGTAGGTCGACGGGGCGATCTTCAGTTCCCTGCAGATCGGCTCGATCCCCAGTCCGCGATGCGCGTCGATGAACGCGATCACCGTTTGCCGCGGCGGTCGAGCTCCGCCTGGGCAAAAAACGCCGATGCTTTGCGCAGGATCTCGTTGGCCTGGCGCAGCTCGCGGTTCTCCTTCTCGAGCTGCTTCAACCGCGCCTTGTCGTCGGTCGTCGGGCCCGGCCGCAAGCCCTGGTTGCGCTCGGCCTGCCTGACCCAGATCCGCAGCGTCTCCGGTTGGCAGCCAATCTTCGCCGCCACCGCACCGATCGCCGCCCATTGCGACGAATACTCGGACTGGTGCTCCAGCACCATCCGAACCGCTCGCTCACGCACCTCGGGTGCGTACCTCGCCAACTTGTTCATGCTCCAATCCTTTCAAGGTTCGGAGCCTCCGAGAAAGCCGGGGCGGTTCAGTCGGAAGCATTGGATGCCCCCCTTATCCCGTGGGGGCTAATCCTTGGAGCTCTTAATACGGACGCGCTCGGCCTGGCTGATTTGCGATGGTTATCAGGGGTAGGGAAGGGCAACTCTCGACCCCAAGCGGACATCGACGGGACTCGCCCAGAGACGTCTGCGGCGGAGGTGGCGTGGCCGGCGCCTGATCGACAGGCTGAAGCCACGGTGCCGCGCCCTTCTGGTTGGGCTTCGGCGAATGCCTATATTTAGTGTTGACTGATCAACAAAAGCGCCATATGTTGAGGCCGTTGGTACCCGCGCCGGCGCGATCGCCGGTCGGGTTTAAAAGGGAATCCGGTGCGAATCCGGAACTGCCCCGCAGCGGTAAGCGGAAACGAAAGGCTTCAATGGCACTGGGGGTAACCCCGGGAAGCGAAGCCCGGTAGGCGAGCGCCAGCTCACGTCCGCAAGTCCGAAGACCTGCCGACACACCGGCGATGCCGGTCGCTGCCGTTGCGACGGTGACGATCCAGCAGGCCGGTGCGGGTGGCCGCTTCCGCGGGGAAGCGCGTCGCACATCGGGCTTTTATGTCCGGGGGTGCGCGCGTGTTCTTTCCGTGAGCCCCATCCCTTGGCCCTGCGCGCGGGAGCAGGCATTCGGTCAAGGAACCGCCGGGCCAACGTGCCTAGGCCGGTCTCCCCTGTGGGGAACGCACATGCTGCGAACCATCATCAAGCGCGACGGGCACGTCGAGCCGTTCACGCCTTCGAAACTGAACCAATGGGGCCAATGGGCCGCCGCCGCCCTCGGCGATGCGGTGGACTGGCCTTCGGCGGTGCTGGAATCGGTCTCGGCGATGTCGGCCACCGCCACCTCGCGCGAGCTGCAACAGCAACTGATCCGCACCTGCCTGAACTTCGACAGTTGGTCCTACAACCGGATGGCGGGGCGGCTGTACGCCACCCTGATCCGCAAGGACCTGTATCGCAACGACCGGCCCACGGTGCTGGCGCTGCACCGCAAGCTGCAGCAGCTGGGCCTGATGGAGTCGCTGGACTATTCCGACGCCGAATACGCGCAGGTGGAGGCGTTGATCGATCACGAGCGCGATTTCACCTACGCGCATTACCAGCTGCATACCCACCTGACCAAGTATGCGATCGCCGATCGGGTCAAGGGCGTGCATTACGAGTCGCCGCAGTTCATCTACATGCGGATGGCGCTGGCGCTGGCGGTCGACCAGCCGCGCGAACGCCGCATGCACGACGTGGCGTGCTTCTACGAGCACCTGTCGATGAATCGCATCAACGCGCCTACGCCCAACCACGTCAACCTCGGCACGCCGCTGCGCGGCTACGCCAGCTGCTGCCTGTACACGGTGGCCGACAACGCGCGCTCGATCGCGATCGGCAACCACATCGCCAACACCATGACCTACATGAGCGCCGGGATCGGCGCACACCTGCAAACTCGCTCGGTCAACGACCCGGTGCGCGGCGGGGTGATCCGCCACCAGGGCAAGCTGCCCTACTACCGCGCGCTGGTGGCCGAGGTGAAGTGCAACCTGCAGAACGGCCGCGGCGGTGCCTGCACCACCTACTTCCCGATCTTCGACCCGGAAGTGGACGTGCTGCTGCGACTGAAGAACCCGATGTCCACTGAAGACCGCAAGATTCGCGGCTTGGACTACAGCTGGGGCGGCAACCGCTTCTTCGCGCGCAAGGTGGCGCGCAACGAGGAGATCTTCCTGTTCAACTGCCACACCGCGCCCGACCTGCACGAGGCGCTGTATGCCGGCGACGAGGCGCGCTTCGAAACCCTGTATGCGATCTACGAGCAGGATCCCGCATTCGCGAAAACATGGGTCAACGCGCGCGAGCTGCTGATCACCGCCAGTAACGAGTGGAACGAGACCGGTCGCGTCTACGAACACAACATCACCGAAATGAACCGGCACACGCCGTTCAAGGACGTGATCTACAGCTCCAACCTGTGCGCGGAGATCGCGCTGCCGACCAAGCCCTTCAAGCACGTCACCGACCTGTATTCCGAGGATGGCGAAGCAGGTGAAGTGGCCACCTGCAATCTGGCCGGAATCTGCGTCGACAATATCGATTCCGAGCAGCAGTACGCCGAAGTGGCCTATTACGCGCTGCTGATGATCGACAAGTGCATCCACCTGGCCCACTACGAGCTGCCGCAGGTGGGCGTCACCTCCCGCAACCGGCTCAACGCCGGGGTCGGCATCCTCGGCCTGGCCCACCTGATGGCCAAGCGCGGCAAGCGTTACACCGATGCCGACGGCAAGCGCTTCATCCACGAGGTGGCCGAGCGCCACTACTACCACCTGCTGCGTGCCAGCCTGCGGCTGGGCCAGGAGCTGGGCAACGCGCCGTGGATGCACAAGACCCGCTGGCCGCAGGGCTGGCTGCCGCTGGACAGCTACAACCGCAACGTCGACCAGATCGCCGGATTCGAGCGCCGCTACGACTGGGAGGCACTGCGCGCGGAGGTGGTGGCCAACGGCGGCATCCGCAACTCGGTGCTGGTGGCGCACATGCCCACCGAGACCAGCGCCAATGCCTCGGGCACCACCAACGGCCTGTATCCCATCCGTGAGCTCACCCTGATCAAGACCGACAACCAGCGGGTGAACTACTGGGCCGCGCCCGACGGTGACCGCCTGGGTGATGCCTACCAGTCGGCCTGGGACATCCCAGCCAAGGACATGACCGAGTTGTACGCGATCGTGCAGAAGTGGACCGACCAGGGCATCTCCGCCGACTTCTACCGGAAGGTGATCGGCGATGCGTCGATCGAATCCACCGAGCTGATCGCCGATTACCTGTACCGGGTGAAGCTGGGCCTGAAGTCGAAGTACTACATGAACCAGAAGACCTCCAACGGCATGCGCGAGGTCGCGCATCTGGCCACCGCCGAGCCGCAACCCGCCGACGACATGGCCGATGCGGACAGCGAATGCGACGCCTGCACCCTGTAAGGACACCGCGATGACCGATACCGTCTTCAACTACGCCAAGACCGACTACCGCAAGCCGCAGCTGCTGCTGGGCCAGCGGCCCGGCCTGTTCGACACCGTCAACCGCCATTACCCCTCGATCTGGTCGCTGTACAAGGCGCAGAAGTCGCTGGATTGGGACGAAAACGAATTCGACTACGGCTCGTGCAACGCCGACTTCAAGTCCTGCTCGCGCGCTACCTACGACATGATGATCAAGACCCTAGCCTGGCAGTGGGAGGCCGACAGCGTGGCCTCGCGCGCAATCGCCCCGGTGCTGGCGCCGTTCATCACCTCCAGCGAACTGTGGGCCGCCTGGCAGCGGGTCTCCGACAACGAGGTGGTGCACGCCGCCACCTACTCGGAGATCGTGCGCAATTCGTTTGACGACCCGTCGGTGATCCTCGACGAGATCCTGCGCGTGCAGCAGGCGCATGAGCGGCTGTCGGAAGTGGCGCGCGCATTCGCCGCCGGCTACGAGGCCTCGCACAAGTACGCGCTTGGCCAGCTGCCGAACGACCAGGCCACCTACAACGCGGTGTTCATGACCGTGGTGGCGCTGCTGTGCCTGGAGCGCATCCAGTTCATGGCCAGCTTCGCCGTCACCTTTGCGATCTGCGACACCGGCCTATTCCAACCGATCGGCAAGGCGGTCCAGAAGATCGCGCAGGACGAGTTGGAGATCCACGTCGAGCTGGATCGCGTGGTGCTGCTGCATGAACTGGCCACCGAACGCGGTCAGGCGGCGTTCGTGCAGTGCCGCGGCCGCATCCAGGCGATGATCGAGGAGGTGGTGGACAGCGAACTACGCTGGATCGCCTACCTGTTCTCCGAAGGCCGCGAGCTGGTGGGTATGAACGCCGACCGGCTTTCGGCGTGGACCCTGTACTGCGCCAAGGACGTATACCAGCTGTTCGGCCTGAGCACCGACCGCTACGCGCTGCCGGCCGCCAACCCTCTCAAGTTCATGGAGAAGTGGTTGAACATCAGCAAGACCCAGGCCTCGCCGCAGGAGCAGGACATCGCCGCCTACAAGGTAGGGGTGATGCGTCGAACTGACCAGGACGTGGTGTTCGACGACGACTTCTGACCCAGCCTTGCTCCATTCGCGCCTGCATCCAAATTCACTTCCCGAGGGAGTCTCCCATGCACGTGATCATCTACGGCAAGGACAATTGCATCAATTGCGACAAGAGCAAGCTGCTCTGCCAAATCAAGTCGATCCAATTCCAGTATCGGACAGTCGGTGCAGACATTAGCGCGGACGAGCTGCACGCTAAAGTTGGCACACCGGTACGCAGCTTGCCGCAAATCTTTATCCGGCGCGGAGAGGTGACCACCCATATTGGCGGCTACGACGAGCTGCGTCGCAGCCTGCAGTAACTGAGTGCTGTATCGCCATGACTGCATGCCAGCAATCCCGGCGTTCGGTGAGCGCTTCAGGCATTCCCGCGCAGCGCGCACCCAGCGTCAGTTAGGTGCTCAAGATCCTGTCCACCCACGACTGGCCGATCGGCGTCGAGCCGCAATCGACCCCTATGCATAGATCTCAACTATGCGTAGCTGCAGGTCGGCAGATGGCTGTTGACGAGTAAGGGCGCGGTCGCTGGGTGCTCGAGTCCGCAGGCATCTATCTGTTCAGCGCATTAAAGCCTAAACAATCTAAGTGCCTGATTTACAAAGAAACCTTTAACCTGCAGTCCCTTCTTGGCTACGTCGGGTGGCGCTGCACCGCGGGTACAGAATTCGACAGTCCGCAGTGGCGTGGGTACAGCCGCGGAAGTCCTGCACGACTAGCGGTACAGCGATCCCGTGTACATGGATACGGTAACTGCAGCGCTCTCGCGGGCGAGAGTCTGTCCAACGCTAACTGGTCTTGTGCTTTTGCCTGCCGCTCGAGTGACGCTCGCGCCTCCGATTGGCTTCGTCTTGGGCGTCTATGAGGTCAGCCTCCCTGTCACAACCCACATCGAGCCTCTGCCAAACCGACAAAATCGACGAGAGCACCCCACCGTCGCGCCGCATCATCAGCCAAGGCTGGGTCAGGTGCGGCCCTTGTCGCCCCATTTCCATTAGCTCGGGCGCATGCGGGGCTAGGACGCAACGAATGCCTTCGGCATACCCTCTGGCTAGAACACCGCCACAGCAGCGCAGCAAGAGGTCAAGCTCACCCGGCAGGGCCTGAGCGCCATAGTCTCCGAGCGTCCGGCCATTGAGCGCCAGGTCAATCGCAGCGACCAGGGGGCGGTAAGACGCGGGGTGCATGCAGGTGAGGTTGAGGAAGTTTCCGGCGCTAGTTCGCCACGGCGCTAGGCTCGACACCTCCGCCGAGAGGGGGCGCCGCGCTGGCTTGAACGAGCGGGGTGCCTCGATCCCAAGGCCTGCAAGGAAAAGCGTCATCTCCTTATCAACCAACGTTTTTGGGGGCAGACTCAGCGCCATCGCCCCGGCTACTCTGTTGCACGAATGCGCGTGCTCTGCGGACAGCTTCAGGAACCCCGGTCGGTCTCGCCTTAGGCTTTCAAGCTCGGTAAGCGTCTGAAGGGCGTCCTGCGAAGGCGTGCCGGCGTTGCGCCAGACTCTCGTGTGGAGCGCCGTCCGCCGAGTCGCCCACTTTCGCCAGCGGCGCGGCAGGGTTACCGCGGCCGCAAGCGCTGGTCCAGGGTCTGTCGCGTCCGGTGGCGCAACCAGCACCGCTCGAACACGCTCCCCGGCCGCCCAAGCGAGGTATTCATCCAAAAACTCTCCGGCACCAGGGGGTGGTGCAGTGGTGCCGGCAATCGTCGCGTCCCGATCAATCCGCACATAGCCGCACCCACATGAAAGATCAGCCCCAACCACCCAGTTGGCGCTGGTGCGAACGTTGCCGCCGCACGCGGTGCAGCCTGTAGCAAGTTCAATCGCGTGCCACGGACAACGCTGGAACCAAGGCAGCTGGTGGAGATTGGTGTGGTAGCCACCGTGCAGGCAGAGCGGGCAGTAGCGAAAAGACCAGCCGATTTTCATGATCGTGGAAGGCGCGGCGAAGGGGAACCATGTCGACAACTTCCAGGCTGCTGGCACGTCAGGCAAATGAAGCGCCTCAGCAAGTCGGGCTTGCCGCGAGTCAGAGAACGTCATCACGGCGCTTAGGTCGTGGGTGCGCGGAACTCGAATCCCGAAAAGCGATGACAGTCCTGTAGGGGTGATCGCGTTTAGGTGGATCAGGCGCAAAGCAGCCCCATAGGCGGAGCAATTCGGGGTGGTGGCCAGATCAGAGCCGACAAATGGGCCGTTTTGGGTGTATGGGTCGTGCCGGAGCGGCTCTCGCGAGCCTTCGGGTCGCAAATTGACGAAGAGGCTCATGCCAAGGTCCCCCTGAAGCCAGGCTCGAAGTGCAGGTAGCCGGCACGGCGCAGAGCATCTCGGATTTGGAAGTCGGTTAGCTCGGTGAAATCCGGCTTGTCCAGCGCGATACGCACGAAGATGTAGTAAACGAAGCGCTCGAACGAGATCATTGGCCAGTCCTTGACTGGAGGGAGGCCATTCTCGGCACGGACGGCGTCGATCGTCTTGCGGATCAAGTCGAGCTGGGTGCTGAGTCGCCAGCCTCGGGCCCAAGCATTGGGTGCAAAGTACTGCGTATAGGTCACCCCGGAGCCTTCCGGCCAAACAAGGATTTCGTCGTACTCGCGGCAGGCCAGTTCGACGTCCGAAACGATCTGGTGCTCCGCCTCGTCCTTCGGGATGTCCCACAACAGGCCCGTGAAATGATGAGACATGGTGAACAAACGCCCAGAAATGTGGGCAGGCGGCCGGCGCTCTAATCCGCTGCGAACGTTTGTGCCTGCATCGATCTGATTGATAAAGAAGAAGAACACACGTGTAGACCGTTCGAGCGCGTTGCCGATCGACACCACGTGCTCGAAGTCTTCAAGGCTCATCCGATTGGCCTCGTTGATGCCGACGCAGATCACCTCTGCGCCAACGCGAGCTGCCGCGGTGCTCCACATGTTGGCAACGCGCGTAAGTTGCACATTGCTCAGAGCACTCGAGGAGACCGTCTGCTTGTCCTGCAGAAGAAGCGAGCTGAAGAAGTAGCCTTCACTGGACTTGCTCGGCTTGGAGAACGTGTACTCGACCATCAGGAGCGGGAACGGGCGCCATCCATCAGTCTGCGCAAGTATCCGAAACGCTATGGTCTTGCCGAACCGACCGTGGCCGTCCACCCAAATGGCGTCGGCGCCCATTTCGATACAGTTCTTGCTGTCTCCGGCCATGCGTTCGCCAGGGCGGGTAATGATGATCGGGCGCTTGGAGCGCAGCATCGGGTGGGGTTCGATCGTGGTCATCGAGGCTCCTCAGGACGCAACACGTCCGACTAGGAAGAATTCAAGAGGAACGAGTAGCGTTAGCGGCGCAAGCGGACCGGGCCACCGCGAGGCGCGAGTCCAGTGAGCGTCTGGGCAGCGAAAGGTGCGCCCGAGGAGGACGAGGTGCTCCCCGATGAAGTCGGAGTCTTGGGCGGGGGCGTGTTGCCGCTAGCTACCTCGTCGGCGGCCCACTTCATGTGCCCGGCTTGGCGCCGAATGTCACGATGCAGGGCGTCAATATGGTCAAGCATGCCGTCCCACATGCCCGGGTTGGCACGCTTGAACTTGTGCGCACGAACTCGCTGCTCAAGCGTGTGCGCGGTGCCCGCATAGGGCGGCAGGGTCTCGAGCCGCATGAATGGCACGCCATTCTCGTTCAGCACGTCCAGATAGCGGGCGTCGTCGTCCGCCATGAGACCATTGAACCGAACCCCGATAAGGTCCCATCGTGTGTTCAACTCGTCGCTGCGGTAGGTGCCATGCTTGATGTTGACGTGCGGCAGCTTCCCGTTGTCCCTGCTGCCTCGAATCGTGAAGCTGTGTCGAACGATGCGCATGCTGCGCGCATCTTCGGCGGTACGACTGGAGCGGAGTGGCATCCCGCCGAGGGCGAGATACTGCGCGATGACCTCTTGCGGGGTGCGGCTCGAGAGTTCGGTGTGCGGCGTGATGTTGTAGTTGGAGATCGCGATGTCGAGGAAGATCTCAAGGAGCTCGAGGAACACCGGGTGATCAATTGCCTTCTTGTTGGAAACACGCTGTTCGAGCCGATGCTTTGTCTCGGGCTCGAAGCCTCCAGCGAGAAACCGCAGCACTTTCTGCTCCATGAGCTTGAAGAACGCTTCGATGACGCCGCGTGTTTCAGGAACTCCCGCTACGCCAAATCGATAAACGCCCTTTAGGTCCTCGCGGAGGCCTCGCAAAGCGTGCTTGGTCAAGTGTGAGCTAGCGTTGTCGAGGGATGTTCGAAGCGGACGCGGGACGAAGTCCGCGTTTGCAGAGGGCATCCATGCACCCTGGAAATGGCGCATGTCGAGTCCCTCGACATCCTTGGGAACCCATGGTGTCAGACCGTCGGCTAGACAGCGCGTCAGGTCGAACTGGTCGTAGCCTGAATCGGCAACCAGTCGCCACGACAGGCACGCACGTGAACCGACGTCGACTTGCGCGATGAGCCAAAGCCGACTCATTGGGGTGAGTAAGTATGTGCCGTCTTCCAGCGGGACTGCGACGTGGAGATCCTTGCAATCGATGGGGTGCGCATCGATCTGCACTTCATCAAAGGGGCGTGTGTGCATGAGGCCGCTCCACTTCGTAAGCGTCCACTCAACGTCACCTCCCATTGTCTGGAGTGATCGGGCACGGCGCGCCCGGGAGATGAAGTTAATGAAGGCTCGGCGGCCTTTGTCCCGGGTGTTGAACGGATACCCCTCGTCCAAACCCTTCGCCGCCAGTGCCCGACGGATATCGACGCACAGACGATCAAATGCGGGGCTCGTACGCTTACGCGTGGGCAAAGGCGCCTTGAACCGGGCGAGAAGCACGCCCACCTCCGGCACTTTTTCTGTCAGGCGCACCATATCGTGCGCGCGCCCTAGCATCGGACCATCTGTGGTCTTGGGTTGCGGATCGACTAGGCGAACATGGGGTAGGCATACCTGAAATCCAAAGAGGCATCCGTCAGGCGCCTCCTTGTCAACTAGATCGAGCATGCGGCGTACGGTCTTGCGATTGATGCCATGAAGCCTGGCCACCGATGCCTCGGACTGACCAAGAAGCGCAGCGTCAAGGGCGGCGATCCGGTTCTCGATCGCAGCCCGCTCCTCGTCCGTCAGTTCCTTCATCGCCTTTGTGTCCGGGCGCGGCAACAAACGTAGCGCCGTGACTTCAGCTTCAGAGAATCGCGGCCTCATGATCTGACCACCCACGTCAGCACACTGCTTCGTGTGAGATCGGCGTCGTGGTCGACGTCCAGAAGCCCCAAGCACACGAGTTCGCAAGCAACGGCTTGAACGTCTCCAGCATTGAAAGCGGCTAACGCGATCTCGAGCTGATCGATTCGCGTTCGACCCTGTGCGCCGACGTGGTCGGCGATGCGCTGCCTGAGAGCCAAACGATGGGGCAGGGCTTGAGCGACCTGGGCGAACGCGAGGAGGCGGTTATGAACAGCAGCCTGAATGCCCGCTTGGCGGACCGACGTCTCTACGACGAATACGAGATTGATGCCAGCGGCTTCGGCGGCCGAGTGAAGTCGACCTGCATCCCGCGGGCGTGGAACACCAGTTCCAAAGCCCGTGCACTGGCCGTCGCCAACGATAAGGAGGAACTCTTCCAACCCGCTCGCGTGTCGGACCCAGAAATCGAGCTCGACGGTTTGGTCTCCTGCAGCAAGGTAACGTGGGCGCTCGGTATAGGCTGCGACCTGCGGGTTGCATTCAAGCGCAAGCGCGACCGCGGTTGCTGGCACGCCGTCGACCTCGACGGGCCGTTTTTCTTTGAGCGACATGTACCCATGAATGTCGCGTTTAGCGAACTCGCGGCGCGTAAAGGCTCGGGGCTCGAACGGGCGACGTGCGGCTTGATGTAGCGGCGCCGTGATGCCAGGAGGCTCGAGTAGAGCGACCGGCGCTTGGCGGGGTTTGGAGATGAAAGAAACAATAGACATGAGTGCTCCTGCGCGGCCGCGAGCGGCGGCACGGTTGACGAACAGGACGGGGCGCGCTACGGCGCCACGGGGCTTGCGGCCGCATCGGCTCGGCGCGGCGCGGGTGGGATCAGCGCAAACACGTCCTTAACTCCGACCGAGCATTTGCGCTGGACGCGAGGGCCTGCAATTCCAATTGGATAAAGGTGAAGCCTCGAGCTATTCGCGCCAGAGCAGCCGAAGACCCAACGCCGCCAATCCCGGACAATGCAGCGATTTACATGGCCGGGCAGGGGCGTTGAAGCGGCGCTCGGCTCCGTCCCAAGCAGATCTTTGCTGTACACAAACCACCCCCGTTCAGGAGGTGGACTTGGCAGGACGGCCGCGCTTCTTTCGAGGCCGCTCCGACCAGATCCGAAAGGACTCCACTTCACCTTCCGAGGTGAAGAAGAACTCCGCAATGGCATGAAGTTGGTTGCACTTCAGCTCATGGCGGGCGAGTCGCACGCCGCCCGGGGCTTCAGAAGGTGAGAGGCCATAGCCAGCGAGGATCTCTTGCAGGCTGTTTCCTCGCGGGATGCCCGGAAGCTCACCTTGGCTGGGGGAGGTGGGCGTCGAGTCGGACGCCGAAAAGGAAGATTCGGTCATGGCTAAAACTCCAGTTCGCCCCGGAAACGAGGCAGGGCTTGACGCACCGACCAAACGGGCTAAGCTGGAGGTACTCGAGGCCTCCGGGCATCGCCGGCCCCTGTTCCAGCAGGGGCCTTTTCGTTTCTGGTGCAAAGACTTTATGCGGCGGTTTTCGAGAGCCGCCGGGTACCGTTAGTGAGTGGCTAGATTCCCTCGGTGGAGACACCTCCTGCGCTGTCCCTTTGCTCTGGATGCTGACGTTGCCACCAAAGCCAGGTCGCTAGCTCTGTCGTGAGCGCGAACCGACCTCGTCGCCCTGGCATCCGAAAAAGCCGAAGTTTCAGTGCTCCGCGCTCGCTTGCTTTTCTGAAGGCGCTTTGCGTTCGGAAGCCAAGGGCTCGCGTGAGCTCACTTCCTCCGACGACGACGCCATAGGTGGCCAGCAGGCTAGCGAGCAACTCCGCCTCAGTGATTTCAGGTGCCTCAATGCCTCCCATTTCCTGTTTCGTCCCGGTCCAGCCCCTTCTCAGCGGAGCCTAGACGTGCGGAACGCGCCAAGGGAAGAATTCGAAATGGACGAATTCCGATATACGCGTGGGCGCCCCAAAGCTCATCCGATTGTGAGACTTGCCAATCGGGTGTGGGCAGTGATGCTTTGGCACGGCACTACCGATAAGGCATCTGTAGCCACGCGGAAGAACTGGAATGACTTGGAGAATCGTCTGCTTAGACAGCAACTCGGGGAGTGCTTTCCCAAGAACACTGAGGCGGCCAGCCTGCTGGGCATTTCCAGAAAAGGCAGCGATCCGAGGAGGCTCTTTTGGCAATTGGATGCCAATGATCTCCACGTCCGCCTATTGCCCAAGCTGAGCAAAAAGAAGCGCACCCCACCCGGGCGCCACGCAGACTCCCATCGTCAAAAGGCTCGGGACGTCCTTGAAGTTGCGTTCGACGCGGCCAAACTCGGTGAGCAGTTACTTCCCAACAGCGCGGCGTGGCTTGATGCGCCACTTTGGTGGCTAGCCGCCTCCCCTGCGCCCCCTCTGGAACAAGTGCGTGCATGCATTCGCTGGTCTCTGCGCAACATGGGACTCGTAAACGTTCCAATTGATCAACGTCGCCCGCTTATGGGCGAGACCGCGTACCAAGCGTCGCTGCATGCCCCTAAGTCGGAGATTCACTCTGCCTATGAGTCCTCACTTCGGCGCATGGCTAAGCACTACTCGCCAGGATGGCTTTCTTTGCTTTCCGCTTTGCTTTGGGAGAGCTACCTCACAGACGAAAGTGATTTACTCGATATCCACGAAAGATTGGCGAAGGAGGCCTTTGATTTCTGGCTTGCACTGCCAGCGATTAAACCTCTTAAGGAGACACTCGAGCGTGATGTAGTGACGCCTATTCTCTTCCGTGCCCCTCTTGCACCACTCCGTTCGACTGATCAGCATGATGTTCTGATGTCTGATTCCGATTGGAGTAGCCAGATCGCCGCTGCCACGGGGTTGTCCAGCTCTCTACAGCGGCTTCCCGACCTACCCGCCACTGATGATGCGACGTAGTTGGTCAACATTTGCTTCTGATCCATCTCCGAATGTGAATCATTTTTCTGCGTAGAGCGTTTCGCGCTCAGGGTCGATTGCCAGCTCTACACGTGATGTGACCTAGAAGAGCTGCCGGCTCGTAATCTCGATGCATCAAATGCGCGAGCAAGATCCCCTCGCGCCTTTACTGCGACGGCGAAGCCATGAGATCAGATGCACACAAGTCTGAGGTGTGTTAACGACACTCCCTAAATGTTTCCCGGCCGAATCTTTACGGGGATCTGGCCTCGAGAATGGCGGCCATGACTACGGTCTCGGCCGAGCAATCTTCCATCCAACGCACCATCAGTTCTTCGAGCGACGGCTTCCTGTCAGGTCGCTTGAGACTCACCGGATGGTCTGCTCGGTTCTTCGCCTTCATTACGCTCCTTGAGCTTTGCTGTGTGCTTCTCGAGGAACATCGCCATATGGAATCGGCTGTGGCGTGCTTCAATCGGGACGACCAGCCCGAGCTTTGTTGCCACCACGGTCGCATAGCTCATCTGTGCGGCGGTCGGTGGCTTTAAATCCCAATCTAGGCAGTCCTTGAGGAGATCCTCCAGGCGGCGCTCTAGAGCTCGTCGGTAGGTATCGCGCACCTCGCGATCTCGGATGCGCTCCCATTGCTGGGCGACTGCCGCCTCAAGCTGCGGGGAGACGAAAAGTTCCAGGCTGAGGTCGACCCCGGCGTGGACGACATAGATGGTCATGGCGGTCGCTCCGCAGTGTGGCGAAGGGTCCCATCCTAGCCCGGCCTTACACGTTTTTCATGTATTTCACATCGAGGTATAGCTTGACCAGTCGTTCAGCGCCGGAGCGACTGTGTGAAGAAGAAGACGATCTACTCGGCGGAGTATCGAAGGCTGGTGAAGCACCTACGGGAAGTGCGAGAAGGGCTCGGGGTTACCCAGGCGTCCCTGGCGGCCGAGCTGGGGTGGCCTCAGCAGAAGCTGTCGGCGATCGAGGCGGCCGCTCGCCGGCTGGATGTGTTTGAGTACTTCGCCCTTGGTAACCGCCTCGGGCTGTCAAGGGAACAGGCCCTCGCGATGATTCCGGAGCCCGTCGCGCCTCGAAGAGGCGGGAGGCGACGTCCCCTCAGGTCTTGAATCGCACAAGTACTTCGAGAGGAAACACCGATTACGGGACCACCACAGGGGTAAAGTTGAGGCTCCCTATTGCTGGCAAACGTTGTAGTCGTGACGCACGCCGTCGATCTCCATGTACTGATGTTGCCCGGCGACAGCTCAGAGCCTCGCATCATCCAGCAGCTGAAGCGTGAGCCCGTGAATCTGTTTGTGTGCCCGGGTGTGCCGGGCCACATCGGGCAGGCGAGGGCGTTGGCCTTCGAGCAGGGGACGGCCCCTTGGGTGGCCTGGGCCGACCCTGACGACCTGATCGAGCCCGGCATTTTTCAGCGGCTGCTGTCCGCAGCAGAGTCGGCCCCGCAAGCCTCCATGATCTTCGCCCACGAGTGGGCCATCGACACAATTACCGGGCGGCGGAAGCGTGTTTGCGTTCCCCACCACGCGCTCATTGCTCGCCGTCAGGTCGTGATGGAGCGGCTCGAAGTCATTCGCCAACGGCCGCATTACTGCGAAGGCCCGATCCACGCGATCGAGCCCAGACTGGAAGTGCCCGAAATCGGCTACCACTGGCTCCAAGCCCCAAAGTCCGCGTCTCAGACGATGGTGAGGCGCCCAGCGCGCACCCCGAAAACTCAATAAATCTCAAGTCCGAATCATCCGACCCTAAACTTTTTCCTCGATCCATGGATTCAGCGGTGTAGAACCCCGGCGCAAAAGCCTTGGGGATGCATCAGCGGAGAAGCGTGACCATGGCAGCGGTGATTTCG
>Ga0209278_1001435_pt1 | contig 14544 bp, 11 predicted proteins | sample JI81BgreenDNA_FD_187504 | JGI IMG/M metagenome (GOLD analysis project Ga0209278, IMG submission 187504) | Wastewater effluent complex algal communities from Wisconsin, to seasonally profile nutrient transformation and Carbon sequestration -... | ecosystem: Engineered > WWTP > Effluent > Algae... | reverse complement strand
GTGGCGCGACGGCAAGCCGGAAACCGCACGCGCCGTGCTGGCCGGCCACCAGCTCAGCGTGGCCATCGTTGCAGACCGCCCGGTGAGCGAACGGGCGCTGTTTCTCGACACCGAATGGCTGGCCGGCTGGCTGGCGCTGCGGCGGCTGAACCAGCCGGCGCAGGCGCTTGCCCATTTCCGCAACGCCCGCGCCGTGGCGCAGACGCCGATCAGCCAGTCGCGCGGGGATTACTGGTCTGGCCGCGCCGCCGAAGCCGCCGGCCAGGCCGAGGCGGCGAAAGGCTTCCATGCTGCCGCCGCTGCCCATCCCGATTATTTCTATGGCCAGTTGGCCACTGAAAGGCTGGGCCGGCCGCTGGCCCTGGCGGCGCCGCCGCTGCCGGCCACCGATGCCGCCACACTGGCCAGCCTGCGTGCCGAACCGCTGCTGCGTGCGGCCATCGCGCTCGGCCCTGTGGACCGTGACCGGCAGACGATCTTCCTGCGCCACATCGCGGCGCGGGCCGACAGTGGCGAACGCGCGGCGCGGCTGGCGGCACTCGCCGCCCCGCTGGACCGGCTCGATCTGGGCGTGAACGCAGCCAAATCGGCCCGTGATGTCGCCGGCCTGTCGTTGCTGTCAGCCAGCTTCCCGGTGCTGCCGCTGCCGGCCAGCCTGAATGGCCAGTTCGCCATCATCCACGCCATCACCCGGCAGGAAAGCCAGTTCGATCGCGGCGCGCGATCATCGGCAAATGCCCGCGGCATGATGCAGTTGCTGCCGGCCACGGCGGCGGAACAGGCCGGCAAGATGGGGCTTCCGGCCAGTTCGGCCGACCGGCTGACCGAGGATCCGGTGTGGAACGTCACGCTGGGCGGCGGCTTCATCCAGCGGCTGCGCGGCGCCTATGGCGGCAGCGCGCCCCTGGCGGTGGCGGCCTACAATGCCGGGCCGGGCAATGTGCGCCGCTTCCTCGCCCAGATCGGCGATCCGCGCACCAGCGACCCCATCGACTGGATCGAATCCATCCCGTTTTCGGAAACGCGCAACTATGTGCAGCGGGTGCTGGAAAATGCGGTGGTCTATGAAACGCTGCACCCTGAAAAGGCCGAAACCAGGCCGCCCAACCGGCTCAGCCAGTGGCTTGGCAAGGCAAATCCCGGCTAGAACAGCGTCTTGCCTAGGGCCTTTTCGGCGATCTTGACCACCTCCGGATCGGGATCGGGCCAGCTCAGATCCACGCCGGCGCCCAGCGTGTCGCAGATGAGTTCCAGGCCGCGCACGCGGGCCCATTTCTTGTCGTCGGCCGCGATCACGTGCCAGGGCGCATGATCGGGAGAGCAGCGCGCGAACATCTCGTGATAGGCGGCCAGATAGTCCTCGCGCCGGGACCGGTTGTGATAGTCGTCCTTGCCGGTCTTCCAGCGTTTCCACGGGGTTTTCAGCCGCTCTTCCAGCCTCTTGTCCTGCTCCTTCTGGCTGATGTGCAGGAACAGCTTCACCAGCCGCGTGCCATCGGCAACCATCTGCGCCTCGAACTGGTTGATCTCGTCATAGGCTTCGCGCCAGCGCGGCTGCGGCGTGAAGCCATCCACCCGTTCCACCAGCACGCGGCCATACCAGGTGCGATCATACACGGCGATCTCGCGGCTTCCGGGCAGGCGCTGCCAGAAGCGCCACAGATAATGGCGGGATGCTTCCTCGCGGCTGGGCGCCGCGATCGACCAGACCTTGCAGAAGCGCGGATCCAGCGTGGAGACCATGCGGGTGATCAGCCCGCCCTTGCCGGCGGCGTCCCAACCTTCGATGGCAACGATGCCCTTCAGGCCCTGCAGGATATAGGCCGCCTGGATCAGTTCCAGCCGGTGTTGCAGGGCGAGCAGCCGTTCCTCGTAGGCATCGCGCGGCAGATCATGATCAATCTCGAAATCGGCAAGGTCGGGCGGGCTCATGCCGGGCAGGCTGGCAGGCCGCGCGGATGCTGGCAAGCGCCGATCAGGCCGGGGCCAGCCGGCGCTGGCGGCGCACGGCCCCCACCAGACCAAAGCCGGCGATCATCATGGCCCAGTTGGCCGGTTCCGGGACGCCCGGCGGCGAAACCAGGCCATCGCCCGGCACGATCGTGCTTGCGCGCCAGGCGGTGCCGTCGTCCGATGTCACCACCACCAGCCAGGGTTCATTGGCAAGGAAATCATCGATGATGGCGCAGAAGCTGCCGGCAGGGTGCGAACAGCCGTTGGGCGATCCCTGGGTGGCCAGAATCATCCGACGCGTGTCCGGATTGAACGAGAAGCCAAGCGCAGGAGCAACGCCGGATGTCGTGACCAACGGCCCGGATGCATTGTCATAGGTCTGCGTGGGATCGAAGGTGGCCGAATAGGACAGGAATACGGCGTCGGGCATGGCGGCCGGACCGTCGATGTAGACGTTCCAGTCACGCGCGGTGAAACTGCCGGAATATGGTGGTCGTTGTGGCCGAAGCCGCAGTCGACAGCGTTGCCGCAACCAGTGCGCACAAGACTGCACGTTCCATCAATGTCCCCCGTGACGATGTTGCCCCACACCACGCCACACAACGGACTTCAGTTTACATGATGGTAACAGTCCCGCAAGAGCGCTTGTCGGCCGGGCTCAATCCACCACGCGGATGTGAAGTTCGCGCAACTGCCGGGTGGTTGCCGGGGCCGGCGCGCCCATCATCAGGTCTTCGGCCTTCTGGGTCATCGGGAACACCACCACCTCGCGCAGGTTGGGTTCGTCGGCGATCAGCATCACCATGCGGTCAACACCCGGCGCAGAGCCGCCGTGCGGCGGTGCGCCAAACTTGAAGGCGTTGATCATGCCGGAGAAATTCGCGTCCACCTGCTCCTTGGTGTAACCGGCGATCTCGAACGCCTTGTACATGATTTCCGGCTTGTGGTTGCGGATCGCGCCCGACGAAAGCTCCACGCCGTTGCAGACGATGTCATACTGATAGGCAAGGATATCGAGCGGGTCCTTCGTTTCCAGCGCCGCCATCTCGCCCTGCGGCATCGAGAAGGGATTGTGGCTGAAATCGATCTTCTTCTCGTCCTCGTTATACTCGAACATCGGGAAATCGACGATCCAGCAGAACTTGAACTGGCCCTGCTCGATCAGGCCCAGCTGTTCGCCAACGCGGGTGCGGGCCAGGCCAGCCAGCTTGGCGGCATCGGCGGGTTTCCCGGCAGCGAAGAAGCAGCCATCATCGGGGCCCAGGCCCAGCGCATCGAACAGCGCGGCGGTAGCCGCCTCGCCATGGTTCTTGGCGATGGGGCCGCCAAATTCGCCGCCCTTGCGGGTGACATAGCCGAGGCCGGCGTAGCCCTGCCCGCGCGCCCATTCGTTCATGTCGTCGAAGAACTTGCGGCTCATGCCGGCGGTGTTCGGCGCGGGGATGGCACGCACGGTCTGCCCGGCCTCCACCAGCTTGGCGAACAGGCCGAAGCCGCTGCCGCGGAAATGCTCCGCCACATCGCTGATGATCAGCGGGTTCCTCAGATCAGGCTTGTCGTTGCCGTATTTCAGCATCGATTCCGCATAGGGAATACGCGGGAACGCGCCCTTGGTCACCGCCCACGGCGCACGCCCGCCAAAGCCGGCGAACTCCTCGAACACGCCGGCCAGCACCGGTTCGATGGCGGCGAACACATCATCCTGCGTGACGAAACTCATTTCGAAATCGAGCTGGTAGAACTCGCCGGGCGAACGATCGGCGCGGGCGTCCTCATCACGGAAGCAGGGCGCGATCTGGAAATAACGGTCAAAGCCGGCCACCATCAGCAACTGCTTGAACATCTGCGGCGCCTGCGGCAGCGCATAGAATTTGCCGGGGTGCACGCGGCTGGGCACCAGATAATCACGCGCGCCTTCCGGGCTGCTGGCCGTGAGGATCGGCGTCTGGAATTCGGTGAAGCCCTGTTCGATCATGCGGCGACGCAACGAAGCAATCACCTGGCTGCGCAGCATGATGTTGGCATGCAGCCGATCACGGCGCAGATCGAGGAAGCGATATTTGAGGCGGATGTCTTCCGGATATTCGGCCTCGCCGGCCACCGGCATGGGCAGTTCCTCGGCGGCAGATTGCACGACGATGTCTTTGGCGCGCACCTCGATCTCACCGGTGGGCAGCTTGGCATTCACCGCGCCGGCATCGCGCAGCACGACGTCCCCCACGATCGTCACGACCGATTCCACGCGAATGCGGTCCAGCACCGGGAAGGCCGGCGACGATGGCCCGGCGACGATCTGGGTCAGGCCATGGTGATCGCGCAGATCGATGAACAGCACGCCGCCATGGTCGCGCTTGCGGTGAACCCAGCCCGACAGCTTGACCGTCTGGCCGGCATCGGCGGCGCGCAACTGGGCGCAGGTGTGGGTGCGATAAGCGTGCATGTGGGGCGTCCGCAGGTGTCTGATCGAAGTGGGGGCTAGCACACGTCATTCACCGCTTTGTCAAGCGGCGAGATTGGCGTAACGGGAACCATGCTGATTCATCCGCTGGTGACAGACACCGCGACATTGCAGGACCTTTGCGACCGCTGGGCCGCCGCCGATTTCATCGCGGTGGACACGGAATTCATGCGCGAGAGCACCTATTACCCCGATCTGTGCCTGGTGCAGGTGGCCTGCGTGAACGAAGCCGCCGCCATCGATCCGAAGAGCCCCGATCTCGATCTGGCGCCGCTGTTGAAGCTGCTGGTGGAAGAACCGGTGCTGAAGGTGTTCCACGCCGGCGGGCAGGATCTGGAAATCATCTACAATCTCACCGGCAAGACGCCGCAGCCCCTGTTCGACACGCAGGTGGCGGCGATGGCGCTGGGGCTGGGCGAACAGATCGGCTACACCAATCTTGTTGCTGCCTATGCCAACGTGCAGATCGACAAGGGCGCCCGCTTCACCGATTGGGCGCGCCGCCCGCTGAATGATCGCCAGATCGAATATGCCATCGGCGATGTCACCCACCTCGCCCGCCTGTTCCCCAAGATGGTGGACAAGCTGCGCCGCACCGGGCGCGGCGAGTGGCTGGACGATGAAATGGCGCGGGTCTCCGATCCGGCCACCTATGCCAATGATCCCGAACGCGCCTGGGAGCGGCTGCGCCTGCCCAGCCGCAAGGCCGATGTGCTGGGCCGGCTGAAGGCGCTGGCGCGCTGGCGCGAACTGGAAGCGCAGGACAAGGATGTGCCGCGCGGCCGCATCGTGAAAGATGAAACGCTGGCCGATCTCGCCTCGTCTCCGCCGCGGTCCCAGGCCGATCTGGCCAAGGTGCGCGGGCTTTCGGCAGCCTGGGCGGGCAACGCCATCGGCGCGCGCCTGATGGCCGCGCTGGACGCAGCCGAACCGCTGGGCCCGGAAGACATGCCGGCGCGCGAACCGCAGCGGCCAGGCCTGTCCAGCGATGGCGCCCTGATTGCCGATCTGCTGAAATTGCTGCTGAAGATCAGGGCCAAGGAAGCCGGCGTGGCGCCGCGCCTGATCGTGCGGGCCGATGATCTGGAGGCGCTGGCCGCCGGACAGCGCGACGGGCTGGATGTGCTGGGCGGCTGGCGTCACGAGATTTTCGGCGCCGATGCGCTGGCGCTGGTGGAAGGCCGGCTGGGCTTTGCGGTGGCCGGCGGCAAATTGAAGATGAGCCGGATTTCAGGCGACTAGCGCGATCTTCGCATCCAGTCCCAACGTGTTTCCCAGCAGTTTCAGGCGGCGCTGCACCGCATCCCCGGCCAGATCACCATGGCTGGCAGTCAGCTTGAGCAGCAGCGTCCCGCCTTCACGTTCCAGCCGGCTGGCCGCCAGTGCCACGGCCGTGCCGCCCGTCAGGCGCTGTCCCAGCCGCAGCGCCAGGCCCCAGGCCCGGGCATGGGCCAGCAGCGCCGGCGGCGCCAGCCGGGCCAGCATGGCCATGACCGGCGCATCGGGGCTGCCGCCAAAACAATGATGCAGGGCCGCCGCCAGGGCCGCCCGCTCGGCCGCTGTCACCGCCACCCAGTTGCCATGCAGCGCCACGTCCACCCCGCGTTCGGCGCGGAAATCGGGATGGGCGCGCCACGCGATGTCCGAAAGCAGGCAGGCCGCCAACCGCAGCCGGCGCACCATCGCCGGTTCATCGGCGAACAGCGGGTCCATCCAGGCAAACAGCATGTCGCCATGTTCGGCAAAGCGGCCCTGCCGTGCCCCTTCGGCGCGGGCGGCGGTGATCAGCGGATCAAGCGCGCGTTCCGTTTCCGGCAGATCGGCATAGAGCAGCCCTTCGCGCAGGCCGAAGCCCGATGCGACCACGCGCGATGAACCCAGTTTCTTCACCACCGCCGCCAGCAGCATCGCCGCTCCCGGCAGGGTGGGCAGGCGCGCGGTCGACAGGTGCGGCACCTGTTTGAGCGTGGCGAGTTCGGTGTGGGAAAGGCTGCGGAACAGCTTGGCCGGTGCCGCGGCCGGCATCTCGTACTGGTGCACGATGGGCAGCGGATGATCGGTCATCCAGATGTGGATCTGGGCCAGCGCCCGCCACGATCCACCAACCATGTAGAAGGGCCGGCCCTTGCCTTCGTCCGCCCACTTCACCTTGTCCAGCGCCTTGGCGATGAACGGCGCCAGCGCCCGGCGGTCGCGCTTGCGCACCGCGTCCAGACGCAGCGCGCCGATCGGCAGCGAAATGCGATTGCCCATCGCACCATCCCTGACGCGAATGAGCTCAAGGCTGCCACCGCCCAGATCGCCGACAACGCCATCGGCTTCGGGAATGCCCGACACCAGCCCCATGGCAGCGGCGCGGGCTTCGGCCTCGCCATCGATCACCTCGATGGCCAGATCGCACTCATCGAACACGCGGGCGATGAAGTCAGGCCCGTTCCTGGCCTCGCGCACTGCCGCCGTCGCCACGGTGCGCACCTGGCTGATGCCCATCGCCCGGGTGAGCGCGGCAAAACGCTTCAGGCCAGCCACGGCCACATCCATCGCCGCATCCGACATGCGGCCACGTTCCGACAGGCCGCGCCCAAGGCCTGCCATCACCTTTTCGTTGAACATGGTCGCCGGCACGCGGCTGCGGTTCTGATAGACCACCAGACGGATCGAGTTGCTGCCGATGTCGATGATGGCGCAGCGGTCATCCGGCGCGGCGTCCGGCTGCGGGCTGATGCGGTGCAGGGCCGGTGTCATCGGATCAGGCCAGCCCGGCGGCATCGCTGTCCGCGTCCAGATCTTCCTCCTCGTCGGGCAGCATCAGCACCGGCACCGCTTCGACATCCTTCATGTGACCGCGGCCCGACAGCGAGGGATTGGTCATGAAATAGCGATGCAGGTTGAACGGCGGCTCGCGATCCGGCCCCACCCGCGTGTAGCGGCCATCGCTGTGGAGTTCCCAGCTTTGCTGGTTGTCCTTCAGATTGGCGACCAACACCTGATCGAGCACCTGGGCGTGAACGGTGGGGTTTTCCACCGGCACCATGATCTCCACCCGGCGATCAAGGTTGCGCGGCATCCAGTCGGCCGAACTGATGAACACCCTGGCATGGCGGCTGGGCAGTTCATGGCCATTGCCGAACACGCAGATGCGGCTGTGTTCCAGGAACCGCCCGATCACCGATTTCACCCGGATGTTGTCCGAAAGGCCGGGCACGCCGGGACGCAGGCAGCAGATGCCGCGCACGATCAGGTCGATCTCCACCCCGGCCGCGCTGGCCTCATACAGTTTCTCGATGATGCCCGGGTCCACCAGGCTGTTCATCTTCACCCAGATGGCCGCCGGCCGGCCCTTCGTCGCATGGTCAATCTCGGCATCGATCAGCGCATAGAGCCGGTCACGCATGGCCAGGGGCGCCATGGCGATCTTTTCCAGCCGCGTCGGCTGCACGTAACCGGTGATGTAGTTCATCACCTGCGCCGCATCGCGGGCCAGCACCGGATTGGCCGTGAAGAACGAAAGGTCGGTGTAGATGCGCGCGGTGATCGGGTGATAATTGCCGGTGCCGAAGTGGACATAGGTGCGGATCGACGCCCCTTCGCGGCGCACCACCATCGATAGCTTGGCGTGCGTCTTCCATTCGACAAAGCCATAGACCACCTGCACGCCGGCACGTTCCAGCTCGCTGGCCCAGCGGATGTTCTGCTCCTCGTCGAACCGCGCCTTCAGTTCCACCACCGCGGTCACCGATTTGCCGGCTTCGGCGGCATCGATCAGCGTGCGCACGATCGGGCTGTTCTTGCCGGCGCGATACAGCGTCTGCTTGATGGCGATCACATCGGGATCGGCGGCGGCCTGGCGCAGGAAGGCCAGCACCACCTCGAAACTCTCGTAGGGGTGGTGCACCACCAGATCCTTGGCGCGGATGGCGGCAAAGCAGTCGCCGCCATGTTCGCGGATGCGCTCCGGAAAGCGCGGCGTGTGCGGATCGAACTTCAGATCCGGCCGGTCTTCCTCCACCAGCAGCGCCAGATCGTTGATGCCCAGAACGCCCTCCACCAGGATGGTGTCGCGGTCGTCCACGCCAAGCTGGCTCTTCACCAGACTGAGCAGGCCGGGCGGGCTGGATTCCTCCATGGCAAGGTGGATCACCTCGCCGCGCCGGCGGCGCTTCAGCGCCGTCTGGTAGAAGCGCACCAGATCTTCGGCCTCTTCCTCCACCTCGATATCGGAATCGCGGATGACGCGGAACGCGCCGCCACCAACAAGATCATAACCGGGGAACAACTGGCCGAAAAACGCGCGGATGGTGTTTTCAAGGGAAATCCAGCGCGCCCCCCGCCCGGCGGCGCCCGGCAGGCGGATGAAGCGCGGCAGCATCGCCGGCAGCATCAACAGCGCGCGCAGCAGTTCCTCGTCCGACTGGCGGCGCAGTTCCAGGATCAGCGAGAAGCCCTTGTTGGGGATGAACGGGAACGGGTGCGCCGGATCGATGGCCTGCGGGGTGAGCACCGGGAAGATCTGATCAAGGAAATGCGCCTCCAGCCACTGGCGCTCGGATTTGGTCAGCTTCTCGGCGGTGATCACGTGGAAATCGGCGCGCGCCAGTTCCTTCAGCAGCAGCGCCCACACCCGCTGCTGTTCCTCCATCAGCTGATCGGCCTTGTCGGCAATGGCCAGCAGCTGCTGCGCCGGGGTCAGGCCTTCCGGGCTCAATGTTTCGATGTTGGCCCGCACCTGGCCGCGCAGGCCGGCCACGCGCACCATGAAGAATTCATCGAGATTGTTGCCCGAAATCGACAGGAAGCGCAGCCGTTCCAGCAGCGGATGGGCGCGGTTCATGGCTTCGGCCAGCACACGATCGTTGAACGACAGCCACGACAGTTCGCGGTTGAAATAGCGTTCCGCGGGCGGAAGCTGGGGAAGCGCGACAGGAGCCATGCCTCTCTCTAGCCGATTGGCGCGCCGGGCTTAAGCCCTTCCCGGCAGCGACCGCCCGCTTTTTCAGAACAGGCTGAACTGGCCATCGATCACTTCGCGGGCCAGCGGGATGGTGACAGGGCGGCGGCGCGCCAGGGATGCCGCATCCAGCGCCGCCACCACATCGCGGGCGGCTGCCAGGCTGCGTTCGATGCGCACCACCAGCCAGCGCACCAGATCATCCCCCACACGGATGCCGCGTTCGGCAAACAATTTTCCGATCACTGCCGCCAGCAGTTCATCATCGGGATCGCCCAGCCGCACCAGCGGCGTGGCCGCCATCCGGCTGGCCAGATCGGGCAGGCCATGCCCCCAATCGCGCGGCATGCGGCGGCTGGTCAGCAGCAGCGGGTGATCACGGGTGGCGGCATTCCAGGCATGGAACAGGCGTTCCGGATCGGCTGCATCGGCATTCTCGATCACATCGGCGGCATGGCTGGCGGCGAACCACGCCGCCAGATGCGACTTGCCGCTGCCTTCCTCGCCCACCAGCAACGTGACGGGCACCGGCCACAAGGCCGGGGAGGCCAGCCAGGCTGCCGCTTCACGATTGGCATCGGTGATGGCCAGCCGCGCCGGGGCCAGATCGGCCGGCCAGGCCAAGGGCAGCGCCGGCTCGGGGTTGGCGGTCATTTCGGTGCGGGCGGCGGCGATGGCTGGGATGCCGGGGGGGCTTGCGATGGCAAAGGGGCCGGCACGGCTGGCGCTGCCGGATCGGGCTCGGGTGGCGGTGCCTCACCGATCAGCGGGGCATCCTCGGCCAGCGGCGCAATATCCACCGCCAGATCGGCCTCGGCCCGCAACTGCCCGGCGCGCAGGGCATCGGCATACAGCGCATCTATCCGGCGCACGCCTTCGTCCATCAGGCCGGGCAGCCCGTCCTCGCTGCGCACGATCAGCGCAAAACGGCCCAGTTCGGTGCCGTCGGGCCCGTGCCGGGCAATGAACAGGCCACGAATCGGGCCGCCCGGGAAACTGCGGGACAGTTGCGCTTCGGCCAGCAGCACGTCCACCGTGTCGAACCGGGCCATGATCGTGCGCCAGCCACCACGGTCACTGCGCCGGGCCTGCCACGAACTCAGCCACAGATTGTCGCCCGCCGTGCCGGCCGGCAGCACATAATCGATCGGCGTCACGTTCCCGCGATAGCGCACCCAGGCATCGCGCCAGGCGGTGCGTTCCTGCGTGATGGCCGCCGTGCCGCCATCGATCTGCAGCGGCAGCAGCAGCATCGGCGGCGATTGCAGCAGCGCCGCCCCGCCGCCCAGCCAATCGGCGGCACGGCTGCGATCGAACACCACGCCCAGCCTGGCGATATAGCGATTGGCCGAAAACCGCTCCCCCTGGCTTTCGATGCCGGCCACCATCTGATCGATCTGCCCATCCGACAGCCGCGGCGCTTCGGCTTCGGGCCGCCCGGTGAGGCGCGACCACAGCTGCGGCCAGGCCTTGCGCTGCGCCTGTGTCCACGCGATGCGGCGGGCGTCATCCACGCTTTTTGCCGTCACATCCACGGCGATGCTGCCCACGGCATAGGCGCTGCTGCCGCCGCCCTTGTCGGTGGGCGCCGGCACCTCTGCACGCTTCGTCGCCTGCTGCGCCACGGCGGCAGCCGCCAGAACGGCAAGGGGAACAAGGAACAGGCGCGATTTCACAGCGGCTGTTTACGGCCCCACAGGCCCCTTTGCCAACCCGCAGGCGCTGGCATATCGCGCGCTTTGCCATTATGGCGCTGCCCATGACGGAAAAGCGCCCCCTCACCTATGCTCCAATGACGTACAAGGATGCCGGCGTTGACATCGCTGCCGGCAATGCGCTGGTGAAGGCCATCGCGCCGCTGGCCCGCGCCACCGCCCGCCCCGGCGCCGATGCCGAACTGGGCGGCTTTGGCGGCTTCTTCGATCCAAAGGCGGCGGGTTACAAGGATCCGTTGCTGGTCGCCGCCAATGATGGCGTGGGCACCAAGCTGAAGCTGGCCATCGATACCGCCAGGCACGATACGGTGGGCATCGATCTGGTGGCCATGTGCGTCAACGATCTGATCGTGCAAGGCGCAGAGCCTCTGTTTTTCCTCGATTATTTCGCCACCGGCAAGCTGGAGAACGGTGTGGCGGCGCGCGTGGTGGCCGGCATTGCCGATGGCTGCCGGCAGGCTGGCTGCGCGCTGATCGGCGGCGAGACGGCGGAAATGCCCGGCATGTATGCGCCCGGCGATTATGATCTGGCCGGCTTTGCCGTGGGCGCTGTCGAACGCGGCGAGCAGTTGACCGGCGCGGATGTGGCGCCCGGCCAGCTGCTGATCGGCATCGCCTCTTCCGGCGCGCACAGCAACGGCTATTCCCTCATCCGCCGCATACTGGCGCAGGCCGGTGCCGATCTGGCCGCCCCTGCCCCGTTCGATGCCAACCGCAGCCTCGCCGAAGCCCTGCTGGAACCCACCCGCATCTATGTGAAGCCGCTGCTGCCGCTCATCCGCGGCGGGCACATCAAGGCGCTGGCCCACATCACCGGCGGCGGCTTCCTCGAAAATATCCCGCGCGTGTTGCCCGAAGGCTGCCGCGCACTGGTGGCGGCCCCGCAACTGCCGCCGCTGTTCGATTGGCTGCGTGGGCAAGGCGGCGTGGCGGCCGGCGAAATGGCGCGCACCTTCAACTGCGGCACCGGCATGGTGCTGGCGGTGGACCGCGCCGAGGCCGATGGCGTTATCAAGGCGCTGGCCGACGCCGGCGAGCGCGCCGACGTGGTGGGCGAGATCATCGCCGGCACCCGTGGCTGCGACGTGCACGGCGCGCCCGGCCAATGGGGCGAGGCGGCCGCGTGGACGGCCAGCCACGATGCCTGACGTTGCCCGTTCTAAGGCGCGTGTTGGCGTATTGATATCAGGGCGCGGCAGCAACATGGCCGCGCTGCTCTATGCCAGCCGATTGGATCCGGCCTGCCCCTATGAAATCGTGGTGGTGGGCAGCAACGATCCCGATGCGGCCGGCCTCAAGCTGGCGGCAGCGGAAGGCGTGCCCACCTTCGCGCACAGCCACAAGGGCATGAAGCGCGCCGAATTCGACGCCATCATCACCCGCGAGCTGGAGGCGGCCGGCGTCACCCACGTCGCGCTCGCCGGCTACATGCGGCTGCTCTCGCCGGAGTTCGTCACCCACTGGCAGGGCCGCTGCCTCAACATCCACCCCAGCCTGCTGCCCAAACACAAGGGCCTGCACACCCACGAAGCCGTGCTGGCGGCCGGCGAGGCTGAAACGGGCTGCACCATCCACATCGTCACGCCGGAACTGGATGATGGCCCGATCCTTGGCCAGGCGCGCGTGCATGTGCTGCCCGGCGACACGCCCGAGACGCTGGCGACGCGCGTGCAATATGCCGAACACCAGCTCTATCCGCGCGTGCTGGCCGATTTCGTCTCGGCCGCCCATCGCCCCGCCGCCCTGCTGGACCGCGTGCGCAGCCTCGCCCTGAACCTGCCGGCCGCCGCCGAGAAACTGTCCCACGGCTCGCCGGGCTTCTACGTGGAGGGCGGCAAATTCTTCGCCTATTTCACCGAAAATCACCACGGCGACGGGGTGACGGCCCTGCTGCTGAAAGTCTCCGGCGTGGATGAAGCCGCCATGCGCATCGAGCAGGACCCGGACCGCTTCTTCCGCCCCAAATATTTCGGCCCCGCCGGCTGGGTGGGCATCGTGCTCACCGACGGGCCGGACTGGGCGATGATCGAGGCGATGATGGGCGCAGCGTGGCGTTTGTGCGCGCCCAAGCGGCGGCGGCCGATCTAGTTTTCACAACGGCCAATGAACCGTAAATTCAGCGTGCAAGAGTATGTCACAGACCATGACTGACGATAACTCGATCTTTCAGAGAGTGTCGACAGCACTTCAATCTGCTTGGCCAGACGGCGCAGCCGATATTCGGGAATATCTTGTACCTTTAATTACGATTTTTGCAGAATCTGGACGTCAAGATAGTCACTATCTTGACGAATTGAACAGCGGAGAAACAGGAAAACTGGCGTCCAGAATATGGGAAGCGCTTCTTTTTAACCGCTTGCACAATTTGGGGTGGGAAATTTCCGGTAATGGCACTGGCCCCGACTTCCTGATCAATCACGAGATATATGTTGAGGCTGTCGCGCCACAGCGCGCAGACAGTGATCCCGCCATAGTCGATGAAACGACATTTGATTCGATTTTATTGCGTTGGACTAGCGCTTTAAGAAACAAACGAAACAAGCACATGTCCGATATTGAAAAGGGTTATGCCGACCCCGGAAGGCCCTTCGTCATCGCTATCAACTCGTGCTTATTTGACTCAAACACCCATGGAATTGGAAGTGTGCCGTTAGCCGCCATGGCTGTACTGCCCTTCGGAGACCCAGCAGCCACGGTAAATGTGCATACTGGGGAAATAATAGGGCCGTGGAATCTGCAGTGGCGTGATCAAATCATCAACTACAACCAACAGCCGGTCCAAACCGACAGTTTTCTTAATGATGATTATCGATGCGTCAGTGCCGTGATCGGATGTTCCGCTTTCTTCATTGACGAAGGAGATCGGGATCGCTTTTTAGGGCAACCACCTTATTTTATTGTCCATAACCCCAGAGCCGAAAAGCCATTGCCGAAGCCGTGGTTGCCCTCTTCGTACGAGTACGACGTAGAGATCAGCCCTTCTGGCGATTTGCAGTTACGACGTCTCGGCTAAAAGCGCGGCCGGTTCAAACGCTTCCAATGAAAAAGGCCGCGGCAAAGTCGCGGCCTGACGTCAGACGGGTCACGCTTGGCCGCTGAGGCGGCCGTGCGCGCCCGCTGGCCGAGCTTGCCGGAGTCGGACCGCAACGCTTGTGCGTTGCGGTCACGCCCGGCTGCGCATCAGCCAACAATCTCCGTCTGCGCGAAGAAATAGGCGATCTCGATCGCGGCGTTCTCGTCGCTGTCCGAACCGTGGACGGTATTGGCTTCAATCGATTCGGCCAGTTCCTTGCGGATGGTGCCGGGTTCGGCGTTGGCAGGGTTGGTGGCGCCCATGATGGCGCGATAGGCCGGAACGGCGTCTTCGCCTTCCAGCACCTGCACGACCACCGGGCCGGAGATCATGAACTGCACCAGTTCACCGAAGAAGCCGCGCTCGCGGTGGACGGCGTAGAAGCCCTCGGCCTGGG
>Ga0209278_1001431_pt1 | contig 14570 bp, 12 predicted proteins | sample JI81BgreenDNA_FD_187504 | JGI IMG/M metagenome (GOLD analysis project Ga0209278, IMG submission 187504) | Wastewater effluent complex algal communities from Wisconsin, to seasonally profile nutrient transformation and Carbon sequestration -... | ecosystem: Engineered > WWTP > Effluent > Algae... | reverse complement strand
GAGCCTGACTGAATGCAGGGCAGGCATTGCGGTGGCATGAGCTCAATGCCAATCCGGCCAAAACCACAGCGAGAATCATCAGCTTTTTCATATCCTTAGCGTTTATTTCCAAATAGGTCGCGATCTTTCGCATACAATTGCTTCTTCTTTTTGGCTTTTCGTGGCTTCCGTTTTTCGGTTTGTTGTTCGAAAGCCGGGCAAGCAGTGGGACTTTTACAAGCCCCTACCAAGAGGAAACAAAGTAAAGCGAAGCACAAAAATCGTTTTTGGGCGAATCGCATCCTACAAATAACGAGAAAAATTTTGTTAAGTATTCATGGATGATTTTGGGCTATCGGTACTGCTGGGTATAAAAATGCGTGCATTCAGGGAGGAGAATGCCAGAAAACCCGCATCTCAGCTGCTGAATGCGGCCCGAAAGGTTTTTGGTGGCGATGCTGCGCGGGTACTCGAACAGCTGCACCTAACTGAAAAAGCAAGCCAAAAAACACCCACTCTGGCGGCACGCGACTGGCTTTTCAGCACCAAAAGCTATGAACAATGTACTGCTGAAAGCGTGGCGCGTTTCAAAGCATCCTTGTTGCAGGTTAAAAATCAGCCATTCACCGACCTTACCGCCGGTGCCGGGGTAGATGCCTGGTTTGTTGGAGCCGAAGCAAGTCGACTGCAATTGGTGGAGGCCGACGAACAGCACGCCGCCTACCTCTCGGCGAACTTTACAGATCGCCCGCACCGACTCTGGGTAGGTACAGCGGAGGAGGTGCTGCCGCAATTGGAAGCCGGTGGTTTGGCCTACCTCGACCCCGACCGCAGGCCCGTCGGTCGCCGGGTGTACGATTTCAGCGATGCCCGTCCCGATGTGCTGCTGCTTTTGCCCCAGCTGCGCCAAAAGTTCAATAGCATCTGGCTCAAGGCCTCGCCCATGTTGGATGTAACGGCCTGTTTGAACCAGCTGACTCCGCATTGCAGGGCCGTGTATGCCCTTTGTCTGGGCGATGAGCTGAAGGAATTGTTGTTTGAATTGCAGCCTATGGCTGTGGAGGATGCGGTGATTTTGGAAGCCGTTCAGTTGATGTCGGATGGTCGTGTTTTTCGAACGGCAGTTGCTAAAAGCGATGCACAGCCTGTTTTACCGCAGATCCAAATCGCAAGTGGCGACTTCCTGTTTGAACCGCATGCGGGCATCATCAAGCTGCGGTTGGGCAGGCATTTGGCCGCACAGCACGGCTTATCGGCCATCGGAGCCGCAGATTTTTACGTGGGTAAGGCAGAGGTGGCAGATTTCCCGGGCCGACAGTTTCGCATACGAGCCGTGTTGCCCTACAAGCCCAAGCAGCTGGTGGCCTGGCTGCGTGAAAACGGCATTCAAAAGGCGCATGTGAGCAAGCGCGACTTCTTCCTCGAAACCGAGGCCATTCGCAAAGCCTTGAAACTTCCCATGGGCGAAGATGCCCGGCTGTTTTTTACCAAAAACCAGCAGGGCGAGGCCATTTGTGTGGTTTGTGAGCGGTGATTGGATTATTCAAGCTCAGCCAACCACTGCAGCCATGACAAACGCACATGCAGCGGGTCGATGCACTGGTATTTGCCATTGGGCGCAATCAGCAAAGTAGTCGGAAAACTGTTCACTTGCAGCGCATCAAAAACAGGCGGATCAAGGGGCCTTGCATGAAAGCTGTACTGATGCGTGGCCATGAACGCGCGCCACTTGGGTGAGTTGTTCAAGTAGGTCCTGATTTCGAGCTGAGAGGCGCTCAACCTTTCGTTGTAAGCATGAAGCTCTTGCAAGCCCGGCAGTTCTTCGCGGCAGGGGCGGCACCAGGTGCCCCAAAAGTCTAGCAATATCCAGCCCTGGCCAATGGCAGGTAAATCGTTGATGAGGCTGTCGTGCGGCCAGTCAGGCCATGATGATGTTAGCAATTCTACATAAGCTGTTTTTGAGAGCAGACCGCTGGCGTACTTTTCTTGGAGGCCTTTCAATAGCTGTTCCTTCAGTGGTAGGTTGAACTGAAAGTCGACCAACTGTTGGTTGGTCAAGGTATCAAAGTCAGTCAGCAGGCTTTCCAGCGGTTTGAAGCCGGGATGGAGTAGAAATGCATGCAGGACTTGATAATCGGCGGCTGAAATTTGAAAAGGAGCAACTTCATCAACCGGTTGTTGCAGTGCTGCCAAATGATGCGCATATACAGCTTGAAGGTATTGTAGATAAGCCGGGTTGCTTGGTGATGCCTCTGTGCATGGAGCAATGGCCAAAAGCTGTTGCTTGTACAGCCGAACAATTCCCAAAGTGTCGGTGGGGAAAAGGCGGGCATAATCAAAGGCAAGCAAGGCACGGTAAAATGGCTGCCAATAGCAGTCGGTACTTTCCTTTTGCAGGCAGCTTTCCGTCAATTTGAAATGTTCGGTTTGTGAAAGCTTTGATGACCTCAGTCTGAAATACAACTGCAAGGTTGCAGTGTGCTTTTGCCAGGCGTCGCTGCCAAGCTCTTGCTTAAAAAACGCCTCGGCCAGGCTATCGCCCCTTAAGGCTTGCGAAAACCAAACGCCGAAGCCGTAACCATGCAGTTTTTCGGGAAAGTCTAAAACTGGCTCCCAGAATCGGATTGCTTGTTCAAACGCTCCTTGCCGGGCCAGTTGAAGTCCGGTGGTGCCATGGTGTGCCACGTCTATTGGTTGGGCTTGCGTAGGCAGGTATGCACAAGTACAAAACCAGAAAAGCAGGAACCTTAACATCCTGCAAAATAAGAAGATTGTTTTGAAGGATGGTTTTACTGAGTGGTGTCAGTTGACGAGAGGCTATCGATAGCCTGCTCGGTTTGCTCTTCAACCGGCAAATCATACCCATTCGGCATGCGGCCCGCACCGGCCCAATAGCGCCGGTAGTAGGGCTCGTTCAAATCGCTGATCATGATGCCGCCGCGGGTACTGGCATGCACAAATTTGTTGTTCGACAGGTACATGCCCACGTGCGAAATGCGGCCACGGTAAATGCGGAAGAATACCAAATCACCTTCTTGCAACTCTTCTTTTTTGATGTGCTGCACCTTGGTGTACATACTTGCCGATCCGCCGGGCATTTGCTGGTTGTACACCTCGCGCAAAATCACATTCACAAAGCCCGAACAATCAAGTCCCTTTTCGCTCCTGCCACCATATCGGTAAGGCGTATGGCGCCATTGTTCGTAAACATAGAGGATTTCGGGTCGATTAATTTCGCCAGGAAACAAGCCATACTGCTCGGCTCGCGATAGCACGTAGTTGTCGTTACACAGGCTGTCAAGCCCGCGGGCCACGGTAGTATCGGGGTTGCCGGCAAATGCCTGAGCGCCCAAAAACAACAAAAACAGAAGCAAGCCGTAACGCATGGGGTTGCGAATATAGGGAATTCAGCTGAAATACGGAGGCAAGTGGAGAGCAACATCGTGCGCAACCCTCGACGCTACGCTTCTACTTAAAAACCGCCTTGCCCTTCACATAAGTCGCCACTACCTGGCTTTGCAGCACTTTGGGGGCATCCACCTGCATCAAGTCGTGCTTGAGTACCACAAAATCGGCGCGTTTGCCTTTTTCTAGACTGCCACGCACCTCTTCCTCAAAAGCGGCTTTGGCGGCCCAAATGGTCATGCCACGCAAGGCTTGCTCGCGGGTCAAAGCTTCATTGGCCTGAAAACCTCCAGCCGGATAACCCGTGCTATCAATCCTGAAAACGGCTGCATAAAAGGTCTTGAAAGGTGAAATGTCTTCGACCGGAAAATCGGTTCCCAGGGGCAACCAGCCGTTGATTTGCAACAGCTGCTGGTAAGCGTAGGCGTGGGTGATGCGCTCTGGTCCCAAACGCTCGCCGGCCCAATACATATCGCTGGTGGCGTGGGTAGGCTGTACCGAGGGTACAATGTGGCCTTGTTTGAAAATGCTGAGGTCGGGCGGACTCACCACCTGTGCGTGCTCAATGCGCCAGCGGTGGTCGGGTTGTTGGCCTACGGTATTGAGGTAGATGTTGGGCACCTGCTGGTTGGCTGCGTCGCCAATGCAGTGCGTATTCATTTGGTAACCGGCCGCTGCTAGCAAGGGCGCGTAATGAGCCAGGGTGTCGGGGGTGGTAACCCACAAGCCGAAATGGCCGGGACGGTCGTGGTAGTGCTCCTTCAAACGTGCCCCGCGCGAACCCAGAGCACCATCGGCATAAAACTTAAACGAACGGATGTGCACCTGTTCGCCCCGGTAGGGCGGGCGGGCGAGGTAGTAAGCCAACTCGGCCGGCGTGGCACTGATCATGCCATACACACTCATGCTCAGCTCACCGGCTTTTTCCATGGACTGCAATACTTCCAACTGCTGGCGACTCAAGCCGGCATCGTGTACCGAAGTGAGGCCTACACTGTGGCAGGCGGCCTGTGCATCCAAAATGGCTTCGCGCCAGTTTTCGCTGGAGGTGGCCGGAATGGCTGCCTGGGCTCTATCGGCAGCATTGTCAATGAGCACACCGGTCATGCTGCCGTCTTTGCGCAGCAGGATTTCGCCCCCTGCAATTTGGCTTTTTTCGGTGATGCCGGCCGCTTCGAGGGCGCGTGCATTGGCAATTACAGCATGGCCATCCACCCGGCTTAAAATCACCGGGCGGTTGGGAAAGAGGCTGTCGAGCGCAGCACGGTCGGGGTAAGCCTGCACGGGCCAATCGTTCTGGTCCCAACCGCGGCCCACCAGCCAGCCGCTGGTATCGTTTTGCGCAAAGGCCAGCAGACGGTAAATCACCTCGTCCCAGCTGGCGGTGCCTTGTAAATTCACCTGCTGCAGGTTGAGGCCATAGTACACAAAATGACAGTGGGCATCAATGAAGCCGGGGTACACAAAGGCGCCGTTCAAATTGTACTCCTCGGCACAGTTGTACAGCTTTTTCAGCTCTTCGAGGCTGCCGGTAGCCAGCACTTCGCCGTTGCGCACCACCATGGCTTCGGCAGTGGTAAAGGCCGAATCAACGGTGTAAATGGTGCCGTTGTAAACCAATAAATCGGCTTTTTCGCGCGATTGACAGGCCAACAGGCCGCACAAGGCCAAAAGGAGCAGGAGTTTTTTCATTAGCGGAAGGTGATGATTTCGTAGCTATTGGCAGGCAGTGTGGTGATGATGGTTCGGCCGAGATCCATAGCCACCGGATGTCCCATCTGGCCCATGACTTCGGCTTTGCGCAGGTGGGCGGGAATGGGGATGTTGAGGGTGGTTTCGCGGTTGCTTTTGTTGAAGCATACCAGCACGGCCTCGCCGAAATAGCTGCGAAGATAGGCCAGTTCGGTGGGGGTTGACAACAAAATGTCGGTTTCGCCATAGTTCAGGGCCATGCTGTTTTTGCGCATGTCGAGCACCTGAGTAAGGCGGTAGCGGGTGCTGGCCTCGTCGTCGGTCCAATTGTCGAACTTCATGGGGCGGCGGTTGTCGGGATCGCCTGCGCCCACCATGCCGATGTCGTCGCCGGCATACACCACGGGCACACCCGGAATGGTGCTGATGAAAGTGAGCAACTGTTGCAACTTGGCGTAACCTACGCGGTCTTTGATTTCCACCTGGCGGTTCCAGCCGGCTGCACGGTCGTCTTCGTCGAAGCGCAAGGCCCCCGAGGCATAGCTGATAAAGCGGGGCAAATCGTGGTTGCCACTGATGTTGCCCATGAGGTGGTGGTAGCCATAGTAGCGGAAGCTTTCTTCGAGCGACTGGCTGAGGCTGGTGAACGAAGTGGTGCTGTCTGCAAAGGCCGAACGGGCATCGAAATAGAGGTTGAAGTCGAACTGCCCATCGATCATGCCACTGCCGATGTAGCTGCCAATGAGTTGGCGTGAGCCGAAGGTTTCGCCAATTTGGTACATCGATCTGCCCTGCCCACGCACCACGCGTTCTTTGATTTTTTGGGTGAGTCGGCGCCAAAAGGCTTCGGGTATGTGCTTGGTGGCGTCGTGGCGGAAGCCGGCAAAACCATATTGCTCCATCCAAAAGAGGGCGCTGTCGGTCATGGCTTCAATCACCTCGGGATTTTCCAAATCGAGTGAAGGCATGAAGGTATCGAACCAGGTGGTGAGGCGGTGTTCATCCCAAATGCGGATGTTTTTGCGGCCGTCGGGTAGGTCGAGCTGGGTTTTCCATTCGGGCTTCTGCTGCATAAGCGGGTGCTCCTGGTGCACGTGGTTGGCCACGTAGTCGAGCAAAATGCGGATGCCGTTGTCGTTGGCCACACGCAGCAGCTCTTTCAGCTCCTCTGATGTGCCAAAACGGTGGTCGACCATGCTCGATGAGATGGGCCAATAGCCATGGTAGCCCGAATACATGCGGTGCGGTGCGGGCCATTCGCGGTAGGGACCTTCGGGATTTTGGGTGATGGGTGAAATCCACAGCGTATTGATGCCAATTTCCTTGAAAAAGCCGCTTTTGATTTTTTCGGTGATGCCGCGCAAATCGCCACCCCAATAATTGGCCTTGGGGTGCACTTCGGGGTGGTTGAGGGGCTTGTCGTTGGCCGCATTGCCGTTGTGGAAGCGGTCAACCATCACAAAATACATGCGTTGGGCATGGAAGTCATCGGTGCTGAGCTGGCTGGTTTCGGTAACCACCTGGCCTTTTTGTAAGGGGATGAACAGGTCGTTGCTTTCGCCCAGCGTGTTGTGGGCATATATGCGGAGGTGCGAGCGCTCGAGCGACTTGGCTTCGGCGGGCAGCTGCAGCACAAAACCGGTATCTGTGCTTTGGATGTAGCTGTCGGGCAGGCGCACATTCTGCCAAAAGGCCAGCAAGGTGCCAACTTGGCCGCTGTTGCCCAGCACCACGGCTTCTTTGGTAAAGCTGAGCGTATGCAAGCGCGGCAGGCTATCGGCAGGCGGTGGGGCCACCTCGAGCAGCGAATTGCGGCCGCCGATGCCGTTGTCACGCGTGGCTTTGTTGGCCGGATCAAGCATCCATTGCCCATCAACAACCAGTTGGTAGGGATAAAAACCCGGGTCGAGGCGGAGGCTTACTTCCCAGCTGTCGCCTTTGCGCTCCAAAAGGGTGTTGTTGGGGTTCCAATTGTTCATATCGCCTACCAACTGCACTTTTTGGGTGCCCTGGTCTTCACTTTGGTAGCGGATAACCACGGTTTGTTTGCGTGAACGGCGGAGGAGCAAGTCGTATTTTTTACCTGCGTGTTCAATGCCCAGCGTGCTCAGTACAGCGTGCGGACCTGTATGGATGAGCCAGGCCGATTTGTTGTCGGCACTCTTGCGGATCTGCATGCCTTCGGGCGGGCTGAGCGCCGTGATGCTGTCGGGGCTCAGGAAAAAATCTTCGAGTATGATTTCGGTGCTGTCATCGGCCAACTGCACGGCACTGGCCAATCCCAAAATGCCATCGCCGGTGTTCAAGGGCGTTTGTTTTTTGCCGCAAGCCGCCAAAACCAGCAAGCCCAGCAGGTAGGGTTTGTAATTCATCCCACCAAACTACGAAAAAGTGATTTACGCCCTTCTTCAAATTGTGTGGCGGTGATAAATTGGCGGTCGGATCCGCGGGTTCTACGCACCGGTCACCCCGCTGGGGTTGAGATGTTGCAAATGCCCAAACAAAAAAGCTGCAGACCAACCCTTACCGAGTCTGCCTGCAGCTTAGCTGATGCGTATTGACTTTTAGTTTTTAGCTCTTCGTTCTTAGTTCTTCGTTTACCATGTAAACACGCTTCCGTATTGCGCGTTCATGGGGTCGATGCAGAGAACAGGGATCTGAGACTTGTTGTTCACGATGTTTTCTTCGTCTGATCCGGTGAGGATGTCGAACAAACCGCGGTCTTCGCCGGTCATGATCACCATCAAATCGGCCTCAACCTTATCGGCATAGGCCAAAATCTGCTTCACATAACTTTTACCTTTGGGATTTTCCTTGACAATCTGGTAGCTGATGTTGTGGTTTTTCAGCATTTTTTCGGCATAGGCCACGTTGTGGGCAACAGCCTTGATCAAAAACTCATCGCTTTCCTGTGCCACAAAGAGGTGGATTTCACTTTGGAACAACTGGGCAATGGCAGCAGCCTGACTGGTCTTCTGCTTGCTTTCCTTGGTTGAGTCAATGGGCATAACGATGGTTTTGTAACCAACTGCGCGCATCGGACGGGTTTGCACAATGATGTCGGGAGCCGTGCTGTTTTCGGCAATCTTCAGTACGTGCGCGCCGGTAATGTGCTGCATGCCTTGAACGCCACTGGTACCCATGACCACCAGGCGGGCTTTCGATTTTTCGGCATACTCGGGAATGGTGGTGAAAATGCTGCCTTCTTCCATTTCGTAAGAGGCCTTAACGCCTGATTTGCGCTGGATGTCGGCGGCCAGAATTTGCAGCTTGTCGTTCAGGTCTTTGATGCTCAAGCGCTCTTTTTTCATGAATGACTTGCTGTCGCTGTTGAGTACGTGCAAAATCATCACTTGGTCGTTGGCAGCTTTGGCAATGCCGATGGCATGTTGCAGGGCGCACTCAGAAGGGGCCGTAAAATCGTAAGGCACCATGATCAGGTTTTCTTCGCTGGTAGGCATACGTAGGTTTTAAGTTTTATTCGATGCGTTCTATGGCTCCTAAGGTGGGCTGCGCACTGCGCACTTGGCCCAACAAATCGGCTTGCAAACGTGGGTACAAAGGTATCAGGTTGGCGCCAGCTCTAAAGGCCGGACTCAAAGTATCGATGGCAAAATCTTTATCTGCCGTGCTTTTGAAGCGCGGATCAACAAAAAGCAGGTTGTTACCCACCAATTGCGGGCGCTGGCTGCGCAGGATGTTGTGGCTGAGCTGGGCGCTAAATCCGCTGCTGCTGGCGGTGTCGAGTACAAATTCTTCCTGTCGCGAACCCCAAACAATGCTGTTCTCGAGGATGAGATTGGCCGGATTACTTTGTCCGTTCAAATCGCGGTTGCTCAAGGCGAATAGCGGAAATCCACGTGAAAAGCCCGTGCTGAAATTCACCAGGGTACTGTGCCTGAAACGATAATCACCACCATAATCGCCCAGGAAATTGTATAGCCCACAGTTGCTGATGAGGGTATTGTAGGTTTCAATGCGTGCGGTGAAGCCCAAGAGACCGACGACTGCAAAATTGTCGATGCGTACCCGGTTCAAAATCAGGTTGGGGGCCGCACCGCTTACAGGCAACGAGTCTACCCGTATACCAATGTTGCCATTGTACAACTCGGCACTGCGGATTTCGTTGTTGGTGCTGCCCACCAAAAAGTGGATGCCATTCCAGGCACCTGCCAGATCTCGGTAAAACGGATCAAGCCGGTCGCCTCTGAAGACCACGGGTTGATCGGGTAGGCCGCGTACCCTTAAAGTGCCCTGCACGAACAGGCTGGAATTCTTGTTGAAATAGACTTTTGCACCCGGAAGGATGGTCAGCTGACAAAGACTATCAACCAGTACCGAATTGTAAACCACAATCGGCTTGTCGGCCGTCCATACGGTATTGCAGGGCAGTACTTCGCCGTTGTAAAAAACCGCATTCTGACCGTAAGCCGCCAGCAATACCTTGCCGGTGCGGTTGCCCGAACGGAAAATGACCGAGTCGGTAACAATGAAGGGCGTAGCGCTGTTGTTGGGGTCGATGGTGACTTCTACAAAAATGTACAGGCTGTCGCCTGCGGGCAGTTCCACACCCCCCAGGTCGTTGGTGGGTATGCCGTTGATGTTGATGCGGTACGATGAGTTGCCCGTAAACCGCCGCCCGGCCAGGTATACTTCGTCGATGGCAATGTTGCGGTCGGTAGGATTGTAAACTTTGAAGCGCTTGGTGATTGATCCGGCGGTTACAAAAACGGTGTCGAAAAGCAGGGTGTCGGTCTCGAAGCGCAACTCCACATTGGCATTGGGCTCAAAACGGTCTTGCCGGCACGAAGAAAGTCCGTGCACCAAACACAAACCAGCCAAAAACGCAAAAAGCAAGCGTACTCTTCCCATGCAAATACAAAGTGGAACGAAGTTACTTGCTTTTTAGGTATGCAGCGATGATAATTTACTGCAAACGCGACTTACCATTTCATAAACGGCAGCACCAACTGCTCTTTTTCCTGCGCAACATGAAGCCAGTATTTCCCGCTCTGCAGTTTTGAAATGTCAATGGGTATGGGCAGCATGGGCTCGGCTGAACGCACTGCTTGCAGCACACACCTGCCCATGGCATCGTGAACTTTCAAGCTCAGATTGGCTGGTCTCAACCAATCACCTTCTAAAAAAAGTAGGTCAACAGCGGGATTTGGGTAAAGGCTCATTTCAGCGCCCCATGAGTTGCCCCATACGCTGCTTGCCAGCGAAAGCACCAACGAATCGGTAAAAACCTGATCGCCGGTAGCATCGTTGTCGCCATTGGCGGCAACTCCTGCAGCATATACCACCAAGTTACCTGCCGCAGCAGCGGGTGCGGTCCAGTCGAATGTCCACGATTTTTGACCGTTCCCGGCTGTACTTGGCAAGGAATGGGTGGCAAAATCGGTGATTTGAAGTGCAGCAGAGGCAGGTGCTGATAGGCTGCCACTTTGCAGAAATTGAACGCCCTGCTGCCTTACCGCCGCAGAAAATCCAAATTTCTGTCGACCCGGATATTGCACTTGCACGGTGATGGGATAGGTTTGCCCGGGAACATAAGCCCCTTGGTTGTTAGGCATGAGGATTTGAATTGCGCCCAAAGGGTCGGCATTAGCAGGACCAGGCTGATGGCAGCCGGTGCAATCAAGTTCACCTGGGGCACCGGTAACATTCAGTGCGCCATTTTGCATGCTGAACAAGGCACTGCTTGCCATGGCTAGAAAAAGGAGGGGGATGATGATTTTTTTCATGCTGGTTTTATTGGCCAAGATGACGCCATACCTCGACTCGATGGTGGTACTTTTTCATCATTTACTGGTACTTTTCTTTCAAGTGTTTGCGCATTTGTTCCGGACTATGTCCTGTATGTTTTTTGAAAAATCGCCCAAAGTAGGCGGGGTCTTCAAATCCCAAGGTAAAGGCAATTTCTTTGTTGCTCAATCGGGTGAACATGAGCATGCTCTTGGCCTCAAGCAGAAGACGTTCGTGCAGTACCAACAAAGGAGCTTTACCCAACAAGCTTTTGGTTTCGCGGGCCAAGGTTTGCTGTGAACAATGCAATTGGGTCGTATAAAATTCGAGGCGGTGTTGGGAATAAAAGTGCTGCTCTACCAATTGTCGAAAATCTTTACATAGCGTTTTTTCTCCGGAAATGGCAGGCTGTTCAGGCTTCCACTGGCTGTAATAGCACCTTTCGGCATGTGCCAAAAGCATGCGTAACCGCAAACGATCAAGCTCAGCAGTTGCCAGGCCCGATGCGTACTGCTTCCAGGTTTGCATAAAGGCCATGACTTCCTGCTGCGCCAGGTCGTCCATACTCAAGTCTTGATGGCCGCTGTAGGCCAGACGATGCAACCACAGTCCCTCGAACCACTTTTGGTCGTGCTCATCGGGAAAAAAGGAAAGGTCGAATTGTACCACAAAGCCTTCGCAATGGGCGTCGCGATTTAAAAAGTGCACTTGCCCGGGCTTTACCCAATGCAGCATGCCCGAAGCAATGGGCATTTGCACAAAGTCCACATCATGTTGTCCGCCGGCAGATACAAAATAAAACAACTCGTATACGGGGTGACGGTGTGGCTGGCTGTCCATGCCATGACCCGATTTCACCCCGGCCGCCAAATACTCAAACCGAAAGCGCATGAGTTCCTGGTTCAATGTATCTACCACCACGGGCCTTGGATTTGCAGGAGGTTTTTTCGGCATGCTGACAAATATCTACAAAAACATTGCACCAAAATCGGCTGAAATCGACTGTTGGTCAATTATTTGAACGCGGAGTTTTTTTTATCTTGGCTAAAAACTATCTTTGCTAACGACTGTTAGTTAGCCATGGCAGAAATTCTCACCGACCGCAAGAGCCAAATCACCGAAAAGGCCACCCGCCTGTTTCGCGAGCGTGGCTATGCCGCCACCAGCATGCGCGATTTGGCGGCAGCCATCGGCATTGAAGCGGCTTCGCTTTACAGTCACTTGCGCTCCAAGGAAGAACTGCTCAACCGCATCTGCTTCGGCATGGCCGAATCGTTTTTCCGTGCCCGCGACCAGGTACAAAGTCTGCAATTGGCGCCTCCGGTGCAATTGCGCCTGGCCATCGAAAAGCACGTGGAAGTAATTACCAACGATGTCAATGCTTCGGCCGTTTTTCAGCACGAATGGCGCTACCTCAGCGAGCCCGATTTGAGCGTATTTAAAAGCATGCGGGCCGAATACGAAGCTTATTTCATGGATATTTTGAGTCGCGGCAAAGCTGCCGGGCACTTTCAAATAGAAAACGAGAAGTTGGCTGTGCTCAGCCTGCTGTCGGCCCTCAACTGGCTGTACGACTGGTACCGCCCCGAAGGTCGCCTGCAGCCGCACGAAATTGCCGCCCAGCTCTCAGAGCAAGTTTTGAACGGATTAATCAAGAAACCTTAAACACCACATACCATGTACGGAGGAGGATACATCCACGACGATCAGAAGAAGAAGCCCGAAATGCAGGCGGAAGATCCTGTATTGTTGGCCGAATTTGAAGCCCGCATTGCCCGCGGCGAAAAAATTGAACCACGCGATTGGATGCCGGCCGATTACCGCCGTCAGCTCATCCGCATGATTGAGCAGCACGCCCACTCCGAAATCATTGGTGCGCTGCCCGAAGGTACCTGGATTACCCGCGCCCCCGGTTTCCGCCGCAAACTGGCCCTCATGGCCAAGGTGCAGGACGAAGTGGGTCACGCACAATTGCTTTACAGCGCTGCCGAAACTTTGGGCAAAAGCCGCGAAGACATGATCAACGACCTCATCAACGGCAAATCGAAATATTCGAACGTATTTAACTATCCCGCCAAAACCTGGGCCGACGTGGCCGTAATCGGCTTCCTCATCGACGCCGCTGCCATCGTAAACCAGGTAGCCAACAGCAAGGGTTCGTATGGCCCTTACTGCCGCGCCCTCGAGCGGATTTGCTACGAAGAGAGCTTCCACCTCAAGCAGGGTCACAGCGTATTTGTGTACCTCGCCACCGGAACGCCAACGCAGCGTGCCATGGTGCAAGATGCCCTCAATCGTTGGTGGCAGCCCATCATGCACTTCTTTGGTCCGAGCGACAAAATGAGTCAGCACACCGAAACCCTCATGCGCTGGAAGGTGAAGATGGCTTCGAACGACGATATGCGTCAGCAGTTCCTCACCATGTATGTGCCCAAAATTTGGGAACTTGGTTTGACCCTGCCCGACCCGAACCTCAAGAAAAACCCCGAAACCAACCAGTGGGAGTTCACCGAACCCGATTGGAACGAGTTCTACGAGGTAATCAAAGGCAATGGTCCATGCAATGCCGAGCGTTTGGCCGTGCGTCGTGCCTCCGAAGAGCGTGGTGCCTGGGTGCGTGCAGCACTCAAGCGTGCCGATCAACATTATGTAACCCCACTGGCCTAAACCCAACCCATGAACATTCAATCACTCGACCCCCGTGTAACGCGCCTGGGCATTGATTCGGAGGAGAAAAATCCCGATCAAACCCTCCAGCGCGAAGAGCACTGGGAAACCTTCCAGGTATTTCACCAGAAAAAGCGCGGCGAAAAACACAGCAGTGTGGGCGTGGTGCATGCCCCCAATGCCGAAATGGCCCTGTTGTTCGCCAAAGAACAATATGCCCGCCGCGGCGAAACCGTGAATTTGTGGATTGTGAACACCCGCGACGTTTTGGCCATGGACTACGACGATTACGATGTGTTCAGCACCACGCCTGAAAAAATGTACCGCGATCCGGCCGGCTACAAAGTCAACGAAAAGATAGCCGCCTACAAAAAAGCCCAGCTCGATGTTTAATACCGATACTTTGAATGCCCTGCGCCGGCTGTTGCTGGCCATGGCCGACGACCACCTCATCATTGGCCACCGCAATTCGGAATGGACCGGTTTGGGTCCCATTTTGGAAGAAGACATTGCCTTTTCTTCCATTGCGCAAGACAAAATCGGCCATGCCTTGGGTTTGTACAGCATTTTAAACGAGCAATTGGGTGAAGCCGATCCCGATACCTTGGCTTTCATGCGCAACGAGACCGATTTCACCTCGTGCCAGCTGGTAGAATATCCCATTGGCGAGTACGATTTCAGCTTGGTGCGTCACCTGCTGTTCGATGTAGCTGCCTTGATTCGTTTCGAGGATGCCTCGCACAGCGCCTACGACCCGCTGGCCAAGTTGGCCCGCAAAGTGAAAGGCGAAATCAAATACCACGTCTTCCACGCCAGCACTTTTGTAAAGCAGCTCGGACAGGGCAACGAAGAAAGCAAGGCCCGCATGCAATCGGCCATCAACCAAAACATGGCCCTTGCTTTGGGCATGTTCGAGTCGTATGAAGGCGAGGAATTGCTGGTGCAACAGGGCATTTACAAAGGCGAAGCAGCCATTCGCACCGCCTGGTTGGGTGAAGTAGGTGCCATTTTGCTGGAAGCCGGACTCAAAATGCCCGATATAGACAAGTTGGAACCAGTTTACGGCGGTCGCAAGGGCT
>Ga0209278_1001430_pt1 | contig 14572 bp, 10 predicted proteins | sample JI81BgreenDNA_FD_187504 | JGI IMG/M metagenome (GOLD analysis project Ga0209278, IMG submission 187504) | Wastewater effluent complex algal communities from Wisconsin, to seasonally profile nutrient transformation and Carbon sequestration -... | ecosystem: Engineered > WWTP > Effluent > Algae... | reverse complement strand
CGTGGTGGTGGTGTTGAGCAGAATGGAGGCGGTGTCGCTGGTAATGTTCGCCACAGCTAAGTCAGGTTTCCCGTCGGCGTTGATGTCGCCGATGCTGACGCTGTTGGGGCGGACGCCAGTAGCGAAGGTGACTTGGGGGGCGAAGGTGGGGGTGGTGGCTCCTGTGGTGGTGGTGTTGAGCAGTATGGAGGCGGTGTCGCTGTAAAAGTTCGTCACAGCTAAGTCAGGTTTCCCGTCGCCGTTGATGTCGCCGATGCTGACGGATATGGGGCCATCGCCAGTAGGGAAAGTGACTTGGGGGGCGAAGGTGGGGGTGGTGGCTCCCGTGGTGGTGGTGTTGAGCAGGATGGAGGCGGTGTCGCTCCGGCGGTTCGCCACAGCTAAGTCAGGTTTCCCGTCGCCGTTGATGTCGCCGATGCTGACGGATTCGGGAAGATCGCCAGTAGCGAAGGTGACGAAGGTGGCGAAAGTGAGGGTGGTGGCGCCGATGGGGGTGGTGTTGAGCAGGATGGAGGCGGTGTTGCTCCGGCGGTTCGCGGTTGCTAAGTCAGGTTTGCCGTCGCCGTTGATGTCGCCGATGCTGACGGAGACGGGGCCATTGCCAGTTGGGAAGTCTACCTTGGGAGCGAAGCTGAGCACGCCGCTGTAGGTTTTGAGGGTGGTTTCTGTCAGAGCAAGTTTGGGCTTTTGGGGCGATGGGGGGATGAGTTGCGGAATGTCCCAGGTGCCGCCTAGTTCGCTGTTACCTGTAGGTTGGGAGTTAGCGGCGATGTTTGCGCCTGTGAGTTGGTGGAGTTGAGTCAGGAATTGGTGTCCTGTCTCCCCGGCTGCTATCTCACATCCATATAATATGATGCTGGCGTTGACACTGAGGGCGTTTCGCCACTGTTGCAACTGTTGGCTGTAGTGTTTGATGTTGCTGCTGTTGAGTTCTGTCGTGCCTAAGTAAATCTTGCCGGGGCTACCGTGGGTGATGATGTGGAGGGTTTCGATGCCTTGATGCTGAGCGAGGAATGTGGTGATTTGCTCTAGGGCATCAGGCTGGTTTTCCAGGATGTAGGTGGCAGTGCCTGGTTTGATGCCTTGGGCTATGTAGTTGCTGTCTGGTACTGTGGGGTCAAGGATGACGATCGAGCTTGGCTGGTTGCTCATGCAAGCAACAAAGGGATTTTTTTTGTTAAGTTGAGTTAGGGTTTTCATCTGTTTTTGCATTAGGTAGAATTACTGGTTTTTGAGCTGCTAAAAGCGATCGCCCGATTTGAGTTGCGATGGCGGTATTTCTATCTGGTAGCGGATGACCCCCTAAACTTTTAATTGCTAGGAGCTTAGCAGGGTTCGATCGTACTGTCAGTGGTTGAGCTTCTCCTTTACAAAATCTTTATATGTTTCCGGGTTATTGTAAACAATTATAAAAAGTCGAAGTCGGGGCGAGTTTATGAGATTATTGATTTTAGGCAATTACGCTCAGTGATTCTATGAATAATGACGATCGCACAAATTTCAATACAGTCCAAGAACACGAGATTTTTGGCGATCGCGATTTTCCATCTTGGTTAACCCAACAACAAATCAGCCTCGCTTGTACTACCTATCAAACCAGCAGGTTAATGTTAATTGGTGCTGTGCCCGAAACGAACAGAATATCGGCTTTTTGGCGAATATTCGATCGCGCAATGGGGCTTTTCTGCACGCCGGAACGCCTTTATTTAAGTTCAAAATATCAACTCTGGCAATTAGATAATGTCTTAGAATCCGGGAAACTATACCAAGGATACGATAAATTATATATACCAAGAATTGGCTATACTACAGGAGATATCGACATTCACGATATCGCAGTCGATAACAATAATCAAATCATTTTTATTAGCACATTGTTTAATTGTATCGCTACTTTGAACGATCGCCACAGTTGCAAACCTCTTTGGAAACCCGGGTTTATCTCACAATACATCAACGAAGACCGCTGTCACCTCAACGGTTTGGCAATGGTAGAAGGAGAAGCGAAATATGTCACGGCGTCGAGTCAGTCGGATGTGGTGGATGGCTGGCGCGATCGCCGACAAAACGGCGGTATAGTTATTGATATTGAATCTAATGATATTATCGTCACAGGATTGTCAATGCCGCACTCGCCTCGCTGGTATCAAGACAAGTTGTGGTTGCTGAATTCGGGGAGAGGGGAATTCGGTTATGTGGATTTAGACACAGGAAAATTTGAGGCAATTACGTTTTGTCCGGGATATGTGCGAGGACTAGCATTTTGGCAAAATTGGGCAATTGTTGGACTCTCGAAACCTAGGGGAGGTGACAACACTTTTAGCGGTTTAGAATTGGATGAGTTGTTGCTCACCAAGGATGCTGAGCCTCGCTGTGGTATGATGGCGATCGATTTGACTACGGGGGCGATCGTTCACTGGTTGCGCTTTGAAGGAATTGTCACCGAACTCTATGATGTACAAGTGATTCCGACAGTGCAAAAGCCGATGGCCTTGGGTTTTCAGACTGACGAAATTGCTCAGTTAATTACTTTGGAACTTTAACCGCAGATGGTGGCGGATGTACGCGGATGGACGCAGATACAGCAGATTCCACGTTTATGAAGCACACCCCGGAAGTGCGATCGATCGCCGTAGGGAAACGGCATTACCCAAAGCGTGTCAACTTAAGCTTTTAGTCCACCAGTCCTCCCCCCCACCCGCTACTCCGCCAGGGGTTGAAACCCCTGTCTAATAGCTAAAGTCCTCTAAAAGAGGACTCAAGAACTCATCAGTCCTCTTTTAGAGGACTTGCGCTTTGAGGCAGGGGTTTCAACCCCTGCCGGACTGTCGGTTTGATGTTAAAATGTTTACAGGATTTACCCACGCGGTGTGAGAGAAAGTATTTAAGCGGGATTTGATATTACTCAACAATCGCCCCATCTAAGCTGGTTTTTCTTAAGTCTGTTCTGGCTAAATTTGCACCTCTTAAATCCGCACCTGTTAAACAAACATTGCTTAAATCTGCATAACTCAAATCCGCACCTCTGAGATTAGCATCTGATAAATTTGCTCCCGATAAGTTCGCCCTCACCAGTTGCGATTTACTCAAATTGCTGCCACTCAAATTTGCTGCTGACATCTGTACCGCCATTAAGTTTGCTTTGCTTAAATTACTGCCGCTGAGGTTAGCCAAATTTAATTTAGCATAACTCAAATCAATGTTTTCCAAGCAAAGTTCGCTCAATTGCGCGCATCGCAAGTTAGCATTAATAAAAAACCTGTCTCCAATTCCATAACGGCGCAGCAATTCGTCAACTGCAAGCCGAATTAAAACCGGTTCGCAAGTATTTTGGTAGCACCACGATGTCTCCAGCAAACGGGCGGCTGCTTCAATTGCTACCTTGTCGCATTTAGAGAGTACCAAACTATTGCACCCATCCCACTCACCGTTGAGCATGAATGCCATCTCAGAAGCTGCTACAATTGAGTCGCATAACAAAACGGTTTCTGGTTTGGGTTGCAGCCAGTTCATTAGGGCGATCGAACTCTTGTTTTTCACTGTTGATTCAGGATTTGTTGGTATTTCTTAATTATAGGTAAAATTATTGAAAACATTATGCACAAATTTGCGGCGGCTTCGGAGACTGAATTAATTGTATTTGGTGCAGCGAGACCTGGATATCGCGATGCAGAAATTGCTGAGTGGATTGAATTTATGCAGGGGCACAATATCAAGCAAGTTTGCTGTTTGCTTCCCGATTCCCAACTCATCCGCTACGGGGACTTACTGGGAACGTATCGGAATATCTTTGGGTGCGATCGAGTTTGCTGGGCTCCGATTGCCGATTTTGAATTGGTAGATAGGGATATTTTGCTCGATCGCATATTACCATTTTTGGCATCTGCAAATAGCAAAGGCGAACGGGTCGTAGTTCACTGTTCTGGGGGGATCGGACGTACAGGACAGGTTTTGGCTGCTTGGTTGGTTAGCGGGCGGGGATTATCTAACAAACAGGCGATCGCAGCAGTAAAAAAAACTGGTAGAAATCCCTATGAAGCCGTGTTTGCTGCTTTGTTCAAAGGTCGAAACCCTTGGCAAGTTGCCGGAAAACTTAATGCTCTTTTAGATGATGGTCGTCCTGTTATATGAACTCCGGTTGCACCGTTAGTTAATTAACAGTTAACTGTTAACTGTTAACAGTTAACAGTTAACAGTTAACAGTTAACAGTTGACCAAATGCCAAATGCCAACTGCCAACTGCCAACTGACTAATCAGTTGTACTAACGTGGTCAATTCTCTCTAATTGCCAGAGAATTTGGTTGCCCTCGCGCCGCACCCGCGACACTACCCAATTTCGCCAAACCCAGTTGTCTCCACGACTGGTGACAGCGCTGGCATTTACATCCATCAAATCAGCCAGTTCAGAACTGGTAATCAAGTAGCCTTTCGTCGCAACCTCGTCGGCGATGTGCAACGTTTCGATCAGATTGCGGAGGTCCTGAACCCTCACCTCGCGGGGCAAGTTCTCCAGGGTATCGGCAGTTGAATCCATCATGGTAGAGTTGGAGATCGGAAGGTCAGAAGTTATGACATAGGATTCTATCGTTTTGTTACCAGTTACGTCCGTTTCTTCCGAAACAATTGTGTTGTCAAAGCGTAGGGGCGGTGCCCCCGTGCCCGCCCCGGCCTCGTCTCCCGTTGGTTTCTGCTGTTGCAGTTCGGGAGTGAGATTGTGCGAGAAGCTGCGGGCGATTTCATCGCATCTGTCGTTGTAGAAGTCGCCGGAGTGGCCGCGGACGTGTTCCCACTTGATTTGCCGGGAATTCAGCTTGTCTAGCAGATGCCAGAGGTCTTGGTTGACAACATCTTTGCCCGTTGAGGTTTTCCAGCCTTTATTTTTCCAGCCTTGAATCCATTTAGTGATGCCGTTTTTAACGTATTCACTGTCGGTGTAAACGGTGACTGGTTCGGTTTGACCGGAATTGGCAAAAAATTCCAGCGCAGCGACGGCAGCCTGCATTTCCATGCGGTTGTTAGTGGTTTGGGGGTCTGCACCTCCGAGTTCGTGACACTTGCCGTCGGCGAAACAAACTACTGCACCCCAGCCGCCGGGGCCTGGGTTGCCGGAACAAGCGCCGTCTGTGTAGAGGCTTTTGATTTTGGGAGTTGTCATGAGCGAATTAATGTGTAATTTACAGGTAAGTTGTTTGCAAGTGCGATAATTAAGGCAATTGAGATAGTTTTACTTAGTGCTATGAAAAATGCCAACTTAAAGATTAAAAAGGTTGCGCTATTTATTTGTCCGTTTTCTTTGTTAATTTTTAATACTTTCGCGCAAGCACAGCCCATAGTGCCTGCTGCTGACGGTACGGGTACTGTTGTCACCCCGATCGGCAACCGCTATGATATCAACGGCGGCAGTTTGTCGGGAGACGGCGCGAATCTTTTTCACAGTTTTGGGCAGTTTGGCTTGAATCAAGGTCAAATTGCTAATTTTCTGACTAATTCGGCTATTCAAAATATATTAGCTCGAATTGCTGGCGGGGACGCTTCGCTAATTAACGGTTTAATTACTGTCACGGGCGGCAATTCTAATCTTTTTCTAATTAATCCTGCGGGGATTGTGTTTGGCCCGAACGCGAGTTTGAATGTGCCGGCGGCTTTTACTGCAACTACTGCTACTGGTGTCGGTTTTGGTTCAAATTGGTTTAATGCTGCGGGTATAAATAATTTTAGCGCCTTGGTTGGTACGCCAAATGCTTTTTATTTTAGTCCGGGTGTACCAGGAAGTATTGTTAATGCTGGCAATTTAGCGGTGAATCCTGGGCAAAATTTGGCTTTGCTTGGCGGTACGGTTGTTAGTACGGGGCAGTTGTCGGCTGCGGGCGGGCAAATTACTGTTGCTGCTGTTCCGGGAGATAATGTTCTCCGCATTAGTCAACCGGGGCATTTGTTGAGTCTGGAAATAGCAACGGGCGGAAATTTTGGTAGTTTTCAACAGACTTTGAATCCTATTTCTTTGCCGCAGTTGCTGACAGGTACTGGGCAAAATCAGGCTGCGGGTGTTGCGGTTGCGGATGACGGTTCTGTGCGGCTTGTGGCTTCTGGTTTGCAGGTGAATTCTGGGGATGTGGCGATTGCTGCTAATGTGTCTGGGCTACCGCAGTTGAATGCGGGAAGTGCGAATTTATGGGCTGCGGAAAATCTCTCGTTAGCGGGCGCTAGGCTGCAAACTGCGGGGGATTTGAGTTTGCTGGGTGGGGATGCGGTGCGGGTCAGGGACAGCGCCCAGAATCCTTTTTTGGCGAAGGCTGGGGGTAATTTATACATTCAGGGATCTCGCACGATCGACATTCTCACTCAAAATGCGATCGGCGGCTTATCTCTTCCCCCGCAATTCCAAAGCGGCGGCAATTTGAGTTTGGTTAGCAACGGCGTTATTTCGGGGGATTCCCACTTTGTTTCTGGTGGCAATTTTTCGATTCGCAATTTGTCGGGAATGCCGGGAAACTTTGTCAGTTTATTTGACCCGATTATCAGTTCGGAAGGAGATGTTTTCTTTGGAGATTATACCGGAGTTTCGCTGAAAGTCGAGGCGAGGGGGAGCATTGTTGCCGAGGATATTACAATTACCGGCCCCGATATTGCATTGGGTAGGGAAAATGTGAGTGGCGATCCAGATATTGCTATTTTAACCAGCAGTCCGGCTTTAATTCTGCGGGCGGGAGTGCAAAATTTGGCTAATTCTCCTAATGTTCCTAATTCTCCTACGGATACTCCGGGTGATAATGAACAACCTAATCCTTTAGGTGACGATGCAATATTTACTCCTGCGTCTATTTTATCGAATAATTTGATTTCTATTGAAAATATTTCGGCAGGCGGGCCGGTGATTTTGTCAGCGCCGGGAATTATCGCAACTAGAGATATTAATGGCGGTCAAATTAATCTCGAAAGCAGGGAAGCAGGAGTGGTAGTTGGGGGCAGATTAACGTCTAGTTCGACAATTAATATTCAAGCTAATGACAATATTATATTGACAAGTGACATTTCTCGTGCTGATATCAACGGCAGTATTAGTCTGAATACTGTTCGAGGCAATATAGTAACAGGGTCGATCGATACTGGGACTTCCGGGGCGATCGCACTCAGAGCTTTTGGCAATGTGAATTTTGGGACTTTGCAGGGGTCTAATGTTGATATTACCAGTAACTCCGGTGAATTGGGAGTTGTGACTGATGCCAATACCATTGTGCCTAATACTACACCAGTCAATATCACAGCAACTGAGAATATCAATTTGACAGCTTTGAGGGACTTAACGGTAGGCAATCTCACCGCTGCGACTGTCAATGCTAGCAGCAATGGGAGTGTTAATACGGGGGCAATCGCTACGAATGGAGATGTCAGACTTTTGGCAGGACAGCAAATTACAGCAGGGACAATTAATGTCAATCCTACCACCAGCACAGACGGAAGCAATCGCATTCCTACAGTAAATTTGAATGCCCAAACTAATATTAGAGTTCTATCGATCGATGCTGGCACTGGCACTATTGCTTTGAGAGCATCCAGCGACTTAAATGCAGTGAATTTGCTAGGAGGAGCAGTTGAGGTCAATAGCGATGGGGGAAAAATTGCGATCGGCAATACTACATCCCTTGGTAACATTAATGTAACAGCTTTAGGCGATATAACTTCCGGAAATTTGCAGGGAGTGGGAGTGAATGTCAATAGTAACTCTGGAACAATTCAAACTGCAAATACCACAGCCACTGGGAATATTAATGTAACAGCTTCTGGCAATGTAAGTTCCGGAAATTTGCAGGGAGAGAGAGTGAATGTCAATAGCACTAGCGGGAATCTGCAAATGACCAACATCACTGCAACAGAAAATATCACTTTCAGAGCGTTAGACAATGTGAATACGGGGAATTTGCAGGGAGTCGCTGTTGATGTTAATAGCAGTAGGGGAAGTGTCAGCACTGGCAATATAAATGCTGCGGAAATTGTGAGTATTTTAGCCGCAAACGAAATCACAATAGGGCGAATAAATGTTAATCCTGTTGTTAGGGTCGATCGCACTTCTACAGTAAATCTTAACGCTCAAAATGATATCAGCGTTGCATCCATAAATGCTCCGGGCGGTAATGTTGAGCTCGCAACTCCGGGTTTAGTTCGAGTGACGGGTACTTTTAACCAAAACGGCACTCCTGTTAGCATCTCGACTCTTGGCGACACTCAACCCGGTACAGTTACGATCCGCCACGGCGGCGGTGATGTCAATCCGCCGATACCTTTTGCGGTGGGAGATGCGACGACTAACGGTACTGCTGGGGCGATCGCCAGCAATGCTTCAGGTACGATTACTCAAGGGCGATCGTTCATAAATTCTTACACTCAAGGCAATAGTGCGATCGTAACTACCAATCAACCAACAAATCCCGACAATCCCAATAATCCGAATAATCCGAATAATCCGAATAATCCGAATAATCCCAATAATCCCAATAATCCCAATAATCCTAATAATCCCAATAATCCCAATAATCCTAATAATCCCAATAATCCCAATAATCCCAATAATCCTAATAATCCCAATAATCCCAATAATCCCAATAATCCCAATAATCCCAATAATCCTAATAATCCCAATAATCCCAATAATCCCAATAATCCCAATAATCCCAATAATCCCAATAATCCTAATAATCCCAATTCGCCGCCAATATTACCAAGGGATAGATTTGCATTAGATAGAGGGCGATCGCTTTTCCCCGATCCCAACCAACCCTTTAGCCGCCAACAGCGGCAGAATCAAAACAGAATATCGCGAGATATAGGAAAACCCGGAGAAAGGATGCCGCGCGAAAGGATGCAATTTCCCAGAGAAGTGAGAAATTTCATCAATTCAAATATCCTAGATTCAGTTATTCAGTCAGCATTTCGCGGCGACATCGGCAGGAATTTGGAGACAGGCCAAATATCGGAAGCTTTGTCTCTGCTGGACAAATCTTTCAGCCAAGAATTCGGGGAATATTTAGGCATCAACATCAGCAACGAGTTGGTATCCCCAGAGGAAATTCAAAAAAAGTTAGAATCAGCGGGTAAAGAAACCGGCACAAAACCCAGCTTAATTTATCTATTCTCGCAGCCCGAAGAATTAAATTTAATGCTGATCACTTCTTGCGGTGAAGTGGTTCACAAAAGTGTGCCGTCAGCGAACCGACAAGAACTTCTGAAAGTTGTAAATGAGTTCAGGGGTGAGATTACCAAACCGGGGGTGCGGGCTACTACCAGTTATCTACCATCTTCCCAACAGCTTTATAAGTGGATGATTGGGCCTTTAGAGGACAGTTTGAAAAAGTGCGAAACGGATACTATTTCCTTTGTTGTCGATCGAGGTTTGAGAGGTATGCCCTTTGCTGCTTTGCACGACGGACAGCAATTTTTGGTGGAAAAGTACAATCTCAGCCTGATGCCCAGCATTAATTTAACAGATACCCGCTACGTCGATCTCAGAAATTCTCAAGTTTTAGCAATGGGTGCCTCGGAATTTTCCGAGTTGAATCCTTTGCCTGCGGTTCCTGCAGAAATAGCCGCTATTTCTAGAGAGTGGCCGGGAGTTAGTTTTCTGAATGAGGATTTCACTTTGGAGAATTTGAAGCGACAGCATCAAAGCCGGCCTTTTGGGATTATTCACTTAGCTACTCACGGCGAATTTCGACCTGGAGTACCGAATAATTCTTTTATTCAGTTGTGGAATAGTCGGCTGCGACTGGATCAATTACGGGATTTGAGATTGAATGATCCGCAGGTGAATATGTTAGTTTTAAGTGCTTGTCGGACTGCGGTGGGAGATGCACAGGCCGAGTTGGGTTTTGGGGGTTTGGCGCTGCAAGCGGGGGTGCAAACGGCTTTGGGAAGTTTGTGGTACGTGAGTGATGAAGGTACTTTGGGATTGATGAGTGAGTTTTACCAGCAGTTGAAGACGGCGCGAATTAAGGGGGCGGCGCTGCGACAAGCGCAAATTGCGATGTTGCGGGGAGATGTGCGTTTGGAGGGTGGCCGATTGCGGGGTTTGAGTCGGGGTGAGGGGGTGGAGTTGCCGGCTTCGCTGCAAGGGTTTGCGGATTTAAAGTTGTCGCATCCTTATTATTGGTCGGCTTTTGTGATGATTGGGAGTCCTTGGTGATGGGTGATTAGTGATTAGTGATTTGTTATTAGTGGGATATTAATGGTTTTTCGGGAAAAGTCGATCGCCCGCAAGCAAGCAAGTTCCGAGTGCGATCGGCCTGTTCACTATTTTTTATGCCGAGTCCGCCACCACCCGATCGCTTGATATCGTTTCCGATTGCACCGGAATTATTATATAGAGAACACGGCGCCCGGCCAATTTGTGTCAACTTAAATCGTCAGTCCGCCAGTCCTCCCGCCCGCCCGCCAGTCCGCCAGGGAATGAATTCCCTGGCTAATAGCTAAAGTCCTCTGAAGAGGACTAATGAGTTGAAAAATTCTTCTTCTCAGTCCTCTTAAGAGGACTTTAGCTTTGAGGCAGGGGTTTCAACCCCTGCCGGACTGCCGGACTACCCAACTAAAGCCTGCCGCTGAGCCTCCAACAATTCCTGAATTCCAGTTTCTGCCACATCCAAAATTTGATTTAACTGACTCCGGCTGAAACTTCCCTCTTCCGCAGTTCCCTGAATTTCGATGATATTCAAATCTCCATTCATTACCACATTACAATCAATTTCAGCCGCCACATCTTCAACATAATTCAAATCTAAAAACGGCTCGCCGTCCAAAAGTCCCACAGAAACGGCCGCCACTTGACGAATAAGGGGCGATCGCACTAAATCACCTTTTTGCACCAACTTGTTCAAAGCATCAGCCACAGCCACAAACCCGCCAGTAATTGAAGTTGTGCGAGTCCCCGCGTCAGCTTGCAAAACATCCGCATCGACAAGTATGGTGCGTTCTCCCAATAGTTGCATATCCAAGCACGATCGCAAACTGCGCCCAATCAACCGCTGAATTTCTTGAGTCCGTCCCGATAATTTCATAAATTCCCGCTCTTGTCGCTGCGGCGTAGATCCCGGCAACATTCGGTATTCCGCTGTCAGCCAACCTTGTCCGGTATTCTCCAGAAATCTAGGCACTCCCGGCTTGATTGTAACGCTGCAAAGTACCTGAGTATCGCCACTTTTCGCGAGCACGGAACCGCTAGCAAATTTGGTAAACTGTCGATCGAAACTAATCGGACGAATTTGATTTGGTAGTCTGCCATCGGGACGTTGGAAAGACATAATATTTAGGTGATTGGTAATAGGTAATTAGGCATTAAAACTTTAAAAGTTGGTATTAATATTCCGGTTTTTTTGATGCGGTAAATATGCAGTCATTCAATCTAAAATCTACTAAAATCTAAAATCCTATAATGATTTGCTCTTAGCCTCGATTAATTTGAGAATATCCTGCTGGACTTGTTCTGGGGATTTATCACCATCAATAGTTAACAGTTTGTTGCGGTATTCGTAATACTCTAAAAGAGGAATAGTGCGTTCGTGGAACAAATCGAGCCGACGCTGTAAAATTTCAGGGTGATCATCCGATCGATCGCGCTCGATCGACCTACTCAGCAAAACCTCGATCGGCACTTTCAGCCAAACTGCCCAATCTAGCTCCTGCGCCAACTCCTCTAATAAAAAATCCAACTCCTCAGCTTGAAAAGCAGTTCGCGGATAGCCCTCCAATATCCAGCCATTAAAGACATCCCACAGCAGCAGTCGGCGGCGAAAGAATTCAATCATAGTTGCGTCGGGAACTAATTCCCCTTTTTCGACATAAGACACCGCCAGCTTGCCTAAATCTGTGTCTTCTGCGATCGCCTCCCGTAGAATGTCCCCCACAGCCAGCAAAGGAAGGCTCAAATTGCTGCACAGTAGTTCAGCCTGAGTTCCCTTTCCCGCTCCTGGCCCTCCCAGAATCACCACTCTCACAGTCCCTGCTCCTAGTGCCGCGACATTCAAATTTTACGCGATGTGTGTACTTTTTCTTCACAGTCCTGGACTTCCCAAGACTCTCATCGCCTTGCTTTTTCACCCTCTAACTATCTAAGGATCGTGGATTAAATAACTTCCTACAAAAAATGCTCTCATCACCGTGGTTTTTCACCCTATAACTGTATAAATGTCAAGCTCCACGCCGTATTTTAGTAAAAAACCCCGTTTCTGCCTAAGTGCTAATTGAGTTCAAAAATCGAACAAACGACTGCGAATGCCACTGCCGCGAGCTTTTGACAACTTGTATATCTAGCGTTCGATCGGATGTGCACCCGGCCCAGTACACTATATATTGTCAAGCAGGCTTCAGCCGCACCAAGGTCGGAGCTGCACTCAAGACTTAGTTGCTGATTAAATATTGCCCTATGGTTGCTCAGTTACAAACCCCTAAACTCAATTTAACCCACAGCTTGCCCTACACAGTTCAAGGGCTGGTGCAAGTCTTTACAGGCCCGCACCGCTGCTTTTTTACCAGTGTCATGGCTCAGGCCCTCAGAATTGCAGGACAGGGAGCTCCCGTGCTAGCGGTGCAGTTCCTCAAAGGGGGAATTAATCAAGGGCACCAGCATCCGGTGCGGCTGGGGCAAAATTTAGATTGGATGCGCTGCGATTTGTCACGCTGCATTGAGAATGCCGATCTAGATGAGCTGGAGACGCGATCGATCGAACAATTGTGGCAGTATGTTCAAAATGCGGTGCGTGAAGGTCGTTATGCCTTAGTTATTCTCGATGAATTGAGTTTAGCGGTTAATTTGGGCTTGATTCCCGAAGCCGAAGTGGTGGCATTGATTGACAACAAGCCCCATCATTTGGATATGATTTTTACCGGGCCATCGATGCCCCAAAGAATTTTGGATGTTGCCGACCAAATTACGGAAATTCGCCGCAGTTAAGGACAATGATTCAATTTGCGATCGCCTGTTTAGCGATCGCATTTTTTATGTAAAAAAACAGTATCTAAAAAAAGAGGCGATCGCTTAGCTCAAAGAGCGATCGCAAGCCGATCAATTTACCAGCGACGTTACGATTGAACTACCGGATCGAACACAACACTCAATCGATCCGCCGGAACCATCCGTTTGAGAATTTTCAAATGACCGTCTGCATCAGACCAACTGCGAAACTCACCCACAACCACCTTTTCCACATTTGGAAGCGAGCGAACTATAGTCCACGGCTTAAGACGTTTTTCTTGCAACATACTAGATAAATCTCCTTGGTAAATTGGAGCCAAAGCCAGTCCCCCTCGTTGGCCACGACCGAAGACTGGCTTTTGACTTTGCAAACTTGCCCTTCTCTAAGAACATAGCACAAAAAAAATAGTTTGTGATTATATCTTATTTTTCGCTTTTTTTAGAGCTACTTTTTACAGAACAGATGATTAAACTCCACACTTATTAACTCTTTAATTCCCAACTCAAAACTATTTAATGACTAACACTTCGACTTCGCTTGGGGTGCAGCCTCACTAATAAATTCTGCCTTCTACCTTCTACCTTCCTTTTACTGAGATATTGCACCATTCTCAATAAGTTTTTTATGAACAGGCTTTCCGGCCTGTTCCACAAGAAAATTCACTCTTTGTGGAACAGGCCGAAAAGCCTGTTAAGCGAGAATAGTGCAAGATGTGAGTTTTACAAATCCCGCCGCGACAGCAGAAACCAGATCCCACCCAAACCCAAAACACCGCACAAAACCCCGCCTTCCCACCCAAAAACAGTCCCCCCCGGCAAATGTCCAGGCTTTGCTTTAGAAGAAAAATTCAGCTCCGAATAGTATACCCACTGGCTGTTAACCCGCCAGCCCACTCGATCGCCAAACTTCTCCCAAACTGTAGCATCATAAACACCAGGCTTTCCCCCCAACTTGAGCCACAAACCCTTTTGCACAGAAAAACCGAATCTGCGGTGACTGTGCCGCACCCAAAGTCGATCGATAGTCTGCAAATCCTTAGCTGGAAACTTCCTAATATCTTCCTCACTCAAATAACCCCGTGAATTTTGCTGCATCACCTCCAGCATTTTCACAGAAGTTTCCTCATCAGCACCACGCCAATTTTTAGCAGCCAGCAGCCTTGCCAAGTGAGAATAATCAATACCTTTTTCTGAGTCTAAATTCACAGAAATTAACAGAGTATCAGTCACAGGTTGAGTCGGAACCGAAGGACTAACAACAGTTGCCTGCTGCGACTTTTCCAGCACGGGGACAACAACAACAGGAGGTTTTAAAGCATCCAAAACTTCCACAGCAGATTTGTAGCGATCTTTAACATATTCCTGAATTAACTTATCCAAAACCTGACCTAAATCCTCGCTAATTTGTGTTCCTTTTGGCAAAGCCTCCCTCCACAGCCACCGGCCTTCAAGCGGATCGTAAAGGTCATCGTGAATGTCCCCGTAGATATCCAGATAAGGCATAACAGAAGTCAGCAAGCGAATGCAAGTCACCCCCAAACTGTAAAGGTCGCTAGCCGGAACAGCCCTACCGTGACGCTGTTCTAGAGCCGCGTAGCCGGGAGTTCCCAACT
>Ga0209278_1001429_pt1 | contig 14578 bp, 12 predicted proteins | sample JI81BgreenDNA_FD_187504 | JGI IMG/M metagenome (GOLD analysis project Ga0209278, IMG submission 187504) | Wastewater effluent complex algal communities from Wisconsin, to seasonally profile nutrient transformation and Carbon sequestration -... | ecosystem: Engineered > WWTP > Effluent > Algae... | reverse complement strand
TAGCGAGGTAATTCGGTTCAAGAGTGGTGGCCTCGGCGGTTTTGTGATTGACGGTTATATTGCTGGTGCTACGGTCTTTTTCGATGCCAACAAAAACGGTGTCCTCGATGCTAGCGAACCTTCTGCCACTACTGGCGATAACGGCGAATTCGATCTCGATCTCGACTCCACCATTTTCGACAAAAATCAAAATGGCGAACTCGATCCAGAGGAAGGCAATATTGTTGCTTTCGGTGGCATTGATACGGCAACTGGTTTGCCTTTGGAAACCCCTGTCACGGCCCCGCCTTACGCTACTGTTGTCACCTTGTTAACCAGTTTAGTAGCGGATTTAATTGACAAAGGAATTGACAGCGATCGCGCCGAATCTCTCGTCAAATCTTCTCTTTCGATTCCCGCTAATGTTGACATAACGGGTTTAGATCCGATCGCAGCTACCGAAAACGCGATCGCGGGTGGGGTAGAAACTTTGACTGCAATGGTCAAGGTACAAAACGTCATTACCCAAACTGCTGCTTTAATAGACGGTGGGTCGATTCTGGACAATACCGACAGCGTAAAAGCAGTTGTAAGTGCGATCGTTCAACAAATTCAATCGGGGACAACTCTCAATCTCAGCGATCCCAACCAGTTAGCAACAATTGTCGATCGCGCCGCCACAGCAGCCCAACAATTTGACTCGGATTTAAACACTCAGCAATTGTTGCAAATTGCCCCGGATGCAGCTAAGGTAATGGCCGCAGCAAATCAGCGCGTTGACCAAGTTGTATCCAACACTGCAACAGCTTCAGTTAACCGAGAAGTTGCCCGCGTGCAAAAAGTAGCCCTAGGTGAAACCTCTAAAGACTTAAAAGCAGTCGGTACAGGTACGAAATCGATCGCCCAAGTTATTGCCGAAAATACTGGTACTGCCTTAGATACCAAAATTCAACAAACCACATTGCCCGATACACCTGCCGTTGCGGTGATTGAAGGAGAAATAGATGCGATCGCAGCTAACTCCAATCTAATCGGCACTGACGGCGACGACAGCCTCGACGGCGACAGCGGCAGCGATACAATGGCCGGCAAACGCGGCAATGATACTCTCAGCGGTTTGGGTGGCAACGACTGGATACACGGCAATCAAGGTAATGATTCCCTCGACGGTAGCGACGGCGATGACACTGTTTACGGGGGCAAAGAAAGCGATATTTTGTTCAGCAGTAATGGGGAAGATATCCTATTTGGAAATCGCGGTCAAGATAGCTTGAGTGGAGGTGAAGGCAATGACAGTCTTTACGGCGGTCAAGCTAACGATATTCTGCTGGGCGGTAACGGATCCGACTTTCTCAGCGGTGACAACGGAGATGACAGCTTGATAGGAGGAAATGGGAGCGATCGCTTCTTAATTTCAGCCAATTCTGGCAGCGATATCATTTTTGATTTTGAACCAGGCATCGACTTCTTCGTACTTGCCGAAAATTTAACCGTCTCGCAACTTTCTATTATTCCCAGCAACAGTGCAACCTTAATCAGCTTGACAGCAACCGGGGAAATTTTAGCTGCGCTCAATGGCGTGACAGCTAACCAAATTAGCATCAATGATTTCAGTTAAAATATTAGGAACAGGCAAATTGTGTGTCCCTAATATTTGTTCAACAATCACGGATGATGCAACCTGAATCGCTCTAATTCATCTGCGTTAATCTGTGTTTATCTGCCCTAATCTGCGGTTAAAAAAAGAGAATGTATTAACCGCCCCGGACAAGGGATTGACGCTGATTAACGCAGATGAATAAAAGAGAGATAGGAATAAATCCGATGCTAACAGATTTGATATCAGGACTAAAGTCATTACCAAATTCAAAATTTAAAATTTAAAATTGCAGGGAGGGGAACAATCCAAAATCTAAAATCCAAAATCTAAAATTGAGTGACTGTAATTGTGAAATAGTTTTCAGGAGGACAATTTTATGGTAGTTATATGCGGTGACAATTTCGATAATTTGCTATCCGGTGGAATTGGCGATGATTCGCTGTGCGGGCTGGGAGGCAATGATACTCTATTTGGTTTGGGTGGTAATGACACTTTAGATGGCGGAGTAGGAAATGATAGTCTCGCAGGTGGAGTCGGTAACGATCGCCTTTTGGCCTACTCTGGTAACGACAGTCTCAGCGGTGGCGAAGGCAATGACAAACTTGAAGGAGGTGCCGGGAACGATCTTCTTGAGGGTGGCGAAGGCGCGGATTTAATCAGAGGAGAAGACGATAATGATAGTATCTTCGGAGGGTCTGGCAATGACTGTCTTATCGGCGGTCAAGGCAATGATACGGTGCTCGGAGGAGATGGAGACGATCTCTTGTTTGGTAGCTTCAACAACGACTTTTTAACGGGCGGCAAAGGTAACGATCGCCTGTTTGGAGAAAGTGGGAACGACACTGTAATAGGTGACTTAGATAATGACTACATTAACGCCAATACAGGAGACGATTTGCTTGAGGGAAATCAAGGCAGCGATACCCTGATTGGCGGGCCGGGTAATGACATCATATCGGGTTACGGCTTTTCCTCAACAGTAGCACAAATCGATTATTTGATCGGGCAAAGTGATGCTGACATCTTTGTTCTCGGTTCGTCAAAAGCCCGTCCTTACCTTTTCTATAGCGGTGATAATGCCTATGCCGTTATTGAGGATTTTAACCGGGTCGAAGGTGACAAAATTCAAGTTGTTGGCTTCGTACAAGATCGTGACGGCCCTCGCTTCTTCTCTTACCGATTTGAATCTTATGATGACGGTATCACACGGGGAACTCGGATATTGGTCGGATCGGATTTAATCGCCGACGTTAAAAATGTTACAGATGTGAGTCTATCCGATTGCGCGATCGTTTCGACAGGTTTTACACCGCCATCGCGAGACTTTCCATCCTTCCCGTCTCTGCCGGAAATTCCCTTTCCGATACCGCCACTTCCCACTCCTTTCTCGCCAATACTGCCAGTTTTTCTGGAAAGTTTGCTTTCTTTTCAATTGTGATCAAACTTTGCGGATGGGGCCAATCACCGACTTTTTTTACGGAAATACGCAGGTTGCAGCCAGCAGATTTTGTTAGAAAGGACTGCAGTCCTGACTGCAAAACAAGATTCGGTTGGACGATCGAACCGGATCGGGCTACTCGATCGACCGTGAGGGCGTTTGGGGCCAAAAGGTAAAGTTTTGCGATCGAGATGAAATTTGGGCTCTCCCGGCAAACCGATTTCCGGCTCGGACTGCTTTCTGTAGCTCAGCCTTCCCCCCATAGTAGCTTGGGCGGATGTTGAAATTCCGAAAAAAGCCTTTTAAGTGCCCAAAAAGCGATCGCCCGCGTGAAAATTGCACGGCAATTATGTTACATTTTTTATCACAGTCTGGAATTCGATCGGGCAACGCCAGCGAGTAGGGACAAGCCACCGCTTAGTTTCCCAGGGCTTGCAGGCGATCGCACAAGAGATTTCCTTTCGTCAGCTCCAAATTTAAAAAATAGCCTCAGGCATTTGCTAGTAAAAGCAAGCTGCTCGGCGCGGGGCGACAAAAAACCTTGTGGCTGCTGCCCTGAACCTCAACCACAGCAATATTCTTTTAGGAATTCTGGCTCCATGTTTTCTAAACAAATCACCGACTCTAAAACCTACCAGTGGTTTGAGGAACGCCTGGAAATTCAGGCGCTCGCCGATGACATCACTACAAAGTATGTACCCCCGCACGTCAATATTTTCTACTGCTTGGGCGGAATTACTTTAGTTTGCTTTCTGATCCAGTTTGCCACCGGCTTCGCCATGACTTTCTATTACCGTCCCACGGTAGCAGAAGCTTTTTCTTCAGTGCAATACCTGATGACTGAAGTCAACTTCGGCTGGCTGATCCGCTCCATCCACCGCTGGTCTGCCAGCATGATGGTGCTGATGATGATTTTGCACATCTTCCGGGTTTATCTGACAGGCGGCTTCAAAAAGCCCCGCGAATTAACCTGGGTGACAGGAGTAATCTTGGCAGTCATCACTGTTTCTTTCGGCGTAACCGGCTATTCACTGCCTTGGGATCAAATCGGTTACTGGGCAGTTAAAATCGTTTCCGGCGTCCCCGAAGCTATCCCGTTTGTCGGTTCTTTGATGGTTGAACTGCTGCGCGGCGGTGTCAGCGTCGGTCAAGGCACTTTGACTCGCTACTACAGCTTGCACACTTTTGTGTTGCCTTGGCTGATTGTAGTGTTCATGCTGGCTCACTTCTTGATGATTCGCAAGCAAGGTATCTCTGGCCCGTTGTAAGTTTTGAGTTGTGGGGGCGGTACTTTTTTTGCCCCCCGCTGCATTTTGAGTTGAAAATTCAGAATTCATCACTCATCATATTTATTTACGGTCAATACTTCCTGCGATCGCGCCGCTGATTCAGACTAACGAATACAGCGGAATCCCAGGCCCGGGTAAAACTAAAAGGAGAACACTCTCACTATGTCTATTATCAAAAAACCAGATTTGAGCGATCCCGCCCTCCGCGCTAAGCTCGCTAAGGGCATGGGTCACAACTATTACGGCGAACCAGCTTGGCCTAATGACTTGCTCTACGTTTTCCCTATAGTCATCATGGGAACGATTTCTCTGTGCGTGGGTTTGGCTGTACTAGACCCGGCTTTGGTTGGGGAAGCTGCTAATCCTTTTGCTACTCCGCTGGAAATTCTGCCGGAATGGTATTTGTGGCCTGTGTTCCAACTCCTGCGCGTTTTGCCTAACAAATTGTTGGGTATTGCTTGCATGGCCGGTGTTCCCGTGGGCTTGATTTTGATTCCGTTCATCGAGAATGTTAACAAGTTCCAAAATCCGTTCCGCCGCCCTGTTGCTACTACTGTTTTCCTGTTGGGAACTGCGGTAACTCTGTGGTTGGGTATTGGTGCTATTTTCCCGATCGACAAATCTTTCACACTGGGTCTTTTCTAAGATTTAAGTTTGCTTGATTTTGACGCCTGCGGGTTTCCTGTACAGTGCTTTTGTACTGCTGGGAAACTTTAGCGGGCGTCAATTGATTTTAGATTTTAGATTTTAGATTTTAGATTTTAGATTTTAGATTTGGGATTTTAGATTAAAGAATTGAAGAATTGGGGATTGGGGATTGGGAACTTCAATTGATTGAAAAATTGAATAATTCAAGGATTGGGGATTGGGGATTGGGGATTTTTAGCTCTAGTATTTAATAATACTCAGTAATTAATTCTCTGATTTTATTCAATTAAATTCAGAAGCATACAGCAGTCTAAAATATTAGATAGCAATCCTCGCATCAGTTGTACAAATATGTAGGGGTAGTGCTACCCCTACTCCCCGTGCCTACCCCCCACGGATCGGGGCAACCACGGGGGGTTTGCCCCTACAAAAATTACACAATTCATTTAGAATCGCTATATCTAAATATATCAGCACAAACAAAACCATAGTATTTTGTAGGGGCGAGTTCTTGTAAATATCTACGGTTAGGTGCGACTCTCAGAGATTGGGGCTAATACTTGAGAAGCTTGAGAGGCAGAAAGTAGATATACTTACCAGAAATTGTTAAAAATTCCACTCAATCTCCGGGACAAGGCTAGACTTGGGCGCAGATATATTCAGTACAACTATATCTATATTGCCACTGCGTTCGCAAATAAACATGGCTAGAGCTATACGTACTGATTTTGGTAATTTTGGGGGTATTGAATCCCGCTCAATTGTCGCTCAATACCCTCTTGCTGCTAACTGCAAAGCGCGTTAGGGCGAAGGATTCTCGGAGGAATTATGATGAACCTAAATTTAGATACTATTTTCTCATCGCTGATGAACCCGGCCCTGAACGAGTTTCAGGTTTGGGCTTTGCAAAACCCGGAAGAAAGTCTCAGCAAAACGATGCTACCGCCGATCGCCCTGATTGAGGGTTTGATTGCCAACGAACCCACCTATTTGCCACTAAAACGGCTGGCTTTCGGAGCCAACTTTTGCTGCGCGGGGCAAGTCGTGATGGGAGAGTTTGCAACGCTGGAAAAAGCACTCACATCGCCCCAGGCGCGCGGATGGCGGCTGGGTACTTCTGTACTCGATCCCGATAGCGCCCCCAACCAAGATGTCGGCGGCAGAAACCTTTTCCTGCTGTCTTTGTCCGATCGTGAAACTGATGCTAGCAGCAACCACGCAGCATTCCGAAGCTGTATGCAGAAATATCTCTTCAACAGTGCTACAACGGATCGCCAAGGAGACGAAATCGCCCGACGGTTACTCGATCGGCTAGCCGCAGATTATGCCGAGATGTCGCACGGTGCGGGGGGAGCGTTTTTTACCCATGTCAAGCGCGGTTGGATGGGATTTTTAGTCCGATACCTGCACTACGTCATCTTTGGGATTAATCCAGACGATTCAGAGTCGATCGAACTTCTCACCGAATTGCATTACACCCGCCAAAGCCCGCTGCACTACTTCGCCGTCATCGGGAACCTGCTGCAAAGCCTGAACCTGTTTGGACACGGGGATTTGTCCACTCTAATCGAGCGTGCAGCGACTATCTATGAAAATTCGCCAGCTTTAGCCAACTTCGAGGAGAGCTCGGAAAACAACGGCATGACTAAGCGGGAATTAGCAAAGCTGATGACATCAATTATGGGCATAGCGGGACTGCAAGGCCCCCTGCACCTAGGCTACACGGCAATGGGATACCGCCCTCTCCCCGCCTATAAAGGACAGCAGACGGCCAAAATTAACCCGACTGATTTTTGGGATCAGCTCGATTTGGACGATCGCCAGTCGATCGAGCTTTTCCTCCTCGAATGCGCCCGCCTCTGGGCTCCCGTCAGCGCCACGCACCGAGTCGCGACAGAGCCCTTCACCGCAACGGTAGCGGGCAAAGAGCGCACCTTCCCCGCCGGAACCAAGGTACTGATACCGCTCAGTTTGGGGCTGCTAGACGAGGGTTTCTGGGGCTCTACGGTATACGAATTCAACGCTAAGCGGGAGAATCTGTGCCCTTTTCATATGGGTTTTCATTCCGTGGGCGATCGGAGTGCGGGACGGATTTGCCCCGGTAAAGACATCGCACTCAAGATGCTGGTGGATGTCGTGAGTACGGTAGGCAAAGTGCGACGAGCCTCAGAGCCGAATTTGCGGCGGTAATTAATCCAAAAGCTCGCATCAGACAGCGGTTGAGACTGAGATATTGCACCATTGTCAAGAACAGGCTTTCCGGCCTGTTCCACAAAGAATTAATTGCTTGTGGGGTGGGCATCCTGCCCGCACATAAAAGCCTTATTGAGAATGGTGCAAGATGTGAGTTGAAACCGCACGCCACATAAACTATCGAGCGATAAACTCAGAAATCAAGGGGGTATCCAATAGGAAACCAAAACACAACTAATTTGAGGATAAATAATACCATGTTAATCAAACACAAGCAACTAAAAGACATCGCGAATTGGATGAAAGTAGAACATCCAGCGGAGTTACCTGAAGTGCTGCAAGGTATCTTTTTTATGGACGGGAATGTTTTACCAGACGATTGTTTGACGATGTACAGTTCAGACTGGAATGCTGACGAACGGACGTTATTGCTGCGCGTTTTTGACCAGGAATTTCTTCATGTGGTACCCGCCACGTGATTTATCCGTGGAATCAATCCAAAATCGAAAATCAAAAATCCTCAAGCCCTCGCATTTATCCGTGGGCTCAATCTAAAATCTAAAATCTAAAATCTAAAATCGATTGACCCTGTTATCTGGACATTTCATTCATCAATGGCGGGACGGATGTTAATTTATTTAGTCAAATTTTCTCGCTTCAGCTACTTGTTCCGATTCTCGGATGCAACTTTGCAGCACGGGCACATTACGCCGATAGTGTTTGGATTCTCTGTGCCGCAGTGGCTTGTAGATTTTTTGATCGATCGAGATCCAAACACTCCGAATGGAGATATCTGGCATCGCACAAACTCGTTTTTCGGCAGACCTGCTGACAATGGATATATACTTCGCAGGGTTGTAGACAAAGATGGCAATTACACCTCAGCGTTTCCAGATATGCTGTCTAAAGTGGAGAGTGATTGTTTGATCGTTGCCCAAGAGTGAAACTATTTAGGAAAACTACAAAACCCGCTTAATTAGGCGGGTTTTGTCGATCGAAGTGGCGGGAATAGTCGCCTTCATGGCATCATAGAAACTTGTCCCTCACATAATTGAAATAGATGACCCCTCAAAACTCCCCTGTTTCCCCCGTCACTTGGATGGAAGACCGAGTTCTGCTAATTGACCAAAACCGACTCCCGAAAGAATACGGTGTAGTCGAAATTAGCCGCTACGAAGATATGGCTGAGGCGATTAAAACTATGATAGTCCGAGGTGCTCCGGCGATCGGGGTTGCAGCAGCCTACGGGATGTATTTGGGGGCGCGAGAAATCGAAACGGGCGATCGTACCGAGTTTTTAACTAAACTAGAACAAGTTGGGGAGTTATTGGGTTCCACTCGTCCCACAGCAGTTAATTTGTTTTGGGCAATATCGCGAATGCTCAAAACAGCAAATCAAACTAGCGGTTCCGTCGAACAAATCCAAAAAAGTTTGTTAGAAATGGCCAAAACCATTCAAGCAGAAGACTTGCAAACTTGTAAAGATATCGGCGACAAAGGTTTAGAAGTTCTGCCAGCTACACCCGAAAAATTGAACTTACTAACTCACTGCAATGCAGGTGCATTAGCAACAGCCGGCTACGGAACTGCTTTAGGTGTATTTCGTTCTGCTTGGCGAGAAGGAAGACTTGGAAGAGTTTTTGCAGACGAAACTCGGCCCCGTCTCCAAGGTGCAAAACTGACCACTTGGGAATGCGTGCAAGAAGGAATTCCTGTCACATTAATAGCTGACAATATGGCCGCCCACTGCATGAAACTCGGAATGATTCACGCAGTAGTTGTCGGTGCAGACAGAATTGCTGCTAACGGCGACGCCGCCAATAAAATTGGCACTTACAGTTTAGCAATTGTTGCCAAAGCTCACAACGTTCCTTTCTTTGTTGCCGCGCCTCTGTCCACAATTGATTTTGAACTTTCCGACGGCAGCCAAATCCCCATTGAAGAACGCGATCCAGTTGAAATGTATCAAGTTGGAACTACGCGAATTTGTCCTGTGGGAGTTGAATTTTACAATCCCGCTTTTGACGTAACTCCGGCGGAGTTAATATCGGGAATAATCACAGAACACGGTACGGTTGCTCCTGGGGCGTTGAAACAGTTTCAGGCAAAACAATTAGTTTAATTATATGTTTCTCAACTGCTCATTCCACCGGGTATCTGTGAAATTAAGCAGGATTTATAGCAGCCGCAACTGGCAGCTCAAAGTTGCGATCGCAGCTCTAACTCTGCCAGTTGTTTTCAGTCCAGTCTCCGAAGCTCAAGTTTCACAAACGCTTAAAGCTAAGGAATTACAAGCGAAAAACTTTGTGGGTTCGATGAATAAAGCCCAGCAAGTTTACTATGCAGAAAAAGCAGGCTTTACCAGTTCAGTTTCCAATCTATTGGTTTATCTCGGTCTCCAATTTAAACCTAACTCAGCCAATTACACCTACTCGATCAGCATGGTGAAAAAAGGTGCTGTATTTAACTACGGAGTATCGAAGCAAGCTAATCTCAAAAGTGTTGTGGGGGGAGTGTTTTTGGTGGCAAACAAGACCCAAACAATCTTGTGTATAAATGCTGCTCCTGGCAAGACTAAACCAGCTAATCCAACTAATACCAAAGGGGTTTTAGCCTGCGGTGCTAATACAGCCAAAGTTACTCAATAAATTATGTCTAATTTACTGGGTAATTTACCAAATAACTGGATAGTAAATGCAGCTTTAGCTAAGCAATTACTGGAACAAGAAGCTACTTTACTAGATGCTCGCGCACCTATTTTAAAGTGGTTTTGCCGTCTCCCACCAGCTATTCCCGTAACTTGGCAGGAATTTTCGCGATCGGACTTTCCCCACAAGGGAAAAATTATCGAAAATAACACAGTTTTAACTCAAAAACTGCAAGCAATTGGTATTTGTCAAGACAAACCTGTCATAGTCGTTGCCGATGCGGTGAAAGGGTGGGGCGAAGACGGGCGAATTGTTTGGATGTTGCGGAGTTTGGGACACGAAAAAGCAGTTTTTGTCGATGGAGGATATCGAGCTTTAATCAAAGCTGGAATTAATCGATTAAAAGCAGCAAACAATCCACCAAAAACAGGAGATTTGGTAATATCTCGCCTCTCGAATTGGGAAATTCAGCGGGATGAATTGAAAGCTATTTTAGGAGATGAGAATTTAGTCATTATTGACGCCAGAGAGCCGCGAGAATATGCAGGTAAAACGCCTTACGGAGAAAAGCGGGGCGGCCACATTCCCGGTGCGGTTCACCTCTATTACAAACAGTTAATGGATCGACAAGGAAAACTGCTGGATCGTGGGGAAATTGTCGCTATTTTGCAGCAAAAAGGAGTTTCGCAATCAACTCAAATTGTGAGTTATTGCTCCGGGGGAATTCGCTCCGCATGGTTGACTTGTGTCTTGACAAATGTGGGGTTTAATGCTAAGAATTATGCAGGTTCAATGTGGGAATGGTCGGCTTCGCCTGCAGATAGCTATCCCCTGAAAAAAATTAAAACTAGCAATTAGAAATTAGTCGTAGGGTATGTCAGTCGTAGGGCCCTAGCGTGCGTCAGAAGAGAGTCTCTCAATTATCGATAAAAGCAGGGTAAGCTCATCTAATTTGGTATAAATTGTACTTGACAAAAAGCCGCCAATAGGAGCTATATCTGTGCACCGAACTCAAACCTATAATCAAGTTTGAATCTTAACAAAGTCAATCAAGTTGAAACGGAGTCAAAGACAATGACAAAGGGTTTTGCACCTATATTGAAACTCGCTGTAAAATCTCAAGCCAAAAGAGCAGAAAAACGACATTTAACACATCTGGGCGACATCCAAGCCAATTTATTGAATTATGTAGCAGAAATCCCGGACCCCAGAGTTCAAAGAACCCAAAAACACTCATTAAAAGATATTTTAGTAATCTCTATTTTAGCAGTCATTGGCGGTGCCGAAGGTTGGGAAGACATGGAAAATTATGGCATCGCTAAACAGTAATGGTTAGAGGAATTTCTCGAATTACCCAATGGTAAGCTGTGGAGTATTTAAACCACTAACGAGGCCAGTAGGGTGCGTCAACCGTAATCAAGGCGTAAAAGCTTTGCATTTGGTCACGGCTTGGGCAAGTGAACAGCGTTTAGTTTTAGGGCAAGTTAAAGTTGAGGATCATTCCAACGAGATTACGGCAATTCCGGCACTCTTAGGAATGAGAATTAAATAACTTCCACAAGTTTGTGGGATGGGCGTCCCGCCCGTCATGAGTGGACGGGCGGGACGCCCATCCCACAATAACAATTAAAATTGTAAGTTATTTAATTCGCGATCCTTAGAGTTATTAGACCTGACCGGGGCTGACGTTAACATTGATGCGATGGAAACTCAAACCGAGATTGTGAAACAAATTCGCCACAAAAAAGCTGATTATATTGTATCTCTTAAAGCTAATCACCCCACTTTACATTCTCAGGTTAAAGAAGGGTTTGATACCAGAAGAGCTAATAACTTTGAAGGCATTAAAGTTAGTTATAACCAACAGATTGAAAAGGGACAAAATAGCACTGAAAAACGTTATGTTTTGGCTGTTCCTTTAGAGGCTTTCGGTGGTCTTTATCAACAAGACCAGTGGTCGGGACTGCAAACCATCGTCATTATTGAAAGAATCCGCCATCTTTGGAACAAAACGACTCATGAAGTCCAATTTTATCTAACTTCTCTGCCTGCGGATGCTCAACTTCTTGGTCGTGCCATTCGTCAACATTGGACTATTGAAAACCAAGTTCATTGCACTTTAGATGTCACGTTCCATGAGGATCAATGTCGGATTCGTTAAGGTTATAGTCAAGAGTAATTTGACCATCTTGAGACGGATGGCACTTAACGCTCTTAATCAGGAGAAAACATTGCAGCGTAGTCTTCGTCAAAAAATCAAACAGGCTGCTATGAATAATGATTATATGATGACTGTTCTCAACTCCTTTTGTCAAGCTTGATTGAGATGCTCTTACCCTGCTTAAATTATCTCATAAATTAGATAATTTAGGCACGATGAGTTAACCGATGTTTGCTAAAATTATTTTGGCGATCGGTGTCGATCGCCAAAACCAGCAACTTCTGCCAGCGTATAAAGCGGGCGGCCCTTCACCTCCTCATAAATACGCCCTATATACTGACCCAAAATCCCAATACTCACCAACTGCACCGCACCCAAAAAGAAAACAGCCATCATCACAATTGTCAAACCCGTTAAGGCAGAACTTGGATAAAAAAGCCGCCAATACAAAATTAAAAAAGCCATTAACACAGATATAAATGCAGCAAATAACCCCATATAAATCGAAAGTCTGAGGGGAACTTTTGAAAAAGATACTAAACCATTCATCGCCAAACTTAAAGATTTTCTGAAGGTATACTTAACCTCGCCAGCAAAACGCGGATCGCGTTCAAACTTAACCGCCGTTTGTTTAAAACCAATCCAAGCCCGCAGTCCCCGAATGTAACGATTGCGTTCTGGCATGGCGTTGAGTACATCTACCACGCACCTATCCATCAAACAAAAATCTCCGGTATCTATCGGAATATCAACATCAGCAAGATGGCGCAAAATGCGATAATACATATAAGCCGGCAACCGCTTAAACCAACCTTCTTGACGGCGTTGAGTGCGTTGAGCGTAAACAACTTGATAGCCCTGCTGCCACCGTTCTACCATATCTATAATTAGCTCTGGCGGGTCTTGTAAATCGCCGTCCATGATGACTACGACTTGACCGCTAGAAAAGTTTAAACCAGCAGTTACAGCTATTTGATGACCGAAATTGCGGGCCAAACTGAGGTAACAAATTCGCGCGTCTTTTTCGTGCAATTCTCGCAAAAGTTCGAGAGAGCGATCGCGACTGCCATCATTGATTAAAATTAATTCTACTGGGCCGTCCATTCGATCCATCACGGCACTAATTCGCCGATACAATTCCGCGAGATTTTCTTCTTCGTTATAGATAGGAATTACCAAGGAATACTTAGGTGTATCGTTCATTGCAGTTTCTGTTTAAAAATCGGCTTTTCAACCGTTAAATCAAAAGTTTCTTTTTACCCAAACACGCGGGCTGCTTCACAAGAGAGGTTCGGCACGTAATTTCGCTCTTTGAGCCAGACAACAGCAGCCCCCAAAATAGCCGCATACCAAAACTTATCTATTTTCTTAAATACGAAAAATAAAAGATACCATAAGAATGACACACGCCCAGCTCAAACATCTGTTATCATAGATGTTTAGTCAGACTATAAAAATTACAATCATAACCCATCGATTCAAAATTGCATGACAAATTCCAATTATCTTTGGCAAGCAAATCAAGACTTAAGCGAAGCTTGTCTGCAACATCCCTTTGTCAGAGGCATTGCTGACGGCAGCCTCCCCCAAAATAGTTTTGCATATTACGTTGCACAAGACGCATTTTTTCTGGGAGCCTTCGCTCGCGCTTATAGTATCGCTGCGGCAAAAGCACCCGACTGGGAGGGGTTTGAAATTCTCCACAATCTCGGTAGTGGCGTTTTAGAAGAACTTCGTTTGCATCAAGGATATGCAGCCAAATGGGGTGTAAACTTGCAAGAGGCAAAACCGGGAATCGCTACCCGCCGCTACACAGATTTTTTATTAGCGACAGCCTGGGGGAGTGGTGTAGGTTTGACAGTAGCCGCCATGACTCCTTGCTTGCGGTTGTATGCTTTTTTGGGACAGCAGCTAGCTAAACCTAATATACCGGAACACGCCTTTAGCGACTGGATTTCGACCTATAGCAGCTCGGATTTTGAGATTTTAGCAAAACGGCTGGAAAGTTTGGTCGATCGCTACGCCGAAGCTACGCCGGAAGTAGAAGCAACCTATCGCTACGCTATGCTATGCGAAAGAGACTTTTTTCAGGCAGCTTGGGAAATAGAGTAAATTAAGTTTGTGCAAAAAATATGGAAAACTATCTTAAGCTACCTACACGCAGTAAATTTAACAGCCATGTACAGCAGGAATGTAGCCAATACTGTCATAACAGCATATCCCCAACGAGGGTGACTACTCAACACTAAACCGAGTCCGATGGAGAGCGATACAATGCCGTAAGCGTAGCGATGAAGCGATTGCATAACACTGGAGTTGAGCAGTAGCGCTAAAGAGCAAAATCCGAAATAGACGACTGTAATTATCAGCCATTTTCGCCAATACCACAACAAATAGCCATTGCCCCAAATCAGGGCAAATTTACTAACAGCTTGCAACAGCAAAAATGCACGCCAAAATGCCCAACTATTAATGAGTACCGCTGCTAATTTTACTTGCATTCCAACCCACATTCCGCAGATATTCAAGCAGATTTAATTTCAAAGGAATTCATAATTGCCAAAACCTCAAATGATTGCTATGCAATCATTTGAGGTTTTTTTAAGGTATAATAATTTGTGC
>Ga0209278_1001428_pt1 | contig 14583 bp, 15 predicted proteins | sample JI81BgreenDNA_FD_187504 | JGI IMG/M metagenome (GOLD analysis project Ga0209278, IMG submission 187504) | Wastewater effluent complex algal communities from Wisconsin, to seasonally profile nutrient transformation and Carbon sequestration -... | ecosystem: Engineered > WWTP > Effluent > Algae... | reverse complement strand
ACGGCAACCGCATCGACGCCGAGGTGGTGTCGTGATGGCGCACCGCGGGGCCGCCGCCTGGGTTGGTGGTCTTTTGCTCACCTGCACTGCCCACGCGCAAGCACCGCTGCCCAGCGCCGCGCCTCGCCTCAAGCCCGACGCGGTGCGCCTGAACTACGACCTGCAGCCGCGCGCGCTGGCCCGCGGCACCTGGGTGGTGGAGGGCGCGGTCGACGACTTCAGCCGGGCCAACGGCTGCAACATCATCAACACCGCCTTCATCGCCACCGGCGCCGGCGTGGTGGTCATCAACACCGGGCCGTCGCGCCTGTACGGCGAGCAGCAGCGCCGCGCCGTCGCGGCCATCACCCGCGAGCCGGTGGTGTCGGTGCTCAGCCTGAACCTCCACCCCGATTACTTCTTCGGTCACCAGGCGTGGGCCGATGTGCCCACCGAGGCGCTGCCCGGCAGCATCGCGGGCATGCAGGCCGAAGGCCGGGCCTACGCCGACAACCTGTACCGGCTGTGTGGCGACTGGATGAAGGGCACCGAGTCCACGCCGTCGCGCCAGCCAGTCGCGCTGGAGGCCGGCGCGCAGACGCGTCGGCTCGGCGGCCACACGCTGGAGCTGCACCGTTTGCGCGGCCACACCGACGACGACCTCGTCGTCATCGACACCACGACCGGCGTGCTCTATGCCGGCGGGCTGGTGTTTGCAGACCGGGTGCCCACCACCCCGCACGCCGATTTCGACGCCTGGCTCGCCAGCCTCGACCAGCTCGCCCGCTGGCACGCCGCCGGCCGCTTCCACACCGTCGTGCCCAGCCACGGCCCGGTCCACACCGGCCTGGCCGGCATCGAGCAGACCCGCGACTGGCTGCGCTGGCTGACCGGGCTCATGCGCGAGCAGGCCGAGCGCGGCACCGACCTGGCCGAGCTGCTGCGCACGCCGGTGCCGCCGCGCTTTGCCCGCTGGGCCGCGCAGCCGGCCGAACTGCACCGCACGCTCACGCAGTGGTATCCCCGGTATGAGCTGCGCGCGCTGTCTGCACCGACCAGCCGGTGACCGGGCAGTTCACGACTGTTGCAATCGCCCGTTCGCGCGGTTGATCCGTTTCTGAACAGTGTCACGCCAGCGTCACGGCGTGGCGCGCTCCGTGGAACGGCGCAGGCGCCGCACCGGGGGTGGAGTCAGGGTTTTTCCTAGGGGTTTTGGCCGCTGCACGGGAACTTTTCCCTGGCACGGATGTTGCCCCTGAGCGCTCGTGCACCGCGACCGGCGGGTCGTCGGCAACACCCGTGGCACTGCGTCCGCGCAGCGACCGCCCTCAACGCCTCACGAGCAGGAGACAAACCAGTGAAACGTACCCTTTTGAGCCTATTGGTCATGGCCGCGGCGGCCCAGGTCGGCGCGCAAGGCGTGACCGACAAGATGATCGCCGACGACGCGCAGTCCACCAACAACGTGTTGAGCTGGGGCATGGGCACGCAAGGCCAGCGCCACTCGACGCTCAATGCCGTCAACAGCAAGACGATCAACAAGCTGGTGCCGGTGTGGTCGATGTCGTTCGGCGGCGAAAAGCAGCGTGGCCAGCAAAGCCAGCCGCTGGTGCACAACGGCAAGATGTTCGTCACCGCTTCCTACTCGCGCATCTACGCGGTGGACGCCAAGACCGGCCAGAAGCTGTGGAAGTACGAGCACCGTCTGCCCGAGGGCATCATGCCCTGCTGCGACGTGATCAACCGCGGCGCCGCGTTGTACGACAACCTGGTCATCTTCGGCACGCTCGACGCCCAGCTGGTGGCGCTCGACCAGAACACCGGCAAGGTGGTGTGGCGCGAGAAGATCGACGACTACTCTGCGGGCTACAGCTACACCGCCGCCCCCCTCATCGCCGAAGGCCTCCTGATGACCGGCGTGTCCGGCGGTGAGTTCGGCGTGGTCGGCCGCGTGGAAGCGCGCGATCCCAAGACCGGCAAGATGGTCTGGACCCGCCCCGTCGTCGAAGGCCACATGGGCTACAAGGACGGCAAGGAAAACGGCATCTCCGGCACGACCAACGCCACCTGGCCGGGCGAGACCTGGAAAACCGGCGGCGCGGCCACCTGGCTGGGCGGCACCTACGACGCCAAGACCGGCCTGGCCTACTTCGGCACCGGCAACCCCGGCCCGTGGAACAGCCACGTGCGCAAAGGCGACAACCTGTACTCGGCCTCCACCGTGGCCATCGACGTCAAGACCGGCAAGATCGTCTGGCACTACCAGAACACGCCCAACGACGGCTGGGACTACGACGGTGTGAACGAGTTCGTCACCTTCGACATGGACGGCAAGCGCATGGGCGCCAAAGCCGACCGCAATGGCTTCTTCTACGTGAACGACGCCACCACGGGCAAGCTGGTCAATGCGTTCCCCTTCGTCAAGAAGGTGACCTGGGCCACCGGCATCGACCTGAAGACCGGTCGCCCGAACTACGTCGACGACAACCGCCCGGGTGACCCCACCGCGGCCGGCGGCGACGGCACCAAGGGCAAGGCCGTGTTCTCCGCGCCGGGCTTCCTGGGCGGCAAGAACCAGATGCCGATGGCCTACAGCCCGAAGACCGGTCTGTTCTATGTGCCGACCAATGAATGGGGCATGGAGATCTGGAACGAGCCGATCACCTACAAGAAGGGCGCGGCGTACCTCGGCGCTGGCTTCACCATCAAGCCGCTGTTCGACGACCACATCGGCTCGCTGCGCGCGATCGACCCGAAGACCGGCAAGGTGGTCTGGGAAGTCAAGAACAGTGCGCCGCTGTGGGGTGGCGTGATGACCGCCGGCGACCTGGTGTTCTGGGGCACGCCCGAGGGCTTCCTGAAGGCCGCCGACGCCAAGACCGGCAAGGTGGTGTGGCAGTTCCAGACCGGCTCCGGCGTGGTGGCCCCGCCCATCACCTGGCAGCAGGATGGCGAGCAGTACATCAGCGTGGTCTCCGGCTGGGGCGGTGCTGTGCCGCTGTGGGGCGGTGAGGTCGCCAAGAAGGTGAACTTCCTGGAGCAGGGCGGTTCCGTCTGGACCTTCAAGCTGATGAAGTAAGTTGTGTGGGTGAGGGGTGGCGCGGCGCAAGCCCGCCACCCTTTTTTTTGGATAAATGACATGCCGATGCACCGTTTCCCGATCCTCATGGCCCTGGTGGCCATCGCCAGCCTCGCGCCCGCCGCCCATGCGCTGGACGCCGCTGCCGCCGTCGAACTGGCCAAGGCCAACGGCTGCTACTCCTGCCACGCCAACGGCGAGAAGGTGGTGGGCCCGGCCTTCGCCGCCATCGCCGCCAAGTACGCCGGTGACAAGGACGCAGCCGCCTCGCTGGCCCAGTCCATCCAGAACGGCTCCAAGGGCAAGTGGGGCCGCATTCCGATGCCGCCGCACGCCAGCCTGAGCGCCGGCGATCTCAAGACCCTGTCGGTCTGGGTGTTGACGGTCAAGCCGTGACGCGGGCGCGCGCCGCCGGACTGGTGCTGGCCCTGGCCGGGTCAGCCGGCGCGGCGTGGGGCTTCGACTTCCGCGGTGAGCGCCCTGTGATCGCCGTCACGGCCGACGGCCAGCGCACGCGCATTGGTGCGGTGGCCTTCACCCCCCAGCCGTCCGGTCTTGCGCACTTCCGGGTGCGGCTGGACCCGCGGGTCCTGCAGGACCATTTCCTGTCGATGCGGGAGTTCAAGTGCCTGCCCGGCGGGCCGGAAATCACATGCGCCGTGCCCTATCCCTACGAGCAGCCGTCGGTGGCGGGCCCCTCATCGCTGGACTGGCTGGAGCACAGCCTGCTGTTTTTCTTCAAGCAGCCGCGCGACTACGGGGCGAAGCTCTGGAATGGGGTGATCTTCCGGTTCACGGTCACCGCCGATGCACTCGTCGGCGAGCCGCAAGCCATCGACCTCAACCGCCTGGGTGTGCCGCCCGAGCGGCTGGACGTGCCGCCCTACGGGCCGGCCGACCGCGATGCGTTCGCGCCCGGCGCGCGCTGGCTCACGCAGCTGCGCATCGAGTAGCTGGCGCGTCGCCGTGGCAGCGGCGTTCGGGGTCTGTGGCGCGGTGCGTCAGTGGGTCACCGGATCGTCGGTGAGCGAGACCAGGTACTGCACGATTTCGGCACAGGCTTCTTCAATCTGGTCGACTTCCAGGGTGTTCTTGTCGCCCTGCGCCCGCAGGCGGGTGCGCAGGCGCGTGGTGGCCTCCAGGATCACCGACACCTGCTGGAACACCTCGCCCGACCACGCCGGCCCGTCGGCGCCGGGCTTGGCCGGTGCCTCGGCCTCGGCGCCCGGCGGCAAGCCGCTGAACAGCGAGTCGCCCGAGAGCTCCAGCGTTTCCATCTCCTGCGGCTGCAGCAGTTGCCCCACGCGTTCGCGCAGGGCGTCGCGGTCGACCGGTTTGCTCAGGTAATCGTCCACACCCACCGCATAGGCGTTGCTGCGCCGGGCGGCGTCGGTGTGGGCGCTGACCATGATGACGCGGGTGTGGGCCGTGGCCGGGTTGTCGCGCAGGCGGCGGATCAGGTCGAAGCCGTTCAGATCGGGCATCTCCGCGTCCACCAGCATCACATCCGGGATCAGGTCCATGGCCTTGAGCAGGCCGTCGTTGCCCCGCACCGCGAAATGCAGCTGACCCATGTCCATCATCGCCCGGGCCAGGACATGCACCATGCCCGGATCGTCGTCAACGATCAGGATCTGTGGGCGCCGGGACGCGCTGGGGTCGGTGTTCATGGCGGGGTGGGCGTTTGAAACCTTGGGACCTGTGCTATCGGCCACGCGCCGACCGACTTGAGCACTTTTGTGGGCTTGACGCCCACCCGGCGCCATGGGCTGCTTTCAGCGCACCCACTCGGCGGTCAGCGACCCACCCACCAGAAAGCCCGCCGGCACCTTCTCCTCGCGCTCGAAGCGCACCAGTCCCTGCCCCCGGCAGTACCACTCGCGGCTGACCAGCGGCACGTTCGTAAAGCCGTTGACCGGGTCGGTGTAGAGGTTCAGCGAGGCACGGCCCACCACCTTCAGGCACGGGCTGAAGCGGCCTTTGGGCGTCTCCACCGTCTCGTCCACCGCCTCGATCCGCCAAGTCATCACCGCGCGATGGCTGTGGCGCAGCTCGCGCGGGTGTTCGTTCTTGCGCAGGATCAGGTAAGGCACCGTGGTGGTTGTCCACTCCGTGCCCACCGCGTACGGCGCCTTCAGCACCCACATAGGTTCCTTGTCGGCGGTCGGCTCCTCGTCGATGTCCACCCGCGTGGCCACCCGGCGGATGCCCTGCTCGTCCACCTTGAACAGGTAATTCACACCCTGCGAGTGGTGCCGCACCGGCAGCGACTCACCGTCCCACGCCACCGGCGCCCCGACCCGCAGCGTCCACGCCTCCGGCGCCCGCGGCTCCTCACTCTCCACCCGCACCTCATACGTCTGCGACCACCCCGCCACCAGCGGAAACCAGCTGTCCCCCCCCGAAGGCGCACACCCCGCCAGCAACAAAGCCCAAAGGCCCGCACAACGCGCGCCCGTTCGGGGGCGCCCTGGATCCGGCTCCGCCGGTCCAGCGGCGCCGTCCCCCCCTCGGGGGGGGAAGCCGCGCAGCGGCGCAGGGGGGGCCCTCATTTCTCGGGGAGCTGCGCGCGCGGGAGGTCGCTCAGCTTGATCTGGAGTTTGTCGTTGCCCGGCGGGCGCAGCCACGAAAAGCCGCCGGGTCCGCGGATCGGTTCGGTGCTGCCCATCTGGGTGTTGCCGTCGCGCGCCTTCTTGAGACCGTCGCCCAGGATGCGGTGCAGGTCTTTCTCGTAAGGCAGGCGGTGCACCCGTGGCATCGCCAGCGGCGCGTTGTCCTTCATCGGGTTGACCCAGATGTAGATCGCACCCTCGTGGCCGCGGCCGGGGCTGGGCTCGTCGAACACCGCGGCCAGCAGCACGAAGCGCTCGGGCAGCCGGTCGTCGCTGGGCCAGCCGGCGATGCCCATCAGCGTGCCGTGGGCCAGCAGGTAAAAGCCGCTGACCAGGCCCACGCCGCCGAGCTTGACCGCCCAGTGCCAGCGGGTGGCCAGGCAGAGCACCAGCAGCAGGAAGGCCAGCAGGGCATACACGATGACCAGCCAGGTGAGTTGCGTGGTGACGGTGGGAATCATGGGGTGGTGGTGTCGTGGTGCGGCGTCGTTGGCCTCAGAGCCCCGCGCGTTGCACGATGGTCAGCGGTCGGGTGTTGAGGTCGGTGACGGTGCCGCGGTCGTCGAGGGTGAAGCGCACCAGGGTGCGCTCGTCGCCCTTGCGGGGAATCTGCTGGGTCCCGGTGAACACGATCTGCGCTTCCGGGTTCACCTTCACCACGCTGACCGACACGTCCACCGGCTGCTGGTCGCGGCTGTCGTAGTAGTGGGCGTTGACGACGTACTCGCCCGGCGCGATGCCGCGCAGTGTGACGATTTCCTGGCGAATCGGGCTGCTCACGACGCGGCCGTTGACCAGCACGCTGGCGTTCTTCTCGCCGCGGTCGTCGCGGTCGAGGTGCAGCAGCCCGGCGTCCCGCTGGCGGAACCACAGCGTCTTGCCGCTGGGTTCGTTGACCCATGCGTCGATGTCGTTGGGGTTGTTGTCGGGCCAGCTCACGGTGATGATGAACTCGGCCTTGGCCGGGATGTCGCCGCGCTTGCGCGCCTGCGGGTTGAAGGCCAGCAGCGTGATCACGAAGCAGAAGACGAACGCGATCAGCATGTTGAACAACATGTCGTAGAACGGGTCGGTCTCGGTGTCACGAACCGGTCGGCCCAGCGCCATGCGCCCCTCCCGAGGTGACGCCCGGCGGCGCCGAGGCGATTGCGTCGGCGACCAGCGCGTCCGCGAAGCGGTCAAGCCGCATCAGCTGCAGGCCCAGCAGGATGTTGCCGGTCAGGCCGGTCACCGTGGTCAGCAGGGCGATGCCCAGCCCGCCGGTCAGTGTCTTGAGCAGGCTGGACGCCTGTGCCGGATCGAAGCTCTGCGCGCTGCCCAGTTGCAGCGCCAGGATGGAGAAACCGATCACCTTGCCCAGCAGGCCGAGCTTCAGCTGGATGCCGTTGAGCCACCACGCCATTTCGTGGGGGCCGTGCGCCCGCTCACCGAGCACCTGAAGCCAGGTGCCGCGGTCGGCACCGGGCACACCGCCGCCGCGGCGGTACTCGGCGGCCCAGTCCGGTGCCTCGCCGCTGGCGGCGCCGTGGGCCATCCACGCGTCCAGCCGCCGCCGCTGTTCGCCCAGGGCCCAGGCGCGCCGGCCCACCCAGATCGAGCAGGCGACAAACAGCGCGGTGATCACCAGCGTGAGGCCGGTGGGGTCGGCGTCGACCAGCCGGTGCCATGCGCCCGCGCGCCAGAGCAGCACGCTGGCAAACAGCAGCAGTCCCATGTAGGCCGCCCAGAGCAGGAACAGGCCGTGGGGCGCGCGCTCCAGCGCCAGCGGCGAGTGGCCGGCGCCGGGCAGGCGGCTGACCACGGCGGCACCGAGCATGCGGTGGTGGGCGCTCATGGGTTTTGCCGGAACACGATGGGAATCTCGCGGCGCCGTGGCGCCTGCTCGACGAAGGCCACCACGCGGGCGTGGTGGGGGCTCTTGCTGCACACCGGGTCGGTGGCGGCCGGGTCACCGGCGATCTGGAAGGCCTGGCAGCGGCAGCCGCCGAAGTCCTTGTGGCGCTCGTCGCAGCTGCGGCAGGGCTCCTGCATCCAGTCTTCGCCGCGGTAGGCATTGAACGCATGGCTGCGGCGCCAGATGTCGGCCAGCGGCGTGTCGGTCACGCGCGGCAACGCCAGCCCCGGCAGGTCGCGTGCGTTGTGACAGGGCATGGCCAGTCCGTCGGGTGCCACCGACAGAAAGACCGAACCCCAGCCGTTCATGCAGGCCTTGGGCCGCTCTTCGAAGTAGTCCGGCACCACGAACAACACCCGGCATCGGTTGCCGATGCGCGCGCGGTAGTCGTTGACCACGGCCTCGGCTTCTTCCAGTTGCGCACGCGTGGGCAGCAGCTGGTCCCGGTTGGTCCAGGCCCAGCCGTAGTACTGGGTGTTGGCGAGTTCGAGGTACTCGGCGTCGAGCGCCAGTGCCATCTCGATGATCTTGCCCACGTGGGGCAGGTTGTGCCGGTGCAGCACGCAGTTGAGCACCATGGGCCAGTCGTGCTGCTTGATCAGGCGCGCGACCTTCTGCTTGAGCGCAAAGGTCTTGGTGTGGCTCAGGAAGTCGTTGAGCTCGCGGGTGCTGTCCTGAAAGGACAGCTGCACATGGTCGAGCCCGGCGTCCTTGAGGCGCTGCGCCCGGGCCTCGGTGAGGCCCACGCCGGAGGTGATGAGGTTGGTGTAGTAGCCCAGGCGGTGGGCCTCGGCGACCAGCTCTTCGAGGTCGTCGCGCACCAGCGGTTCGCCACCCGAGAAACCAAGCTGCGCCGCACCCAGCGCCCGCGCCTGTCGCATCACGTCCACCCACTGCGCGGTGCTGAGCTCGGGACCGAGGCTGCGGGTGTCGGTCGGGTTGTAGCAAAACACGCAATGCAGCGGGCAGCGGTAGGTCAGCTCGGCCAGCAGCCACAGCGGCGGACCCACCGCGCGCGCGGTCGCCGCGTCACTCGATCCAGCCACGGCGCAGGCCTTCCTCGATCAGGTTGCGCACCTGCGGCGCGATGCCCTGCACCCGGTAGGTGGTCTCCAGGTCGTTGACGATACCGTCCACCGTGCGGCTGCCATCGCAGCGGCGGATGATTTCCGCGGCGGTGTCGTTGAGCTGCACCATGCCCTCCGGGTAGAGCAGCACGTGGCGCTGCTGCGCCTCCTCAAACTGCAGGCGGAAGCGCCGCGACAGGCGCGGGTGTTCGGGCAGGGCGTTTTCGTGGCGGGGTTCCGGAGCGTTCATGGGCAGGCCTTTTCGATGGCATCCAGCATGGTCCACAGGATGTCGAGCTTGAACTGCAGGATGTCGAGCGCACGGTGTTGTGCGGCTCGGGTGGTGAAGTGGTCCAGCGTGACGCGCAGGCCGTGTTCCACGTCGCGCCCCGCCAGCGGAATGCGGCTGCGGAAATAGGTGAGCCCCTCGGCCTGGATCCACGGATAGTGGGTGGGCCAGGTGGCCAGGCGGTCTTTGTGGATCTGCGGCGCAAACATCTCGGTGAGCGAGGAACACACCGCTTCCTGCCACGGCGCGCGGGTGGCGAAGTTCACATAGGCGTCGCAGGCGAAGCGCACCGCCGGCACGACGTGGGTGAGCGACCACAGCTCATCCCGCGGCAGCCCCACCGCCTCACCCAGCCGCGTCCAGGCTTCGATGCCGCCGGCGTGGCTGCCCTCAAAGTCGCCGTGGCCGTCGTGGTCGAGGATGCGCTCGATCCACAGCCGGCGATGCGCGCGGTCGGGCATGTTGGCCAGGATCGCCGCGTCTTTGCGGGGGATGCAGATCTGGTAGTAGAAGCGGTTGGCCACCCAGCAACGGATTTCGTCGGGCGTGCAGCCGCCGCCGTTCATGCGCACGTTGAACGGGTGGTGGATGTGGTACGCCCGACCTTTGTCGCGCAGCTGGGCCTCGAACTCGGCGCGGCTCCAGGGGGGGAGGTGGTCCTCGGCGTGGGTGGTGGAGGAACGGGCGATGTCCATGCGGCCCTCAGAAAGCGATGTCCATGCCATCGAAGGCGACCTCGATGCCGTGGCGGGTGAGTTCCGCGCGCTCGGGGCCGTCGTCCACCAGGATGGGGTTGGTGTTGTTGATGTGAATGAGCACCTTGCGCACACCGGCCGGCAACCGGTCGAGCTGCTCGATCATGCCGCCCGGGCCGCTCTGCGGCAGGTGGCCCATCTCCGCCGCGGGCTTGGCCGAGAGGCCGCCGCGGATCATTTCGTCCTCGGTCCAGAAGGTGCCGTCCACCAACACCACCGCGCACGAGGCCATGAGCGCGTGCAGCGCGGGCGTGACCGCCCCGAGACCCGGCGCGTAGAACACGCGCGCGCCCGTGGTCGGGTTCTCCAGCAGCAGGCCCACGTTGTCGCCCGGCCGCGGCCGGCCACGGAAAGGCGAGTAGGGCGGCGGCTGGGAGTCCAGAGCGATGGTTTGCACCCGCAAGCCGGGCAGTGCCGGGATGTCGACGGCGCTGCCGTCGATGGGGAGTTCGGTGGGCACCACGCCGCAGTAGTGCGCGAGGATGCGGGTGATGGGAAACCCGGTCCCGATGTCCGACAGCACCTCCGGCGTGGCCAGCAGAGGCAGCGGCGTGCGGCGCTCGCGCAGCATCAGCAGGCCGGTGACGTGATCGATCTGCGCGTCCATCAGCAGCACCGCGGCGATGCCGCTGTCGCGCAGCGCCCGCGCCGGCTGAAGCTCGGGGTTGTCGCGGATCTGGGTCAGGATGTCGGGCGAGGCATTGACCAGCAGCCAGTCGCTGCCGTCGGCCGTGACCGCGATCGACGACTGGGTGCGCGGTGTGGCGCGGATGCGGCCACGGCGCAACCCGTCGCATTGCGGGCAGTTGCAGTTCCACTGCGGAAAGCCGCCCCCGGCCGACGACCCGAGCACCCGGATGCGCATGCGTTCACTCACCCCTTCTCCTCCGTCGGGCCGCCGGTCGAGCGCCGGCTGGCCCAGAAAAAAGGCGCACGCGTGGCAGCCACCCGTGCGCCGTCATTCGCAGACCGCCGGATCAGCGGTTGGCGATGTACATCGTGATTTCAAAGCCGAAACGCAGGTCGGTGAAAGCCGGGGTGGTCCATTGCATGGTGTGTCTCCAGAAGGGTTGGCATGAAAACTGACTGCTGACACGGCGACGCAGGCGCCCCCGGATCACAGCGCCCGCTGCAATATTGATGCCACCATGACGCGCTCCGCCCAACCCACCCCCGCCCGCCGCGGCCATCTCGCGCTCGGTGCGGGCCTGTCCCTGGCCTGGCAGACGCTGGGGCCGGCCGACGGCGAGTCCTGGCTGGTGCTGCACGGCGGGCCCGGCGCGGGCGCGCACGAGGGTCTGGCCGCCCCGCTGGACCTCACGCGCCAGCGGGCCATCCTCCCCGACCAGCGCGGCAGCGGCGCCAGCCGCCCGCGCGGCACCACCCGCGCGCAGACCGCGGCCACGCTGGTGAACGACCTGGAGCGTTTGCGCCAGCACCTCGGCATTGAGCGCTGGTCCTTGCTCGGCGGCTCCTGGGGCGCCACGCTCGCGCTGGCCTATGCGGGCACGCACCCGCAGCGCGTGGTTCGGGTGGTGCTGCGTGGCGCGTTCTCGCTGTCGCGTCGCGAACTCGACGGTCTGTTCCGGCCGCGCACGGCCTACGGGAAAACGATAGGCCCGGCGCCCTCGGCCGACCCGTTCGGTGGCGATGCGCCGACCGCCCTCGTGTTGCAGCGGCTGGGCCGGTTGCTCCAGTCTGCAACACCGTCTGTTGCAAGCCTGCGCGCCACGCGGACCTGGGCCTGGCGGGAGCAGGCCATGGCGGAGCGCGGGGCGCGGCGCAGCGTGCTCGCCGCGCGGTCGGCGGGCGATGGGGACCTGGCCCGCGCCGCGGCGGCGGCGTGGCGCAGCCTGCACCGCGCCGTGCGGCGCGGGTCGGCGTCGGTCGATGCGCCACACCCGACCCGCGGCGACCGGCGTGCGTGGGCCAAGTTCCGCGTTCAGGCGGCGGTGTTGCGGGGCCGGGCGGGTGTGCGCCCGGTGGCGCTGCCGCGGGCGCTGGTGGTGCTGGCGCAGGCGGGTGTGCGGGTGGACTGGGTGCATGGCCGGTTTGATGCGATCTGCCCGCCGGCCGTGAGCCAGCGCGGCGTGGCCCGGGGCGTGGCGCACGGCGGTCCCGCCGCCTTGCACCTCACCCCCGCGGGCCACCTTGCCCACGAGCCCGCGAATGCGGCGGCGCTGCGCCGCGTGGCGCGCGCGCCCGGAGAGCCCCGATGACGGGCTGGCGAGCGATGGGTCGCCGCTGGGCCCGCGGGGCCACCGTCGCGCTGGCGATGGCCATGGGGATCGGTGTGGCCGGCAGCCCCATCGCCCACGCCGCCTGCGCGCCTGGCGAGGATGCCCCGTGGCGCGCGCTGGACGCCGCGGTCGCCGGCGTGTGGGTGTGGGACGCGCCGGTCGAGGAGGTCAACCCCGGCAATGGCGGCCATGTCGTGCCAACCACCGCGGTGGTCGACAGCGGTCAGGCCCTGGTCATCGACCCCGGACCCAGCCTGCGCCACGGGCAGCGGGTCATCGCCTCGCTGCGCTGCCGTCTCGGCGCGCGGGTGGTGGGCGTGGTCAACACCCACGGGCACGCGGAGAACGTGATGGCCAATGCCGCCTTCGAGGGCGTGCCCGTGTGGGCCACGACCGCGACCCGCGAGACCATGATGGCGCGCTGCCCCGACTGCCTGGCCAGCCTGCGCGAGCGCGCGGGGGAGACCGCGCTAGCCGGCACCCGCATTCGCTGGCCCGACCGCGCGCTGGCCGTGGGCGACACCCTCACGGTGGGCCGGCTGGTGATCGAGGTGGTGGCCGAGGAGCGCGGCCACACCGAGAGCGACCTCGTGCTGTGGTGGGCGGCCGGGCGCGCGCTGTGGGTCGGGGGCCTGGCCTACGACGGTCGCATCCCCGAGCTGGCGCAAGGCAGCCTGGCGGCCTGGCTGGAGGCCCTGCCGCGCCTGCGCGATCGGCAGCCGCGTCACGTGGTGGGCGCGGTGGCGGGCGACGCCCGCACGCTGGAGGCCACCGGGGCCTACCTGCGCGCGCTGCGCACGCGCGTGCTGCGCGCCATCGACGACGGGCGTCACGCCGGCGAACCCGGCGCGGTGGTCATGGACGAATGGGCCGGCTGGGCGGGCTTCGCGCGGCGCCAGGGCTTCAACCTGCAGCGCGCCTGGCGCGAGCTGGAGGCCGAGTGGCTGCGCGAACCGCCGGCGTCACCGGCGGCGCCCGGCTCAGCGCAACAGGTCGGGCGGTAGCAGGTTCTTCTTGCGGTAGATCGTGTTGCGCGACACACCCAGCGCCTTGGCGGCCGCGGACACGTTGCCCTTGTGCAGGCGCAGGGCCTGTGCCATGGCGCCGATGGCCACGTCTTGCAGGCTGTGGGGCTCATCCACGTCGAAGGGCCGGACGGTGTCGGCCGCGACGTCGGTCGTCTCCCCGCGCCGATCGACCGCTGCCGCGGGGGGTGTCACCGGCGCCGCTGGCGTGGTCGATGCGCTGGCCACGGTCGCTGGGCCGGTCGCAGGGCCGGTTGCCGGCTGCTGCGCCAGTTCTTCAAGGAAGTCGTCGGGCAGGTGCAAACGCTCGATGACGCCGCTGCAGCCCACCATGACCACCGCGGTGCGCAGCAGGTTGTGCAGCTGGCGGAAGTTGCCCGGCCAGGGGTAGCGTTTGAACAGCGCCATGACGTCGGGCGCGATGCTGATGTGCTGCCCGTTCTCGCACAGCGTGAGCAGGATTTTCTGCACCACGGTTTCAAAGTCGGTGCGCTCGCGCAGCGCGGGCAGACGCACCACCAGCCCGTTGAGCCGGTAATACAGGTCCTCGCGGAAATCGCCGCGCGCGATCATGTCCTTGAGGTTCTTGTGCGTGGCGCACACGACCGCCACGTCCACATCCACCTCTTTGCCCGCGCCCAGCGGACTCACCTTGCGTTCCTGCAGGACCCGCAGCAGGCGCGCCTGCAGGTGCTTGGGCATGTCGCCGATTTCGTCGAGGAAGAGGGTGCCCCCGTGGGCCTGCGCGATCTTGCCGACCGCGCCCTTCTTGCGCGCGCCGGTGAAGGCGCCTTCCTCATAGCCGAACAGCTCCGACTCGATCAGCGTTTCGGGAATGCTGGCGCAGTTGACCGACACGAAAGGCTGCGCCGCGCGCGGCGAGTCGCCGTGGATCGCCTGCGCCAGCAGGTCCTTGCCGGTGCCGGTCTCGCCCAGGATCATCACCGGGATGTCGCGGCCCGCGACCATGCGCAGCTTGTGGATCACCGCGGCCACCTGAGGGTCGCCGGTGTCGAGGTATTGCAGCGTGGAGAAGGCCGGTTTGCGCGCCGGCCGTGGCGGCTCGCCGCCGCTGGAGCCGCCACCGCCCGGCCCGGCCGCACCGGGCCGACCGGCCGCCGCCCCACCGCTGCCCGCCGGCACCGGGCCGTGCGCCTGCACCGGCGTGACCGTGGGTGCGCTCCAGCTCGGCGTGGCCTTGATGCGCACCCGGCACCACACGGACACGCCGTTGTGCATCACCAGTTGCTTGGGGTTGGGCATGGCGCCGCTGAACAGGTCGATCAGCGAGGAGATCGGGATGCCGAACAGCGAGGAAAACGTGTGGGCCTTCAGGGCGGCAAAGGGCAGCCCAAACTGGAACTGCGCGCTGCGGTTGGCCGACAGGAAACGCCCCTCGGGCGAGAACACCGCGATGCCTTCGACCAGCGTGCCGAGGAATTCGCTGCGGGTGTGGAAATGCAGCCGGATCGCCTTGGGGAAGATGTCGGCGAACATGTGGTTCTCGATCATCTGCGCCGACATGCGCACCAGCGCCAGCGTGTGCTGGTGGTAGCTGCGGTGGTCGCCGGTCACGTCGAGGGCGCCGATGACCTGGCCGTAGGGATCGAAGATCGGCGAACACGAACAGGTGAGGAACTTGT
>Ga0209278_1001426_pt1 | contig 14595 bp, 15 predicted proteins | sample JI81BgreenDNA_FD_187504 | JGI IMG/M metagenome (GOLD analysis project Ga0209278, IMG submission 187504) | Wastewater effluent complex algal communities from Wisconsin, to seasonally profile nutrient transformation and Carbon sequestration -... | ecosystem: Engineered > WWTP > Effluent > Algae... | reverse complement strand
TCCGCCCCCCGGTTCCGGCCGCCCGGAAAAGCATGACCGAAAGCCAGACCAGACCCGCCGCGACGCTGGCGGACCTGTGCCTGCTCGCCGCATTGGCGCTGAGTCTGGGGTTGGCCCTGTTCTGACGGGCCTGTCACCATGAGCGGGCTCTGGCGCTGGCCGAGGGTCCCAGCGCCGCAAGGTCTGCGCGGCAAGGATCATGGCTGCGGACGGGACAGCGGACGCCCGACGGCTTGCCCTCCGACTATCGGCAGGGACAGGCAAGCCGGTCCGAAGGCCCCCACGGCCCTTGGATGGGTCACTTTTCGGCCGCGAGGGCCTTTTCCAGCTCGGGAACGAAGCGGTCGGTGTAATCGGTGCCGACCAGCGGACCGACGAAGCGGAAGAGCACGGTCCCGTCGCCGCCCAGGATGAAGGTCTCGGGCGGGGCCGTGACGCCCCAGTCGATCGCGCCGCGCATCGTGGGATCGCTGGCCACGCCGAAGAAGGGATTGCCCTCGTCGGCGAGGTAGGCCACCGCCTTGGCGTCGTCGTCGCGGATGTTCACCCCGGCGACGCGGATGCCCTTGGCGGCCATCTCCAGCAGCACCGGATGCTCGGCCCGGCAGGGCGGGCACCAGGTCGCCCAGAAGTTCACCACCGTCACCTCGCCCGAGCGCAGGTCGGCATCGGTCAATCCCGGGATCCCCGGCAGGGCCGTCGCCGGCACGGCCGGAGCCGGGCGGCCAACGAAGACCGACTTCAGCTCACCGGGGTTCTCGCGGTTCATGCCCGTGTAGAACAGCACCGCCAGCCCCGCGAACAGGACCGGGGGCAGCACCATCAGCCATCTAGCCATCCGACTTCTCCTGCCGCGCCTCGATTTCGGCCAGGGCGCGCTTCATCCGGGCCGACTGCCAGAGCGTCAGCCCAACCAGCGCCGCAATGAGGACCGCCGTCACCGCATAGGACCCAAGCACGGCCCCGGCGTATTTGCCCAGATCCGGCATCATGCCACCCTCTCCCGCGCCAGAAGCGCCTGCAACCGCCGGGCCCGAATCTCGGTCCGGGTGCGCATCAGCACCATGGTGACGAACAAAAGCACGAAGCCCGCGATGCAGACCAGAAGCGGCAGCCAGAACACATCCGACACGTTCTCTTCCTTGTCGAGGCTGAGCGAGGCGCCCTGATGCAGGCCCTGGTTCCAGAAATTGACCGCATAGCGCGACAGAAGCGCGAAGACCGACCCGACGAGGCAGAGGATCGAGGTCAGATCGGCCGCGGTGTCTGGGTTCTCGACCGCCGACCAGAGCGCGATGTAGCCGAAGTAGAACAGCGTCAGGATCAGGAACGACGTAAGCCGCGGGTCCCAGGCCCACCAGGTGCCCCACATCGGCTGGCCCCAGAGCGCCCCGGTGACCAGCGCGATCAGCGTGAAGGTCAGGCCCACGGGTGCGGCGGCCTTGGCGGCCAGCGCGCTGACATGGTGGCGCCGCACGATCCAGATCAGCGAGGTCACCAGCATCATCACCCAGGCATTGATCGCCATCATCGCGGCGGGCACATGCAGGTAGATGATCTTGACGGTCGAGCCCTGCTTGTAATCGTCGGGCGTGAAGAAGAAGCCCCAGATCAGCCCGACCATGAGGCAGGCCACCGTCAGCCCCACCGCCCAGGGCAAGGCCCGGGCCGAGGTGGCCATGAACTTCTTCGGGTTCGCATATTCCCAGATCGACATGGGCGTCGCCTATCCTTTTCCGTCGTCTGTCTCAACTCACCATCGCGCGACAGCCTAGCGCAAATTGACGCGGAGCGCCGCCGCCGCCGCAAAGGGCAAAAGCGCCGCCGCGCCCAGGCTGATCGCCGACAGCAGCGCCAGCGGCGTCGCCAGCGCCATGCCCTCGGCGCCGCGCCGCACCACCTCGGCCCCGAAGATCAGCGTCGGGACGTAAAGCGGCAGCACCAGCAGGCTGAGCAGCAGCCCACCCCGCCGTAGGCCCACGGTCAGCGCGGCCCCGAAGGCGCCGATCATCGACAGCGCCGGCGATCCGACCAGCAGGCTGACGACCAGCCAGGCATAGGCCGTCGGCGGCAGGCTGAGCAGGATGCCCAAGGCCGGGGCAAGCAGGGTCAGCGGCAGGCCCGTCACCAGCCAATGCGCGAGCGCCTTGATCGCCACGACCGCCTCCAGCGGGATCGGCGCAGTGGCCAGAAGGTCAAGCGAGCCGTCCTCGTGGTCCAGCGCGAAAAGCCGGTCGAGCGACAGAAGACAAGCGAGCAGCGCTCCGATCCAGAGGATGCCGGGGGCGATGCGGCCCAGCATCCCCCCTTCGGGCCCGACCCCAAGCGGCACGAGGACGGCGAGCAGGAAGAAGAACGCGAGCCCCAGGCCGAAGCCGCCGCCGGTGCGCATCGCAAGGCGCAGGTCGCGCAGCAAGAGCGCCTTCATGCGAAGGCCTCGTCAAAACCGTCGCTGAGGATGGTGCGGGTCCGGTGCGGGGCGAGATCCAGCACCCGCGCCTCGGGCAGGCCAAGCTCGACATGGGTGGCCAGGATCGCCAGCCCGCCGCCGGCAAGGTGCTGTCGCACCAGATCGGCAAAGCGCGCAACCGACGCCACATCCAGGCTGACCGTCGGCTCGTCCAGCAGCCAGACCGGCCGCCCCGTGACCAGCAGCCGCGCCAGACCCACGCGGCGTTTCTGCCCGGCCGAAAGCTCGCCCGCGCGACGTCGGGCAAGGGCCGCAAGATCCAGCGCGGCGAGGGCCGCGTCGATGGAAGGGCCGCCATAGATGCGCGCCCAGAACTCCAGGTTCTCGGCCACGGTCAGGGTCGCCTTCAGGCCATCGGCATGCGAGGCATAGGCCACGCTGTCGGCCGGCAGGTCCAGCCGGCCCGCGACCGCTGGCTGCAGGCCGGCCAGCGTCCGCAAGAGCGTCGTCTTGCCCGACCCGTTCGGGCCACGCAGCACCAGCGCCTGGCCGGATTGCAGCACGAAGCTCAGCCCCTGAAGGACCGTCACCCCGCCACGCGCCACCGATAGATCGTCCAGACTGACCTGCATGCTGCAAGGCCTATCCGATGCCGTGCGGCGCGAAAAGGCCCATGGTCAAGCGCCGGGCGCGGCCCTATGTCTCGACCCAAGCACAGGAGACCGCCATGCAGAGCATTCCCTTTGGCCGTACCGGCCGCAGCATCACCCGGATCGGCTTTGGCGCCTGGGCGATCGGCGGCACCTGGGGCGAGGTCAGCCTGGAGGAGGCCAAGGCCACCCTGCACGCGGCGCTGGACGACGGCATGACCTTCATCGACACCGCCGATGTCTACGGCGACGGCCGCTCGGAACGCATCATCCGCGAGGTCCTGGCCGAGCGGGACGGCGCACGGCCGTTCGTCGCGACCAAGGCCGGGCGGCGGCTGAACCCGCATGTGGCCGAGGGCTATACCGGCGCGGCACTCGAAGGCTTCATCGACCGGTCGCTCGCGAACCTTGGGGTGGACCGGCTGGACCTGGTGCAGTTGCACTGCCCGCCGACGCCGGTCTATTCCGATGGCGCCGTCTTTGCGGCGCTGGAAGCGATCAAGGCCAAGGGCAAGATCGCCGACTACGGCGTCTCGGTCGAGACGGTCGATGAAGCGCGGGTGGCGATCCGGCAGCCGGGCGTGGTTTCGGTGCAGATCATCTACAACCTCTTCCGGATGAAACCGGCCGAGCTGTTCTTTCCCGAAGCCCGCGCGAAGGGCGTTGCCGTAATCGCGCGGGTGCCGCTGGCCTCGGGCCTCCTGACGGGCAAGATGTCGAAGGACAGCGCCTTTGCGGCGGACGACCACCGCAGCTTCAACCGCAACGGCGAGGCCTTCGACAAGGGCGAGACCTTCTCGGGCGTGCCCTTCGAGGTGGCGCTGGAGGCAGTGGAGGAACTGCGGCCGCTGGTGCCGGCAGGGGCGACGATGGCGGCCTTCGCCCTGCGCTGGATCCTGATGGAGGATGCCGTGACGGTCGTCATCCCCGGGGCGAAGACGCCGGCCCAGGCCCGCGCCAATGCGGCGGCGGCCGGGCTGGCGCCGCTCTCCCCGGACGTGATGGCGGCCGCGCGCGAGGTCTATGACCGCCGCATCAAGGCGCATGTGCACGGGTCGTGGTAGGACCAAATTCCTTTAGTAAGGATTTTCGGCCCTAGGCGACCGGCAGCAGCGCTACGGCGACCCGGCGGCCTTCGCCCAGAAGCACGTTGTAGGTCCGCGCCGCCGTGGGCGAGGCCATGACCTCGACTCCGATACCCTGCTCCTCCAGCGCCTGCCGGAAGGTCGGGGGGATATGGGCGACTTCGGCCCCGGTGCCGATGAAAAGGACATCGATCCGCCCCGCCAGCGACAGCGGCGCGCCGGTATCGGCGAATCCGCCCCAGGGACCTGCGTCCCAGGGGGTGATCAGGCAGGGGCCGCGCAGGACGTGACCCGCGACCCGGAAGAAACCGGGGCCGTAGCCCTCGATCGCGCGGGCCGAGCCGTAGCTGACTTCGGTCAGGCGCATCGGCGCGGGGCCTCAGGCTTCGACGTCGGCGAATTCATTCGCGCCGGTCTTCTTCGGCTTGTCTCCGCGGTCGACGCCCAGCATCAGCACGATGTTCTTGGCCATGTAGAGCGTCGAATAGGTGCCGAGCACGACCCCGAGCAGCATCGCGAACACGAAGCCGCGGATCACGTCGCCGCCGAAGATGAAGAGCACCATCAGCGAGATGAACGTGGTGGAAGCCGTCATGATGGTGCGCGACAGCGTCTCGTTCGCGGTGAGGTTCATCATCTCGCGCAGGGGCATCTTCTTGTATTTGGCCAGGTTTTCCCGCAGCCGGTCGAAGATGACCACGGTATCGTTGACCGAATAGCCGAGGATGGTCAGAAGCGCCGCGACGATGGTCAGGTCGAACTTTATCTGGAAGAGCGCGAAGATGCCCACTGTCACCAGCACGTCATGCACCAGCGCCGCAACCGTCCCCACGGCGAACTGCCATTCGAAGCGCGCCCAGACATAGGCGAGGATTCCCGCAGCCCCCGCCAGCACCGCCAAGAGGGCCGAGGTGATCAGCTCCTGGCTGACTTTCGGTCCGACGGATTCGACCGACGGAAAGGTGATCGCCGGGTCGATCTTCTGCAGCGCCGCCTCGACCTCGGCGATCACTTCGGGCGTCACCGATTCTTCGCCCTCGCGGGCCGAGAGGCGGATCATCGCGACATGCTGGTCTTCGCGGAACGAGGGGTCGAAGACCTCGGTGATCGAGACATCGCCCGCATCGATGCCGGACAGCGCCTCGCGGTAGGCGCCGACGTCTACCTGGGTGGTGGATTCGGTGCGGATCGTGGTCCCGCCCCGGAAGTCGATGCCGAAGTTCAGCCCCATCGTGAAGATCAGCACGACAGAGGCCACCATCATGAAGATCGACGTGCCGAAGGTCGCCCACTGGATGGCGAAGAAGTTGATGTCGGTCTTTTCGGGAACCAGTCGCAGGCGCCAGGCCATATCCATATCCTCCGGTCAGACCACGAGTGTCTTCGGACGTTTCCAGTCCACGTATGTCTCGACGATCAGGCGCGTCACATAGACGGCGGTGAACATCGAGGTGATGATCCCAAGGCCCAGCGTGACGGCGAAGCCGCGCACGGCGCCCGAGCCAAGCCAGTACATGATGACCGCCGTCAGGAAGCCCGTCACGTTCGAATCCATGATGGCCGAGAAGGCGCGGTCGAAGCCTTCGGCGATGGTCTTTCGCGGGTTGGCCCCGGCCCGGATTTCCTCGCGCATGCGTTCGAAGATCAGCACGTTGGCGTCGACGGCCATCCCCATGGTCAGCACGATCCCGGCGATGCCGGGCAGGGTCAGCGTGGCCCCGATGGCGGACAGAACGGCCATGATCAGCGCGATGTTGATCGCAAGCGCGATGTTGGCGAAGACGCCGAACATGCCGTAGCAGGCCACCATGTAGAGGGCCACCGCGACCATGCCGATCAGTGCGGCGGTACGGCCGGCATCGATGGAATCCTGGCCCAGTTCAGGGCCGATGGTGCGCTCTTCCAGAAAGGTCATTTCGGCCGGCAGGGCACCGGCGCGCAGCAGAACGGCAAGCCGGGTCGATTCCTCGACGTCGAAATTGCCCGTGATGATGCCCGATCCGCCGGGGATGTGGCTCTGGATCACCGGGGCCGAGATCACCTCGTTGTCCAGCACGATGGCGAAGGGCGCGCCGATATTGGCGGCGGTATAGTCGCCGAACTTGCGCGCACCGGTGGTGTCGAAGCGGAAGCTGACCGCCGGCTGGCCGTTCTGGTCGAAGGAGGGCTGCGCGTCGACCAGTTCCTCGCCCGAGACGACGGGCGTGTCCTCGACGATGTAGTAGATCCCGTCCTCGTCCATCGACGGCAGCAGCACGTTGCGCGCGCCGGGATTGGCCCCGGCATCGGCGGTGCGGCTGATGACGGCGTTGAAGGTCAGCTTGGCCGTCTGGCCGATCAGCGCCTTCAGCTCTTGCGCCGAACCGATGCCCGGCACCTGGATCAGGATGCGGTCCTCGCCCTGGCGCTGGATCGTCGGTTCGCGCGTGCCGGCCTCGTCGACGCGGCGGCGGATGATTTCCAGCGACTGCTGGATCGTGCGCTCGTCGGTGGCCTGCTTCTCGGCATCCGACAGCGACACGACGATATCGTTGCCCTCGGCCGCGACGACGATGGTGCTTTCGCCGATGCCAGTCAGGCTGACGACGCTGTCGCCCAGCGCCCGCACCGCCTCCAGCGCGGCGGCCATGCCTTCGGGGTTCGAGATCGTGACCCGCAGCACATCCTCGGGCGAGGGCGCGCGGCGCACGGCGCCAACCTGGTCGCGCAGATCGCGCAGCGCATCCCGCACCTCGGGCCAGAGCGAATCGATGCGGCTCTTGTAGACGTCCTCGACCTTGACCTCGGCCAGAAGATGCGCCCCGCCCCGCAAATCGAGGCCGAGAGGCATCAGCGCAGAGGGCAGGAACGACGGCCATTCGGCCAGCGCGGCCTCCTGCTCGGCGGTTGCGGTGCCGCCAGCCGCTTCGATCGCGGCTGCGGCGTCATTGTGCCGCTCGACCTGCGCGTAGAAGAGGTTCGGCGTTGCCGCCAAGATACCCCAGCAGCAGACCAGAAGGATGAGGACACGCTTCCACAGCGGCATCGATTCCATGGCGCTGCTCAGCTGGCCGCCGGTTCGGTCTTGTTCAGGACCTGGGTAATCGTGTGCTTGACCACCTTGACCCGGACGCCATCGGCGATCTCGACCTCGACCATGCCGTCTTCCTGCACTTTCGAAACCTTGCCGACGATGCCGCCCGCCGTGACGATCTGGTCACCGCGGCGCAGCGCCTCGACCATGGCGCGGTGGTCCTTCATCTTCTTCTGCTGCGGACGGATCAGCAGGAAATAGAAGATCACGAAGATCAGGATGATCGGCAGGAACTGCGCGAAGACCGCGCCGGCGGGCGGGGCTTCGGTGGCGGCCTGGGCGAAAGCGGGAGTGACGAACATGAGCATCCTCTCTTGCGTGCCGGGTGGTCGGTCCTGCCGCCCCCGTTGCGATTGGGGGCTGATGTAAGGCCTTTCGCGCCGCTTTGCCAGAGGGCCCGCACGGGATCGCGGTTGCGGGCGATGCCTTCCCCCCTGCCCCGATATCGGGCATAAGCGCCCGCGTAGCAGTTTCCCGAGGCCCATCATGCACGACATCCGCTTCATCCGCGAAAACCCGGCTGCCTTCGACGCGGCGCTGGCGCGCCGTGGACTGGCGCCGATGTCGGCCGAGCTCTTGGCGCTTGATGAAGGGCGACGGATGGAAATCCGCGCTGCGGAGTCTGCCGCCGCTGAGCAGAATGCGGCGTCGAAGGCCGCTGGGATTGCAAAAGCGAAAGGTGACGAAACCGAGTTCAATCGCTTGCGTGACCTTGTTGCGCTTAGGAAGAACGATGCGATCCTGCTGACAGATAATGCAAACAAGCTTGATGCTTCGCTGCGCAAGAGACTCATGGAAATCGCCAACCTGCCGCTGGACGAGGTGCCCGAGGGGCCGGACGAGAGCGGCAACGTCGAGATCCGGCGCTGGGGAACCCCGCGCCAGATGGACTTCAAACCCTTGGAGCATTTCGACATTCCCGCCGCGCGCGGGTTGGATTTCCAGACGGCGGCCAAGCTGTCGGGCAGCCGCTTCGTCGTCCTGCGCGGCGCGGTCGCACGGGTGCACCGGGCGCTGGCGCAGTTCATGCTGGACCTGCACACCTTGGAACACGGGCTGGCCGAGACCTGGACTCCGGTGCTGGTCAAGGAAGAGGCCATGTATGGCACCAACCAGCTGCCGAAATTCGCCGAGGACAGCTATCAGACCACCAACGGCTGGTGGCTGATCCCGACCTCGGAAGTGACGCTGACCAACTCGGTCGCGGGCGACATCCTGGACGAGGCGGCGCTGCCGATCCGGCTGACCGCGCATACGCATTGCTTCCGCTCCGAGGCCGGGTCGGCGGGCAAGGACACCACCGGCATGCTGCGCCAGCACCAGTTCGAGAAGGTCGAGATGGTGACGATCTGCACGCCCGAAACCGCTCTGGCCGAACACGAACGCATGACCAGATGCGCCGAAGCGGTGCTGGAGCGGTTGGGTCTGCCCTACCGGACCATCGTGCTTTGCACCGGCGACATGGGATTCGGCGCGCAGAAGACGCATGACCTGGAGGTCTGGCTGCCGGGGCAGAACACCTTCCGCGAGATTTCGTCGGTCTCGACCTGCGGCCAGTTCCAGGCACGGCGGATGAATGCGCGCTATCGTCCTGCCGGTGGGAAGCCCGAGTTCGTGGCGACGCTGAACGGCTCGGGCCTCGCCGTCGGGCGCTGCCTGATCGCGGTGCTGGAGAACGGCCAGGAAGCCGATGGCAGCGTGACCTTGCCGGCGGCGCTGGTGCCCTATCTTGGCGGCAGGACCCGGATCACGCCCGAGGGCCAGCTCGCCTGAGGCGACCGGGAACCCAATGGCGTGACAGGCGTCATCCCGCGCCTGTCCCATATCCGGAGTGACCGATGTCCCGCCTTCCCGCCCTGATCCTCTTGCTGGTCACCATCGCCTTCGGGCTTGCGCCGCTGGTGACGCCGCCCTTCACCGGCTATGACCCTGCGCTCTTTCCGGTCGACATCGGCCGCCCGGCGATCCAGCCGGCGGGCTATGCCTTCTCGATCTGGTCGGTCATCTATCTCTGGCTGATCGTCCATGCGGTCTACGGGCTGTGGCAGCGGCCCGCCGACCTGCTCTGGGCGCCCTCGCGCCTGCCGCTGACCGTGGCGATCGCGGTGGGCGTGGTCTGGCTGTGGATCGCCGGGCAAAGTGCGGTCTGGGGCACGGCGACGATCTGGATCATGGCGGCTGGCGCTCTGACCGCCTTCCTGCGCGCCCCGACCGAGCCGGACCGCTGGCTGCTCTCTGGCCCGCTTGCGATCTTCGCGGGCTGGCTGACGGCGGCGGCGGCGGTCTCGACCGGAGTGCTGATCGCTGGCCACGGGGTACTGTCGAACATCGGCTCGGCGCTGGCGATGCTGGCCCTGGTGCTGGTCATCGCGCTGATCGTGCAGGCGCAAAAGGCCCGGATGCCGGTCTATGGCCTGACGGTGATCTGGGCGCTTGCCGGCGTGATCGTGGCGAACCGGACCGACCTGACGCTGGTCGCCTGGGCCGCGGCGGCGGGGGCAGCGGTGATGCTGGTCGCGCTGGTGCTGACCTGGCGCAAGGGGTGAGGCCGGGCGCCGGAATTTTCGAAAATTCCGGTTCGGAGCCTTCAAAGGCTCCGGTCCGATTTCTTTGAAGAAATCGGGCCCGGACTACTGCCCGGTGTTCTTTTCCTTGTGCTTGCGCAGCCGCGACGGCGTGTGGAACTTGCGTTCCTTCCACGGGTTCTGGTCGCCCTGGCTGCGCAGGAAGAGCCGGATCGGCGTGCCCGGCATGTCGAAATGGTCGCGCAAGCCGTTGACCAGATAGCGCTTGTAGCTTTCCGGCAGTTCATCCGGCCGCGAGCACTTGATCATGAACCCCGGCGGCCGGGTCTTGGCTTGCGTCATGTAGCGCAGCTTGATCCGGTGGCCGCCCGGGGCCGGCGGCGGGTGCGCCTCGGTCATGGCGCCAAGCCAGCTGTTCAGCTTGGCGGTCGGGATGCGGCGGTTCCAGACGTCATGCGCCTTGCGGATCGCATCGTGCAGGCGGTCGAGCCCCCGGCCCGTCTTGGCGCTGACGGTGATCAGCGGCGCCCCCCGCAACTGCGGCAAGAGACGGTCGAACATCTCTTTCAGTTCGGCCAGCTTTTCCTGCTTGTCGTCTTCCAGATCCCATTTGTTGACCGCGATGACGACGGCCCGGCCTTCGGTCTCGGCGAAATCGGCGATCCGCAGGTCCTGCACCTCGAACGGGATTTCCACGTCCAGGAGCACCACCACCACCTCCGCGAAGCGCACTGCGCGGATGCCGTCCGACACCGACAGCTTCTCCAGCTTTTCGGTGACGCGCGCCTTCTTGCGCATGCCGGCGGTGTCGAAGATGCGGATCGGCGTGCCCTGCCATTCGGTGCGGACCGAGATCGCGTCGCGGGTGATCCCGGCCTCGGGGCCGGTCAACAGCCGGTCATAGCCGAGGATCTTGTTGATCAGCGTCGACTTTCCGGCATTCGGCCGGCCGATGACGGCAATCTGCAGCGGCTTTCGGACCGTCGGGTGATGCGCGGTTTCATCCGCCTCAAGCTCGGCATCAGCCTCGGACAGGTCGAGGTCGACTTCCGGCGCATTCTCGGCCTCGCGCTCGGCGAATTCGCCTTCCAGGGGCGTCAGCGCGCGGTAAAGGTCGTCCATCCCCTCGCCATGTTCGGCCGAGATCCGGATCGGATCGCCCAGGCCCAGCGAATAGGCCTCCAGCGCGCCGGCATCCCCCGCCTTGCCTTCGGCCTTGTTGACGGCCAGGAAGACGCGAGCATTCTTCTTGCGCAGGATGTCGGCAAAGACCTCGTCCGTCGGCGTGACGCCGACGCGGCCGTCGATGACGAACAGGCAGGCATCGGCCATTTCGACCGCCCGCTCGGTCAGGCGGCGCATCCGGCCCTGCAGGCTGTCGTCGGTCACTTCCTCAAGCCCGGCGGTGTCGATCACGGTAAAGCGCAGATCGAAGAGCTTGGCATCGCCCTCGCGCAGGTCGCGGGTGACGCCGGGTTGGTCGTCGACCAGCGCCAGCTTGCGGCCCACCAGGCGGTTGAAGAGCGTGGACTTGCCCACATTGGGGCGGCCCACGATGGCGAGGGTAAAGCTCATGTCATCGGTCCGGCAATGGCGAAGGGACTGCCATACACGGGAAGCGCCCTAGCGGAAAGCGTGAAGTTGCCCGTTGCTGCCGACGACATAGAGCGTGCCCCCCGCCACGGCGGGCTGTGCGGCGGCGCCGCCGGGGATTTCCGCCGTATAGGTCAACGCGCCATCCTCGGGGTTGAAGGCGCGCAAGAGGCCGTCGGAGGAGACCACCATGATCCGGCCTCCGGCCAGGACCGGGCCGTAATGGGCATGGATTCCCTTGCGGCGCTTGATCTTGTCGTTGGTGAAGTAGGGCATCTCGACCGACCAGATCACCGCCCCGGTCTCGGCATCCAGTCGCACCAGCCGTGCTTCGTCGTTGACAAGGAAGATCGACCCGCCCGCCACCGCGACCGGGCCGAGCGCCCCTTCGCCCGCCGACCAGATCCGTTCGCCCGACGAGGCCGACATCGCCACCGTCCGCCCCGAGCCCGATCCGGCGAAGAGCATCTTGCCGGCGATCACCGCATCGCCCGTGACATCGGCGGTCAGCGCATAGGCCCGGCCCAGACGCTTGCCGGCCAGCGAGGCCTGCCAGATCTTGGTGCCGCCGCCGATCTTCAGCACCGCCATCAGATCGCCCGCAGCCGAGGGGAAGATCACCGCGCGGTCGCCGACGGTGGGCGCAGCAGTGCCGATATAGGCGGCCTTGCCGGGGGTGCCGACGACCTGCCAGATCACCTTGCCATCGGCAGCCGAGACCGCCCAGGCCGACCCGTCGCGGCCCGAGACATAGACCGCCTCGCCATCCGTCGCGGGGGCGCCGCTCATCGGGGCGTCGACGCGCTGGCGCCAGAGCACCGCGCCCGAGCCCGCGTCAAGCGCCACAAGCTCGCCATAACCGGTGGTGGCAAAGACCCGAGTGCCGGCGATGGCCAGACCGCCAGCCGACTGGCCGCCGCCCTTGTCGAAGGCCGCGGTCAGGTCCGTCGTCCAAAGCGGCTGTCCCGCGGTCGAGGTCGCGGTCACCGCCACGCCGGCATCGATGGTGAAGATCCGGCCATCGGCCACCACGGGGGCCGCGCCGATCCGGTTCTTGCGGCTGGATCCCGCGCCGATCTTGGCCGACCAGACCCGCTGCGGCGTGGCCGACAGGGCGGCATGCGGCATCAGATGCCGCGCGTTTCCGGCGCGGTGCGTCCAGTCGCCACCGCTCTGGGGCCCAAGCGCAATCGGCAGGCTCTGATTCTCGGCCGGGGCGGGGGCGGTCGGCGCCTCGGCGCCCTCTACGGGAACGCTTGCCTCAAGCGGCGCGCGGACCGGGAAGCGTTCGCCCGGAAGGATCACCTCGCGGTTGCCGCAGGCCGCCAGAAGCGCCAGAGCCCCGATGCCGGTCATCAGCCTGATCGTCATGCCTGCCACCTGAAAGGACCTTTCCGACTTGCCCATGCGTCTCAGCCGTTCGTCGCGTCGCCCGCCGCGTCGGGCTGGGCGCCCGCCGAGGTGTCGGGAGGTGTGCCGCCAAGGGCCGTGATCACCTGCCCCAGCCGGGCCCGCAACGCCCCCGAGGCTTCCTGATCCTGCATCAGGGTCGAGAAGGCCGCGATGGCCTCGGCCGGCTTGCCCTCTTCGATCAGAAGGTAGCCCAGCTGTTCCTCGGCCAGCGCGCGATAGGGGCGGCCGGCGACGGCAATCCCCTGCAGCGCGGTGCGGCGGTCGGCCAAGGGCAGCTCGGCCCCGCCCACCAGCACCCGGCGCAGGACCGCAAGATCGCGGTAGGCGGGCGCAAGGGCTGCGTCATTCGCCACCTTCTCCAGCGCGGCCAGGGTCGCTGCCTTGTCCTCTTTCGGGTCCGAGGCCAGGATCAGCTGCAAAAGCGCGGTCTGCTCGGCGTCCGAGGGGACCGCCGCCAGAGCATTGCGCCGTTCCTCGGGCGTGCCCTGGTCCAGCGCGTCGATCAGCGCATCGCCAAAGGCTTCGGCGCGGGCGCTGTCGCGCGCCTTGGTCCATTCCGTCCAGGCGGCGCCCGCGACGATGGCGAGGATGATCAGCACGCCGATCCAGCCGTATTTGCGGAACATGGCAAACAGCCGGTCGCGGCGCACCTCTTCGGTGACTTCTTCGATGAAGCTGTCGGGATTGCTCAACGCGGGCCTCGTCCTGTTTTCCCCGTCTTACAGGCAAAGCGCGCGGGTTGCCAAGCCCTGCCCCACCCGATGGGCAGGCCGGAAACCCGACCTAGGGGCTTGCCGAGCCGCCGACCACCTTGCGGAAGGCGGGAATCCACTCCTCGTAGCCCGCCGGCAGCGTCCCCGCCGCCTGCATCTCTTCCAGGATCGCCAGCGCCTCGCGGTTCTCGGCCGAGCCGTCGGCCAGAAGCGTCGCCGTCAGGTCCAGGGCGCGGACCACGTCGATCTTGTACCAGGGGTCGTCCGGGTAGGTCTCGGCAAGCTTGCGCATCAGCTGCAGGCTGGTTTCCTGATAGCCGAGCGCCGTCTCGTAATCCTCGCGCGCGGCCAGCGCCGAGGCGACGCGTTCGTTCGAGAGCGCCAGGTTGCGATACCACCCGGGGTTCGAGCTGTCCTGCCCCACCAGCCATTCGCGCAGGGCAAGCCCGTCCTGATGACTTTTCAACGCCCCCGCCACATCGCCCTGGGCGCTTTGCGCATCGCCAAGCCGCTCCAGCGCGACGCCAAGGTCGTTGGCATAGGTCGTGCTGTAGGGATCGATGTCCAAGAGCCGGTTGCCGGCAGCCACCATGTCGCGAAAGGTCTGGACCGCCGCGCGCAGGTCGCCCAGCGCCACCTGCGCATCGCCCAGCCGGTTCAGCGTGATCAGCTGATCGTGAACATGCACCGGGTCCGAGGGCGCCAGCTGCAAGAGCCGGTCGACCGTGGCGATGGCCTCCGTGGCAACCGCCACCGCCTCGCTGTTGCGGCCAAGCTGCAGCAGGATGGACGCGTGGATGTTGCGGGCAATCGACAGATCGCGCAGCGCATCGGTCTCGTCCGGCGCGGCCCCGGCCAGATCGACGCGCAAGGTCACGCATTCGGCGATCAGCGGCTCGGCCGTGCCCGGGTCACCCGCCGCCACCGCCATGTTCGACAGCTTCTCCAGCGACAGGCTGGCGTCGCGCCGGTAGGTCGGCACGCCCGGGTCGGCCGCGATCAGCGCGCGCCGCAGCTCCAGCGCCGCGGTCTGAAACTCCCAGCCGCCGGCGCTGTCGCCCATCGCCAGCTTCACATCCGCGATCTTGTCCAGCGCCACGCCAAGGTCGCGCTGCCGCGGCAGGTTCTCGGGG
>Ga0209278_1001425_pt1 | contig 14597 bp, 9 predicted proteins | sample JI81BgreenDNA_FD_187504 | JGI IMG/M metagenome (GOLD analysis project Ga0209278, IMG submission 187504) | Wastewater effluent complex algal communities from Wisconsin, to seasonally profile nutrient transformation and Carbon sequestration -... | ecosystem: Engineered > WWTP > Effluent > Algae... | reverse complement strand
GATTTTCGATTTTCGATTTGGGATTGATTTGCGCGAGATAAATCACGTGGCGGGTACCACATGAAGAAATTCGCTTGTCATTTGAAGGCAGAAGACAGCTTCGATTTTCGATTTTCGATTTGAGAGGCGACCCCACGGATCAATGCTCTTTCTTGAGGATTTTCGATTTTCGATTTGGGATTGATTTGCGCGAGATAAATCACGTGGCGGGTACCACATGAAGAAATTCGCTTGTCATTTGAAGGCAGAAGACAGCGGCGCCTCAAGCCCCGAAAAATTATCATATCTTTAGGTTTGAGAACTTGCACAGCACCTAATTATGTAGAGTGCTCTTCTGCCGCGCACCTTACCCATATAAGTAGCACGTCAAACCATTTTTTGCCTTAGTCCTATTGGCGAAGGTCTAGCGGTCAAACCTAAGTTATCGCAGACAACGGGTTTGTTTTAAGTGCCGACTTATTTCTGCCTTCAGAGGGAGCTAGGATATTCAATCTTTAGGTTATTATTAAGTGGGCGCGCAATAAAAAGTATGAAACATCTCCATTACTCAGTCCCTACCTGGCAGTTTGACCTTGAAAATCAGCAGATTTTCCATTTTTCAGTTTCCATTTTCAATTATTGATTATGGAGTTCGATCGCATTCAATTTTACGTTGAAAACGCTCAAGTATCCTGCGACTGGTTTGTCGGCCAGTTAGGCTTTCAATCCATAGCAGGTTATGCTAACAGCCACACTCACACTGAAGTTGTCAGCAGTGGCAATGTATGTTTTGTTTTATCTTCGCCCCTGACACCCGCTAGTCCCGCTGCTAGTTGGTTGAAGTTTCATCCTCCAGGGATTGCCGATGTGGGTTTTCGGGTAAAAAATATCGAATTAGCGGTAGCTAGAGCTGGTGCCAAAGGCGCTAAAATCCTGGAACCGATTCAAGAAGACCTAAACGCAGGAGGCTATTTTAAGCGGGCAAAAATCGCAGGCTGGGGCGATTTAAGCCATACGCTGGTGGAGCGAATTGGCAGCCATTCACTGCTATCGGCTTCGGATAAGCTGCCGTTGTTTACCCGGATTGACCACGTAGTGTTAAATGTTGAATCTGGGGATTTATCAAGTGCTGTTAGTTGGTATCAAAAAATATTAGGTTTTCAACCGCAGCAAAATTTTGACATTCAGACTGAGAAATCGGCTTTGCGGAGTCAAGTTATGGTGCACGCTGAAGGTGGGGTGCAATTCCCGATTAATGAACCGGCATCAGCTAATTCTCAAATTCAAGAGTTTTTGAGCGCCAATCGGGGGCCGGGTATTCAGCACATGGCTTTGCAAACTAATAATATTGTGGGGGTTGTTGCCGATTTGCGATCGTGCGGTTTGCCTTTTCTGCCGGTTCCTCCAACATACTACTCGGAATTGCAGCAGCGGCAAAACTATTTGCCCGCAGATTGGCCAGCAATTGCAGCTTGTCAAGTTTTGGCAGATTGGCAAGAAGATACTCCCGCAGCAATGCTGCTGCAAATATTTACCCAGCCAATTTTTGCAGAACCGACTTTCTTTTTCGAGATTATTGAGCGCCGAGTTAGTTTAGTTAACGGGAAACAGGTACAAGCTGGAGGTTTTGGGGCGGGGAATTTTCGAGCTTTGTTTGAGGCAATTGAACGCGAACAAATGAAGAGAGGAAGTTTGATAGATGATTGATAAAAATTCCACTTTTTCGGTCATACAGGCGTGTTAATCAGCACTGCGATATCTTTCCAACCGTAGGCAATTTCTTTGAGGGCAACTCCTGCTCTAGTTGTTTGCTTTTCGTCTACTTTTTCACCTCCTAATAATTCATAAAACCTATAGGCTGAATTGTCTCCTAGTACCCAAACTAGCATCGAGTTCAAACTTAATTCTGCCAATTTTGTGGCAACTGTTCTCACGAGTTGCCGTCCGATTCCTTGACGCTGATATTCCTCCAAAATATAGATGGCAAATAATTCTCCTTTATATACATATTTGCCAGTGCGCTCGCCACCACCCGCAGCAAAACCCACAATTTCTCCCGATTCATTCTCAGCAACGCAGACAAAAACGCCAGTATTTTTGACGTTTGCCAGGATTTCTTGCCAATTGCTTTCTCGCTTTTCATAGGATAAGTGGGCGAGGTAATCTGCTGGTACAATTTCCCGGTAAGCTGTGCGCCAAGTATCTAGATTCACCCGTGCGATTGCAGGTGCGTCAGCGATGTTAGCTTCTCTCACAATCATCAGAACATACTCCTTTCGGGCCCTGAAATTCTATTTTCAAGTCTAGGGCAACTATACGATCGCGCCCTTCTAGTTTAGCTCGATACAGCGCTCGATCGGCTTGTCCAATCAACTCCTCGATCGATGAACCAGCAGCAGGTACAGTAGTAGCGATTCCCATACTGAGAGTTATAAACTCACTTACCTTGGAAGCAGCATGAACAATTGCCGCTGCTTTCAAATCCCTGCGAATTGCTTCAGCTACCTGCTTTGCTCCTTGCACATCAGTTCGCGACAAAATTACCGCAAATTCTTCGCCACCGTAGCGGGCGGCTAAATCTCCAGCCCGCTGAGCGTTGCTAGCTAAAATGTCGGCTACTTGTTTTAAACATTCGTCGCCTCCTTGATGCCCGTAACGATCGTTGTAAAGTTTGAAAAAATCGATATCGCACAAAATTAAAGATAGCGAATCTTTTTCTCGCTTCATCAACTGCCATTCTAACTCCAATTTTTTATCAAAACAGCGACGGTTGGGAATTTGAGTCAATCCATCCACCGAAGCGAGCCGCTGCAATTCCATGTTAGCTGCTTGTAATTCTAATTTTGCTTGTTCTAAAGCTACATTTTGCCGAGCTAATTCTTCACTTTGGCGTTTTTCTTGTTCGTACAAAAATCGGATTGAAGCTTCAGCTTCTTGCAATTCTTGCTCTGCATATTTGCGCTTGACAAATTCTCCTAATTGAGAACTTACTACAGCTATGATCTGAAGTAAATCTTGATCCGGTGGCAGTTCTTCCCGGCAAAAAAAAGTCATTACTCCTACAACTTGGCTCCTAGCGTGAATGGGGAAACCGAATCCCGATCGCAATCCCGCTTCCTCTGCCAAGCGCGATCGCACGAAAGTGGGATCGCCCACAAGATCAGTAATCCACTGCGTAGAACCGCTTCTGGAAACCGCTCCCGGCAAACCCTCACCCGCAGCCAAAGTAATCTGCCGATCGTTTTCGGCAAACTCCCTAACTTCCTCCGCTGCCTGCCAAACTGCCACCCGCCGCCAACTAGGAGTTTCCTCGATCGGACAGCAAAGCGGCAGGCACCAAAGCGGATCTGTTTCAGATTTTATTTCCTCACCCAATCTAGTTTCTTTCTCCGCCTCTGTCGGCGTCCAAAGTTCGCCAAAATCCCACCCAAAACTTTGGCAAATAGCTTGCAAAATTTTCGGAGTTGCGCTATCTAGAGAACTCGATTCTGACAGGATATGAGTCACAGCATACTGTGCTTCTTGACACTTTTTTATGCGTTGTTGCTTGGTAATGTCTTTGCCGATATAAACAAAATCTTGTATAAGCCCGCTATCTCCATCCTTGCTTCCTGGGCTTGTCTCGAAAGTAGAGCATGAAAATGCAACAATCAGCTTTAAACCTATTTTCGTTTGGCAAGCTACTTTTACTTGAGGCCAATATTGGCTTTTAAGTGCAGGAGGTAGCTGGCTGACTTTGCGTAACAATTCCTCCTCTGCCGTAATCAGGGATATGGATTGGCCGATTAATTCCGATTCGGTATATCCAAATAATTTCTGTGCAGCTTGATTCACTTTTTTGATTTTTCCCGATGTTCCGGTTACGAACAAAACATCGCCTAGGGAATTAATAATTTTGTCAATATAATCGCCAGTCGCAGCTAAGTAATCGACTTTCATACTGTTTTCGTTGGCAGCCTGAACCATGCTTTGCTGAGCTGCAATGCTATCTGTCACATCTTCGCATAAAATAATCAATCTGTCAGCATTGGCTTGTGCCTTATAACCAAATATGTACAAATTTAGATACAAATAAGATCCGTCTTTGAGAACTCTGTTAATTGATTTTAACTGAAAGTCTTGCTCTCGTTCTTCAATAATGCCTTCTAGGATTCCTTCAATTCCGATCAGTTCAGGAAAACTATCGCGCACGTCTTTTCCTTCGGCTGCTTCCTCATGAATGTAGGCAAAATCTTGCACTTTTAAAGATATTTCTTTAATCTTAAGTTCCCGATCGACTGCGAGGTATTCCATCCTGCGTAAGGATAACAGCTTATAAAGAAGAATATTCATACTTCTGAGGCTGCTCTCTACACTTAATGTTGGAAGTATTTCGTTATTGTAGAGCATCACTCTCCAAGGTTAGCCGGTAAAGTTAGTTGTTGTTTGGCTGCGATTTCTCAGGGAAATTTTTATACTGGCAGATGTCATCACCTGTTACCGCTGGCTAATTTATCCAAACAGTACACTTTAGATTCTCCAAGCAGTTTTTTGCCTATTTTTAAAATGAGGCAAAATATTAATTTTATCCACTTTTTTTTCAGAAAGTGTCGTCAAAATCAGCCTCAATTGAGGTAGAAATTTATGAACAATATGTAGCGGTTTACACTATTTATCCGGCACACTTTAATTTTAAATTACCCGATGTGGCTGACAACCGCTCAAGTTGATGAACAGCACAGTTTAATTCAAATGTTTGCTTTAATTAGCACCATTCCTATAGACTTTACCTCCCCTAGGTATTTGTGTCAATTTTTGTAAAGAAAGTGTTACCTTTAAATGATATAGTATCGAAGGATTTGTATACAAAGCTTAAAAATACTCTGCTAAATGCTGAGACTTATTACCGACTTTGACGGCCCGATTATGGACGTGTCCGATCGCTACTACCGAGTTTACCAGAAGTGTCTCGCCGAGACTCAACGTGAGGGTCAAGCAGTGCGCGAACTCCCCAAGGCAGAGTTTTGGGACATGAAGCGCGCGCGGGTTCCCGAAACCGAAATCGCCATCCTCTCAGGATTAGACGCTGCCCAAGCCCCCGATTTTGCCCAGAAACGCCGTCAAACCGTCCACACCCTACCCTACATGATTTACGATCGACCAGCTCCCGGCGCTGTCGAAACTCTCGAAAAGGTGCAGCGCGCTCGAGTAGACTTAGCCGTGATGACCATGCGCCGCGTTAGGGAACTAGATGAAGCCTTCAACCGCTGCAATTTAGGGCAATTTTTCCCCGAAAACCGCCGCTATTGCCTCCCCAACGATTACGTTAAAACCGGGGATGTCAAAGATAAGCCCCTGTTGATGGCAAGAGCTCTCGCCGAACTCCCGCCGGCTTCTGACACTTGGATGGTTGGCGATACGGAGGCAGATATTGTAGCAGCCAAAACGCACGGTGTCAAGGTAATTGGTGTTTTGTGCGGAATTCGCGATCGCACCCAACTAGAAATGCACCAACCGGATTTAATTGCTAACAATTTGAGCGAAGCAGTTGAGATTATCTTAGGTGGCAAAAATTAGTCATTAGTCATTAGTCATTAGTCATTAGTCATTAGTCATTAGTTATTAATTGTTAGCTGATGTTATTTTTCAGAGGTCTTGATTTCACAGTTATTAGTTGTTGGTTGCTGACTAATAACTGCTGACTAATGACTGCTGACTAATGACTGCTGACTATCGCAGAAAACTGCTGACCAGCCACAGAATTAAAAACGTAAACACAGCGATAAATTTCTCTGTTGTTATAAATGCCGGACTGACCAAAGAACCCAAAAAGCCTCCCAGCAACAAGCCTATAACCAAGCCAGCCACAGTCAGCAGCACGGCGCGACCAAATTTTTGTTCCTTGCGATTAATAAAATAAAGACAAGAGCCGACCCCAAGAGCCAGAGTCAACTGTAGTAAACCATCATTAGCCGCCGGATAAATACTCAGTCCGCCTAACCCCACATACACCCCAGCCGGCCACAAAATGTCCGATCGACTAGGAGTATCGATTAACCGCTGCAACCAAGCTGGGCTGCCACTCGGAGGAGACGGAGTAAAGCTTGGGGGTGGGGGAGTCAGCCGTTCGGGAAAGCGGATGCGTTCGGGCACTTTAATTTTCCCTTCCTGTCGCTGCCGCAGGCGATCCATGAGGATCGCATCGTAAGCGGCTTCGATCAATTCCAAACGTTTCTTGTCACCGCTGTACTGCTCGCCTAGGCGCGTGCGGGCCTCTTGCACTTCATCAAAGGAAGCATCTTCATCGACTTCAAGAAGTTGATAGGGAGTTGGCTCACTCATTGTAATAACCCGCTGAAGACTCTCGTTATAGAGTAATCTTAACAAGAGAGGAAAGCGGGGCGGGAGCTCTGCCGCTTTCCCAAAAGTTTTGCTGCTAGTTTTTAGTGCTTTAAAACAGGAACCAGCAAACCTTACGAAGGTTGAAACTAGAAGGCATTTGGCATTCGTAAATAAAAAATAATGAATCCAAAGATTGTTATTTTTATCTTGGCCGTCTAAAATTTTACCTTCTGCCAAATGCCCTCAGAAGGGACTTGTCCTGCAGGCGCTCACAATTCCCGACCACTGGACTTTTTTAAGTCGATCGCGGCGATAGGAAAAAAAGCGAGCCGAGTCAGAATAAGTACAGAAAGGAGCGATCGCCACTTGAGAAAGATCGATTCCCAACTGCTGCAATTGCAGAGCATTGCAGAGGCGAACATCCAAGCGTACTTTTCCCGGTTCTGGATCGGCTAAGACAGGCGTTTGCGGCAGTTGATGCAAAAACTCGCAGATGCCGTCTGCTGTCGCACTAACGGCACTCTTAGGAGCAATGGTGGCTCCCAGTTCCGCTGCTACTTCCACAGATACCTGGTAAACCTCTCCAGCGATCGCCGGCCCCATAGCAATCTTCAGATTTTCTAGTTGACTGCCTTGTGCCACAAGTTGAGCGATCGCCTCTGGTAATATCTTAGCAGCAGTCCCGCGCCAACCCGCGTGAACTGCCGCAACCAGTCCCGTGCGATCGTCAGCAATCAGCACCGGCACACAGTCAGCCGAGCAAACCCACAGCGCCTCCAATTCTTGATGGGCAACCAAGCCATCAGCCTCAGCATAGCTTGGGGCAGCGGTTTCCGGGCCCGGAGCCACAACGGGTGACAACTCACTCGTTTTGAGTACCGCATTGCCGTGTACCTGTTGGAGTCGGTAAACCTTAGCTCCAGGTTCGAGAACTTCCGTCAGATCGATCGGGCCCTGGGGCGAGAAATCGCGAGTAAAAAAGCCGTGAGACCAGCGAGAAAGCAAGCTGCAAGTCAGATAGGGCAAGCCTTCAAAACTCTGCCAGTCCCAACTGATACCGTCAGGTCCTCCGGCGCACTCAGAGCCAGGAAAATTTGTCAAGCGATCGCCAGCTAAAGTCATGAAATCTATCCTTACTCAAGCGAATCATCAAAAAAATGGGCGGAGCGAAGCGGAGGGCCCAAACCCCGTCCTTTTAGGAAGGCTTTACATGAATTTTTGTTAAGCTCTACCATTTCACACAAGACGTGCTATTATGTGAAATAGCGTACTTAAGGTCAGCATGACACAAAAAGCCTTCAGCTATCGATTCTACCCAACGCCGGAACAAGAAAGTTTGTTGCGACGTACTTTGGGTTGTGTTCGTTTGGTCTACAACCGTGCTTTAGCCACAAGAACGGAAGCTTGGTACGCAGAACACAAACGGGTAGGCTATGCTGAGACTTCTTCAATGTTAACCGAATGGAAGAAAACCGAAGAACTAGATTTTCTGAACCAAGTTAGCTGTGTGCCATTACAGCAATGCTTGAGACATTTACAAACGGCTTATACCAACTTTTTTGATGGGCGGGCACAATATCCTAACTTCAAAAAGAAACGCAACGGTGGTAGTGCAGAATTTACCAAGTCAGCATTTAAGTTCAAAGATGGACAAGTCTACCTAGCAAAAAGCACAGAAGCGTTACCCATTCGCTGGAGCCGGACACTACCTGATGGTTGCCGACCATCAACAATTACAGTAAAGCTTGCACCATCAGGTAGGTGGTCAGTTTCTCTGCTGGTAGAGGTTGAAATTGAAGCATTACCTAGAACAGATAATCAAGTCGGTATCGACCTGGGAGTTACAAGCTTGCTCACTCTAAGCACTGGCGAAAAGATTGCCAATCCCAAAGGATTCAAGGCAAAATATCGCAAACTTAGAAGATCGCAAAAATCTTTAAGTCGCAAACAAAAAGGGTCAAAAAACCGTCACAAAGCACGGCTTAAAGTAGCGAAAGTGCATCAAGAAATTACTGATGCAAGGAAAGATAATCTTCACAAGTTAACGACGCGGTTGGTGCGTGAAAACCAAACCATCGCCGTAGAAAACTTAGCTGTGAAGAATATGGTTAAAAACCCCAAACTTGCCGCTTCTATAAGTGATGCAAGTTGGGGGGAAGTAGTCAGACAACTTGACTACAAGTGCGATTGGTACGATCGTACTTTAATTAAGATTGACCGATGGTTTCCGAGTTCAAAACGGTGTGGTAATTGCGGACACATCGTTAACAAGATGCCGTTGAATATCCGGGAATGGGATTGTCCTAATTGCGGGACGCGCCATGACCGAGATATTAATGCGGCAAAAAATATTTTGGCGGCAGGGCTTGCCGTGTCAGTCTGTGGAGCGACTGTAAGACCAGAACAGAGTAAATCTGTTAAGGCTGGTGCGAAACCCCGTAAGGGACAGAAGCAGAAACCTGAATCGTGAGGTTTGGGAATCCCCGTGCGTTTACGCCTGGGTGGATGTCAACAGTGTGGCCGTCACAGACTTCTAGGCAAGTGCCATCGGTTCAAAAAAACCGGATATCGATCGCGACTGAATGCGTAAAGCATTTGAGCTTGTTCGATGTGCAGAAAAAATTGCCTCAAGCCCGGTAAAATCAGTTAGGCCTGTATATAAAGACAAGGATTGCCATACATTCGATCCTGACTTCGAGATCCTTGTGCCCCCTGTTGAGTTGGGAAAAAAAATCGTGAAACCAGTTCCAGACAAGCAAATAACAGCCCATTTGAAAACCAAACAGCAAAAAAAGAACCCTACAGGCGCCCGGACTCGATCGCGCCTTTTGTCCGATCGCTCACTGCTGGTGGGACTGGGTTGTCTTGCCAGTCTGGGACTGCTCAGCAAAGGCTTAGTTTGGGCCCAAGCCGAAACTCCGCCCGCAGAACAAGCCGTCCCCGGCGCAGCAGACCTCCAGCCATTATTTGAAGCTCCTCTCCCGCCCCCGGAACCCGCATACAGCCAAGTGGAACCAGAACCATACCCTGAACCGCAGGCAGAAGTTCCACCGTCCGAGCCTTTCGATCCCGAACCTGCCTGGGAGCCGGAGTACGCCAGCGAACCACCTCCTACCCAATATTATCTGCCAGAGCCCGCCCTGATTCCCCTGCCAGAAGCGACGGCCCAGGAGCCACCTTTTGAAGCGCCAGTTAACCCAGCCCACGCTGAAATCGACCAAACAGACTACAGCATTGGCGCTACCAGCGAGTACGAAGAATACCAAGAGTACGAAGCGCCAACGAGAATAGAGTTTGCAGAGCGATCGACCGGGTGCGAAGGAGAAGGCGGTTTGTGCGCGCCTCCTCCTGTTTCCGAGCCGGTGACGGCAGATGCCGGAGAACCCAACTACAGAGAGGAACCTCCGATCGCAGACGACGGCTATATTGCAGCCCCTCCTCCTCGAAATCTGCCAGAAAGCCTTCCGAGCGATGTTCGGGGAACTGTTGCCGGAAATAGTAGCGGAAATCCTGTCAGTAAACTCGGTCAAGCCGTTCAACAAATAGGCAGCCAGGTTTGGAGGGATTCAAACCCACCGGCATCTGGTTACGCACCCCCGCGCTACTCGCCGAACGCAGGATACTCCGCAGACGCAGGATACTCCGCAGACACCGGCTACTCGGCAAACACTGGATACTCGGCTAACATCGGCTACTCCGCAGACACTGGATACTCCGCAGACACTGGGTATTATGCCGGATCTGCATCTTACGGCGGCGGCGCTCCAGCGCCCAGCATGGGACTTGGGCCGGTTCAAGTCGGTGCCGTTAGTGTCAGCAGTGGCAGCAATACCGGTTTTGCTTACTACAATCTCACGCCGCGTCCCCCAGGCGTCCCCGGCAATGGCAACACCAGCTTGCTGTTCCCGCTATCTATTGCTTCGGCAATTACTTCGCCCTTTGGGTGGCGGACTCATCCAGTTCTGGGCTACGGCAGGTTTCACACCGGAACAGACTTGGGGGCCCCGATGGGAACGCCCGTACTGGCGGCCTATGCGGGTCAAGTGGCGATCGCCGATTGGTTGGGTGGCTACGGTTTGACGGTGGTTCTCAACCACAACAAAAAGTCTCAGGAAACTCTCTACGCCCACCTTTCGGAACTGTTTGTGAAACCGGGAGAGTTCGTGAAACAGGGAGAGACGATCGGCCGCGTCGGCAGTACGGGAATGTCTACAGGGCCTCACCTTCACTTCGAGGTTCGGCAAATGACCGATCGGGGTTGGGTGGCGATCGACCCGGGATCTCAGCTAGAATTCGCTCTGGCAAAAATGATCGGCAGTTTGGAAACCGCCAAAGTACCGCAAATCCCGAAAATGGTGGAAATACAAACCGCTAACTCACTCAAGGATTGGGAAAACGATCTGCCCCAGTTGCCACCTCTGCCACTGGGAATGGACATCGAAGTTCACAACCTCCAGCCGCCATTCCCGGAACTGTTAAAAGCTGACATTTCTAAGCCCAAAGATACCGAAGCCGTCAAACCCAAAACTCAGAAGCAAGCTAACAGGTAAAAATTGGGGATTGGCTAGATTAATTTTCTTGTGGAACGGTCGAAAAGCCAAACCCCTACTCCCCACAAGAAAATTAATGTTTTGTGCAACCAGCACGCTAACTCGTTGTTTTTCCTCGTTACCCGAAAGAGTCGGGTAACGAGGAAAAACTCATAAAAAATGGTAACTTGCAGCTTATGCTAATAGCGCAGCATTTGTGGGAATTAATTTTATTTCTGATTATTGTAGTCGGGCCGATTCCCTTAAGCTTGTCTCTTGCCTTTGAGAATCAGAAAGAAAACAATAACTATTCATTTCCCCATTTTCTCCTCGTACTCCTGACGGGATGGAGTATTGCCCAAGTTTGTATCGGCTTGATTTTAGGAAGTGCCGATCGACTAAATATTGCTGCGGTGATTATAGCAGAAATTCTGATTTGTGCGATCGGCTTCATCCTGATTTATACCAAAAATCACAAAACTTTTACCTTCTCCGAGTGGCAGATTCCCCAACTCAATCAACCTCGGACTCTCTCAGAATCACTAATTATTGTTGCCACCGCTTTGGCTGGATTTGTGCTGTTGGAAACTATCGCAACCAAACCCATAACCAATTATGATTCATTGTGGTTTCACCTGCCTGCGATCGCCCGATGGTATCAAACCCATTCATTTACATTATTAGATGCCACCGGAAATTGGATTTTTGAACAAGAGCAAGCACGAGTATATCCCTACAATTGGCACGTTTTATCTGCTTTGTGTGTGCTTCCCTTCGGAGAAGATTTTCTAGCAGCTTTCCCCCTGGTAATTGCGTGGGTACTTGAGGGAATTGCCGTCTATCTATTAAGCATAAAATTTGGAGCAACCCGAATTCACGGTATGGCAGCAGCATCTTTAGTATTGACAGTACCGATGATGCTCAACCAAGTTAACACCATTCAGCCCGATTTACCGCTAGCTGCAATATTTACAGTCGGCTTGTATCTAGGTTTATCCTATCATAGCAGCCGATCGCAATCCGAACTCTCGCTATTTTTGGCAAACGCAGGAATGCTAGCCGGAATAAAAATCACGGGAATAATCTATGCCGCCTCACTTTTAGGAGGATTAGCAATATTAGAAATTAAAAGATTCGCGGTTAATAAAAAATCTACACCAGCTCATTTTAGAATTCGCCACTTTCTCAAACCAGTGTTACTTGGCGGCCTAGCTTGTTGCTTGCTTTTAGGATGTTTTTGGTATGCGAGAAACTTGCTGCAAATCAATTATCCTGTCGGCGAAGTCGGCGATATTAAAATTCCCTTAGATCCTGTTTCCTTCCCGTCTCCCATAACTGCACCCATACCTCCGGTACAGAAGCAGCCCGCTTCGCCACTTCTAAAGATTTGGCAAAGCACTTTAGCAGCTCAATTTAATCCCAGCAATATTTCCCACTGGCAAACTGTCGGCGTACAAATTATCATTAGATTGCAACTGCCCTTTCTGGCGATCGCGCTTCAGGTATTGGCAGCGCCTCTGGCTTTTATCCAGGGTAAAACTAGAATAATTAATCAAAATAATATTATTTTAATTATACTTCTCGCCAGCACAGAAATTCTGTATCTAATTACACCTTACACGTCCGGTACGGCGGGAGATTCGATCGGTCAACTCAGCCCTTTACTCGGTTTTAACCTCAGATACGGATTTCCCTTTTTAAGCGTACTCGCCGTCGCAGCAGCAGCTACAGCAACTATCTTGAAAACTCCCAATCTAGTTGTTCTGATAGTGGTTTTAGTTAGTGGTTTGTTAGGAATTACTAGCAACACAATTTTTGATTATATTAAAAATGCTTCTTTCACCGGAGATAGTATTGTTTGGGGGAGCTTGTTGATTGACAATTTTAAGTCTAACCCAATAGAAGCTATTAATACTATCGGGAAAATATTAGGCCCCAGTTTGCCAGATATATTAAGATACCCAATATTTTATCTGGTGTCAGTGACGCTGGCTGCGATATTGTGGAAAATCAATCCTGGCTATAGATGGCTAAATCATCTATTTCCCACCCGAAAAAAATCGATTTACATAGTGATAATTGGTGTCTTTATCGGATTGATAGTAATTGGTAATTGGAGGGAAAAGCGAGATTTTGCACGCACCGAACTGTATCGTGGTATTTACGAATATATTGATAAAAATACAGTACCAAATGAAAGAATAGGCTTCTTTTTAAGTTCGCGCAGCTACCTGTTTTACGGGAGAAATTTGGACAGACAAGTCTTATATGTGCCGTTTAGAGCCGATCGACTTTCGGCATGGATTGACAATCTACGGCGAAATAAAATTAGGACTGTAGGATTCGGGCCCCTGACTGGGACAGACGCAGCTACCAGAAAAGCTCTATCTTGGCTGACAAGTGCCGAGGGCCCGCTGCAACCAGTTTTCGGAAAAAATTTTAATACTGAGTCGGTGTTGTATCGTTTGAAAAATTAAAATATAGCAGTTATAATTCAATACGGTTTAGTGGCTACAGGGCTGCAGAATCGGGAAAATCGATTTGTGGAAACACCACACTGCTTAATCGGAGGTATAACGGTAAACGCGCTGCCGAATAACCTCTATTCGACTGGCAGCCAGCAACTGAGCGATTACCTTTACAGCTACTATAATGCAGCGATCGCGCGGAATTTTTCAGTTCTCAAAATGCTGGATTTGAAGGCACTAATATTCAGAAAATGCAGGTGCAAAAATATGTATCTCGCCGTAAATAACCGAGCCAAAAATACCTTATAGGGAGTACATTTGGCGTTGGTTGAGATGGAGGGCAGCGGGTAAATTATCTGGAACAATCTTCTGAACCTGTGCAAGAATTAATGAAGTTAGCTCGTAATAAAATTAGCTTTTATCAACAGCGTATACAGGGAGAAACCCTGAGTCGTTCTAGTTCCTAGACATCTTTGTCACCCTCCGAGAATAAATTGCTAATACCAATTTAATGTGAAGTTGCACATATATCGAGCCCCCTAAATCCTTCTGGTTGTTGGGGAGTAGGGGTAGACTTTGAGAAGAATCTTGTCCCCCCCTTATTAAGGGGGGTTAGGGGGGATCAGATTCTATGCAGCCTCATAAAAAATTGGTATAAGTTGAAAGAATGAATCTATTAAAAAAATCCGTCAACTTAACTTTCTTATGTTGGCGATAAGTCGCCCAAAAAGTGACAATCAAGCCAGAAAAATTAGGCGGATATAAATTTTAATGGCTGGGATTTTTCAAGCATTCCCAGTGCTGCGAGTCAGATATGCGGAATGTGCGCTAAAGAGCGATCGCACAAAAACTGTCGCAGTTGCACACCGATCGCCTCCAGAGAAAAATGAGTTTCCACCCGAATGCGAGCGCGCTTACCCAACTCCCGCCCCCACGCCCGATCGTCTAAAACCCGACCGATCCCCCCTGCCAAAGCGGTTGCATCCTCACGGGGCACAACGATCCCGCCGTCAGCTTCGCCCCCCTCGAAAATATCAGGCACTCCAGGGGCGTCAGCAGCCACAACGGGCAACCCGCAAGCCATCGCCTCCAGCGGTGCAACCGGAAACCCCTCATGCCGAGAAGGCAAAGTATAAACGTCAGCAGCCGAGAGGTACTGTCGCATCAAAGCGCGATCGCGCACATATTCATTCACCCAAACAATGCCAGAAAGCTGCATCTGAGCGATTCGCTGGCTCAATTCCTCCGCGTCGCTACCAGTCCCCACCAGCAACAGCCGCAAATCTCGGCCTGGGCGATC
>Ga0209278_1001424_pt1 | contig 14600 bp, 4 predicted proteins | sample JI81BgreenDNA_FD_187504 | JGI IMG/M metagenome (GOLD analysis project Ga0209278, IMG submission 187504) | Wastewater effluent complex algal communities from Wisconsin, to seasonally profile nutrient transformation and Carbon sequestration -... | ecosystem: Engineered > WWTP > Effluent > Algae... | reverse complement strand
CATGAAGGCAAACGGGCGCAAGCCAGCACCACGCTCACGCGCAGCCGGGGAAGGCCGGGCTGCAGCGCATAGAGCGGAGAAGGGGGGGCGGCGGATCCTGCCGTCGACGTCATGCGTCCATGTCCTTGGCACTGGCGGGTGCCTCAGGGTTGAAGGGGGCGGCACCACGCCACGATGGTCGCGGCCAGTGGGTTCCAGGAGTCACGGCCGCACTCCGAAGCGTTCTACAAGCCATCGACCGACCGCTGAGACCAGGCGTTCCCTGTCCTCGGGCAGGAAGAACAGGTGGTCGCAGTCGCGCCAGTAGTCGAAGTGCACCAGCGGGTTGCGTGTCGCTGGCCCGAAGCCGTCGAAGAACTGCCGGGGATGCGTGAAATAGGCGGCGGCGCCCCCCGTGTAGAGGACGAACAGCGCGGTACCGCGTTCGACGAGCGCGGCCAGCTGTGGCCCTTCGGCGCCGGAAGCAGGCCAGTCGCGTAGCTGGTCGTCGCTTGGACGCGCAAGCGATGCCCGTGGCGCGAGTCGACGCCGGACAAGATCGATCCATCCCCGGGGCCCACGCTGCCACAGCAACTGCCACTGGCCGACGCGGAAACCGGGTGCCGTGCGCCGCGCCAGAGGGTCGAGCAGCAGGAGGCCAGCGACGCGCCGGTCTTTCAACGCGAGTTGCCACGCGATATCGGCAGCGCTGCAAACGCCCCCCACCACGAAGCGCTCGCAGCCCGTCTCCCGTTGCAACTGGTCGAGGATCGCCGCAAGCCCGTCCAACGGGGAGCATCGCGCGCTGGCTACGTGGTCCGCGATGCCCGGCTGGTCGACGCGGAGCGTGGGGAATCCCAGCGCCACGAAGTGCCTCGACGCCTGCACATGCAGGCGGAACGGCCCAGCGCGTCGCATCGCACCGGCATTGAGCAGCACCACGCCGATCGGCAACGGCGACGCCGGCAGACCGAGGACCCCGATGCCGGCATCGCCAGCGCGGAAGGTGACTTCCCTCATGTGGCGGCCCCGTCGGTTCGCTCGGCGAGCCGTCTTGCGATCGCGTCCGCGATGCGGCCGATGGAGGACAACGCTGGCCCGCCTTGCAGGTCGACTTGCTCCACCCAAAGGGTGAGCTCAGTGGGGAGGGCGAGATCGTCGTGCCCGCAGGCGGCAGCGGTATCGAGTCGCCATGAGGCGGCGCTGCCACGACGGAAGATGGCGAGCTCGAGGGCGAACTCGGGATGAAGCCGATGGCCCATCAGGACGCCCGGATCGTCCGCACATTCGCCCCGCAGGTAGGGGAAACGCAAGCGGTTGTTGCGTTCGAACCGGTCGCGTTCGCGCAGTTCCCCGAGATGGCAGGCACCGTCCTCGACGGGCTGCCACGTCCACCACGGAAGCGAGCGACGCGCCGCCAATTGCTCGGCCAGCAGCGCGCCGGCGCGGATCCCCAACAGGGTGACGGGTGCGGGGCATCGTTCGCGGAGCAGGGCGAGTGCGGCATCGGCGTCGTCCAAGGCGCGGCTGGGCAGGAAGTCGTCGTCCGTGCCGGACGAGTCGCCCGTTCCGCGGTAATCGAAGCGCAGAACGGTAATGTCGCGCCGTGCCAGCGCGTCGGCGAGTAGGGCGAATATCCGGTAGCACCGTTGCCACTCATGGAAGAATGGCGGCACCACGAGCAGGGCCGCCTTCGGGGATGACGCGACACTCAGGCTGGCCTGAAGCCAGCCCCGGCCAACTTCCCGCTGGAACACGTCCATGACCGGCACTGTCATGCGTCCGCCGGGTTCACCAGCTTGCGCAACCACTGGCCGAACCTGCCTTGCGTCGTCCCCCGCACGCGTGCGGTCGCTGTTGCGGCGGTTGCTGCACCCGCCTCGTCCTGATCGAGCATGGCGGCCAGCGCGCCCAAGCTACTGTCCCCGACGCGAAGCAGCGGGAGCCGCTTGCCGCAGGCCAGTTCGACGCGGCTCACCATGCTCAGCGCGAGCAGCGAGTGTCCGCCGCGTTCGAAGAAATTGTCGTCCAAGCCGATGTCGGTGGTGCCGAGCAGCTCGTTCCAAACCCGCCGCAGCAGATCGGCCGATGGCATCGGCGCCGCGATTCCCGTCGTCTGCGGCCGATCCGCGGTGCCGGGACGCGCCACTTGCTCAAGCCGGTCCTGGAACTCGGCCATCCAGGCGTCCGCGCGATCCCGAGAAAACAGGTCGCTGGCGTAGGTGAGCACCACCTCCAGTCCCCCGCGCGTTTCGACGCACCAGACGCTCAGTTCGTGGCTGGCGCCCGTGATCGGTGTCTGGACACGGGAATGGGCCAAGGGCCCCCAGTGCGATGGACGATCGCGCACGTCCTGGAACGAGAACATGGCCTGGAACAGCGCTGGCCTGCTCGGATCTCGCGGCAATTGCAGCTCGCGGACGAGCGCCTCGATCGGCACATCCGGGTAGCCGAACGCCTCGGTGGCGATGCGTTGCACCTCGGTGATCCAACCGTCGAATTCGTCGGCGCGGCCGCGGAAGCGCATGGGCAGCGCGTTGACGAAGAAGCCGGCGACCGGCAACAGCTCCGGCTGTTCGCGCCCCCGCACGGGAATGCCCACGACCAGATCGTCCTGGCCGCTCAGCGACTGCAGCATGGCGGTGTAGGCGGCAAGCAACAGGACGAAGACCGTCGTGCCCCGTTGCCGCGCCTGCGCGTGCAGCGCTTCCATCAGCGCCGACGGCATCGTCGCCTGAACGGAATTGCCGTGGCCGGTGGCGATTGCTGGGCGTGGCCGGTCGGTGGGCAGCTCGAGTGGCGTCGGCACCGGTAGCAGGGTCGAACGCCAATGCGCGATTTGCGGCGCCAGCGCGCCGCTCTTCAGGACGGCTTGCTGCCACGCGCAGAAATCGCCGTACTCCAGCACCAGCGGCGCCGGACGTTGCGCATCCTGCGAGAGTTCCGCCGCGTACAGGGCTGCCATGTCCTGATACAGCAGGTCGAAGGACCAGCCGTCCCAGACAAGGTGGTGGACGACGAACGCGAACACATGGTCGTCGTCCGCCAGGCGGAACAGCGCCATGCGGAAGGGTGGGCCGGCAGCGAGATCCATTGCCTCGCCCTGCAAGGCGCCCAACCTCTGGAACAGGTCGGCCTCCGCCTCGGGACGCGGACGGTCGCGCCAATCGTGCAGCGGGCAGTCGATGGGGACGATGTCGAGGATGTGCTGCTCGGCGCCCTCCGGTGCCGGATGAAAGACCGTCCGCAGCGCCGACTGCCGCGCGACGAAAGCGGCAAGGGCGCGCCGGAACGCGTCGACATCCAAGGGTCCCTCGAGGCGATGCGCGGACGGCAGCAGATTCACGCCGGGGTCGGTGCTGGTGCGCTCGACGAACCAAGCGCGCAATTGCTGCACCGACAAGGGCGCACGATGGCGCTCGGCACGTGCCTCCAGCGCCGACGTCCGTCCAACGGTCGGGCTCGAGGCGGTTCCCAGACGTCCGGCGAGTGTCCTCGGCGTGGGGGCTTCGAAGATCGTCCGCAAGGACGGGCGAATGCCCATCTCACGCTGAAGCCCCCCCGCGAGCTCCGCGGCCAGCAGGGAATGGCCTCCCTGTTCGAAGAAGTGCTCTTCGGGCGACAGCGCGGCACGCTGCAGGAGATCGCCCATCAGCTGCCCGATCTTTGCCTCGAGGTCGGCTGCGGCCGCGGGCGCATTCGCGGCGGGCGTGGCGGCGGGCGACTCGCCGCCGAGCCCCTTTCGGTCGATCTTGCCGTTCGGGAGCAGGGGCATCGCCTCAAGGACCCGGAGCACCTGCGGAAGCATGTAGTCCGGCAGGCGGGTGCCGAGGGCGCGGCGCAGCGGGGTCAGCGTCGGCGCGCCAGCCCCGGGCGACGCGACGATGTAGGCGACCAGCCGATCGTCCATCGGCCCGAAGCTCTCCACACGCATCGCGGCGCGGGCGATGCCCGGCAGCTGTTCGAGGGCGGCTTCGATTTCGCCGAGTTCGATGCGGTAACCGCGCAGCTTGACCTGGTGGTCCAGGCGCCCCATGTGGCGGAGCGTGCCGTCGGCGTTCCACGCCCCGAGGTCGCCGGTGCGGTAGAGGCGCGCTCCGGGTGCCGGGTTGAACGGATCGGCGATGAAGCGTTCGGCGGTGAGTTCGGGCCGTGCGTGGTAGCCCCGCGCCACGCCCGCGCCGCCGATGCAGATCTCGCCGGGCTTGCCGGTACCGCACTCGCGAAGGGCATCGTCGAGGACGCGCACCACGGTGGCGTCGATCGGTCGGCCGACGGTGATCTCCGCCGGGTCGGTGATACGGGCGATGGTCGACCACACCGTGGTTTCGGTCGGGCCGTACATGTTCCAAAGCTCGGCCGTGCCGGCATCGAGAAGGCGCTTCGCCAAGGCGGGCGTCAGGGCCTCGCCGCCGCAGAGGGCTCGGAAGCCGTGCGGTGCCCGGAAGCCCGCTTCAAGCAGCAGATGCCAAGTGCTTGGCGTCGCCTGCATCAGGTCGATGCCATGCGCGTCGATCAGGTGCCGGAGGGCTTGCCCATCGATAGCGTCGGTCCGCTGTGCCAGGACGATGCCGGCGCCGACCGTGAGTGGCAGCAGCAATTCCAACACGGCGATGTCGAAGCTGAGCGTGGTGACGGCGAGCAGCCGCTCGCCGGCACGCAAGCCCGGCGTGTGCGCCATGCTGCGCAGGAAGTTCACCACGCCCCCGTGCAGGACGACGACGCCCTTCGGCGTGCCGGTGGAGCCCGAGGTGTAGATCACATAGGCCGGCGCATCGCCGTCCGTCGTGACGGACGGCGCCGTGGCAGGTTGCTGTCCGATCGCATCGGCGTCCGCGTCGAGCAGGAGGCTTGGCAGGCCGCTGATGCCGAGGCGGCCGGCGTTCGCGGCGTCCGAGAGCAGCAGGCGGATGCCGGCGTCCTCGGCCATGTCGCGCAGCCGCTGCAGCGGAAAGTCGGGATCGAGGGGCACATAGGCGGCACCCGCCTTCAGAACCCCCAGCAGGGCGGCCACGAGATCGGGCGAGCGCGGCAGGCACAGGCCGACCCAGTCGCCGGGACGGACGCCGCGCGCGGCGAGTGCTTGCGCGATCCGGTTGGCGCGGGCGTCGAGCGCGGCATACGTCCAGCGGTCCGCGCCGGAGATCAGCGCGATCGCGTCCGGCGTCCGCTCGACCTGGGCTTGGAACAGCGTTTCGATGCGCGGTGGCGCCGGTCCGGCGGCAGCGTCGTGTTCTGGGTCGAGAAGGTGGTCCAGCCGCTCGAGCAGCGTCGCGATGCGCCCGGGACTGAAGAACTCGGTGCTGTGGTGCAGCTCCAGCCGCAGGCCATCGGCGGCATCGTAGAAATTGAAGACGAGCTCGCCGAGCAGCCCGGGTTTTCGGCCCTCATTCACGCGGGCGCCCAAGGGGGCGAAGCCGTCGAGGGCCACGCGCGGATTGAGGTTGAAGTAGACGCCGGTGAGCGGCGGCCGCTCGCCGCGGCTGGGCGCGCTGATCCAGCGTGCCGCATGACCCTGGGTGACGAGGGGGTGCTCGAGGGCATCGACCAGTGCCGCGCGGGCCCTTGCCGCCACCTCCGCCACGCTGCCGCGACGATCGAACTGAAGTCGCAGCGGAAGGTCGAGGACCCCATCGGCGATCAGCGCGGCATGCTGCCCCAATCCTTGGCTGGCGTAGGGAATACCAACCACCACGTCGTCCTGATCCGCTGCCTCGCCGACCAGTCGGCCCACGGCGCCGAGCAACCACTGGAACAGCGTCATCCGCTGCGCCTTCGCCGCGGCACGCAGGCGCATCGTCCGTTCGCCATCGATGTGGAGGACTGCGGTATCGGCCGCAAAGCGTCTCGGGCCGGTGGGCTCGCGGTCGCCGAGTTGTGGCGCGGGGGGCAGCGAGCGGAGCACCGAGCGCCAATACGCCTCGTCGGCCTTCCCTTGGGCACCGGCCCAGCGCCCCTGTTCCGCGATGGCGAAGGCGCCGGGCCGCTCCGCGTTCGGCAGGTTGGCGGGGCGGCCTTCGCGGCGGGCGCGATAAAGCGCCGACAGTTCATCGACCACGACCGTCGATGCCCAGCCGTCGAACACGAGATGGCTGCAGACGAGGTGCAGCACGTGCTGCGTGGGCGAGAGGCGGTAGATATGCAGGGCGAGCATCGCTTCGCGACCGAGCGCGAAGCGCCGGCGGCCCGCGGCGTCGCGGGCGGCAAGGAACGCCGCGCGCGGGTCCGCCGCCTCGGAGAGATCGATGAACTCGACCGGCTGCTCGCTGCCGGGCTGCACGCGCTGGCGCGGCGAGTCCGCGAGCACGATCGTTCGGAACGCGTCATGCCGTTCCTGCAGATCGGCGATCGCCAACCGGAAGGCGGCGAGATCGAGTTCGCCGTCCAGTTCCAAGGACAGCGTCTCGTTGAGGGCCAGCAGGGCGTCGTCGCAGACCTGCGCGGCGAGCCAGCGCTCGGCCTGGCCGGGCGCGAGGGGGGCATCGGCGGCAACTGTCGCTGCGCCGAGGGCGGCGCTGCCGCCCCCGCGAGGCCGGATGAAACCGAGGGGCATGAGTTCGTCGAGACAGGCGAGGAAGACGTCGCCAATGCGCCGGATGACGGCGTCGTCCATGGCGTCGGTGACGAAGTGGCCGAACTGCTCGTACAGGTGCAGGCCGTGGTAGCGCGCGAGGTAGTAGAAGAGGCTCACGTAGCGCTCGCCGTCATCCCAGCGCAGGCGCCAGAGACTGGCGCAGTGGACGGCCTCCACGGGCGCGCCGCGGGCGCGGAAGCCCTCGTTGAGCCGGTCCACCAGCGCTTGCGTGCGGGCGGCAAGGGTCGCGTAAAGGGCCGGGCCGCGTTCCGCGAGCACATCCAGCGTGGCATTCGCCGCGGCCAGCGCCAGCGGGTGGCGCACGAAGGTGCCGGCGAAATAGGTGACGCCCGCTTCAGGGATGCTGTCGTCGCCGTAGCGCCAGGTGCCACCGTCCAGCGCATCCATCCAGCGCGTGCCGCCAGCGATGGCCGCCAAGGGCAGGCCGCCACCGATGATCTTCCCGTAGGTGCAGAGATCGGCGCGGACGCCGTAGTGGGCCTGCGCGCCCCCCGTCCCCAGCCGGAAGCCCGTCACCACTTCGTCGAAGATCAGCGCGCAGCCGGCCGCGTCCGCGATGCCGCGAAGCGCGCGGACGAATTCGACCGGCTGGAGCGTTGGCAGCTTGTTCTGCACCGGTTCGAGCATGATCGCGGCCAGCTCGTGCCCGCGTTCACGGAGGACGCGGAGCGCCTCCTCGCTGCCGTAGTCGAGCACAAGGATGTTCTCCACCGCACTCGCGAGGATGCCGGGTGCGGCGGCCAGCGAACGAAGCTGCGGCGTGCCGCGCACGATCACTTCGTCGAAGATCCCGTGGTAGCTGTTGGTGAAGATGGCGATCGTCTTCCGGCCGGTCACCGTGCGCGCGATGCGCATGGCCCCCATCACCGCTTCCGAGCCCGTGTTGCAGAACGCCACGCGCTCGTGGCCGGTGAAACCGCGGATCTTGGCGGCCACCTCGCCAGCCAGCGGGTGCTGCGGGCCGACTTCGAGGCCGCGGTCGAGCTGCGCGTGCATCGCGTCGGCCAGCGCCTTCGGCTGGTAGCCGAGCAGGTTCGCGCCGAAACAGGACAGCAGGTCGATGTAGCTGTTGCCGTCGATGTCGGTGATGGTGGCCGCCCCGGAACGGTCGGCCACGATGGGGTAGACGAGGTCCTTCCATGCCGGGTTGAAGCCGGTGACCACCCGGGGATCGGCCATGCCGTCGCGATGCGCCTGGCTGTAGGTGCGCGAGCGGCCGGTCTTGCGCAGGTAGCGAGTGGTGAAATCCTCCAGCCACCGGGCCTGCGCCGCATCAAGGCTCGATTGCGCCTTGGTCGTGATGCGCGCGGAGGCTCCGAACGGTTGCGATTTCAGGTCCGGTGCTGGCGCGGTCTCGCGCCGTGCCACGCCGGGGTGCGGAGGCGCCGCCACGGAAGAGGGCGCTGGTGCGGGCAACGCACCCGCTGCCGGCGCGACGGTCACGGCGCCGCCCGCGCCGGCCACGAGTGCGAGGGTCTGCTGCATCAGCGCGAGCTGCTGGCTCATCAGCCCGATCAGATCGGTGGCCGGAAGCGGGACGGGAGCCGAGGGGAGGACGGACGGCGTGGCGACCAGCGGCGTCGCCGCGGCGGGTGCCGTCGGCTGGTGCGCCTCCGCAGGAAGCAGCGCATCGAGGTGACGGGCCAAGGCATCGACATGGTCGAGGTCTTCCATGAGCTGGCGCAGTCGCGGTGCATGGCCGAAGACGCGTCCCACCTCGAGCGCGGCCTGGGTCAAGGTCAGGGAGTCGAAGTCCTGGTCGAGGAAGGGTGTGGCGGCATCGAGGGATGCCGCCGGGATGCCGGCAATGTCGGCGAACACGGCGCGGAGCCGTTCGACGAGGAGGGGAAGGCGGTCGGTCATGGTCGGGGCAGGGCTCAAGGGGGGCGCGACGGACGCCGCCGGGCCCGGCGCAGCGCGGTCGAACCAGTGCGCGTCGCGGGCGAAGGGGTAGGAGGGCAATTCGGCCCGCGGGGCATCCGCGGCGATCGGCCATGCCGGATCGGCGCCGTGGCACCAGAGCTGGCCGAGGGCCTCGAGGGCGTGTCGCGCCGGCGGCGCATCGCGGCCCGGAGCGGGCAGCAGGGGGACGACGCGGGCGCTTGCGCCCAACCGGATCTGGCGGACCAGCGTGGTCAGTGCCTGGCCCGGTCCCAGTTCGATAAACAGCGTGTCGGCTTCCCCGGACGCATGGGCCACGGCCTCGGCGAAGCGCACCGGCTCGCGGACTTGCCTCGCCCAGCCCTCCGCGTCCGCGAGGCTGTTCGCGTCGTGAGGGCGCCCGGTCCGGCTGCTGTAGACCGGTACCGAGGCGGGCCCGTAGCGCAGGTCCGAAAAGGCGGCGGCGACTCCGGGCAGCGCGCCGTCCATGCTGGCGCTGTGGAACGCATGGGACACCCGGAGCGTGGTCGCCTCGATACCCTCGGCGTCCAGCGAGGCCAGCCAGTCGCGAAGGAGGGTCTCCGGCCCCGCGACCACGGTCAGCGTCGGGGCATTGATGCCGGCGATGTCGAGGCCGGGGGCGAGGCGCGCGGCGAGGTGCTCGGCCGATGCTCGGACCGCGGCCATCGCGCCGCGCGGTTGCCTCGCCATCGCATCGGCGCGGGCACACACGGCCCGGGCTGCGTCGTCCAGCGTCAGGACGCCGGCCGCGCACGCGGCGGTGATCTCGCCGATGCTGTGGCCGATCATCGCGTCGGCGCGCACGCCCTGCGCGTCAAGCCAGCGCGCCATGGCCACGCCGATGGCGAAAAGCGCGGGCTGCGCCATCGCCGTGTCGGCGAGTGCCGCTTCTGCCGATGGTGTTGCCGGATCCAGCAACAAAGCGCGAAGGGCACCGCCACGCCATGGCGCCAGCGCGTCCAGTGCCTCGTCGAGCGCCGCCCGGAAAACCGGGAAGGCCTCGGCCAGGGCGCTCGCCATACCCGCATGCTGGGCGCCTTGGCCGGGGAACAGCCAGACCTGGCGGGGTGCCGAGGCGGCGCGCACGCCGGCCTTCCGCGACCGCAACGCAGCGGCCGCGGCCCGTGCGGTGTCGGCGACGACGCAGGCCCGCACCGGAAGGGCGCGGCGGCCTCGAACCAGCGTGGCCTGCACCTCGGCGAGGGTGTCGGTCCCGTCCGGCAGAGTCTCGAGTCGCTCCGCCAGCCGTGCGGCCGCGGCCGCGAGGCGCTCCTCCGTTGCCGCCGAGAGGGGCAGCAGGCGGGCGGTGGCGGGGGCTGGGCCGACGGTGCTCGAAACCCTCGGCGGCGCTTCTTCCAGAATGAGATGAGCGTTGGTGCCGCCGACGCCGAACGAGCTGACGGCCGCCCGGCGTGGAGCGTCACCGCGGGGCCAAGGCTGCGCGATGGCAGAGACGCGGAACCGCGTGTCTTGGAGGCCGATCGCGGGGTTGGGGGTGTTGAAGTGGCGTGTGCCCGGGACCACCCCTTCGCGCAGGGCCAGAGCCGCCTTGACGAGGCCCAGGACGCCCGCCGCGGCGACGGTGTGGCCGAACCCGGATTTCAACGAGCCCAACCAACACGGCGTGCCGCTGGCCTCTGGGCCGTGGGCCTCGGCCAATGCACGTACTTCGATCGGATCCCCGAGGACCGTGCCGGTGCCATGGGCTTCGACAAAACCGATGGCCGAGGACGGCAGGTCGGCGTCGTCCAGCGCGCGACGGATCGCGTCCCGCTGTCCTCTCGCGCTGGGCGCGGTGAAGCTGGCCTTCGCGCCACCGTCGTTGTTCACGCCGACGCCGCGGATGACCGCGTGCACGCGGTCGCCATCGGCGAGCGCCTGCGCCAGCGGCTTCAGCACCACCACCGCGCCCGCACTGGCGAAGACGGTGCCGGAAGCGTCGGTGTCGAAGGGGCGGCACTGGCCGTCCGCCGACTCCATGCCCCCCTCGACATGCAGGTAGCCTGCGGCCTGAGGCACAAACACCGTCGCCCCACCGGCCAGCGCGACAGCGCAGCGGCCGGCGCGCAGGGCTTCGGCCGCCTCGGCGATGGCGACGAGGCCGGTGGAGCAGGCGGTGTGCACGCTGACGGCCGGCCCGCGCAGGTCGAGCCGATGCGCGATGCGGGTCGCCACGTAGTCCTTTTCGCTCGCGAGCATCGCGGCGAACTCGCCGGACTGCTCGATCAGTTGCGGTGATTCGCGGCGCAGTGCGGTGGCGTAGCTGTTGTTCGCCGTGCCGGCCCAGACGCCGATATCGGGCTCGCGTGCGGGGTCGATGGCGGCGTGTTCGAGCGCGGCCCAGGAGAGTTCGAGCAGCAAGCGCTGCTGGGGATCGAGAAGTCGCGCCTCGCGCGCAGGAACGCCGAACAGCGTGGCATCGAAGCATTCCGCCTGTTCGAGAACCCCGCGCGCGGGCACGTAATTCGCCTGCGCGCGCAGGGCCGCGGGCACGCTGGGGTCAAGTTCGGCGGGATCGAAACGGGTGAGGCCGTCATGGCCTTCGAGCAGCGCCCGCCAGAAGGCATCGACGTCCGGGCAGCCGGCCGCGCGCACGGCCATCCCGACGATGGCGATGTCGCGCCGGCCGCCTCCCGCCGGGTCCACGTCCCTGCGGGCGGCTCGTGGAGCGGCCGTGGCGCCCTCGCCCAGCCGTGACTCCAGGGTTGCCGCTTGTGCGGCCACGGTCGGGGCGTCGTAGAGGTCGGCCACGCCGAGGCCGGTGATCCCCGCCTCCCGCAGCCGGGCCAGCACGCGCAGTACCATCAGCGAGCGCGCCCCGGCATCGAAGACCGACGCGTGGGGGTCGAGTTCGTGTTGCCCCAAGGCCTCGCGCCATGCGGCGAGCAGGATGGCGCGACGCTCAGGCGCGTCCCTGGGCGGATTCGCGTCGCCACGGGCCGTGGTAGCGGCGGCCTCGGGCCGCGGAAGGGCGCGCCGATCGAGTTTGCCGCTGGGGGTCTTGGGCAAGGCGGGCAGCAGGACGACGTGGAGCGGGATCCATGCATCCGGCACGCGGTCCTGCAGGTGTCGCCGGACCGCGGCCGCATCGGGCGCAGGCGCCCCGTCGCGGCACACCAGCCATGCGGCCAGCGATCGGAGGCCGCCGCGCTCGATCGCATCCACGGCCGCTTCCGACAGTCCGGGCAGATCGAGCAGCGCCGCTTCCACTTCGCCGGGCTCGATCCGGAATCCGTCGATCTTCAGTTGGGCGTCGCTTCGCCCCCGGTAGACCCATTCGCCGTCGGCACCGCGTTCGCCGAGATCGCCGGTGCAATAGGCGCGGCCACCGTCCGGCAGGGTGATGAAACGACCGTCCTCGAGCGCGGGCTGTCCCAAGTAGCCGTGGGCGAGGCAGGCACCACCAAAGCGCAGTTCACTCCGTCCGTCCTCGCCCTGCGGGCCCGGCCGGAGGTGGGCGTGCGGCAGGGCGACGCCGATCGGTGCGACGGCGGGCCAGTGCCGGACATCCTCCGGCAGCGTGTGCGCCGTGACGACATGCGTTTCCGTCGGCCCATAGTGATTGTGCAAACGCGCCCCCGGGCAACGCTCGAACAGGGCCCGGATGGCCGGAGTGAGCACGAGTTGCTCGCCCGCGCTGATCACGTCGTGAAGCGGCAACCGGATGTCCACCGCCGCATCGGCCAGCATCTGCAGTGCGACGTAGGGCAGGTACAGGCGCTCCACCCCGAGGCGCGCGATGTCGGAGGCCAGCGCCTGCGGGTCCCGGCGGGTGGCGTCGTCGACGAGGACGAGGGTGCCTCCCGTGGCGATCGCGCCGAAGATTTCCTGCACATGCACGTCGAACGAGAAAGGCGCGAACAGCAGCGTGCGAGCGGGTTGGCCGAGGCGCGGATGCGCGGCCTGCCACTCGATCAACCGGGCGATCGGCCCTTCACCCATCGCCACGCCTTTGGGGCGTCCGCTCGAGCCCGACGTGAAGAGCACATAGGTGAGATCCGCTTCCGCTCCGTGGGTGTCGACCCGGGGTGCGGGGTGCTCGAGCGTGGGCAGGGCGGCGAGCACGCGCGACAGCGAGGCGAGGGCGGCCGCGTTCCCGACGAAGGCCCGCGGCGCGGCGTCCTCGGCCATGGCTCGCAACCGGGCCGGCGGATAGTCGAGGTCGAAAGGAACGTAGCCCACGCCGGCATCGACGGCCGCGAGGATCCAGACCACGGTGTCGACATGGCGGGCGGCGGCGATGCCAAGGCGATCCCCGGGCGATAGGCCGGCGGACCGCAGTTCCGTCGAGGCCGCCTGCACTGCCGCCCAGAGCGATCCAGCGTCGAGCGTCGTGCCGTCGATGGCGTCCACCAGGGCCGGGTGCGTCGGGTCGGAGCGCGCCCAGTGCGGCAGCCAGGCGCGCAGGGACGTGGCCGCCCTTTTGTTGTCCTCGGTCATCATTGCCACGCTCGCTCTCCCGGTGCCGTCTGACTCACGCCGACCCCCGCGATCGGCGGCGGTGGGCTATTCCTTCATTGGCCGTAGAACGCGCGATACCACTCGACGAAGCGTTTGACGCCGACCTCGACCGGCGTCTCTGGCGCGTAGCCGGTGTCGCGCATCAGCGCCGAGACTTCGGCTTCCGTGTCGGGCACGTCGCCCGGCTGCAGCGGCAGCAGGTTCTTCTGCGCCGTCCTGCCGGTGGCTTCCTCGATCAGCTCGATGTAGCGCGAAAGCTGCACCGGCGTGTGGTTGCCGATGTTGTAGACGCGGTAGGGCGCGGCGCTGGTCGCCGGCGTTGGCGCCATCGGGTCGAAGCCGGCATCCGGGCCCGGAATGCGGTCCAGCGTGCGGATGACGCCCTCGACGATGTCGTCGATGTAGGTGAAATCGCGCGTGTGCTTGCCGAAGTTGAAGACGTCGATCGGTTCGCCGGCGAGGATCTTCTTGGTGAACAGGAACAGCGCCATGTCCGGGCGCCCCCACGGGCCGTAGACCGTGAAGAATCGCAGGCCGGTGGTCGGCAAACGGAACAGGTGGCTGTAGGTGTGCGCCATCAGCTCGTTGGCTTTCTTGCTGGCGGCGTAGAGGCTGACGGGATGGTCCACGCTGTCCTCCACGGCGAAGGGCAGCTTGCGGTTGCTGCCGTACACCGAGCTCGACGAGGCGTAGACGAGGTGCTCGACGCCCTTGTGTCGGCAGGCCTCGAGCACGTTCAGGAAGCCGACGATGTTCGCGTCGATGTAGGCCCGCGGGTTCTCCAGCGAGTAGCGCACCCCGGCCTGCGCCGCGAGGTTGACCACGCGCTGCGGCTTGAACGCGTCGAAGGCGGCGTCGAGGGCCTCGCGGTCTTCCAGCGAGGCCTTCGCGAACGAGAAACCGGCGCGCGGCGTGAGGCGGTCGAGCCGCGCCTGCTTGAGGCGGACGTCGTAGTAGTCGTTGAGGTTGTCGTAGCCGAAAACCTCGTCGCCGCGATCCAGGAGGCGATGGGCCAGCGTCGAGCCGATGAAGCCGGCGGCGCCGGTGATGAGGACACGCATCGGGAACTCCAGGAGGCCGCGTCATGCGGCCCGGAAGGGGGGGATTCATCCAGAGCGGACACGATACCGTGAAGGACCGTGTTTTTGACTACTCCATCACACTTTTTGACAAGATCTGGGCCGAGGGGCGGCCGAGGGGCGGCCGAGGCGGCTCAGAGGCGGCCGTCCGCTGTGCCGTAGGGCAGGGCGCTCTTCACATCGAACAACACGCCGTTGGGCTTCGTGAGGGCCCGGATGGCGGCCGGGCCCATGGCCTGGAACTCGCGGTGCGACACCGCCAGCACCACGGCGTCGTAGGCGCCGGGCGCCGGGGGCTCGCGCAGCAGGTCAAGGCCGTACTCATGCTTCGCTTCGTCGACGCTCACCCATGGGTCGTAGACGTCCACCTGCATGCCGAAGCCGGCGAGTTCGGCGATGACGTCGGTGACGCGGGTGTTGCGGAGGTCCGGACAGTTCTCCTTGAACGTCAGGCCCAGCACCAGCACCTTGGCGCCAACCAAATGCAGGCCCTTCTGGCTCATCAGTTTCACCACGCGATGGGCCACATGCGGGCCCATGCCATCGTTGGTGCGGCGCCCGGCGAGGATCACCTCGGGGTGGTA
>Ga0209278_1001423_pt1 | contig 14605 bp, 10 predicted proteins | sample JI81BgreenDNA_FD_187504 | JGI IMG/M metagenome (GOLD analysis project Ga0209278, IMG submission 187504) | Wastewater effluent complex algal communities from Wisconsin, to seasonally profile nutrient transformation and Carbon sequestration -... | ecosystem: Engineered > WWTP > Effluent > Algae... | reverse complement strand
AGCTACAAAAGCCAGGACGGCGCACGCTACTCGGCGCGCGACCTGGCCGTCTACCGCGCGCACCGGCGCGGCTGCCCCGTGGTGCTGGGATCGGCCACCCCCTCGATGGAAAGCTGGCAGGCCAGCGAGCAGGGCCGCTACCGCCGCGTGGCCATGCCGAGCCGCGTGGGCGGCGGCGCGCTGCCGCGGCTGCGCCTGGTGGACATGAACCAGCAGCCCAAGGGCGCGGTGCTGGCCCCGCCGCTGCTGGCGGCCATGGCCGAGCGCATTGCCCGCGGCGAGCAGGTGCTGGTGCTCATCAACCGCCGCGGCTACGCGCCGGTGCTCGCCTGCCACGACTGCGGCTGGAAGAGCGGCTGCCCGCACTGCAGCGCCTACCGCGTGTTCCACAAGCTCGACCGCACGTTGCGCTGCCACCACTGCGGCCACAGCAGCCGCGTGCCGCGTGCCTGCCCCGAGTGCGGCAACCTCGACATCGTGCCCCAGGGCCGCGGCACCGAGCAGGTGGAGGAGCAGCTCGCCGCGCTCCTGGCCGACGCGCGCCGCCCCGACGGCAGCCCGCCGCGCGTGGCCCGCATGGACGCCGACACCACCCGCCTCAGCGGCAGCCTGCAAGCCCAACTCGACGCGCTGCACGCCGGCGAGGTCGACGTGCTGGTCGGCACGCAGATGGTCACCAAAGGCCACGACTTCCGGCGCATCACGCTGGTGGCCGCGCTCAACGCCGACAGCGGCCTCTTCGCCAGCGACCACCGCGCGCCCGAGCGCCTGTTCCAGCTGTTGCTGCAGGCCGGCGGCCGCGCCGGGCGCGACGCCCAGCACAGCGCCGCCAGCGAGCTGTGGGTGCAGACCTGGCACCCGGCCCACCCGCTTTTCGCGCATCTGCGCCACCACGATGTGGCCGCCTTCGCCGCGCGCGAGCTGGCCGAGCGCGAAGCGGCGGGCATGCCGCCGTTTGCCCACCAGGCGCTGCTGCGCGCCGACGCGCGCACCCAGGCCGCCGCCCAAGGCTTCCTCGCCGCCGCCGCCGAGGCCGCGCGCGCCCTGCCCGGCGCCGACGAGGTCACGCTCTACCCGCCGGTGCCGCTCACCATCCAGCGCGTGGCCAACGTCGAGCGCGCCCAGCTGCTGGTCGAGTCCGGCTCGCGCGCCGCGCTGCAACGCTTCCTCGCCGCCTGGCACGACGGCCTGCTCGCCGCCCGCAGCGCCCCGGCCGCGCGCGGCCTGATCCGCTACGCGGTGGACGTCGATCCGCTGGGGCTCTGAGGCCCGCGCGGACCCGTAAAAAAGCCCCCGCCGCGCGGGGGCGCGACGGGGGCCGGCAGGCGTCAGCCGGGTGGGCCGGCGGTCAGGCCCGGTCGAAACGGTCGAGGTTCATGACCTTGGTCCAGGCGCGCACGAAGTCGCGCACGAACTTGCCGGCGTTGTCGCGCTGGGCATAGACCTCGGCCAGCGCGCGCAGCTGCGAGTTGGAGCCGAAGGCGAGATCGACGCGGGTGGCGGTCCATTTCAGCGCGCCGGTCTGGCGGTCGCGGCCTTCGTAGGCGTTGTCGCCCACCGGGCTCCACACCGTGCCCATGTCCACCAGGTGGGTGAAGAAGTCCGGCGTGAGCTGGCCTTCGCGCTGGGTGAACACGCCGTGGCGCGAGCCGCCGTGGTTGGCGCCGAGCACGCGCAGGCCGCCGACCAGCACCGTCATCTCCGGCGCGCTCAGCGTGAGCAGCTGGGCCTTGTCGACGAGCATCTCCTCGGGCGACACCTTGAACGCGGTGGCCCGGTAGTTGCGGAAACCGTCGGCCTGGGGTTCCAGCACGGCGAAGGAGTCGGCGTCGGTCTGTTCGGCGGTGGCGTCGGTGCGGCCCGGGGTGAAGGGCACGTCCACCGGGTGGCCGGCGGCGGCCGCGGCCTGCTCCACGCCCACGTTGCCGGCCAGCACGATCAGGTCGGCCAGCGACACCCGCTTGCCGCCCGGCGCAGCGCTGTTGAAGCCGCGCTGCACTTCCTGCAGCACCGCGAGCACCTTGGCCAGCTGCGCCGGCTGGTTGACCGCCCAGTCTTTCTGCGGCGCCAGCCGGATGCGCGCGCCGTTGGCGCCGCCGCGCTTGTCGCTGCCACGGAAGGTGGAGGCCGAGGCCCAGGCGGTGCTGACCAGTTCGGCCACGCTCAGGCGCGAGGCGACGATGCGGCGCTTGAGTTCGGCCACGTCGGCCGCGTCGACCAGCGGGTGGTCCACCGGCGGCAGCGGGTCCTGCCAGATCAGGTCTTCGGCCGGCACCTCGGGGCCCAGGTAGCGGGCCTTCGGGCCCATGTCGCGGTGGGTCAGCTTGAACCAGGCGCGGGCGTAGGCGTCGGCGAAGACCTCGGGGTGGGCCAGGTAGTGGCGGGCGATCTTTTCGTAGGCCGGGTCGAAGCGCAGCGCCAGATCGGCGGTGGTCATCATCGGTGCGTGGCTGACGCCCGGGCGGTGGGCGTCGGGGATCATGTCCTCGGGCGCCACATCCTTGGCGCGCCACTGGTGGGCACCGGCCGGGCTCTTGACCAGCTCCCAGTCGTACTGGAAGAGCACGCGCAGGTAGCCCATGTCCCAGCGGGTGGGGTGGGGTTTCCAGGCGCCCTCGATGCCGCTGGTGGTGGTGTCGGCCCCCACGCCGCTGCCGTGGCGGTTGATCCAGCCGAAACCCATGGCCTCGACCGGCGCGGCCTCGGGTTCGGGCCCGACGAGGCCCGGGTCGCCGGCGCCGTGGGCCTTGCCGAAGGTGTGGCCGCCGGCCACCAGCGCCACGGTCTCGGCATCGTCCATCGCCATGCGGGCGAAGGTCTCGCGCACGTCGCGCGCACTGGCCACCGGGTCGGGTTTGCCGTCCGGGCCCTCCGGGTTCACATAGATCAGGCCCATCTGCACGGCCGCCAGCGGGCTGGCGAGCTCGCGATCACCGCTGTAGCGGCTGTTGGGCTGGTCACTCGTGGCGAGCCACGCGGTCTCTGCGCCCCAGTAGATGTCTTCTTCCGGCGCCCAGATGTCTTCGCGGCCGCCGCCGAAGCCGAAGGTCTTGAAGCCCATGGTTTCCATGGCGACGTTGCCGGCCAGGATGAACAGGTCGGCCCAGGAGATGGCGTTGCCGTACTTCTGCTTGATCGGCCAGAGCAGGCGGCGCGCCTTGTCGAGGTTGCCGTTGTCGGGCCAGCTGTTGAGCGGGGCGAAGCGCTGGTTGCCGGTGGCCGCGCCCCCGCGGCCGTCGGCCGTGCGGTAGGTGCCGGCGGCGTGCCAGGCCATGCGGATGAACAGGCCGCCGTAATGCCCCCAGTCGGCCGGCCACCAGGGCTGGCTGTCCGTCATGAGCGCGGCGAGGTCTTTCTTGAGCGCGGCGTAGTCGAGCTTCTGGAACGCGGTGGCGTAGTCAAAGTCGGGGTCCATCGGGTTGGACGCCGGCGCGTGCTGGTGCAGGATGCCCAGGTTGAGCTGGTTGGGCCACCAGTCGGCGTTGGAGCGGGCCGCGGGGGTGGTGCGGGCGCCGTGGAAGGGGCACTGGGCCGGGGGGTTCTGGGCCATGGGGGACTCCTCTGACGTTGGGGTTGACACGGGCCGCGCGGGGGTCTGCCTCACACCGCCCGCGCCATCACGGCCAGGCGCTCGGTCCACCAGGCGGTGAACACGGCGACAGGCTGGCGGACGGGGCGGGGGCGGTTCGGTGACATGGCAGGACTCCAGCGATCGACCGGGTCACTGTAGGCGCCGGCGTCCGATTAGTCCAAGCAATTCACAAAATATTTCCGATTGGAAATATCTATTCTTTGAGGCCGGGCGGCGCCCGGCGACGCTCAGGTGAGCAGGGCCACCGCGCCGGAGAACGTGAGGAAGGCCGCCGCGGTGGAGACCAGGATGATCCGCGCGATGCGCCCGTTGTCGGCGCCGAAGCGCTCGGCCAGCAAAGAGACGTTGCTGGCGCTGGGCAGGGCGGCGGTCAGCACCATCACGGTCAGGGCCGCGGCGGACAGTTCCAGCCCCAGCTGCACCGCCGCCAGCCCGGCCAGCAACACCAGCAGCGGGTGGACGAACAGCTTGAGCAGCGCCACCGGGAGGTAGTCGCCCAGCGGCATGGGGTGGTTGGCGGTCATTTGCGCCCGCGCCAGCACCGCGCCGATGGTGAACAGCGCCACCGGCGAGGCCGCATCGGCCAGCAGCCAGGCGGTCTTCTCCACCGGGCCGGGCAGGCGGAAGGACCACGCCGAGGCCACACCGCCCAGAATGATGGCCCACGGCATCGGGTTGGTGAGCACGCCCTTGAGCGCCTTGCGCGCCGCGTCGAACACCGCGGTGCGGCCATTGCCCTCGGCCTCGTCCAGCCGGGACAGCGCGATGCACAGCGAACTGGTGATCACCATGTCCACCACCATCGTGAGGATCACCGTGCCCGCGGCCGACGGCCCCAGCAGCGCCACGATCAGCGGCACGCCCATGAAGCCGGAATTGGGAAACGCGGCCACCAGCGCGCCCAGCGAGGCGTCGTTCCAGCGGATCCGGTCGCTCAGCGAGATGACGATCGCGAAGGCCACCACCGTCAGCCCGCACAGCAGGTACAGCGCCGCCGCCCGCACATCCAGGAGCTGCGCGATCGGCGTGGTCGAGCCGAAGCGGAACAACATGCACGGCAGCGCGAAATACAGGACAAAACCGTTCAGCCCGGGGATGGCCTCCAGCGGCAACAGCCGCCGCCGCGCCGCCACGTAACCGGCGAACACGAGGGCAAAAAACGGAAAGGTGACGAGCAGGACGTTGAGCACGCCGCGGATTGTCTCAGCCCGTCCGGGCCCGCCCCGCGCCGGCGGCGACAGCGCGGGGCCGTCGGTATCATCCACCGCTTTGCCTGCCCACCCGATGTCCGCCGGTCTCAACCTCGCCCAGCTCGACGCCGTGAACCACCTGGGCGGGCCGTGTCTCGTGCTGGCGGGCGCGGGCTCGGGCAAGACGCGCGTCATCACCCACAAGATCGCGCGGCTGATCCAGGCCGGTCTGGCGGCCGACCGCGTGGCGGCGATCACCTTCACCAACAAGGCCGCGGCCGAGATGCGCGAGCGCGCGGGCCAGCTCGTGGGGCGCGACGCCAAGAAGGTGCTGATCTGCACCTTCCACGCGCTGGGCGTGCGCCTGCTGCGCGAGGACGGCGAGGCGCTGGGCCTGAAGAAGCAGTTCAGCATCCTCGACACCGACGACATCACCAGCCTGCTCAAGGACTGCGGCACCACCACCGACGCCGCCACCGCGCGCCAGTGGCAATGGACGATCAGCGCCTGGAAGAGCGCCGGCCTGGACAGCGCAGCCGCCCTGGCGCAGGCGCGCGACGAGCACGAGCGCACCACCGCGCTCATCATGCAGCGCTACGAAGAGCGGCTGGTGGCCTACCAGGCGGTGGACTTCGACGACCTGATCGCGCTGCCGCTGAAGCTGCTGAGCCTGCACGAGGCCGTGCGCGCCAAGTGGCAGCAGAAGATGGGCCACGTGCTGGTGGACGAATACCAGGACACCAACGCCACGCAGTACGAACTGCTCAAGCTGCTGGTGGGTGAGCGCGCCCGCTTCACCGCGGTCGGCGACGACGACCAGTCCATCTACGGCTGGCGCGGCGCCACCCTGGACAACCTCAAGCGCCTGCCGCAGGACTTTCCGCAGCTCAAGGTCATCAAGCTCGAGCAGAACTACCGCTCCACCAGCGCCATCCTGCGCGCGGCCAACGCCGTCATCGGCCCCAACCCCAAACTCTTCCCCAAGACGCTGTGGAGCGAGCTGGGCGAAGGCGAGCCGGTGCGCGTCGTCGACGCGGACAACGAAGAGCACGAAGCCGAGCGCGCCGTCGCCCGCATTCAGAGCCTGCGCGCCACCAGCCCCCACAAGGAATGGCGCGACTTCGCCATCCTCTACCGCGCCAACCACCAGGCCAAGGGTTTCGAGCAGTCGCTGCGCAAGGCCCAGATTCCGTACAAAGTCTCGGGCGGCCAGAGCTTCTTCGACAAGGCCGAAATCCGTGACCTGTGCGCCTGGCTGCGCCTGATCACCAACAACGACGACGACCCCGCCTTTCTGCGCGCCGCCACCACGCCCAAGCGCGGCATCGGCCACACCACGCTGCAGCAGCTCGGCGCCTTCGCCACGCAGTACAAGCTCAGCCTCTTCGCGGCCCTCTTTTCCCACTCCCTGCCCAGCGCCGTGTCGGGCCGCGCCATCACCGCGCTGCACGAATTTGGCCGCCAGGTGAACGACCTGGAGTACCGCGCCCGCCACACCCTGGGCGCGGAAGCCGCGCGCGCCTTCCTCACCGACTGGCTCAAGGACATCGGCTACGAGCAACACCTGCTCGACAGCGAAGAAAACGACAAGGTCGCCGCCGCGCGCTGGGGCAACGTGCAGGAGTTCTGCGACTGGATCGCGGGCCGCTGCGGCGGGCAGGTCGACGACGCGGCGGGCACAGCGGTCGAGAGCGAGCGCAAAAGCCTTTTGGAGGTGGTGCAGACCATCGCCCTGATCTCCACGCTGTCCGACCGCGAGCAGGACCAGAACGTGGTCACGCTCTCCACGCTGCACGCGGCCAAAGGCCTGGAGTGGCCCCACGTGATGCTGGTGGGCGTGAACGAGGGCCTGCTGCCCTTCAAGATCGACGACGACAGCGGCAGTGCCGACGCGCAGCAGCTGCGCATTGAGGAAGAGCGCCGCCTCATGTACGTGGGCATCACGCGCGCGCAACGCACCCTCGCGGTCAGCTGGCTCAAGCGCCGCAAAAAGGGGCGCGACAGCGTGCCCGGTGCGCCCAGCCGCTTCATCGCCGAAATGGCGCTCGACCAGGCCACCGTGAAAGAAGATCCGCGCGAAAAACTGCGCGCCCTGCGCGCCGAGTTCGCCCGCCGCGCGCAAGCCAGCCCCACCGACACCGCGCCATGACCGTTTTGTCGACCTCCCGCCAGGCGCTCGCCCAGCCCCCCGCCCGGTCCACCCCCGAGCCCTTCCGCCCCGCGCACCGCCGGCTGGGCACCCTCGCCGTGGGCGCGTGGCTCGCGCTGGCGCCGTGTGCCATGGCACAACAACCTGCGCCCGCGCCCGCGACCGCGGCCTCCGGGCCGGCCACCGCCTGCGACCCCGCGATCGACCTGGCCAACCTGCCCCCGCAGCGGCTTTACGGCCTGTGGCGTTTCGTGTGGTGGCCCGAAGGCGGCGACCCGGCGCGCCCGACCTCGCGCGGCGCCGTCCTGCTGGAGCGGCACCCCGAGTTCCCCGGCAGCGTGCGCGGGACCTTGCGGCGGGAAACGGGCGGCAACGACGCGACCGGCCTGGTCAGCGGCGACGTCGCCGACGGCGAGTTCAACCTCGACGAATCGGCCGACGGCCTGAACCTCGATGCCGCCTGGACCGGCGAGGTGTTCGACTGTGGTCTGACGCTGCAAGGCGTGCGCCGTCCCGTGGCCGGGCGGCTGCCGGGCGAACCGCTGCTGAACTTCCGGCTGGAGAAAGTGCCGGGCTGGCGGTGACCATACCGGGCGGTGGGCCCGCAGCCCGCCGCCTCAGCGGTTGCGCAGGCGATCGATGCCGGGCCCCTCGGCGCCCGACGGCCCGCACGGCGTGATGTCGCCCGGATAGGCCGGGCACGGACGGCGTCCATTGCGGTCGGTCACCGGGTACTGCGGCACCGGCGCCGGCTTGACCACCGGCGGGCGGCCAATCACCGGCGGATACCCGATCACGGGCGGGTAGGTCACCACCGGCACGGGAACAGGCACCGGCACCGCCGGCGCGACCTCCACCCGGTCGGGCTCGCGCAGCCCGCAGGCGGCGAACATGGCCGATCGCTTGGCCTCGATCAGCGCCGGCGGGTTGCCGGTGGAACTGGCCGTCACTTCATAGTCACGCTGCGCCTTGCGGCATTCCGGCGAGCCGTTGCGCTCCGCGCCCGCGGCAGCCGCCGCTCCCGCACGCTCCGGCGCCGCCGGCGCGGGGGCCGGTCGCGCCATCGATTCGCGCAGCGCCGACGAATCCACCGTGTTCGCCGGGGAGACATTCACCGTCGCGGCCCTCGACCCCGACGGGCAAGGCTCGTCCGAAAACAGCACCTGCCCGGCGGCGTTGGTGCATCGGTAGACCGTTTGGGCCGAGACCGAAGCGGCGCCCCACAGCGCCGCCACGCCCAGCAGGACCAGACAAGATCGTTTCATCCGCGCATTTTCGCGCGGCGATCGGCTCACAGCCAGTGAGAAATTCCCGATCCCGAGCAACGCGGCGGCGCAACACACCCCAAAGGCCGACCGTCGGCCGACCCGGATCTCGCGGACTTCGCAAAGATCGCAGGTGTCGTCTGGGGGGAGGGGAGAATCTGGAGCGGGAAACGAGGTTCGAACTCGCGACCTCAACCTTGGCAAGGTTGCGCTCTACCAACTGAGCTATTCCCGCGAAGGAACCGGGATCCGGTTCCACGACCACCGCCCGCCGGGCGATGGTCTGAATTTCTGGTGGCCTGGGGCGGAATCGAACCACCGACACGCGGATTTTCAATCCGCTGCTCTACCAACTGAGCTACCGGGCCTTGGAAAGACCGGGAGTATAGCAGCTTCCGAGCGACCTTCAGCGGGTCACAGGGCGCTGCGCTTGCTGCGGGCGAGGTCCACGCCGAGCTGCTTGAGTTTGCGGTAGAGGTGCGTACGTTCGAGGCCGGTCTTTTCGGCCACCCGGGTCATCGACCCGGCTTCCTTGGCGAGGTGGTACTCGAAGTAGGCTTTTTCGAACTCGTCGCGCGCTTCGCGCAGCGGGCTGTCGAGATTGAAGAGGCGCTGCGCTTGCGGGCCCAGATCGACGGCGGGAGCCGTGGAGACGACGGCAGCGCCCGCCATCATGGCCTGCTCCACGGTGAATTCGCCATGGACGCCAGCGGCGGCCCGCAGGGTCATCGCGACATCGATCGCACCGCCCAGCGGGGCAGCGCCGCCCGCGGGGGGCTTGGGCGGAGTCTTGTTCAGGCCCTGGTCGACCGCCTTGAGCAGCTTCTGCAGGGTGATGGGCTTTTCGAGGAAGGCGCTGGCGCCGATGCGCGTGGCTTCCACCGCGGTGTCGATGGTGGCGTGGCCGCTCATCATGATCACCGGCATGGTCAGCAAGCCGTGGCTGGCCCATTCCTTGAGCAGGGTCACGCCGTCGGTGTCGGGCATCCAGATGTCAAGCAGCACCAGATCGGGCCGCAACTGGGCGCGCACGGCGCGGGCCTGGGCCGCGTTTTCGGCCAGCTCGACGGTGTGGCCTTCGTCATTGAGGATCTCCGAGAGCAGATCCCGGATGCCCAACTCGTCGTCCACCACCAGAATCGTTGCCATGTCGTGCCGTGTGTGCGTGCCGCGTGGGCGTTGTCAAATTGCAACTGCGAATGATAGCGAGACTTGCGCACCGATCACCTGGCCGTCGGCCATGCGGTTGGCGAGGTCGACGCGGCCGCCGTGCTCGTCCATGATTTTCTTGACCACGGCGAGTCCCAGGCCGGTGCCCTTGGCCTTGGTGGTGACGTAGGGCTCGAAGGCCCGCTTGAGGATGTGCTCGGCGAAGCCGGGGCCCTGGTCGAGCACGGTCAGGCGGACCCACTGGCCGCTGTCGGAGCGGCGCGTGCGCAGCACCACCGCAGCATCCGTCCGCCCGCTCATCGCGTCCTGCGCGTTCTGCACGAGGTTGTGGACGAGCTGGCGCACCTGCTGCGGATCGGCCTGGGCCGGCGGCAGGTCGTCGGCCAGTTCGAGCCGCACCGGCACCGCGGCGTGATCGTAGAGCGCCAGGATGTCGCGCAGCAGCGCGTTCAGGTCCACGGCCTGCAGCTGCGCGGCGGGCAGCCGCGCGTAATCCCGGAATTCGTTGACCAGCCGCTTCATCGCATCGACCTGATCGACGATCGTGCGGACCGACTTGTCGAGCAGCGCCTGTTCGGGTGGCGCCACTTTGCCGTCGAGCTTCATGGCGAGGCGCTCGGCCGAGAGCTGGATCGGGGTGAGCGGGTTCTTGATTTCGTGGGCCAGGCGGCGCGCGACTTCGCCCCAGGCCTTGGCGCGCTGGGCCGACACCATCTCGGAGACGTCGTCGAACACCAGCAGGCGCTCGTCGTGGGGCAACAGCGCACCGCGGGCGATGAGCGTGATGCCTTCGCTGAAGGGCGTGCTGTTGTCGGGGCTGAGTTCGACGCTTTGCTGCCAGTGGCCGCCCTCCCCTTCGTGCGGCGTGCCGTCCGCGAGGAAGCGCTCGAACTGCTGCGCCACCGCCGCGCCAAACGTCTCCAGGCCAGGCACGTCGGCCAGCGGCGCGCCGAGGTGGGCGTGCAGGTCGGTGTGGAGGATGCGGGCGGCGCCCGGGTTCACGCTGACCAGGCGCCCCTGTGGGTCAAGCACGACGACGCCGGCGGTGAGGTTGTCGAGGATGGTCTGCAGGTTGTCGCGCGCGGCGTCCACCTGGGCCATGCTGCGCTGCACCGCGGCGCGCGCGTCGGCCAGGTCCTGGGTCATGTGGGCAAACGTGCGGGTCAGGCCGGCCAGCTCGTCGCGCGAGGGCAGCGAGGGCTTGGGCCGCAAGTCACCGGCCGCCACCTCACGCATGCCCTCGGCCAGCACCAGCAACGGCCGGATCAGCTGGTTGCCCAGCAACACCGCCAGCAGCACGGCGCCGAACACCGCGAGGAACAGGGCCAGGGTGAGCGTGCCGATGTACATGCGCCGCAAGCCTTCGCGCGCCAGCGCCCGCTCCTGGTACTCGCGGTTGGCCACCTGCACGGCCAGCGCATCCACCACCAGTGCCGAGGGCAGCTGCACCACCACCTGCAGGTAGCGCGGCTCGGCCCCGAAGCCGAAGGCGGGCGGGCTGACCAGCGCGATCACCTTGATGCGCGCCTGGCTGGCCGCGACCATCGCGTCGATCTCGCTGTCGGCGCCCTCGTCCAAGCCCTCGATGCGCGCGATCACCCGCGTCTCACGCACGCTGCGCAGCACCGCGGCAGACGGCCGCTCCGGGCTCAGCTCGAAGCGCGATTGCCCGGCGCTGCCCAGAGGCTGGCCGTTGCTGCCCCACAGGATGAGGTCGCTCGCGCCGAGCTGCTCGCGCACGCGCTCCAGCGCAAAGGCGGCGCTGGCGGCGGGCTGGCGGGCGAGCGCATCGGCGGCCAGGCGGGTCTTGCTCACGAGGTCGGCCGACAGGGTGTCCAGCGTGGTGCGGCCCAGGTTCAGGCCGGCGGCCAGCGCCGACTCGACGCGCACGTCGAACCAGCTCTCGATGGAGCGCGAGACGAACTGGTACGACACCGTGTAGATCAGCAGCCCGGGCAGCACGCCGACCAGCCCAATGATGCCGGCGAGCTTGACGAGCAGGCGGCTGCCGAACTTGCCGCGGCGCAAACGCTGCACCAGCCGCACCGCCAGCCACACGATGATGCCCAGCAGCACGGCCGCCACCGCCACGTTCACCCCCACCAGCCAGCCGAAGTTCTGCTCGTACAGCGTGCGGTTGCGCGTGGCCACCGTGAGCAGAAACAGCAACACCAGGCCCAGGCCCGTCATGAACACCAGGCCGACGCCAATGGCCCAGCGCGCCGAGGCGCTGCGGCGGCGCGGGGCCGATGCCGCGGGTCCGGCGGCGCCAGAGACCGTGGGAGCGTCCACCGTCAGCGCGCCTCCAGCGCAGGCTCGGGCTCGATGGCCTCGGGCACGGGCAGCCGCTGCGACAGCTCCACGGTCCAGTCGGGCTGGTTGGCCAGGCCGATCTGGAAGGGCCGCGGCAGCAGGCTGAGATCCAGCCGGAAATCAAGTTCGACGCGGTGGGTCGCGCCGGGCTCCAGCGCGGCGGCGTCGGCGATCTTCCAGCGCACCACGCGGCCCACGCCCGCCAGGGCATCGGCCAGCGAATCGTGGGTCTGGTGCAAGGCGTACTGAAGGCCGGCGGCGCTGCCGGGGGCGGCGGCGGCGTCGCTGGACAGGCTCACGCGCCAGCGGCGGGTGAGCGGCTGGTAGGCCACGCGCACCACCCGGGCGGCGCGGGCGACGCGCTTGTCGGTCCAGTACCAGCGGTCGCGCACCACGTCGGCGCGCCAGAGGAAATACAGCGGGACGCCCTTGAGCAACGCGTCTTCGACCACGGCCGAGGGCGCCAGCGCGACGCGACCGGAGAGAAACAGGCCTTCGGCGGTGCGCTGCAGCGAGGCCGCCGCCGGGGTGGCGGCCGGGGCCGGCTGGGCCAGGGCGGCACCGAGCCCCCCGCCACTGAGCGACGCCGCGAGGGCGACGCCGAGAAGGCGCCGTCGGGCCGGGTCGGGTGACCGCCGGGCCTCAAGGCGCCTTGTCAAAGCGGGCGTAGAAGAATCCGTCGTAGCCACCCGGCGGATTGTCGTTGACTTGGTCGGCGGCGGCCCCCGAACCCGGCCGCAAATGCCCCAAACAGGGGCGCTCGCGGGCGTCGGTGTGGCGCTCAAGAAACGCCGCGGCCTGGTCCGCGCCCTCGGCCCGGAACACCGAGCAGGTGGCGTAGAGCAGGCGCCCGCCGGGCCGCAGCAACGGCCACAAGGCGTCCAGCAACGCGCGCTGGGTGGTCACCAGCGCCGCCACGTCGGCCTCGCGGCGCAGCCACGGCACGTCGGGGTGGCGGCGCACGATGCCCGAGGCCGTGCAGGGGGCGTCCAGCAGGATGGCGTCAAACGGGCAGCCGTCCCACCAGGTGTCGGGCCGGGCGGCGTCGGCGCAGCGCACGGTGCCGGGCAGACCGAGGCGGGCGAAGGTCTCCGCCACGCGCCGGCAGCGGGCGTCGTCGATGTCCAGCGAGAGCAGGTCGATGTCGGCGCGCTCCAGCAGGTGGGCGGACTTGCCGCCGGGCGCGGCACAGGCGTCGAGCACGCGGTCGCCGGGCCCCCAGTCGCGCCCCGCCAGCAGCAGGGACGCGGCGTGCTGGGCGGCCGCGTCCTGCACCGACACCTCGCCGGCCGCAAACCCGGGCAGGCGCTCCACGGGCAGCGGGCGGTCGAGCACCACGCCGTCCTCGCCCCACGCGCGGCTGTCCACGCCCTCGGCCGCGCGCAGCCGCGCCTGCCAGTCGGCACGCGCCGCGCGGCGGCGGTTCACGCGCAGCGTCATCGGCGCCGGCACGCGGCTGGCCGCCAGCATCTCGGCCCAGCCGTCCGGGTGATCGGCACGCACACGGTCGATCCACCAGCGCGGGTGACCGTGCTGCGCCACCGGGTCATCGCCCAGCGACGCCCGCAGCGCATCGCCCTCGCGCAGCAGGCGGCGCAGGCAGGCGTTGAGAAAGCCGGCGGCCCCGGCGGTGGCCCGGCGCGCGCGGGCGGCGGCCACGGTCTGGTCGACCACGGTGTGGGCTGCGTAACGCGGGCCGTCATCCGCCACCAGCAGCGACACCGCCACCTCCAGCAAGGCCTGCACCGCAGGGGCTGGCGCGCGCGGCGCCAGGCGGACGACGAGGGCGCGGCTCAGGCCGTGGTGCCGCAGGGCGTGGAAGGCCAGCGCCTGGGCGGCCGGGCGGTCGGCGGGCGCGAGGGACGCCAGCGCGTCGGTGAGTGAGCGGCCTTGCAGGACGGCGTGCAGACAGCTGGCGGCGTTCGGGAGCTGGGCCGACAGCGGCGGGGTCGTTGCGGTGGTCACAGAGGTCGATTTGCAGGGAGGGCGCAGGGCGGGAGCGGGGCTCAGGGCGTGGGCGCCAGGGGCAGCGGCCCCAGCGCACGCCCGTAGATGCGGCGGATGCGTTCGGTCAGCGGCGGGTGGGGATCGAACCAGCGCGCCGCGCGGCCGGCTTCGGTGCCGACCAGCAGCAGGTGTTGCACCGGCGAGGCGATGGCCGGCTCTGGGGCCACGCCTTGCTGGCGCTGCGCCAGCACCTTGCGCAGCACGCCACCCAGGCCGTCGCGGCTGCGGGTCCACTGCACCGCGCGGGCGTCGGCGAGGTACTCGCGCTGGCGCGACACCGCCGCCTGCAGCGCGTGGCCGGCCACCCAGCCCGGGTAACCCGCGGCCAGCAGGGCGAGGCCGATCGCAGCGCTCAGACCGCGCCGGCCGTGCTCGTCGGCCTGCAGCAGGTCCTGGCCGAGACGAAAGATCAGTTCCAGGCCAAACACCATGCCCGCCAGACGCAACGCCAGTCGCGTGTCGCCCTCGCCGAGGTGGCTCAGTTCGTGGGCCACCACCGCCTGCAGCTCCTCGCGGGTGAGGTGGTCGAGCGCGCCCTGGCTCACCGCGACCACGGCGTCGCTGGGGTCCCAGCCGGTGGCGAAGGCGTTGATGCCGCCGTGCCGCGCCAGCACCATGGGGACCGGTCGCGGCAGCGTGGCGGCGATCGCCATCTCATCCACGATGTTGGCGAAACGCTGTTCGGCCGCCTCGCCCGACGGGCGCAGCGCCCGCGCGCCCATCGCCTCGGCCAGGCGCACCGCGCCGCCGTCGCGCAGGCGCCCGGACTCCAGCCACCACCCACCCAGCACATACAGCAGCACCACGCCGGTGTTGACCGCCAGAAAGTGCGGCGGCAGCGCACCGCCGGCCAGCGCCAGGCCGCCCAGCATCCACCACACCAGCGCGAGCGCGCCGTTGACCGCCACCACCAGCAGCG
>Ga0209278_1001422_pt1 | contig 14605 bp, 14 predicted proteins | sample JI81BgreenDNA_FD_187504 | JGI IMG/M metagenome (GOLD analysis project Ga0209278, IMG submission 187504) | Wastewater effluent complex algal communities from Wisconsin, to seasonally profile nutrient transformation and Carbon sequestration -... | ecosystem: Engineered > WWTP > Effluent > Algae... | reverse complement strand
CACCAAAACCAGCCGATGTTCCCGACAAAAAGCCACGGCTTTCTCAAAAAAAGCAACCGGGGCGATCGCAGTTGTAGGATTGTGAGGATAGCTCAAAACCATCATCTTCGACTCAGCCAGCACTGCTGTCGGAATATCTTCAAATATCGGCAAAAACGCATTTTCTGCTAATATCGGCATCGGATAAATTTGACCGCCTGCCAAATGCACACCGCCCGCGTGGGAAGGATAGCCCGGATCGAGCAGCAAAGCAAAATCTCCAGGGTTGAGTACAGCTAAAGGCATATGCGCTGTGCCTTCTTGGGAACCAATTAACGGCAGCACTTCTGTTTCTGGATTGACTGCAATCCCAAATTTTTGCTCGTACCAAATAGCTGCTGCTTCCCGAAAATCTCTTGTGCCGTTAAATAGCAAATAGCCGTGGGTGCTGGTGTCGGAGAGAGAATGTGCGATCGCATCTGTAATATGAGCCGCCGCCGGCAAATCCGAAGAACCCAGAGACAAGTCAATCACATTTTGTCCCGCTGCTCTAGCTTGAGTTTTTGCCCGATCCATATCGGCAAATACATTAAATTGCAGTGGTTCTAAACGTTTAGCAAATTGCATATTTTCTATATTTTTGGGAGATTTTAATGACTATTTTTATAGTAGCTAAATTATTTTTTTTACTAACCGCAGAGAGCGCAGAGGGCGCAGAGCCAGAGAGGAATATTGAGGATAAAAGAGAGATGTTAAAAAAAATGCGATTTCTATAATTGTGAGTTGGGAGTTGAAAACTCCCGAATCATTTCCAAACTTTATAAGTGAGCGTCGAGCAAACCGACCAAAGTTTGTTTAGTAATGGCTCCCTCGTGGGAAAGCACTACTTCGGCATTTTTAAACAGCCGGAGAGCTGGGACTCCTTCTACTTTATACTGCTTGACAGTATTAGGATTGGGGTCAATTTCCATTTTAACCACTTTCAGTCGATCGCTGTAGTTGGCCGCCACCCAGTCTACCGAAGGCGCGATCAGTTTGCAAGGCCCGCACCAAGTAGCCCAAAAATAGGCAAGCACTGGTTGCTCTGCTTTCAGGACTTCTGTTTCAAATTTTTCGTCGTTAATGACAATTACACTGTTGCTCATGGTTCTGCGATTATTTTTTCTATTTATTTCTAAAGCACCGGCTGGCGTGAAACTTGCACCAACTTAGAAGACAGGCCCAAAAAACTGTTACTAATTTTAAAACATTCTGCGAATTATTGAGTAGAAACTAAGGACTGGGGGCTGATGGCTAATTCTGTATGGCGTTTGATTCCACTGTTGTCGGCGTCTGGTAGCGTGCAGATGGCGATCGACCAATGGCTACTGGAACAGCATCTAGCGGGCAAACATCCGCCAACTCTGCGATTTTACACTTGGCAACCGACGGCGATTTCCTTGGGCTACCACCAGCGCCGATGGCCGGAGTTTTGGCAGCAGTTGTCTTGGCGGGGAATGCCTGTGGAGTTGGTGAGGAGGCCCAGCGGCGGGCGCGCCGTGCTGCACCAAGGGGATTTAACTTATGCAGTTGTGGCGTCGGGGTTTGGAAGCAGCCGTATGAAAGCTTATCAGACTATTTGCGAGTTTTTGATTGAGGGTTGGAGGGCGATGGGTTTGGATTTGCACTATGGGGAAGCTGGAAGGGGTTATATTCACAATCCGAATTGTTTTGGTACTGCGACGGGTGCGGATTTAGTTACCGCTGATGGCTGCAAGTTAATTGGTAGCGCGCAATTACGCAGGGGTGATGCTATTTTGCAGCACGGTTCGATGCGTTTGCAGCCGGATGTTTGTTTGTTTTCTCAAGTGTTTGAGGAGGAATTAATTCCTGTGCAATTACCTCTATCTGAAGGGGGAGATGATTTGATTGCCACTGTAATTGATGTTTTGAGTGCGGCGGCTTGTCGCTGTTTTGAAATTGATTTGGAGGTGCAGTCACTTTCGGATGAGGAATGGCAGGATATTTTGGAATTAACAAGTAATAAGCTGTTTCACATTTAACCTCCATATTTGGGGGCGGGGTTTACTGCCACCTTTTCGGAACAGCCAAGATGGCCGTTCCACAAGAGATTTTTGGAATAATTATTGTGGGTATACCGCCTTTTGGGAACAGCCAAGATGGCCGTTCCACAAGAAAAATTATTTGTTGTGGAACGACCATCTTGGCTGTTACTGATACAAGTTAAAAACTTGTACAGTTATTTTTATTAAAAGTTTTCCGGGCCGTTGATCCGACGCCAAAAAAGTTAAATTTAAATGCAGTACCGCTTAGGGCTGTGGCGGAATTTGAACGATCGGCTCTTTGGCAATTTCGCCCAATTTCACAGAATCCAGCAAGCTTTCCCAATCAGCCTTGAACGTTGTATCATTAGGCCGATCGCGGCGAGCGGCAGCTAGGGTGCTGAGGGCATCTTGCCAAATCCCATTTTCAGCATAAATAACGGTTTTCTGGCGCGGATCTGCCTGATCTAATTGACGGCGGATATCTTCACTGAGTTCAACTCGCCGTACCGTACCGATTTCTATCTGATCTGCCGATCGGTCTAGAGAGTCGCAAATCACTGTAAAATTCCAAGTGTAACTTTTGCCTACTTCCAAGGGCGGCACATTTTGGTTGGCGGGGATACTAACGCCGATTACCCCTGATAAATTGCTAATTGTGAGCTCCTGTTTATAAATCTCCTTGCCGCTTTCATCTTGTAGGATAAATTCGGCTGATTCGGCCTCTGTTTGAGGCAAGTAGAAAAAGAACGTTGGATAGTCGGAAACAGTCCGTCCCATCTTATTTGTAGGCACTAAGGCTGTGAGACCTAGCTGACTAATACTGGCGCAGCCACCGCGCACAGGCCGTCTCGGTTGAGTGGGGGGCCAATTATCTATATCTTCAGTAGGCGGAATGAAGCGCGGCCCTCCCGGTATAGGGTTGGGTGGGCGGTCAGGTGTGTTTATGCTGGGCTGTCCCACAACTGCCAATTGAGAAATGTTAAGTGTGGCTATCAATACTATTGAGCCAACTGATATCAGATTGATGAGAAACTTAGTAATTGTTTTCACATTAACTCCATGAATTTGTAGGGAGAGATTCTCTCTTTTTATTTCTTTTTCCTTCCCAAAACCCGGTAGACATTAACTTTTTGTTCCCTACCTCTTAAAGGCAAAGCTCCCCAAGATTCTACCTCAAATTTGTCGGCCAAATGCAGAAAGGTTTCTTCTGCAATCAATATCCGGCAAGTGTCCTCGTGCCGCTCCTTTTCGCAGCTTTCTAGGCGAGAGGCAATATTTACGCTGTCGCCGATCACTCCATATTCTAAACGGGTTGTGCCTCCCAGACTACCCACCATAACAGGCCCTGTAAAGATGCCTACTCGCATTTTTACGGCCGGTAAACCGCGATGGAGCCAATTTTGATTCATTTCTGGCAAGCGCGAACTTATAGCTAAAGCGGAAGATACGGCAAGGCGAGCATCTTCTGCAATTTCTTCTGCTGTGGTGCGGGGAATGGGTACGCCAAATACTGCCAGCATTCCATCTCCGGTAAATTTATTAATCACGCCTTGATGTGCTTGGACTTCTTGGGCCATTGCTGATAAATACTCATTTAACCAACTCATTACCACTTCTGGCGCGAGTTTTTCGGAGATTGTACTAAAACCCTGCACGTCGGTGAGGACGATCGTAGCAGTAACTTTTTGCCCTGGCAATAACCCTGATTCGAGCAGATGGACGCGCTCTTTCCACAGGGCATTTGCGATCGCGGGTGAAGTTTGTTGTCCTAATAATTTCATCACAATCCCTTGCTGTTGTCTCGACTGCTCGTATTTATAGGTAACTGCGACTCCTGCGGTGATTAAAAGGGCAAGGGCTGGAGCAATTAGAGGTATCCACCCCTGTTGTAGGAAGAGGAAAAAGGTGAATCCGAATAATGAGCCGCAAGCTACGATCGCGATCGCGATCAAATTCAGCGCTTTTTCTAGCCGCCAAGCTAAACAGCCACCCACTGCACTCCAAACCACAATCCAGAGGATTTCTTGCCATTCATCCCAATACCAAAATAGCCTTTGGCCGTCTAAAACTGCACTGAGAATTTGGCTGGTGGCCGTTGCGTGAATTAATACCCCAGGCGTCGGGATATTACCGTTTTTAGTAGCGCTGTAGGGGGTAGAAAAAATATCTTTTACTGTTGGGGCTGTCACCCCGATTAAGACTATTTTATCTTTTACCAAGTTGGGGTCTACTTTGCCCTCCAAAACTTGAGTTATGGTCACGGTTTCTGCTATCTTTTTAGGAGAGCGGTAATTTAGCAATATTTGATAGCCTTGGGCAGGAATGTTCTGATAACCTCCTGAGTTCGATCGCAACTTTGAAAAGACTGTTTTATCTACTATAAATTCATTGTCTTCTGTGGCTTTAGATTCTATATTTTTGCTATCAAAATATGCAAAAGCTAGCCTGGAGGGAAATGAATAAAACGTGTTTTTACCATCGCCAATAGACATCACATTACGACGCACTATACCATCTGGATCGAGATACAAATCGTTAAATCCTACCCGCTTGTCTGGTATGTTGGGAGGTGGCTGGACTCGATCGTACTTTAAGGAGCCGATGAAGGTAATGGGAAAGACTTTGGGGTTTTTCAGTTGAGTGGCTAATTCTGCATTTCCCGGTTCGTAGGGAATATCACGAATTATATCGAGACCAATAGCTGTGGGTTCCAAACGCGCTATTTCGCCGATCGCTTTTGCTAAAACGCGATCGGAAATTGGCCATCTGTTTAAAGCACTAATGTCCCGATCGGTGATTTCAACTATCAGCAACCTGGGGTCAGGGCCGCGATCTTGCCCCAACTGCACCATGAGGTCGTAAGCATTTAATTCTAGTGGCTGCAACCCGCCTAAATGCCTCACTCCCAATAGAGTTCCGGTCACGACAATCCAGATGATAGCAACAGGTTGCAAGTCAGCGTTGGGGAATAAATAAGTTAAATTTTTCCCAAGTCCCTCCGCAAATTTATGATAAATTCTCTTAAAGAATTGGGGCATAAAATTTAGTGTTTCAACCCTGAGTCACAAAGTATGCTACATCTTAACCGATCGCTGATGCCCCTTACTGATGCCAAATTTTTAGTTTTCTTGTGCAGTTTTGGCGATCGCACTTAATTGCAATCCCTGCGGATAGCTGTTTTCTTCTTTGCTGCGCTTGATGTCGGCCATTGAAATCTGTGGTTTGAGGTATTTTGCTAAAACTTTAACCACGTCGCCCCGATCGATCGTCCCCACTACTGAACCAATCGGCGAGAGGACGATGATTCGGGGGAGTTGACGGGCTTCCATGCTGTTAATTACTTCTGCAAGGGAGGCTTTTTCGGAGACTGTGGGGGTTTTTCCCAGGGGTTTCAAAATGTTGTGCAAAGTCTGAATTTGCCATTGACTGCGTTCTGTGAAGCGAATATCGTCGATCGACACTAAGCCCAAATCCCGGCCGTTGGTCGCAGCAATATAAAATGGAAACGGATTGACTTCTAACAAATATCGATCGGCAAATTCTCGCAGAGTCAAATCTGCATCTACAACTCGAAACTCGCGACTCATCGCATCGCTGGCTTTAATTTTGAGCAGGGCTTCTTGCAGCGAAGTAACTTGGCTATAAGCAGTGGCATTGCGAATGCCAAACCAGCCAATCAGTGCAATCCACAAGCCGCCGTACTCCCGCGCTAAAAAGCATAAACTCAGACCCAAAGCAACAGCCAGCCAACCTAAAACTTGTCCTGTTTTTGCCGCCCAGCGAACGCCGGCAAATCGAGATCCGGTGATTTTCCAAATTGCTGCTTTTAAAACTTGTCCTCCATCCAAAGGCAGACCGGGAATTAAGTTAAATAATCCCAAAACGAGATTGATTAGTGCTACCCTTTCGGTGACAATTGCTAGCAAACTTTGCGGGGGAAGAACTTGAGAACCCAAACCGAGGATTAAAAACAGCGCAAAGCTGACTAGAGGGCCGGCAATGGCTACTTGAAAAGCTTGACCGGGAGTTTTGGATTCCGAGTCGATCGAAGCTACTCCGCCAAATAAGAATAAGGTAATAGAATTAACTTTAATGCCTTGCGATATCGCCGCCAAGCTGTGTCCGAGTTCGTGCAAGAGCACGGAAGCAAACAGTAGCAGAGCTATTGCTAACCCCGCACTCCAGGAGAGCGCAGGCCCCCACAGGCGGTAACTGCTGGCGTATTCGCGGGTTGCTAAGGCTAAAATTATAAACCACGAATAATCTATAACTAGGGGGATGCCAAATAAAGAGCCGATTCGCCAACCTGTCTGCATGAATTTTCCTGGGAAAGGAGAGCAAGAAAGAGTTTCTATTATATCTTTTCTCACCCCTTGCCTTTGCCTTTCCCCTGATTTTTACAGAACTCCGGCGTTACCCAAGCCCAAGATTACTCCGGCTCCGAGCAAGTGGCCGAAGCTGGCTGTTGCCAGCAATTCTGGTACGCCGAAGCCTTTGAACATTCCAGGGAGTGCCACGGGTAAAGCTGGGCCCTTGCCTCGGTTTTGCTTGGAGATGCCGTAGTAGCCGATCGTGATCGCCAGCAAATTGCATAAAATCATTGTCAGTCCTACCAGTGGCGACCACTCCGGTGTTGAGGGAGCGGTAGATTGTACGGCTAACAGCAAAGATGAGGTGATCATGTTCTTATTTCCTGATTTCACAGATAAATTGATTTCCCAGATTATAAAAAGCGGTTTGCATTAAACTAAGATTTGTTTTAATAGTTAACAATTCGTTTATATTTTGATACAAATTCGGAACGGAGGAATCGGAGTGCGGGTTAAAATTTGCGGAATCACTAAATTAGACCAAGGAATTGCGATCGCCCGCTTGGGAGCCCAGGCTTTGGGGTTTATCTGTGTGCCGGCTTCCCCCCGCTATGTCAGCCCAGAAACAATTCGCCTGATTGTCGAGCAATTGCCGGAAAATGTCGATCGCATCGGCGTTTTTGCCAACACCACAATAGAAAATATCTGTCAAGTAGCGGCAGAGTCAAATTTAAGCGGGGTGCAGTTGCATGGAGATGAAACAGCGGAATATTGCGATCGACTGCGGGAGTTTTTGCCGGGAATTGAAATTATTAAAGCCCTGAGAGTTAAGACTCCTGAAACTTTAGCCACCGCTGCTGTTTATGCTGTTCGTGTCGATACTTTACTGCTGGATGCTTACCATCCAGGGCAATTGGGCGGTACTGGTAAAACGATCGACTGGATGATGTTATCAGAGTTTAGACCGCCGTGTCCTTGGCTGCTGGCGGGCGGTTTAACACCCGATAATATTTTAAATGCAATTGATAGCGCGATCGGCAATAACTTCAGCGGTGTTGACCTTTCTAGCGGCGTAGAAATAGCGCCGGGAGATAAAGATTTGACCAAAGTTGCTCAGTTGTTTGCTAATTTAAGTCAACTTGCTAATCATTGATACAGCATATTTCATGTAAATGTAGAACGCGAGAAACCGGGTTTCTTAAACAGTATCACTAATGATACGAGAACTGTAAAGAAACCCGGTTTCTGGGGTGTAGTTCATAAACCTGGAATACGCTGTAAATTGGCAATACCAAATTCGCGCTTTTTATGCGATTCATTCTTTAGTCTGCGCGAGCGAAGCCTGCCTTATACAAGGCAGAACTCGTTTCTACAGTAGCAATTTCAACCGCAGTCTATGCCGTTTAGGATCGCGAATTAAATAACTTACAATTTTAATTGTTATTGTGGGATGGGCGGGACGCCCGTCCTTTTTGGACGGGCGTCCCGCCCATCCCACTTTCAAGAGTGGAAGTTATTTAATTCTCATTCCTTATTCTTTTATCGCCGGATCTCAAAAGTACGCGCGGCGGAGCTATCGCCAAGGGAATCGCCTTCCGGGTCTTCGTATTCCAAAACCAACTCGCTCACCCTAGCACCGCTGGGGCCGCCTCGGCACCAACTAATCATTTGTTCAACAGCTTTTTTGGAGCCTTCAAAGACAGCTTCGACGCGCCCGTCGGGGAGATTTCTTACCCAGCCGCCCAGGCCGAAATACTTTGCTTGATTCTTCGTTGAATATCGGTATCCTACTCCTTGAACTAATCCCGAAACAAAAACGCGGACTCTGACGGGCGGCAATGATTGGTTTTGCATAATAAACGGCTCAACTTACTGCTAACATCTGTTTGAAAATTTTAAGGATCGGTTTGATTATGTTAAATTTTAGCGCGATGGTGCTGCCGGGATTCCTGATACGCCGCGTCACCCTGGCTTTTTCAACTATTCCCGATGTCACTGATTGGCTGGTTGCAGCTATGCTCGCGCTGGTTTACACTTCGATCGCTCTTTCCATTGGTTTTTGGTCAGGATTTCTAAAAGTAGACGTGCAAACCTCTCGGCGTACAATTGTGGGAGTGCTCGTTGGCTGTTTGTTAAGTCCGGGCATCACCGAGGAGTTATTGTTCCGGGTGTTAATGCTGCCGCACCCGTTTGAGAAGGCTTCTGGGTTAATGCTGTGGTTTTGGGGATGTGCGAGTTTGGCGGTTTTTGTAGTTTACCACCCGCTGAACGCGCTGACTTTTTACCCGGTTGGTCGATCGACCTTTATGAATCCAGTATTTTTGCTACTGGCGGCAATTTTGGGAGTTGCGTGCTCCCTCGCATACCTGCAAAGCGGTTCTATCTGGCCTGCGGTGGCGCTTCACTGGCTCGCAGTGACAGCCTGGCTGTTGCTACTGGGCGGTTACAGGAGGCTATATGGTTAAATGTAAAAAGTCCAGCATCACTATTTTGTCGGGAGGATCTCAGTTGTGGGTATCATCGGAGCGATCGTAGGTTTTTTGGCAGGGGTAGCAGTTGCTTACTGGTTAGTGGAAAAGCGCTTAAAGAAGCAAAAGCAAGAATACTTGCAGCAAACTCGCAGAATTACTGAGGAAATAGAATTAGCTCAGATGTCTCGGGTGCAACAAGCTGTAGAATCTCAGAAAGGAGAACGGGAAAATCAGCTTAGAAAAGCTACTATCGAACACGAAAATTTACTCAGACAAGTTACTACCCAATACGAAAACCAGCTCAAACAAGTTGCGGCTCAATATGAAAATCAGCTCCAACAAGTTTTGGCAGAACGCGACAGTCAGCTCCAACAAGTTTTGGCCGAACGCGAGAGTCAGGTCCAACCACTTGCCAGCGTAGACGAGTACGAGCTGCGACGACAAATCAGCGAGGAATTAGAAGCCGCTAACAATGCTAGGATGCAGCAAAATATCCAATCTTTGCAAGCCGAACACGAACATCACTTACTCAGAGTTGCTGACGAATTGCATCTAAATTATCAAGCTCAGATGGAGCAACATTTGCAAAACTTGCAAAATGAACACGAAATTCGCTTGAGGCAAACTGCCGAGGAATATGAGAACCGCGAGGTTGAGCTGCAGTTAAATATGGAGGCTTTGCAAGAGCAATACGAGAGTCAGTTGCAAGCGGCTCACGAGCAGTTGAGAGCTCACGAAGCTCAGATGCAAGCTACTATCAGGTCTTTGCAAGAGCAGTACGAGAGTAATGTACAACAAGAAGTCCCGGAGCAGCAGTTTAGTCAGTTAAATTCAACAGAATTTGCCGAAGGTGTATCACAAGAAGAAGTTTGGCAGGAACTGTCAAGTGAGTTAAATCAAACAGAAGTTGAAGAAGAGTTAAATTACACAGGTTTTTCAGAACCACAACCCATTGATTTACATCAACCCGAAGTCGAACAACAGCTTCCAATTACCAGACAAGCACCAAGCTATTCCCTACCGCAGTTGATGGGATGTGTTCAAAGTCAGGACAAAGAAACCCGGAAGTTTGCAGCGTCTGCTTTAGGTAAAATGGCTGCTGCTAATGCTCTGAGATCCGAAGGTCAGCGAGCAATAGAAACCTTGGGAAAATTAGCTCAAGATATTCACCCGGAGGTGCGCGAAGCTGCTGTGGAAGCACTAGCAATGATTAAGTCGGAAAAAGTGATTCCGCTGCTACAAAAAGCTTTGCGAGATATAGATAGCGGTGTGGCTAAATCGGCAAGTGCTGCGCTCAATAAGTTTAAGTTTTATCCGCGCACTCCGGCGGCTAAGCCGAAAACTGTTGATGTAAAGAAACCAAAGCGTTAAGCATTTACGAGCATAAATATAGCAATTGTAAATTGCTTACAACCCAGTAGGGAACCCACATTGTGGTGTCCTTACCGAGGTGCTATATTTCACTCCATTTCAATTACTACCACAAACTGTGGAGGTTGGGTTGACGAAAGAAATCAAACTCAATTATTCGATCGACAACTCGCCCAATTTTTAGCAGACATAGCAGACACCCCGCTGTTTAAAACCGTAGGCTGAAACCTTTTTTAGCAACTGGCGATTGAAATCGCTTCTTGTATCTTCACGCATCCTGTAGGGGCGGGTTTTACCAATCATCTATGCCAGAAACCAACAATATAATAAACCCGCCCCCACTTGGGCGGCAAATCCGAATCTACATTTTTTGGATTCGCTCGAATATCAGGTTAATCTGGGTTATCGGTGGTGTGGGGGCGGGTTTACAAGATTGTTTGCGGTTATCAAATATTGTTGGTAAAACCCGCCCCTACAGTTAACTCGCGACTGATGACTAATTTAAAATCGCTGCTTTGTACCGAGTATAAGTTTGAGGTCGCCGGAGTCGCTAACAGCCATATCTAAGCGAATTAATCCAAAGGACGATCGCACCCTCACACCCAGCCCAACACCCGCCCCAGTCCCCGGTTTGTCCCTGACTACGGCCGGTTTTCCCAGTACACTATCTCCCGTTCCCAAATCCGACGCAAAATCAGCAAATATCACGCCGCCAACATCCCTCCCGACAGGAAACCGATATTCACCCGAAGCTAAAAAATAACTCCTGCCACTGCCAATATCCCCGCTATCGTAACCCCGCACAGAATTGCGACCGCCGAGGCGAAAAGCTTCCGTTGGTGGCAAATCCCCGATTACCGTGCCCGCTTGCAAGTTAAAAGCCAGCATTTCGGGCAAGGCTTCGGACTCGCTGATGCCGAGCAAAGTTACTGGTACATAATGTATATAATTTGCTAACAGCCTGTTACTCACAATGTTACCTCGTCCCAGAGGTATCGACTGCTCGGTGCTGAGGCTCAGAATCGAGCCGCTGGTGGGGTTGAAGGGATTGTCCCGCCGATCGAGCATCGCACCAAAAGAAACAGTGTATAACTCGTCAACGCCGCTGCCGCTGAATGTGAGAGGATTGCCGAGTTCGTCGCGACGGGCAATATTTAAGTTGCGATCGCGCGTACTGATGTTTGTATAATTCAGTCCCAAAGTCGATTGCCAATCGCCCAAAGGTCTGGTAAACCTGAGATTTCCCCCCATCCGAATTTCCCGAACTCGGTTCCCGTTGGGCAAATCAATATCTTTGTTGAAAATTTCCGATATTCTGCGATCGCCAAAAGCTCTCACACTGTATCCCAAACGGTCTTCGGCGGCAACGTAAGGGCTGACAAACTGGACATCGTACTGGATACCTCGGAGGCTGGGTTCAAGTTCCACCGCTAGCCGCTGGGGGTTGGTGCCGAAAGTTCGATCGGTATAGGAAAGAGGAACAGCAACGCCAACATCATCACTAAGACTGGCACTCACGCTAAAAGAGCGAGCCGATCGCTCTTGAACGTTGTAAATTACATTAACATCCGTGCCAACTTCTTCGATCGAAACCGTAACCTTGTCAAACAATCCCAATTGCTGTAACTGCTGTAAATCCGATCGTACAACTTCCCGGCTGTAGTTATCCCCCGCCTTGAGTTTGAGCTCACCTCGGATAAAATCTTCCGAAATTCTGCCCTCAACCGGATTCCCTTTTCTATCAACAGCTTCGCCTCTGGAATTGACAAAGCGAATTTTCACCTCAGCAACGTAAACGCCTTCAGCATTGCCCGCTTGACTGATTTGTAGAGTACCGCCTAGCTGTCTGGCGTTGCTGTTTACGGCTTCGGGGATTTGGGCGTTGGCTGCCAGCGTGGCTGGAGTTTTTAACAGAGATGTAAAATCTTTATTGTGGCTGGGCTTGAGTGAGGGAGATTCCCTAGGGGATAGCTGCACCGTGCGTACTTCTGGTGAAGCTGCGAGCTCATCGGATGCCGGCAAATCCCGCACAGTTGGGTTCACTTCATCCGATTGGTGACTATTTAAGACTGGAACCGATAACAAATGTCGCTTCTCATCTAGTCTAGATCCCCCTAAATCCCCCTTAAGAAGACCCACTTTGAGCATATTTCTTGTCCCCCCCTTATTAAGGGGGGTTAGGGGGGATCTAGACTTCGCTACAAACAAGAGAGACGGTGGGTTTAACGTTAAGTTATCACCAATGACCTCATCCTCCTCCCTGTGCGCCCTCTGCGCCTCTGCGGTTCCCTCTCTAAACTGGGCCTCAGTCGGTGCGGCACTCGGATCGATCGCCCCGGCTGCCAATTCGCCGCCAGCCAGCCCAGCCAAAGTCAAAAATGCAATAATCGGAATTCGCATAGACATTAAATTTAAAGCATACCCAACGCATATTACCCAAAACCTGGCCCCCTGCATAATTAGCCGAAAAGAAACCCGGTATTGTTGAGGCTACCGGGTTTCTGGGATGCTGAAATGTCGGAAAGTTCGACCGCGGGCGATCGTAAATTGGGGAAACCGAAAATTTGTTTAAATAGCTTGTCGAGAAACACGTTTCTCAAAATGAGCCTGAGTCTGCTGCAACAGTTGTTCGCGACTATCCTTAGCGGTGGTAATGGTAGGGAGCAAGTTGCGAGCTTGTAAAGTCATGTGAAGCTGTAGGTGTGCTACGTACTCACTGACATCTTCGCGAAGAGAGCAAGCCGGGTACTGTCTTAAAGTAGAGTTCAAAGTGTTCTCCTGCTTTGGGTTTGTAGTATTTTCTAATAATCATAGACAATATCATGGTCTATTTCTAACTGTGTACTCCGTAATGAAGTTTAACCTTTGGACTGCTTTTTTGTTACAATCCTTTACAAAGATTCCTGACCGATCGGGAGTCGATCGCCATGCAGTCTCAAGCACCTGTAGAACAAGCGCACACATTAAGTACATTTGTCAATAGCAGCAGCCAAACAGCCACCTACCTCGACATCGCGTGCGGCAGACTCTTATTGATGCTGCAGAGTGTCTTAGGAGAAAAGACTTGCTGGCTGCCATTAATTGAGTTACTGCAATCTCAGTTTCGGTGCATTAGTTTAGATATGTTGGGTTTTGGAGAATCCAGCAAACCAGAAATCCGCTACGACGTAGCTGTAGAAGTTGCTTTTGTGCGGCAAGTTGTAGAACAACTAAATATCGAACCTTGCTGCATCATCGGACATTCTTTTGGCGGTTGGGTAGCATCTGCATATTCCCTCAAATATCCTAATTCTGTGAGCAGTTTAGTGTTAGCAGCACCAGCCGGAATTCGGGACGACAGTTTTTGCGGTGAATACGATGCTTTGCGGCCGCTATTGTGGGAAACTCCAGTTGTTGATTGGGCATTGCAGTTGGCAAAACCTTTTGCGAGTTTAGCGGGAAAAAGTGAGAAATTGCAGCAAATTTCGGGGTGGCGCAGGGAGTTGATATCTCAACCAGTAGCAAGGTCATTGTTAATGAGTCGGATGCAGCCAGAAGATGCAGTTGATACAGTAGAAAAAGAAATTCACAAATTGCAAATTCCTACCTTAGTTATCGCAGCAGATAGTGACGAAACAATTCCTCTATGGCACTGTGAAACCTAGGCTAACAAGATACCGGGGGCAGAGTTAGCAATTATTCCCAATGCCACTCACGGGTTGCCGCAAACTCAAGCTCCAATTATGGCGAAGTTGACTTGTGAATTTTTGAATAATTAAGAAAAACTGTGCAAGAAGCCGAATCATAAAAATTGTGATAAGCCACAAATGGAAAATAATTGTGTTTTAGTATACTACTTTATTAGGAAATACAGAATATATTGATTAGTGTATTATACAATTTTTTTTATGGCTCTTAAATCTTGTGTCAGCAGGAGCTACAGACATTTAGTGGAGTCGGGGGTATTACCAATGGCAGCACTGAGCAACTACTTTAATCTGGAAGAAATTACGACAGCCAGAAAAATTAGTGCTGCGGTAATTAACATCAGCGGCCGCCAGCGAATGCTTTCCCAACGAACGGCTTTTTTTTGCATGAGGTTAGTTGGCTCTCAGAATGGCGTAGAAAGAGCCAAGCTGCGGGGGAATTTGTTAGAGGCGATCGAGCTTATGGAAAAATCCCACCGCGACTTAATTAATACTAGCAGCAGCCTCAACTTATTGAGTCCCCCTTCAGCCACCGTCAAGGCCATGTATTTTGAGCCACCACTGTATTTAGACAAACAAGTACGCGCATATATCGATCGAATAAAAGCCTTGGTGCAAGTTCCCGATGCCGAACTCAGGCTGGAAAATCCCCACCTGCTGTACATTGTCGAAGCAGCGGGCGGCGACTTGCTAGAAGCTTTCGATGCCGTGGTGAGTCAATACCAGCAAGAAAGCGAAATCGA
>Ga0209278_1001421_pt1 | contig 14608 bp, 10 predicted proteins | sample JI81BgreenDNA_FD_187504 | JGI IMG/M metagenome (GOLD analysis project Ga0209278, IMG submission 187504) | Wastewater effluent complex algal communities from Wisconsin, to seasonally profile nutrient transformation and Carbon sequestration -... | ecosystem: Engineered > WWTP > Effluent > Algae... | reverse complement strand
CTGCTCGTCACCCTGCTGGAGGCCCACGGCAAGCTGCCGGGCCGCGCGGGCACCGGGCCCGATGCGCCGGCGGCCTGAGCGCGCCACGGGCAGCGTCCACCCGTTTGAGGTGGGCGCGGCCGCGCGCAGCGGGCACAGTGGCCCGCCACCGCCTGGGTGCCGCCCCGACGCCGGAGGCCGGCGGTGACGAGGAGACTCATGACCCCTGGCCCGGCCCTGTCGCTGGCGCTGCGCCTCGAGAGCGGGCAGCTGTTCGCGGTGCTCACCGACTTCCAGCTGCTGGCCGTGCAGGGCCGCGCCGCCTGGCCGCCGGCCGACACCCGGCGCACCGCCGGTTGCCTGCCGGCCGAGGTGGCTTCGGCGCTCGAGGGCGTCGCCCAAGGCAGCCTGATCGTGCAGCTGACGCCCGAACTGAACGACATCGCGCTCGAGGACACGCTCGGCGCCGACGGCCGCCGCCTCGGCGAGCGCCTGGCGGTGCTGCGCCAGCTGGCCGTGCCGGGCGCGCCCGTGGTGCCCGCGCGCGAGCCGCTGCCGGCGCGCCTGCGCCTGTGGCTGGCGCCCGAGGGCCTGGCCGATGCCGAGGCCCGCCACCGCTTCGCCGCCACGCTGGCGCCGCGGCTGATGCTGCTGGGCCCCGAGGCACCGGCCGACGACGAGCCGCTGGACGTGGTCGTGGCCCTCGGCCTGGACCCCGCCGACCCCAAGGCCGCCGAGGCCGTGGCCGCCTGGTGCGGCCGCCTCGTGCCGCCGCGCCTGCTGGTGCTGGGCCCGGGCTGGGACGCCGCGCTGCTGTGCCGCGTGCGCGACCGTGGCGCGCTGGCCGTGCTGGCTGCGTGCGGGCTCGACACCGTCGCCGGCTGGTTGTCGGCGGTGGCGAGGGGGCTGCCGCCCGCCGAGGCGCTGCGCCGCGCAGGCCCCGGGCTGCGCCTGTACCACGGTGGGCTGCAGCCGCTGGTGGCCGCGGCCACCGCGACGCTGGCGCCGGCCGCGGCCGAGGCGCGTGACGAGGCCGTCTCCGAGGTCGATGCCGGCGCCGACCACCGCCAGATCACGGCCCTGTCCTTCGACCTGGTGGGGTCCACCGCGCTGCTCGGCCGCCTGGGCGTGGAGGCCTACAGCGAGCTGCTGACCGCCGTGCAGTTGCGCTGCACGGCGGCCGTGGAGTCGCGGGGCGGCAGCGTCGAGTGGCGCCAGGGCGACGACGGCTCCATCGCCTGGTTCGGCCTGCCGCACGCACTGGAGGACGCCGCCGTGCGCGCGGCCGACGCGGCGCTGGACATGCTGGCCGCCTGCGAGGCGCTGCCGGGCCGGCCGCGCCTGCGCATCGGCATCGCCACCGGCCGCGTGGCGGTGCGCCGCGGCCTGCCCTTTGGCACCGTGCTGCACGTGGCGGCGCGCCAGCGCGCCATCGCCGAGCCCGGCGCCGTGGTCGTGGACGACGCCAGCGCGCGTCTGGCGGCCCGCCGCTTCGAGTTCACCCCGCTGCCCTGGAACCAGCCGCTGCGCGGCCTGAGCGAGCCGCCTCGGCTGGCGCGCCTGGCGCGGCGCAGCGACGGCAGCGTGGGCGCGCCGGCGCCGTCCAACCGATTCGTGGGCCGCGAGGCCGAGCTCGAGGAGCTGGCCGACCGCTGGGAGCGCGCACGCCGTGGCGGCGTGGTCGAGCTGCTGCTGCATGGCGAGGCCGGTGTCGGCAAGACACGCCTGGTGCGCGAGTTCCTGGCCCGCGTGGCCGGCGACGGTGGGCGCTGCGTGCAGACACGCGGCCTGCCCGAGCTGCAGGGCCAGGCCTTCCGCACCGTGGCCGACGCGCTGCGCCAGCAGCTGGGCCTGCGCCTGGGCGACAGCGCCGAGGCCCAGCTCGAGGCCCTGGCGCGCGCGCTGCCGCCGCTGGCCGGCGGCGGCGAGGCCGCGGCCACGCTGGCGCAGCTGCTGGGCGTGGCCGCGCCGGGCGCCGACAGCATGGCGCACGCGGCGCCGCAGCGCACGCGCCTGCTCGAGCTGCTGCCGCGCCTGCTGGCCGCCTGGGCCGAACAGGCGCCGCTGCTGCTGGTGGTGGAAGACCTGCAGTGGATCGACCCCTCCAGCGCCGAGCTGCTGCCGCGCCTGGCCGCGGCCGCGCCCGCGGGCCGGCTGATGCTGCTGGCCACCTGCCGCGACGAGGACGGCGCCACGCTGCCGCCGCTGCCCGCGGCCATGGAGCGCATGCCGCTGCAGAGGCTGTCGCCGGCGGCCTCGCGCTGGTTGATCCGCGAGATCGTGGGCGACACGCTCACGCCCGACTGGATCGACCGCCTCGCGCGGCGCGGCGGCGGCGTGCCGCTGTTCCTGGAAGAGTCCGCGCGCCTGGCGCTGGAGAGCGGCGGCGACGACCCCGTGATCCAGGTCGACAGCGTCGCCGACGACGCCGTGCCGGCGTCGCTGGAGTCGCTGCTCACCGCGCGCCTTGACCGCCTGCCGCCGCGCGCCCGCGCCCTGGCGCAGCTGGCCGCGGTGCTGGGGCGCGAGTTCCCGCAGGCGCTGCTCGACGCCGTGGCCGAGTCGACCGAGCTGCCGCCCACGCTGGCCGACGCCGCCGCTGCGCGCGAGCGGCTCGAGCGCAGCGGCGTGCTGCGCCGCTTCGACGCCGGCGGCCAGCGCTGGATCGGCTTCGGCCACGAGCTGCTGCGCGACGTGGCCTACCTCTCACTGTGGCAGCGCGACCGCCGCCAGCTGCACGGCCTGGTGGCCGACGTGCTCGACGATCGATTTGCCGACGCCGTGGCCGCGCAGCCCGACTGGCTGGCCCACCACCTCACCGAGGCCGGCCGCCATGCGCGCGCGGTGGCGCTGTGGGAGCGCGCCGCGCGCGATGCGGCTGCCGCTTCCGCCCACCGCGAGGCCATCCGCCACGCGCGCGCGGCGCTGGCCAGCCTGCGCGAGCTGCCGGCCTCGCGCGAGCGCGACCGCATCGAGCTGCGCCTGCAGCTGCTGCTGGGCGGCCGCCAGATCGCGGCCGAGGGCTACGGCGCGGCGGAGGTGCAGCGCAGCTACCAGCGCGCCGGCGAGCTCGTCGACAGCCTGGACGACGCGCGCTCGCGCGCCAAGGTGCAGCTGGGCCTGGAGGCCGTGCACGTGATGCGCGGCGAGCTCGCGCGCGCGGCCGAGATCGCGCAGCGTGCGCTCGAGGCCGCCGCCAGCCTGGGCGACCCGCTCACGCTGCTGCAGGCGCGCTGGGCCGTGGCCCACGTGCACTACCACCAGGGTGACGCGCCACGCGCCGTCGCGCTGATGGACGAGTGCCTGGCCGACTACGACGAGGCCCTGCACCGCCCCGAGGCCGTGCAGGACCCGGCCGTGATGTGCCTGTGCTACAGCGCCTGGGCGCTGTGGGAGCTGGGCCGCGGGCACGACGCGCAGGCACGCATCGAGCGTGTGCTGGCCATGGCGCAGCGCCTGGGTCACCGCTTCAGCCAGGCCGAGGCCTGCGGCTTTGCGGCCAGCGTGGCGCTGTTCCGCGGCGACAGCGCACGTGGCCTGCCGCTCGCCGACGAGGCCGTCGCGCTGTGCGAGGAGTCGGGCTTCAGCGCCTGGCTGGGGCATGCGCGCATCGTGCGTGGCCGGCTGCGCGCGCTGCAGGGTGACGCCACCGGCGGCCTGGCCGAGATGCAGGCCGGCTACCGCCTGTGGACGGCCACCGGTGCGGCCATCACGCGCCCCTTCTACCTGGCGCAGATGGCCGAGACGCGGCTGGAGCTGGGCCAGCCCGAGGAGGCACAGCGCCTGCTCGACGAGGCGCGCCAGCTCGTGGCGCGCAGCGGCGAGCGTTACCACGAGGCCGAACTGCTGCGCCTGGGCGCGCTGGCGGCGCTGGCCCTGGGGCGCGGCGCGCAGGCCGAGTCGCTGGCGGCCCAGGCCGGGCAGCGCGCGCGGCAGCAGGGCAAACACGCGCTGGCGCTGCGTGCGGCCATGGCGCAGCTCGACGTGGCCGCGGCCGCGGGCACGCCCGCCACGCAGGCCGTGCACACATTGGCAACGGCCCTGCAGCAACTGCCGCAGGACGACGGCGGCGCGGATGCGCGCCGCGCCCGGGCGCTGCTGGCGCGCTGGGGCGCCGTGGCCGCGGCCTGAAGCCGGCACCTGCATCGGCCCAAACGGGGAGGACATGCCCATGCGACCACGCGATCCCAAGGCCATCGCCCAGATCCCCGTGCCACCGCCCGGCGGCTGGCGCGGGCTGGCCGGCAACCAGGCGCTGGCGCTGGCGCTCGACGAGCCCGTGCTGCGGCACAAGCTCGCACAGCACCTGCAGGCCACGGGCTCCGTGACGTGGTTCTTCGGTGCCGACCACCCCGACGACGACCCCGCGCCGCCGTGGAGCCAACCCGCCGCCAAGGGCCACCGCCGCGTGCACCTGGTGGCCGGCCGCGCCGCCGTCTGCCAGGCCCTGCAGAACACCGAGCTCACGCAGGCGCCGTACACGCCGCTCGGCGGCGCCAGCTTCATGCTGGCGCTGGAGGCCACGGGCGCCGGCTCCGACCACCAGCGCCAGCGCGACCACGCCGAACAGCTGCTGCGGCACTACCCGGATGCCGCCATCGACCCCGTGGCCGAGCGCGCCGTGCAGCACGCCTTCGTCACGGCGCTGGTGCGCGACCGCTTTGACCTCGCCGCGCTGGCCGAGCAGATCGGCGTGCGCTTCTGCGGCCTGTGGTTCGGCTTTGCCGCGCCCGACCACGGCGCCATCCAGGCTGCGGCCACGGCCGGTTACCGCGCGCTGGTGCACCAGATCATCGGCCGCCACTTCGGCGCCGACGCCACTGTGCTGCCGCAGGCGCGCGCGGCGATGGCGCAGCTCACGGCCCGCGCCTCGGCGCTGCTGGCGGCCTACGCCGAGCTGCCCCATGCGCCCGGCGAGACGGCGGGCCACATGCCGCACCGCCGCGAGCGCATGAAGTGGCCCGAGGGTGTGGAGCCGCCGTCCGACTGGGGCCTCTCGGCCATGGGCCCGCCGCTGCTGCAGGCCATGGTGCAGCGGCCGGCCGACTTCAGCATCCACGAGCTGGCGACCATGGCCGTGGGCCTGGTGGTGGGCACGGTGGGCAACGTGCAGGCCTCCGTGTGCCTGGTGATGCAGCAGCTGCTGGCCTGCCCTTCGCGCCTGGAAGCTGCGCGCAAGCTGGCCAGGGGCGACGACAAGGCCGCGTTCGACCGCGAGGTGGCCGGCTGGCTGCACCAGACGCCGCCCGTGGCCTTTTTGCCGCGACGCGCGCGGGAGGGCTTCAGCCTGGCGCCAGGGCACGACGTGGGCCCGGGCGAGGACGTCATTCTGTGGCTGGCCTCGGCCGGCGGCACCGCGGCCGCCCCGGGCTGCCCGCGGCACGGGCTGGCCTTCACCGAGGGCCACCGCCATGGCTGCATCGGCCAGCGGCCGGCGCAGCGCCTCGTGGTGGCGGCGCTGCGCGCGCTGCTGGCGCTGCCCTCGCTGGCCGAGGCCATCCACCCCGTGCACGGCCGCCCCGAGGGCCTGCGCCAGCGCTGGGGTTTTGCCTGCCTGAGCTACCCGCTGGTGCACCAGCGCGCGCGCCGCCTGGCACAGCAGCCGCTCAACGTGGTGATGCGCGTGAAGGCGCCGGTGGAGCACCACGCCGAGGCCATCCGCCGCGTCATTGCCGTGGGCGCGCCGCGCATCGAACGTGCGCTGCGCGAATCGCGCCACGTGCACTTCGCGTGGTTCGAGTTCCTCGACCAGGGCCGGCTGCTTGCGCTGCACACCGTGTACGACGGTGACTTCGATGGTTATGTCGAGCACTTTGCGCTCAAGGTCGACGACCTGTTCGACCGCTTGTTCGAGCACATCGAGGGTGCGCCACCGCTGCCCGTGGCCGAGCACCCGGGTGCCTTCGTCGACGTGATCCGCCAGCACAACGCGCCGCCGGTGCACGGCTACTTCTTCAGCGCCTACCCGCGCTGCGAGGTGCCCGACATCCCGGGCGGGGGTTGCCCGTGAGCGCCACCGCGGCACCGCCGCGCACGCCCGCGGCAGCGCGCCGGCCGCTGGCGGCGGCGCTGGCCGATGTGCAGGCGCTGCCGCTGCGCAACCCGCGGCACCGCCGCGTGATGCACCTGCTGCTGCGCTTTGCCAGCGACCGCGACGCGCAGCACTGGCTGCTGCAGTTGGCGCCCCAGGCCTCACTGAGCTTCGGGCCCGGCTGGGCGGAGCGCTGCGATGTCGCGCTGGGCTTCACCGCCGCAGGCCTGCGGCGCCTGAGCCTGCCCGTGGCCGTGCAGGGGCTGATGCGGCGGCTGGCCCCTGCGTTCATGGCCGGGGCGGCAGCCAGGTCGGCCAGCCACCTGGGCGACGGCGGCGCCAGCGGCGCGGGCCGCTGGGACGAGCCCTACCGGAACGAGCAGCTCGATGCCGTGCTCACGCTGCATGGCGAGAGCGTGCTCATGGCGCAGATGCTGGCTGCGCAGCAGGCCTGGTTCGCGCCCGAACCGGCCCAGGGCCGTCCGCGGCGCGGCTGGGTGCACGTGCACCAGGGCGCGCCGCTGGCCGCACCGGGCCAGATCGGCCTGGCCGGCGGTGAGTGGGTGCACTTCGGCTACCGCGATGGCCTCACCCGCCCCGTGATCGACCCCGCGCTCGAGCCCCCGCATGCCGCGGCGCCGTGTGGCGATGAGGCGCCATCGGCCATCGAGCTCGGCCCCCTGCTCGACGGCGCGACCTCGCGCCACGCCCCGGGCGAGCTGCTGCTGGGCCGCGCGCGCGACATCGGCGACAACCCCTGGAGCCTGACGCGGCTGCCCGAGGAACTGCGCCGCTTCTTCCACGACGGCAGCTTCGGCGTGCTTCGTGTCATCGAGCAGGACGTGCCGGCCTTCGACACCGAGGTCGCGCGCTGGGCCACCGCGTGGAAGAACGACACCGGCAGTCACGCCGCTGACGTGCAGGTGCAGCACTTCATCCGCGCCAAGCTCTGCGGCCGCTGGCCTGAGGGGCCGGTGGTGCGGCCAGGCGAGGGCCCCGGGGCCGACATCGCGGCGCGGCTGGCACAGGCCGATCCCTTTGCCATCGACTTTGCCAAAGACCGTGATGGCACGGGCTGCCCGTTTGCGTCCCATGTGCGGCGCATGAACGCGCAGGCCGGCGGCGGCGCGCTGGCCAGGCCGCGGGTGTTGTTCCGGCGCAGCCTGCCCTACGACGGCGAGCCCGATGGCGCCGGCGGCTGTTCGCTGCCGGGCCTGCTGGGCCTGTTCTTCTGCTCGTCCATCGAGGAGCAGTTCGAGCACCTCGTGGGCCAGTGGGCCGACCGCATGCCGCTGGGCCTGAACGACGGCAGCCGCGCGCAGGACCCGTTCATCGGCGCGCACGACGACGCGGCCGCGCCCTTCATGCTGCGGCGCGTGGACGCGGCGTCGCCGCTGCGGCTGTGGGGCTTCAGGCCCTTCGTGCGCACACGCGGCACGGCCTACCTGTTCTACCCGTCGCGGGCCGCCTTCGCGCCGCTGCTGGACCCGCGGCGCTGGGTGCGCGAGGCCGAACCCTGGCTCACGCGGTGAGGCTGCCATGAACGACGAGCTGCCGGCGCCGCTGACCGAGCAGCCCCCGGCCGACCGCTACGCCGACCTGGTGATGACGGGCGGCGTGGCCAGCGGCGTGGTCTATCCCTGGGCGGTGCTGGAGCTGGCGCGGCACTTCCGCTTCCGCAACATCGGCGGCACCTCGGTGGGCGCGATGGCCGCCGTGCTGGCCGCCGCGGCCGAGTACGGCCGGCGCCACGGCCATGCGCAGGCCTTCGAGGCGCTGCGCCTGCTGCCCCGCGCGCTGGCCGAGCGGCCGCCGCACACGCAGGGCGAGCGCCGGCGCACGCGCATGCTGTCGCTGTTCCAGCCGGCGCCGGCGGGTCGGCGGCTGTTCGACGTGGCGGTGGCCGGCATCGATGCCTACTACGGCAACCCGCGGGCCGGCGGCGCGGTGCGGCGCCCCTGGCGCCGGGCCCTCGGCTTTGGCGCCGAGGCGCTGCGGGCCTACGGGCTGATGCCGATGCTCACGGCCGTGCCGGTGGGCGCGGTGGCGGCGCTGCTGCTCGTGCTCATGGGCTGGGCCTGCCCCTGCACGCCGCTGGGCGTGATCGTCGGCCTGGCCGGTGGCGTGGCGGTCGCGGGCCTGACGCTGCTCGCCGGCCTCGGCGCGGTCGGGTTCTGGCTGCTGTGGCGCGTGGCGCAGGATCTCCGCCGCGGCGTGGTCGACAACGACCTGGGCCTGTGCCGCGGCAGCTCCACCGAGAACGACGAGCAGGGCCAGCCACTGCCGGCCCTGGTGGACTGGCTGCACGAGGCCATCCAGGCCTCCGCCGGCCTGCGGCCCGACGACGCGCCGCTCACGTTTGACCGGCTTTGGCACGCCCCGCTCACACCCGGCGGGCCCGGCCCGGAACGTGGCATCGACGGCGAGGTGCCGCTGCAGAAGCGCAGCATCCATCTCGAGATGATCACCAGCCACGTCTCGCACGGCCGCCCGCGGCGGCTGCCGCTGCGCGACCGTGACGCGCGGCTGTTCTTCGACCCCGCCGAGTGGCAACATTTTTTCCCGAAGGTGGTGCTGGACGCGCTCAAGGCGGCGTCGGAGCCCTACCGCCCGCGCAGCCCGGCCGACCCGCCGGCCGACCCCAGCACCGGAGCGCTGCGCGAGCTGCCGGGTGGCCGCATGCCCATCGTGGTGGCGGCGAGGCTGAGCCTGAGCTTCCCGATCCTGTTCTCGGCGCCGCCGGTGTGGTCCATCGACTACGAGGAGCCGGACGCCAAACGGCGGCTGCTGCGGCGCGGGCGCATGTCCGACGGGGGTCTGTGCGCGAACTTCCCGATCGAGTTCTTCGATGTCGGCTGGCCGCCCTGGCCGACCTTCGGCATCTGGCTGGAATCAAAGAGCCCCTACTGGCCCGGCCAGCGCATCTGGCGGCCGAAGTTCCTGGGCCAGGGCCGGGGCGATCGTTTCCAGCACTTCGAGGGCGAGCCTGAACTGTCGAGCGACCAACGCCGCGCCGCCGTGCCGCCGGCATCGCTGGGGGCGTTGTTCGGTTTCCTGGGGGCCTGCCTCGGCACGGCCAAGGACTGGCGCGACCGCTCGCAGCTGCGCCGTCCCGACACGCGGACCCGGGTGGTGCGCGTGCAGCTCGCGCCGCAGGAGAGCGCGCTGAACATCGCCATGCCCGCGGCGCAGATCATGGACATGGCGCGCGCGCAGGGCACGCAGGCCGGCCTCGACCTGGTGGCGGCCTACGTGCCGCAGGCGCGCAATGCTGCAGATCCCGACGCCTGGAACGAGCACCTCTGGGCCCGCCTGTGCGGGCTGGTCGCAGGCCTGGAGTACCTGCTCGACGGTGCCGGCGAGGCGCTGAACGCCAGCGCGCACAGCCCCCGGTTCGACGAGCTGCTCGAGCGCTGGCAGCGCGAGCCGCCGGTGCGCGCCGTGGGCGGCGGCACCTGCATCACCGAGGAACAGGCGCTGCGCCTGAAGGCCCTGATGGAGCTGCTGCAGCAGCTGCACGTCGATCTGCGTGCGCTGCCGTCCCTGCCGCAGCGCCCCCGCCCGCGCTCGGCAGACTTCAGCCTGCGGCCGCCCCTGTAGCGCGGCGTTGGCCGATCAGGCGGCGGCGCGTGCCTCGCCCACCACCTGCTGCAGCGCACGCTCAAGCCGCGCCGTGGCGGCGGCCGCGTCGTGCAGCTTGTCCAGGCCGAAGAGGCCGAGGCGGAAGGTCTTGAAGTCCGCGCCTTCGTCGCACTGCAGCGGCACGCCGGCGGCGCTCTGCACGCCCACGGCGGCGAAGGCCTTGCCGGTGTGCAGGGCGGCGTCGTCGGTGTAACTCACCACCACGCCCGGCGCCTGGAAGCCCTCGGCCGCCACGCTGCGGAATCCGTGCCGGGCCAGCAGCGCGCGCACGCTGGTGCCCAGCTCCCACTGCTCGGCGCGCAGCTTCTCGAAGCCGTAGGCGCGTGATTCGAGCATCACATCGCGCGTGGTGGCCAGCGCGTCGGTGGGCAGGGTGGTGTGGTAGGCGTGGCCGCCACCCTCGTAGGTTTCCATGATCTGGAGCCACTTCTTCAGGTCGGCCGCGAAGCTGGTGCTGGTGGTGCCGTCGATGGCCGCGCGCGCGCGCTCGGAGAGCATCACGAAGGCGCAGCAGGGCGAGCCGCTCCAGCCCTTCTGCGGTGCGCTCACGAGCACGTCCACGCCCGTGGCCGCCATGTCCACCCACAACGCGCCGCTGGCGATGCAGTCCAGCACGAACAGGCCGCCCACGGCATGCACGGCGTCGGCCACGCCGCGCAAGTAGTCGTCGGGCAGCAGCATGCCGGCCGAGGTTTCGACGTGCGGCGCAAACACCACGGCGGGCTTCTCGGCCGCGATGGCCTCGCGCACCTGCTGCAGCGGCGCGGGCACCCAGGGCATCTGCCGGCCCGCGCCCACGGGGCGGGCCTTCAGCACGCTGTGGCTGGCGGCGATGCCGCCCATCTCGAGGATCTGCGTCCAGCGGTAGCTGAACCAGCCGTTGCGGATGACCATCACGTGGCGGCCACTGGCGAACTGGCGCGCCACCGCCTCCATGCCGAAGGTGCCGCTGCCGGGCACGACGATGGCACTGCGCGCGTGGTAGACGTCCTTGAGCACGCCCGAGATGTCGCGCATCACGCCCTGGAAACGCTGCGACATGTGGTTGAGCGCGCGGTCGGTGTAGACGACCGAGTACTCCAGCAGGCCGTCGGGGTCGATGTGCGCGTTGAGTCCGGGCATGGCTGTCTCCGTGTTCGTGGGCGCTGCGGCGCTGTGCTGCAATCGCGGCGGATGAGCTTAGCACCGGCACCCGCGCCGCGCCCGCCCGGGGCGGCCCCTGATCTGCGCGCCTTCGTCACGCTGTTGTCGCTGGCCTGGGTGTTCGGCGCCAACCACGTGGCGGCGCGTGTGGCCTTCGAGCACGGTGTGGACGTGGTCACGGCCGTGGCCGTGCGCAGCCTGGGCACGGCGCTGGTGGTGGCGCTGGTTGTGCGCGCGCTGGCGTTGCCCGTGGCGCTGACGCCGCGGCAATGGCGCTGGCTGGCCGTGGTGGGCGGGGTCATCGCCGTGCAGAGCCTGTGCCTGTATGCCGCCGTGGCGCGGCTGCCGGTGGCGCTGGCGCTGCTGGCCTTCAACAGCTTTCCGGTGTGGGTGGCGCTGTGGTCGGCGCTGCTCTACCGCCAGCGGCCGCCACGCGCGGTGCTGTGGGCGATGCCGGTGATCCTGCTGGGCCTGGTGCTGGCGCTGGACGTGACGGGTGCCGCCGCGCGCGCTGCGCCGGCGGGTTTTGGCGCGGGCGTGGGCTTTGCGCTGGCCGCGGCGGCGAGCTTCGGGCTCGCGCTCGTGTTCACGCAGCACGAGCTGGCCCAGGTCGACGGGCGTGTGCGAACCATGCTCACGATGGCCCTGGTGGGCACGATGGCGCTCGTGCTGGCCCTGGCGGGCAACGGCCTGCATTGGCCGGCCGGCCCGGGCGCCGCCGCGGGCTGGGCCGGGCTGGCGCTGCTGACGCTGTTCTACGGCACGGGCTTCACGGTGATGTTCGTGCTGCTGCCGCGCCTGGGCGTGGCCGCGAACTCGCCCATTCTCAACACCGAGCCCGTGGCGGCGCTGGTGATGGCCTGGGCCCTGCTGGGCCAGACCATCGCGCCGCTGCAGCTGCTGGGCTGCGCCGTGGTCGTGTCGGCGGTGATGGCGCTGGGGCTGCGGCGCTAGGCCGCGGCCCCGGCGTCGTCAGGCTGCCAGCTTGGTGGCGATCTTGGCCACGTGCTCGCCCTGGAAGCGCGCACCGGCCAGCTCGTTGGCCGAGGGCTGGCGCGAGCCGTTGCCGTCAGCGATGGTGCCGGCGCCGTAGGGGCTGCCGCCGGTGACTTCGCCCACGCCCATCTGGCCCTGGAACGAGTAGGGCAGGCCCACGATCACCATGCCGTGGTGCAGCAGCACCGTGTGCGTCGACAGGATGGTGCTTTCGTGGCCGCCGTGCTGCGTGGCCGTGCTGGTGAAGACCGAGCCGACCTTGCCGATCAGCTTGCCCTGGAACCACAGGCCGCCGGTCTGGTCCAGGAAGTTCTTCATCTGCGCGGGCATGCTGCCGAAGCGCGTGGGCACGCCGAGGATGATGGCGTCGTAGCCCGGCAGTTCGTCGACGGTGGCGACGGGCGCCGCCTGGTCGAGCTTGAAGCCCGAGGCCTTGGCCACGTCGGCCGGCACGAGCTCGGGCACGCGCTTGACCACCACCTCGGCGCCGGTGGACGCCGCACCTTCGGCGACGGCCTGCGCCATGGTCTCGATGTGACCGTAGCTGCTGTAGTAGAGGACGAGGATCTTGGCCATGCGGAGCGCTCCAGGAGGGAGTTGTTCGGGATGGCAGGATTCTTCGCGGCCGGCTCGCCCGGGCCGTGCGGCGGCATCGTCGGCAGCGTTCGAAGCCGTCGAATGCGCCGCGGCGCCGCTGCCGCGTGCGCTCAGCCCCCGCTGAGGGCGAGCACCAGCGCCACCTCGTCGTCGGGCCTGAGCGGATGGGCGAGGTCGCGCACGCCGCGTCCGCTGACGAACACGCGCATATTCGGCCGCAGCTGCTGCCGCTCGTCGACGACGCGGAAGGCCAGGCCGGGGAACTGGCGCTCGAGGTCGTCGAACAGCTCGCCCAACGTTGCGCCCTCGGCCTGCACGGGCGAGCGCTTCGTGTAGTGGTGCAGCGCACCGGGCACGAGCACCTTCATCGCCGACCCTCAGGCACGCTCGGCCACGTCGACGGCGTAGATCTCGGGCAGGTGACGCGCCAGCGGCTTCCAGCGCGCGCCCTCGTCGTGACCGATCCAGAGCTCGCCGCTGGTGGTGCCCAGGTACAGCGCCGGCGTGGGGCGGGTGTCGCTGGTCATGGCCTGGCGCTTGACGGTCCACCAGGCCTGCTCGGCCGGCAGGCCGTCATCCAGCCGCTGCCAGCTGCGGCCGGCGTTGCGAGTGACGTAGGCCGCCGGCTTGCCGGCGATGGCCGTGCGCGGCCAGACGGTCTGCGAGTCCATCGGGAACACCCAGGCGCAGTCGGCATCGTGCGGGTGCACGACCATCGGGAATCCCGAGTCGCCCACGCGCTTGGGCATCTTGCGGCCGATGCGCACCCAGCGGTCGGTGGCCGGGTCGACGCTGCGGTCGAGCCTGTAGATGCCACAGTGGTTCTGCTGGTAGTAGCGGTCGGGGTTGCTCGGGCACTGGCGGATGCAGTGCGGGTCGTGGAAGCTCACGTCGCTGGCGTCGAAGCCCTCGACGACCTCCAGGCCCTGGATCAGCGTGTGCCAGCTGCCACCGCCGTCGAAGGACTCGTGCACGCCGCCGCCCGACATGCCGAACAGCAGGTGCGCGGGGTCGCGCGGGTCGACGATCACGGAGTGCAGCTTGGGGCCGTCGGGCGTGCCGTCCTGCTGCGTGCCCATCCAGGGCCGGAAGGTGGCGCTGTCGTTGACGGAGGCGATCGGCTGCCAGGTGTCGCCGCCGTCATCGCTGCGGAACAGGCCCTGTGGCGAGGTGCCGGCGTACCAGCTGCCGGGCTGGCCGGGGTGGCCCGGGGTGAGCCAGAAGCTGTGGTCCACCGCGCGCGCGGGCAGGCCGGGGGCGTTGGCGAAGGCGGGCGGCTTGCTGGCTTCCTTCCAGCGGCGGCCGAAGTCGGTGGAGCGGAAGATCGTCGGGCCGAGGTGGCCCGTCTTCACGGCGGCCAGCAGCGTGCGGCCGTCGCGCGGGTCCAGCGCGAGCTGGCTGACGACGTGGCCCAGGAAATGCGGGCCGTCGACGCGCCAGGCCTTGCGGCGCGCGTCGCCGTGCCAGAGCCAGGCGCCCTTGCGCGTGGCCACGAGCAGCACGAGGGCAGTGGCGGAGGATGCCGGCGTGCGGCGTGGCGTGCGGACGGTGCTCATGCGGTGACCTCGTCGGGGTGGGGTTGTCCGAGGACACGACGATCGGGGCTGGCGCCTTTCGACAGGCCTGGGGAAACCACCGAGCCGGCCCGCGCCGGGCGCCCGTGCGATCTGGGGGCGTTTGCCGTCGTTGTCCGGGTCATCGGAGCGTTCGGGGCGACGCAAGATCGCGCCATGTCCTGCTCTCAGCGCACCGTCCGCCGCCCCTGCCCATGGGCCTTGCGGCAGCCTGTGTGGCAAACACGGGAGCAGCCGTCCGCCCTTGCCAGGAATACGCCGTGACCGACACCGCGCCCGCGTGGACCCACGAACTGCTCTTCGTCTCGCTGTACCAGCCCGGCCGCGCGGTGGCTGTGCCCTGCGACGCCGAGGGCCAGGTGCACCTGGACGAGCTGCCGGAGCGCTTGCGCAACGCCTACCTGGGGGCAAGGGCCCTGGTGGGGCGCGAGTACGCCCACCCTGAGCTCGCGCGCAGGCACTGAGCCGCGCCGCCGGACGAAGAGCCTCAGCCCTTGGGCCTGTGCAAGGCGCAGAGCTTGTGGCCGTCGGGATCGCGCACGTAGGCCAGGTGCAGCACGCCCGAGGGGCCGGAGCGGGGGCCGGGTGGCTCTTCGATCGAGGTGCCGCCGGCGGCCACGGCCGCGTCGTGGAAGGCCCGCACCTG
>Ga0209278_1001420_pt1 | contig 14616 bp, 12 predicted proteins | sample JI81BgreenDNA_FD_187504 | JGI IMG/M metagenome (GOLD analysis project Ga0209278, IMG submission 187504) | Wastewater effluent complex algal communities from Wisconsin, to seasonally profile nutrient transformation and Carbon sequestration -... | ecosystem: Engineered > WWTP > Effluent > Algae... | reverse complement strand
GCAGCGCAGCTTCGAGCAGGCGCGCGGTGTTCTCCGCCCGCTCGAGATAGCGGAACATCCAGAACAGGCTGTTGGCGGTCCGGCCTAACATCAGTCTTTCAACACCCATGTATCCTTGGTGCCGCCCCCTTGCGAGGAGTTGACCACCAGCGATCCCTTCTTCAGCGCCACCCGCGTCAGCCCGCCCGGCGTGATGTCGATCCCCTCGGGCGAGACCAGCACGAAGGGCCGCAAGTCGAGGTGCCGCGGCGCAAGGCCCTTGGCGGTGTAGATCGGGCAGGTCGACAGCGCGAGCGTGGGCTGGGCGATGTAGTTATCAGGCTTGGCGATCAGCTTTTCGCGGAAAGCGGCGATCTCGCGCTTGGACGATGTCGGCCCGATCAGCATCCCGTAACCGCCCGATCCGTGGACTTCCTTGACCACCAGTTCGGCAAGGTTGTCGAGCACGTAGCCGAGCGCATCCTTGTCAGCGCAGCGCCACGTCTGGACGTTGGGCAGCAGGGGCTTTTCACCGGTATAGAATTCGACGATCTCCGGCATGAAGCTGTAGATCGCCTTGTCGTCGGCCACCCCGGTGCCGGGAGCATTGGCAATGGTGATACCGCCTGCGCGATAGACATCCATGATCCCCGGCACGCCCAGCGCGCTATCGGGGTTGAAGGTCAGCGGATCGAGGTAATCGTCATCGACCCGGCGATAGAGCACGTCGATCGGCTTGTAACCGCGCGTGGTGCGCATCTGCACCCGGCCGCCGACCACCCGCAGATCGCTGCCCTCGACCAGTTCGGCGCCCATCTGGTCGGCAAGGAAAGCATGCTCGAAATACGCCGAGTTGAAGATGCCCGGCGTCAGCACAGCGACGGTCGGCTTGCCCCCCGAAAACGCGGGCGGCACGCAGGCAGCCAGACTGCGGGCGAGGCGGCGCGGGTAGTTGGACACGCTTTCCACCGCCACGCGGCTGAACAGATCGGGGAACATCCCCATCATCGTCTCGCGGTTTTCCAGCATGTAGGATACGCCCGAGGGCGTGCGCGCATTGTCCTCCAGCACAAAGAACTCGTCCGGTCCGGTGCGCACCAGATCAATCCCGACGATATGGGTGTAGATCCCGCCCGGCGGAGTGAACCCGACCATGTTGGCCAGCCACGCGTCATTTGATCGCAGCAGGCGTTCGGGCAAGCGGCCTGCGCGGACGATCTCCTGCCGGTGGTAGAGGTCATAGAGGAACGAATTGAGCGCCCGCACCCGCTGTTCGATCCCGCGCGACAGCTTGCGCCATTCGCTTGCGGTGATGATGCGCGGCACCATGTCGAACGGGATCAGTCGTTCTTCGGCGTCATCCTCGCCATAGACATTGAAGGTGATGCCCGTGCGGCGAAACGTGTCATCCGCCTCGCGGTTCTTGCGGCGCATGAGTTCCGGCGGCTGTTCGCCATACCAACGGCAATATTCGGCATAGGCGGGACGGGTCTTGCCCTCGCCATCGAACATTTCATCAAAATTGCTGCCCCGCCCCTGCATCGACCCCCGCTAGCGCTTATGTGCAGTGCAACAATGTAACCAGCGTTTTGCAAAAGGAAAGCGCCTGCGTCATTTTGCCGAACATCGCTGCGAAAGGGTCAGAGACTGGTGGCTTCCAGCTCGCCCAGCAGCACCTCGACGGCTTGCGGATCGTAAGTGAAGCCCATGTGGGTGCAGCGCAGGGCGATCGCGCGGTCCCGCTCGCCCGTACGTCCGGCGGCGCAGCGCGGGGCGATGACGCCGTCATTGGCGCTCCAAAGGGCAACCGTCTCGACCGGCGGCTTGACCGAAAGCTCGGCCGCGACCGGCGGGGCATCGACCGAATGGCCGGTGATGAACTGGTAGGCGCGCCAGACGTTGTTGGCGCGCGGGGAGCCGCTGAACGGCGAACCCATCGAGATCACCTTGGCCACCGCCTGCGGCTGACGCTTCGCCAGTTCGCGCGCATAGAGCCCGCCAAGGCTCCAGCCGACCATCACCACCTTGCGACCGTGACGGGCATGAAGCTCCAGCAATCGCGCTTCAAGCGCGGCGAAATTCTCTTCGTTCGGTCCCCAGTTGAAACCCAGACCCCACCGCTTGGTAATATGCCCCGCCGCCTCAAGCTGGCGCGCAAGATAGCGCATCCGCATCGGGTGGGTGGCAAAGCCGGGGAGCATCATCACCACCTGCGGATTGGTGGTGGCGGGGATGGCCAGCTTGCGGCGAGGGCGCCGCACGGGCTCAAGCAGCACCTGGGTTTCGCCCAGCAGCCGCGCGAGACGCGGCTTGCCGGCTTCGTGTTCTTGCGGGATCGCCTCACGCGCCAGTGCCACACGGCGGGCAAAGGCGCTCGACGCATAGGCCTGCTGCGCCTGAACACCAGCGGCGCTCGCCCTCGCAATCAGCGGAGCGGGCAGACGGGGCAGTTCGGGGACAAAACGAGGGTTAACCATCCTTCAGTTAAGCCACATCCGCGATGAATGTTCCATGAAATGTAACACGCGTAACAAATCCGACATATTTCGCCGGGCCGTATCTCACTTGGCCGGGCAATCGCCGATGCGTTCATGCTTGGTTTTGAAGCTCATCGTGCCTTCGCCCATGCCTTCGAAATTCATCTTGGTGGTGGCGGCGAATTCCGATGATGTCGGCGTGGTGGTTCCGTTCATCGTCATCCGCGCGTCGCCCTCCGGCGTCTTGCACACCATCACCGCGTCAAGCTTGCCGCCGTTGAGGTTGAAGCTTTCAAAGCTGCACTCGCCGTTCTGGCCCTGCTTGAGCAGTTCTTCAAAACCCTTGTCGACCTCTTCGGCGGTCAGGCAATCTTCGCTGGTGGTGGTCATGCCCGCGCCGTGGCCCTGCATGTCTGCGGGCATACCGGGAATGTCGATGCCGGTCATGGTCACGGTGGCACGGTAGAGCCCGGGCTGCGGCTTGATTCCTTCGGACTGGGCCTTGGCAACCACTTCCTTTGCACTGACCTCGCCATTGCCGTCGGCATCGGCGTTCCCGACCGAACAGCCCGCAAGCAGGGCGGCACCGGCTACGGCGATGATGATGTACTTCATGATGTCGTCTCCTGCTGGGTTTCTTCCTCATAACCGATTTCGCGCCAAAGCGTGCCCTGAAATGCGCAGGGCCCCGCCCGCACTGCCTTGCACGTCCATGCTTTGTTCCCCATAGATAGGCTATGGCCGAACTCGTAATCCGCCGCGGACTGGACGAGCCCGAAACGGGCGCAGACTTCACCCCGCACCGCCCGCAGCGGCCCGACAAGTCGATGGGCGGCATCCCGTTCAAGCTGGTGTCGGAATATGAACCGGCGGGCGATCAGCCGACCGCGATTGCCGAGCTGACCCAGAGCGCGCTGGACGGCGAAAAGACGCAGGTGCTGCTCGGCGTGACGGGCTCGGGCAAGACCTTCACCATGGCCAAGGTGATCGAGACGCTCCAGCGCCCCGCCCTGATCCTTGCGCCGAACAAGATCCTCGCCGCGCAGTTATACGGCGAATTCAAGAGCTTCTTCCCCGAAAACGCGGTCGAGTATTTCGTCTCCTACTACGATTACTACCAGCCCGAAGCCTACGTCCCGCGCTCCGACACCTATATCGAGAAGGAAAGCTCGGTAAACGAGGCGATCGACCGGATGCGCCACTCGGCCACCCGCGCGCTGCTCGAACGCGACGACGTGATCATCGTCGCGTCGGTCTCGTGCCTTTACGGCATCGGCTCGGTCGAAACCTACTCGGCCATGATCTTCGACATCAAGGCGGGCGAGACCGTCGACCAGCGCGAGCTGATCCGCAAACTTGTCGCCTTGCAATACAAGCGCAACGACACCGCCTTCACCCGCGGCTGTTTCCGGGTGCGTGGGGACAGTCTGGAAATCTTCCCCTCCCACTATGAGGACATGGCCTGGCGGGTCAGCTTCTTCGGCGACGAGATCGAGGCGATCAGCGAATTCGATCCGCTCACCGGCACCAAGGGCGCGGCGCTGGAAAAGGTGCGGGTCTATGCCAATTCGCACTACGTCACGCCCGGCCCGACGATGAAACAGGCGGCGGCCGCGATCAAGTTCGAGCTGGAAGAACGGCTCAAGGAGCTGGAGATCGAGGGCAAACTCCTCGAACGCCAGCGACTTGAGCAGCGCACGCATTTCGACCTTGAGATGATCGCAGCCACCGGCAGCTGCGCCGGGATCGAGAACTACAGCCGTTTCCTCACCGGACGCCTGCCCGGCGAACCCCCGCCGACCCTGTTCGAATATCTGCCCGAAAACGCGCTGCTGTTCGTCGATGAAAGCCACCAGACCGTGCCGCAGATCGGCGCAATGGCCAAGGGCGACCACCGCCGCAAGCTGACGCTGGCCGAGTATGGCTTCCGCCTGCCGAGCTGCATCGACAACCGCCCCTTGCGCTTCAACGAATGGGACGCGATGCGCCCGCAGACCTTCGCGGTCTCGGCCACCCCCGGCCATTGGGAAATGGACCAGACGGGCGGCGTCTTCGCCGAACAGGTGATCCGCCCCACTGGCCTGATCGACCCGCCCGTGGAAATCCGCCCCGTGGAAGATCAGGTGCAGGACTGCATCACCGAGTGCAAGGCAACCGCCGCCAAGGGGTATCGCACGCTGGTGACAACGCTCACCAAACGCATGGCCGAAGACCTCACCGAATTCATGCACGAGGCGGGTGTGCGCGTGCGCTACATGCACTCGGATGTGGAGACGCTGGAGCGCATCGAGCTTATCCGCGACCTGCGCCTCGGCGTCTATGACGTGCTGGTCGGCATCAACCTGCTGCGCGAAGGGCTCGACATTCCCGAATGCGGGCTGGTGTGCATTCTCGATGCCGACAAGGAAGGCTTCCTTCGGTCGGAAACCTCGCTGATCCAGACGATCGGGCGTGCGGCGCGCAATGTCGATGGCCGGGTGATCCTCTATGCCGACCGCATGACCGGCAGCATGGAGCGCGCGCTCGCGGAAACCGACCGCCGCCGTTCCAAGCAGGAGGAATACAACAAGGAACACGGCATCACGCCGCAGACCATCAAGCGCAACATCCACGACATCGTCGCGCATTCGGCGGCGCAAGACAGCGTGCTGGTGGATACCGGCGATGAGGAGCGCAACAATCTCGTCGGGCATAATCTGCGCAGCTACATCGAAGACCTCGAAAAGCGGATGCGCAATGCGGCGGCCAACCTCGAATTCGAGGAAGCAGGCCGCCTGCGCGACGAAATCCGGCGGCTGGAAGCGGACGAACTCGGAATCCCCGACAAGGACAAGCGCGCGCCGATCGTGGGCCGGAGCAACGAGGGCAAGCCCGGGACGCGCAAGACGCGGTATGGCAAGACCCGCTACAAGAAGATGGGTGGGAAGCCGTAGTCCCGCCCCTTGAACCGCGCCCGCAACCCTGCCACGCCGCTTGGCCATGAACGCCCGATTCCTCGCCGCGCTGGCCGCTGTCAGCACGCTCGCCCTCACCGTTCCCACCTCTGCGCAGGATGCGCCCAAGGCCGAGGCCGGAAAGCCCGCCGCCCCGGAACGGCAGGTGCGCACGCGTGACCTCAATGGCACCTTCGGCGGAAAGGCGATCGCCTACCGCGCGACTATCGCCGACACGATCCTCACCGATGACGAGGGCAAGGCGGAGGCAGTGATTGTCACCACCTCCTACATCAAGACCCCCGCCGATCCGACGCGCCCGGTGTTCTTCATTTATAATGGCGGGCCGGGATCGGGATCGGTGTGGTTGCAGATGGGCGCATTCGGCCCCAAACGCGTGGCGATCCCCGGCGATGCGCGCGATGATGGTGCGCCGCCCTACCCGCTGCACGACAACCCGGACAGCCTGCTCGATGTCGCTGACCTCGTCTTCATCGATCCGCCGGGGACGGGCTTCAGCCACCTCACCCAAGGCACCGATCCCAAGAAGTATTACGGGCTTCGGCAGGATGGCCGCGCTGTCGCCAAGGTTATCCGGCGCTGGATCAACGATAATGGCCGCTGGAACAGCCCGAAATATCTTGGCGGCGAAAGCTACGGCACCACCCGCACCGCGATGGTCGCTGATGAACTGGAAGGCGGCACCTATAACGACGTCGGCCTGAACGGGCTGATCCTGATTTCGACCATCCTCGATTTCGGATTGGAGGACACCACGCCGGGCAATGAAATGGCCTATGTCGTCACGCTGCCCAACATGGCAACGGCGGCCTATTATCACGGCAAGGTGCAAGGCGCTTCGGCCGCAGCCGTGGCCGAGGAAGCGCGCAAATTCGCCATCGGGCCGTTTGCGGCTGCATTGCTCAAGGGGCAGGATTTGCCCGCGGAGGAACGCGCCAGCGTCCGCCGCGAGCTTGCGCGCCTTACCGGCCTTTCGGAAACCTATCTCGAACAGGCCGATCTGCGCGTCACCGACCAGCGGTTCTACAAGGAACTGTTGCGCGACCGTGGGCTGACGGTGGGCCGTCTGGATTCGCGCTACACGGGGCGCGATTACGACAATGCGGGCGAAACCCCCGACAATGACCCCAGCTTCTATGGCATTGATGCAGGCTACACTGCCGCAATCAACAGCTGGGCGCGCGAGACGCTGGGTTACAAGACTGACCGCGAATATCAGTCGATCGGGCGCGAACCGGGGCGCAACTGGGACTGGAGCCTCGACGGGTCAGGCCGTGCGTCCTACCTCAATGTCGCGCCGCTGATCGGGCAGGCGCTGCGCCAGAATTCGCAGCTGCGTCTGTTCAACGCGCAAGGCTGGTACGATTTCGCCACGCCGTTCTTTGGCGCGGAATATTCGCTGAAGCGTACCGGGATTCCGCAGGACCGCATCACGTGGAAATACTACGACGCCGGACACATGATGTATATCCGCGACGAGGACCGCGCGAAGCTCTCGTCCGATATCCGCGCTTTCATTCGCGACCGATGAAACAGGCTCTTGCAGTGCTTGCCGCGCTCGCCGCAGCGGGCGGGCTGACCGGATGCAAGCCGCCGCCGACGGATTCGGCTGTGGCGCGGGTTTCGTTGCTGGCGCCCGCGACCGGCCCGTCCGAGCCACTGCCCTCGCCCGACACCACCGGCGCGGTCTGGGCAAATACTGCCAATCCGCAACGGCTGGTTTATGGCATGCCGGGTCAGCCGGTGCTGCTGGCGCTGGAGTGTCTTGAACCTGCGAGCCCCGAAGCAAGGCTCAGAATCACCCGCCATGCGCGTGCGGATAATGGCGCAAGCGCGCTGCTGGCGTTGATCGGCAATGGCAGGATCGGGCGCTTTCCGGTGGATGCGACCAGCATCGGCGGGCGGGTGCTGTGGCAAGGCGATGTGCCTGCAACCGCACCCGAATGGGATGCCTTGAAGCCCGAGCGCGAATCGACAGTGACGGTGCCGGGCGCGGGGCTGGTGCGGCTCAACCCCAACCCGCTGCCGATGGCGCTGGTTACGGCGTGCCGGGGGGCGACGGAGGTGGAGACGCCGACGCCTGCTGCTCCAGCAGATCCGGCGTAAGCACCTGCGGCAATTGCTGCGGGGCAGAGGCTCCGGGCGCATACCACAGATACAGCGGCACGCCCGCCGCCCCCTGTTCGGTCAGGAAGGCGGTGATTGCTTCATCGCGCACTGTCCAGTCACCGACCATCGTCACCACACCCGCGCGCTCGAAAGCTTCGGCCACGCTCTCGCGCTCGATGGCGGCGGCTTCATTGACCTTGCAGGTCACGCACCAGTCGGCGGTGAACCACAGGAACACCGGCTTGCCGTTCGACCGCGCCTTGGCCAGCGCATCGCGGCTGAGGGCTTGGGGATTGTGGATGCTTGTCCGGGCCTCGCTGCCCTTGGCCTCGTAGACTGACGGCAAGGCGATCGCAGCAAAGGCGATGAAGGGCGCGGCAACCAGCCCGAAAGCCGGCCAGGCCATCTTGGCGCTGCGTTGCAGGCGTCCGGTCACGAACAGCCCGATCAGCACGCCTGCCACCAGCACCATCGCAATCAGACCGAAAGGCCGCCCGCCAAGCTGCACGGTCAGCCACAACAGCGCCAGCGCGGTCAGCGCCATCGGGATTGCCATGATCCGCCGGAACCGCTCCATCCATGCGCCCGGCTTGGGCAGCATCCGCCTCAACGGCGGCACGAAGCCGAGCAGCAGGAACGGCAGCGCCAGCCCCAGACCCAGCAGCGCAAACAGTAGCAGCGCCTGCGGCACCGGCAGCAGCAATGCAGCGCCCAGCGCTGCCGCCATGAACGGCCCGGTGCAGGGCGTGGCGACGAAAGCGGCGAGCAATCCGGTGGCAAAGGCGCCGGCCCGCTCTCCCCCCATTTGTACGGAGATCGACGGCAGTTCGAACAATCCGGCGAAGTTGGCTGTGATCGCCGCCGCCAGAACCAGCAGGACGACCACGACCCCCGGCTCTTGCAGTTGGAACGCCCAGCCGACCTGCTCGCCTGCCGCGCGCAGGGCCAGCAGCAGGCCGCCCAGCATCACGCAGGCCAGCACCACGCCTGCGGTATAGGCCAGCCCTTCGGCCCGCGCCCTGGCCTCGCTCTCGCCAGCACGGGCGAGGCTCAGAGCCTTCAGGCTCAGGATCGGGAAAACGCAGGGCATGATGTTGAGCAACAATCCGCCTGCCAGCGCGCCGAGGATCAGCGTCCATAGCGGCGGAACGGGTGCTGCAGCAGGCCCGGCAACCACCTCGCCCCCGGTCGGCACAGCGCCGGGCGCGGCGGCGAAGCGCACGCCCAATCCGTCCCCGAAAGCGAGGATGCCGGAGAGGGCCTCCGCCTTCCCCTCGCCATATTGGTCGAGGGGGATTTCGGCCACCAGTACATCGCCAACCCGGCGGAAGCTTTGCGGAGCGGCGTAGGCGACAAGGCGCGAATTGCCGACAAACACGTGCGGATCGGTCAGCGCGACACTCGCTGGCAGCGGGATCGCGACACGCAAGGTCTGGCCGGCAATGGCGAAGCTGGCCCTGGCATCCAGCAGCGGTGCGGCCTCGGCCTGCCAGCGTGCAAAGTCACCGCCAGGGCGTGCCGTCAGGAGCTTGTCCTGCGGTACGCAGATCTGGTCGGTGCAGGCGAGGTATTCGACGTGGCCGGTAATGCGCTGCACGGCACTGACATCGGCGCCCGCTGGTACCGTTACCGGCACCAGAACAGTGTAGGGCCCTTCGTAGATATGGTTCATCAACCCGCTGATGGTCAGCCGCCGCGGCACCGGATACAGCGCCTCGCCCACCTGCCAACCGTCGGGAAGATTGATCCAGAACTTCATCCCCTGCCCCGCATCGCCGGGGTTCGACCAATAGCCGTGCCATTCGCTCGCGCTGGGGGTGAAGCGCAGCGCCAGCATCAAGGTCTGGCCCGCCACAGCCGCACCATCGGCATAAAGATCGACCGCGATCTTGTCGTCGCCATAGCGTTCTTCGGTGGGAGGCGGCTGGACGGTAAGCGCTTGTGCCGTGCCTGCCAGCATCAGACTTGCGAGCAGCGCAAGCCAGCATGCAAGCAATTGACGGATCGAAAGCGGGAAGTTTCTTGCGCGGGACACGGGCTACCCTCTAGGCTTGCAGGCCTTACTTCGCAATCGGAGCCGATACGGTGACACAGAATGCCAATGACACCCGCGATCTCGTGATCCTTGGCGGAGGCCTCGTCGGCATGACGCTGGCGCTGGCGGCGGCGAAGAAGGGCATGTCGAGCCATGTGATCGACCGCGCCGATCCGGCAGAACTCACCGCCGAAGGCTTCGATGACCGCGCCACCGCGATCTCGACCGCAAGCTGGCATCTGTTCGAAAACATCGGGATTGCCGAAGGCCTCGAACAATTCGCCTGCGATATCGCCAGCATTGCCGTGACCGACCAGAACAAGCCCGGACGGCTCGATTTCCAGCCCGGTGAGGGTGGCGGCACTTTGGGCCGTATGTTCCCCAACCGCCGCCTGCGCCTCGCCCTGTTTGAAGCGGCTGCCAAGGAACCGCTGATCAACTGGACCTCGCTTGCGACCGTGACAGAACGCCAGCGCAGCGAATATGGCGTCGCGGCCGTGCTGGCCGACGGGCAGAAGCTGAAAGGCCGGTTGATGATCGCGGCAGAGGGCCGCCAGTCGCCAACCCGCGACGCTGCGGGCATTTCGATTGCCAAGTGGGATTACAAACACCGCGCGATCATCGCCGGGCTGACCCATGAAAAGCCCCACGGCAATGTGGCGTGGGAAATCTTTTATCCGGCAGGCCCGTTTGCGCTGTTGCCGCTGAATGATGATGCCGACGGCACGCACCGTTCTTCACTGGTGTGGACGGTGTCGGAAGCTGACGGGGCGGGCGTGATGAAGCTGGGCGACCGTGCTTTCCTCGCCGAAGTCGAAAAGCGCATGGGCGGCGCGTTAGGCAAGGTGCTCAGCGTCGGGCAGCGTTCAAGCTACCCGCTCGGCTTCCACCACACCGCCAAGATCACATCAGAGCGGCTGGCGCTGATCGGCGATTCGGCGCACGGCATCCACCCGATTGCAGGGCAAGGGCTGAACCTCGGCCTGCGCGATGTCGGCGCGCTGGTGGAGGTGCTGGCGGACGGCGCGCGCCTCGGTCTCGATCCGGGCGATCCCGAGTTGCTCAAGCGTTACGAAACGTGGCGCGGGCTCGACAGCTTCATGGTGGCGCTGGCGACCGACGGGTTGACGCGTCTGTTCGGGGTGCCGGGCAAGACCGCCTCGGCTGTCCGGCGCCTGGGCATGGCAGCAGTGCAGCGCACGCCGATGCTGAAGGACTTTTTCATGGACGAAGCCCGCGGCGTTTCGGGCGATCTGCCGGAAATCCTCAGGGCCTGATCAGCGGGCTCAGCTGCCGCACCGGATTGCCCGCCCCGTCGCGCAATCCGCGCTGGTCGAGCACGGCGGCAGTCTCGATCACTTCCAGCGCGTCCATCGCCTTCTTGTAACGTTCGGCATCCTTGATCCACGCCTCGGCCTTGGCGGCGCCGGGCATGCCCTTCACCTCGTCGATCGCCGCCTGATAGCGGCCCTGCTCCAGCGCCCAGCGCGCCCGGTCCAGTCGGCGCTGCGGCTGGGGCGAAGGCGTGCTTTCGCGGCGGAACACGAACAACTGGCCAAGTTCGCGCCGGAATGCCTCCCACGAAGGCCCCTCGCTGCTTTCGCGCAGTTGCGGCGCCAGCCCTTCGAGCCGCGCCACCAATTGATCCAGCCGCACCGGATTGCGCGAGAATTCGACGATGGTGCCGACCGCATTGGGCCACTGGTCGCCAAAGCGCAGGCGCAGCTGGTCAGACAGGTATCCAAGCTCGGCCCCGCGCTCGACCGAACGGCGGGTGGCAAAGGCGATGAGCAGGCTTTCGGCGCGCGCGGCATTGCCCGCAGCGGCCTGCGCCTGAAGGTCGAGCTGGGTCAAACGCTGTTCGGCGGCGGCAAGGCGCTGGTCCAGCCCGCCTTGCTGTTCGGCCACCCGCTCCACCGCCTTTTCGGTCGCGGCGAGCGGCGTCGGCTTGGCAACCAATGCCCCTTCGGTGGCAGCACCGGCGGCCGGAACCACACCTGCTACTGCACCTGCGCCCGCTCCGGCCCCTGCTTCGGCCACCACTTCAGGGCGCGGCGCACCGGCGCGACCCGGCTGGAGGTTGTACCACATCACCCAGCCCACCAACGCGCCGCCCGCAATGAAGGCAGCGAGCGCGGCAAGCATCAGCATCCGGCCCGATGCGGGCCGGGTGGGGCTGACGAATGGTGATGATCCGGGCTCTGATGCCATCGTGATCCGTTCTTTGCGACCGTGCTTTGTGTCTCGGGGGTGCCGGCTTACGCCTGTCCGGGCGAGATCGGCGGAATGGAGCGCGGCTTGCTGCACAAGTCAAATGCCAATTGCAAAAGCGCAGCCTCGTCAGGCTTTGCGGCGGTGTGGATCGCGGCCCAGCCTGCCCCGGCAGCATCGGCAATGCGGGGGCCAAGCGCGGCGAGCGCGATTCTGCCGCGATCAAGGCGCAGGCGATCACATTCCTGCGCAAAATGGCGCGCTGTGGCGGCGGAGTGGAGCAGCACGAGCGCATCGCCGCCTGCCAGCAGCGCAGCGGCCGGGTCGAGCGGCAGAGCAGCGCTACGGTAAGCGATGACCTCGGCGAAGCTCACCCCCGGAGGCGGGGTGAGCGGCACGTGCTCCTCGCCCGCGATACGCAGCAGGTGTGCAGGGGCCGCGATGCTGTCGAGCACGCCTTGCAGGCCGCCGCTGCCGATCATGGCAATCGTGAACCCGGCAGCGCGGCCGGCCGCAGCGGTCGCCGAACCCACGGCATAGACCGGTTTGTCAGCGAGCGCCGCCAGATGCGGCCCGCCATGCAGGATCGCATTGGCGCTGCCGATCAGCAGGCCGTCAATGCCCGCCGGATCGGGGCATTCCCATGCCACGGCGCGGATTTCGGACAGGGCATGGCCGGTGATGACGAGGCCAACCGCGCGGGCCTTGTCCAGCGTCGCGGCCAGCCCCGGTTCGGGCCTGAGCGCGAGACATTGGAAACTCACCCTGCGGCCCTGAAATGCGGGGCGATGCCGGGAGTTGCCCGGGCGAGCAGGTCTGCCGCGAGCGCCCGGACGGGTGCATGGTCGCCAAGGGCGAAGGTCGCCGTGCCTTCGATCCGTTCGCTGCCATCAGGGCTGAAAAGCGCCGCGCGCATCGACAGGCTCCCGCCCGCGCCCTCGCACAGCACCGCGACGGGCGAATGGCAGGTGCCGCCCAATTCGGCGAGCAGAGCGCGTTCGGCCTCCAGTTCGGCGCGGGTGGGCGCATGGTCGATGGCGGCAAGCAGGGCTGTGGTTTCGGCATCGTCGGCGCGGCATTCGATCGCGATCACACCTTGTGCGGCGGCAGGGATCCATTCCCCCGACTCCAGCGGTGCGCCGACTTCGCTCTGGCCCAGCCGTTCCAGACCGGCGGCTGCAAGGAAGGTCACATCCGCCTCGCCCGCTTTGAGCTTGGCGAGCCGGGTGGCGACGTTGCCGCGGAAGGTCACGACCTTGCAATCGGGGCGCAGGTTCAAAAGCTGCGAGGCGCGGCGCGGGGCGCTGGTGCCGACTACCGCGCCTTGCGGGATCGCAGCGATGCTGGCCGCACCGACGAGGCAATCGCGGCGGTCAGCCCGCGGCAGGAAGGCAGCGAAGTGAAATTCGGAAGGGCGGATCGTTTCGACATCCTTGGCCGAGTGGACCGACAGATCGATCCGGCCTTCGCCCAGCCATTGGTCCAGTTCCTTGGTCCACAGCGCCTTGCCGCCGATTTCGGACAAGGGGCGATCCAGCACCTTGTCACCGCTGGCCAGCACAGGGACGAGTTCGATCGCGTCCTCGGCCCATCCGTGGGCAGCGCAAAGGCGGGCGCGGGTTTCGACCGCCTGTGCCATCGCGAGGGGGGAATTGCGGGTGCCGAGGCGTAATCTCGGCGCAGGTTTCGGTGCTTCAGTCATGGCTAGCCTTGCCCTAGCTTTCATAGCGACTAGATGGAAGCCGGATGGGAACGGTCACGCACACCTCTGACAGCACGCTCGTTCTGGGCATCGAATCGAGCTGCGATGAAACCGCCGTGGCACTGGTCCGCGGCGACCGGGTGATTTGCGCCCAGCGCGTCGCCAGTCAGGACGCCGAACACGCGCCCTACGGCGGGGTCGTCCCCGAAATCGCCGCCCGCGCCCACGCCGAACGACTGGCTCCGATGCTGGCAGGCATGATGCAGGATGCCGGAATCAGCCTCGAAGATGTTGACGCGATCGCCGCTACGGCCGGGCCGGGGCTTATCGGGGGCGTGATGGTCGGCCTGGTCAGTGCCAAGGCGCTGGCAATGGCGAGCGGCAAGCCGCTGCTGGCGATCAATCACCTCGAAGGCCACGCGCTCTCTCCGCGACTCGCCGATAGCGCGCTGGGCTTTCCCTATCTGTTGCTGCTGGTGTCAGGCGGGCATTGCCAGATCCTCAGCGTCGAGGGCGTGGGCCAATATCGCCGTCTGGCCACCACGATCGACGACGCGCTGGGCGAAGCCTTCGACAAGACCGCCAAGATCCTGCGGTTGGGCTATCCCGGCGGCCCGGCGGTGGAGCGGTTGGCCTTGGAGGGCGACCCCAAGGCAGTGCCGCTGCCCCGCCCCCTGAAGGGATCGGCTGAGCCGCACTTCTCCTTCGCGGGCCTGAAAAGCGCCGTGCTGCGGGCAGTGGAGAGCGGCACGCACGCGCCTGCCGATATTGCCGCGAGTTTCCAGCAGGCCGCAGTCGATTGCCTGCTCGACCGGCTCGAACTGGCCCTGACCCGCGCTGGCCCCTTCCCGGCGCTGGTGGTTGCAGGCGGGGTCGCGGCCAACCAGACCGTGCGCGCTGCGCTGGAGGCCTTCGCGGACCGGCACGCCATGCGCTTCACCGCTCCGCCGCTGGCGCTGTGCACCGATAATGCTGCCATGATCGCCTGGGCCGGATGCGAGCGCCTGGCGCTGGCGGGCGCGGATTTCACCGGCGACCCGCTCGATTTCGTCGCCCGGCCGCGCTGGCCGCTCGATCCCGAGGCCGAGGCCGTGCGCGGGGCCGGAGTGAAAGCATGACCGCACAGCAAACCATCGGCGTCATCGGCGC
>Ga0209278_1001419_pt1 | contig 14628 bp, 11 predicted proteins | sample JI81BgreenDNA_FD_187504 | JGI IMG/M metagenome (GOLD analysis project Ga0209278, IMG submission 187504) | Wastewater effluent complex algal communities from Wisconsin, to seasonally profile nutrient transformation and Carbon sequestration -... | ecosystem: Engineered > WWTP > Effluent > Algae... | reverse complement strand
GCTCGGGATTTCTCCTCGCGACGTTCTCGGGAGACGAAGCGGAAGAGGCCGTCATCGCCGCGCGTCAGCACGGAGACCATGCGCTTCTCGATGCGCACGGCCTGCAAGCCTTCAACTGCAAGTGGAGAGCCATCGTCGCCGATCACCAGCACCTCGGCCGAGGCGCGCGAACTGCGATTCACGTAGCCGAGCGAATCGGCGGCCTTGATGCCGACGAGGTAGGGCTGGTCGGAGACCAGTGCCCGCAGCGTCGAAGCCACGCCGCGGCCACTGGCGGGCTCGTAGGCACGCACGAGCAGGTCGAGGCGGTAACTGGCGCGCTCGTACTGCTCGAGGCCCAGCGCGATCTCGGCGCGGCCTTCCGCATCGGTGCGCGCGTCCTCGAGGTCCTGCTGCACGCCCTCGCGGGCCTGCTGCGGATCACTGAAACGGAAGCCCGGATGCTGGTCGAAAGCCGGCACGCTGGGTGTCAGGCGCAGCTGCGCGGTCACGCGGCGGTCCTGCGCGGCCGTGCCGAACAGGTTCTCGACCTCGACGACGGCCTTCAACTCGTCCGGGCGCACCCAGCCGCGCTGCGGCGGCGTCGACAGCGTCGTCTTGACCCGCAGCGTGTCGGGCTGGAACTCGCGCACCTGAACGGTCGTGCTGCCGACCAGACGACGGTCGTAGGCGTTGCGGCCCTTGAGGTAGAGCTGCGCCATCCACGTGCCGGAGGGCGCGCTCTCGCCGGGCGTGAAGTCGAAGCCTTCGAAGCCGGCGGCACCGAAGCGGATCGTCTCGCGGCGCGCGAGGTTGCCCGTGGGGTCGAGGATGTCGAGCTCCAGCGGCGCGCCCACCGGCGTCTTCGCCCAGTCCTGCGCGCGAAGGATCAGGCCGAGATGCACGGTCTCGCCGGGGCGGTACAGCCCGCGGTCGCTGAAGATCACCGCCTTCAGCGCGCCCGGATCGACGTGGTTGATCTCACCGCCGACGTCGAAACGCGAGGTGTCGAGGCGTCGCGACCAGTCACCCAGCGGGAGGAAGCTCATGTCCTCGCCGCGGGTGACCCGCAGCAACACCGGCGTGCGCTCACGCACGAAGGGCTCGAAGGTCGGCAGCGTGGCCACGCCGTCGGCATCCGTGCTGGACGCGACCACCACCTGACCATTGCGGCCCACCACCGACACCAGCGCGCCGGCCACCGGCGTGCCGTCGGAGAGGCTCTGCACGAACACCTTTCGGCGGCCGTCCAGCTCGGTCTTGGCCAGCACGCCGAGGTCGGTCAGCACGACGAGGCGCGAGTCGGTCTGCTGGCCGGCGTTGCGGTCGAGGCGCTCGCGCGTGGTCAGCGCGGCCTCGTCAGCGCTCATCGACCGCAGCGACAGCAGGAACACGCCACGCTCGTTGGCATTGAAGTAGGTGCCGAGGTCGACGCCGCGGTAGTTGGCCTTCGCCGGGTCGTCGGTCGGGATCGACAGCGTCTCCTCGAAACGCTCGACCAGCATGTCCTCGTCGACGCGCCACAGCGAGGGGTTCTGCAGCTGGCCATCGTTCGTCCCGACCAGCACCTGAAGCTGCTCGGGCAGCACGCGGCCGATCTCCAAGCGCACGTCGGGCGTGTTGCGCGCGACGAGGCTGACGCGGCGTTCGCCACGCAGCGAAAGCAACGCGCCCTCACCGACGAAGCGCAGCAGCTTCGGATACTCGGGCACCACCAGCAGGCGACGCTGCGGCTGGCCGAGCAGGAAGCCGCCGAAGCTCCTCAAGCCCTTCGGCATTTCCAACCACAGGCGCCGGCCGGGCGGCGCGTCGAAACGCAGCGTGTGCGTTTCCACCCACTCACGCTCGCCGGGCAGATGCTCGAAACGCAGGGGCGTTGCGGCCTTCAGCGTGGCCGCGTCGACCTCGCCCTCCGACCACGGGTACGGCACGGTCTGCTGGTAATCGCTGTCCGGATCGGCCTTGCGCTGCGGGCTGGGCACGAAGCGCTCCGGCAGCAGCCAGAGCTTCACCTGCGAGGCGATGTCGCGATCGTTCAGCGTGTCGTTGAACGACAGCACGATCAGCTGCTTCGGCTCGCCGTTGGCATCGTCGACGACGGTGGCCTCGACGCGGTCGAGCGCCACGGAGTACAGCGACGGCATCGCCACGTTGGAAACGGTTTCACTGGCGCGGCCCGGCCCTTCGAGGCGGCTCGTCGCGCCCTCGGCGAGCGTGAGGGTCACGCGCCCGCCGTTCTCCGGCACCGTGAGCGGCGCGGTTTGGACCCAGGCCTTGAGGCCCGGTTCGTCGAAGCGCACCTCGATGGGCGGCGCGGCCAATGCCCGGTCCGCGCCGTCGACGGCTTTCGTCGTGAGCCGCGTGCGCAGCGCATCGGCGTCCACCGGATGCGAGAACGTGAAGGCCCACACGGCGCGCTTCAGGCCGGCGCTTTCGGGGTCCTGGTAGAACTCGGCGCTGTCGATGGCGGCGACGAACGGCGCGGCCTCGAAGGCGAAGCGCGTCTCCGCCAACACGCGATCCGGCGCGAGCGCCTTCTCTGCATCCAACGCAATCTCATAGCCCTGGCCCACCGGCCAATCCTCGGCGGGCGTGAACACGAGGGTCGATTCATCCTCGAAGGCCCAGCGGCCGGCCAGTGCGGGTTTCAGCGTGAGGCCTTCGACGGCCTTCGCGGTGCCTTCCTCCGCCCCCACCGCGTCGAGCGTCGCCACCGGGGCGCTGAAGCGCAGCCGCAGCGGCATCACCGTGACCGGCGTTGCCGAGTAGTCGCTGACGCCCGGCGCCTCGACAGCCACCGTGATCGCGTCGGGCGGCGGCGGCACCTCGCGGATGAACCACCATGTCGCGAGCGCGATCACGGCCAACGCGGCGAGCGGCCCGCCCAGGCGCGGGCCCGGCTTCGCCCGCAGCCAGGCCACGAAGCGCCCGATCCAGGCCGGCGGCTGCCATGCGCCGAACACGCGGGTCGACCACGAAGGGGGGCTAGGTTCGTCCGTGACGCTCATGGGGGGCTCGCGCGGCGGGCGCGGCGGGGCGCCGCGCGTTCACCGCATCATAACGAGGCCCTGCCGGCACTCGATCGCGGGGAAGGTCGGCCGCGGGCCATCCGTGGCGAAACGCGGGCAGCGGCGCCGGGATCAGCCGGGAATCGTTACGGCAGCGGAGCGGCTCAGAACCGCTTCGAGGGGCTCCGGGCGATGCAGCAGATAGCCCTGCGCATGGTCCACGCCCATCTCACGGACGCGCGCCAGCACCTCGGGGCGATCCACGAACTCCGCGACCGTTCGGGCGCCGAGCACGCGCGCCACGTCGACGAAACTGCGCACGGCCACCTCGTCGAGGGGGTCGTCGACGATGTCACGAATGAACTGCCCGTCGATCTTGAGGTAGTCCACGCGCAAGGATTTCAGGTAGCCCCAGGACGAGGCGCCGGCGCCGAAATCATCGAGGGCCACGCGCACTCCCAAGCCGCGCACCCGGTCGATGAACAGGCTCGCGTCGGCCATGTTGGTCACTGCAGCGGTTTCGGTGATCTCGACGCACAGGCGTGCACAGATCGCGGGTCCGGCCGCTTCAAGGCGCTCGACGGCATGCCGGTGGAACGCGCGATCGCCGACCGACTGGCCGGACAGGTTGACGCAGAGCATCGCCGGCGCGGGCCCATCGCCGAGGGCCACCAGCCGATCCAGCACGGCGCCCAGCACCCAGCGGTCGATGCGGGACGCCAGATGGAATCGCTCCGCCGCCGGCAGGAAGGTCGCTGGGGACAAGCGCTGCCCATCCGTGTCGATCAGGCGCAACAGCACTTCGGCATGGAGCCCCTCGCCATGGCCTTGCAGGGGCTCGATGCGCTGCGCGAACAGGTCGAACCGGCCTTCGTCGAGCGCGCGCTCCAGGCGCGCCGCCCACTGTGCCTCGCCCTGCCGGGCCTGGATCGCGGCGTCGCTGTCGATCCACAGATGCACGCGATTCCGCCCGGCCTCCTTCGCGGCGAAGCAGGCCGAGTCCGCCGCCTGCAACACCGCGGCGGCGGTCGGGAAGCGAGCGTCCGCCGGCGCAAGCCCGATGCTCGCCCCGATGCGGAAACGATGCCCATCGTGCTCGAAACGGTAGACCTCGAGGCGGTCACAGATCGCCTGTGCCACCCGCTGCGCCTGCTCGGGCGTGCAGCGCTCCAGCAGGACGGCGAATTCGTCGCCCCCCATGCGCGCCAGCAGGTCGCGCGAGCGCACCGTATCGGCAATCAGTCGTGAGACCTGCTGCAACAGCTGGTCGCCCGCGGCATGCCCGCAGGTGTCGTTGACCACCTTGAATTGGTCGAGGTCGATGTACATCAGGGTGTGCGTGCTGCCGTCGCTGGCGGCCTCGGCGAGCAGGGCGCGCAGCCGCGATTCGAGCTCCAGCCGGTTGTGCAATCCCGTGAGCGCATCATGCGTGGCCTGGAAGCGCATCTCGCCGCTCAGACGACGCTGTTCGGTGACGTCATGGAACACGAGGACAGCACCGAGGACGGCGCCATCCGCATCCCGGATCGGCGCGGCCGAATCCTCGATGCCGAACTCGCTGCCGTCGCGCGCAAGCAGGAGGGATTCAGGTTCCAGCCCCACCACCTGTCCCTCCGCGAGGCAGGCGGCAACGGGGTCGCGCGCGGGGTTCCGCGTCTCCTCGTGCACGATGCGGAACACCCGGTTGACCGGCAGGCCACGGGCCTCCGCGCTCGACCATCCTGTCAGGCGCTCCGCGACGGGATTCATCCACGTCACATCGCCTTTCGCGTCCGTGGTGATCACCGCATCGCCGATCGACTGCAGGGTGACCTGCAAGAGTTCACGCTCGCGCCGGAGTCCGGCCTCCGCGAGCCGCTGCGCCGTGACATCCCAATTGAGCCCAACGAGGCGCGCCGGCCGCCCATCACCGGCCGGCGCGGCGCGCATGGCGGAACGCAGGTGGTGCACGCTGCCGTCGGGCCAGATCACGCGGTACTCGATGCCCGTCACCGCCTCGCCAGCCATCGCGCGACGCAGCGCCGCCTGCACCCGTGCCTGGTCCTCGGGGTGGGTCCACGCCCCCCAGTCGGCATAGGCCACAGGCCGGTCGCTGACGGGGCGTCCGTACTGGCGGAACACCCAGGGGTCCCAGTGGGCTTCCCGCGCCCCCACATCGATATGCCAGATGCCGACATGGCCCGAGTCGACGGCGAGCGCCATGCGTTCGCGTGCCTCCTCGATGGCGAGGCGCTGGGCCCGCTGTTCAGTGATATCGAGAAAGGCGCCGATGAGTCGGATGACGCGCTCGCCCTCGACCACCGGAACCCCGACCGCCCGGGCCCAGAACCGGCTGCCGTCGCGACGCATCAGGGGCAATTCGAGGTCCCAGGCCTGCCGATCGCGGATGCCGGCCTCGACGGCGACGCGGATGGTGTCGCGCGCTTCCGGTGCATAGAAGCCAATCGCCTGCTCGACGTCCGGCACGAAATCCTCCGGCACCCCGTGCAAGCGCCGCGTCTCCTGCGTCCATTCCAGCCGGCCGCTGTCGAGGTCGAGCGCCCAGCCCCCGACACCAGCAACGGCGCCGATGTTGTTCAGCAGGGTTTCGCGATGACGAAGGGCCGCCTCGTCGAGCTTGCGCGCGGTGATGTCGCTCTCGATCGCCATGTAGCCCTCGACCCGACCGTCCGCGGTGACCCGGGGCTGGATCTCGAGATCGAGCCAGTAGCGGCTACCGTCCTTGTGGCCATTGAGGATCTCGACGCGACAGGCCTCGCCCCGTCGCAGGGCTTCCGCGATCGTCGCGACCGTCGTCTTGTCCGTTTCCGGCACCTGCAGCAACTCGCCGGGCTTGCGGCCGATCATCTCGTCCGGCGTGTATCCACTGATCCGCGTAAAGCCCTCGTTGACCCAGGTCGCGCGCCCCTCGGCGTCGGAAATAATCACCGCGTGCGAGGTGAAACGGGCCACCTGCGACAGTCGCGCCAGTTCCTCGGTAACGCGGGCGACCTCGCGGCGATCGCGCTGGCGGCCCTCCATGAGGCGTACCGCGGCCTCCGCCATCGCCTCGAGCGCCGCACGCTGGCCGTCGTCAAGGCGGCGTGGCACGCGGTCGATGACGCACAAGGTGCCGATCCGCGCGCCGTCCGCCAAGGCCAGGGGCATCCCGGCATAGAAGCGGATGTCCGGCGCACCGGTCACCAGCGCGTTGTCGGCGAAGCGCGCGTCGCGGGTGGCGTCCTCGACTTCGAGCAGGCGCTCGTCCAACAGGGCATGGGCGCAGAACGCGAGTTCGCGAGGCGTTTGTTCCACGCCGTCGAGGCCCAAGTTGGCCTTGAACCACTGTCGATCTTCATCGACGAGGCTGACGAGGGAGATCGGCGTACCGCACACCGCCGCCGCGGCGCGGACGATGGCGTCCAATTCCGGCTCGGGTGGCGTGTCCAACAGGCCGAGCGCGCGCAAGGCGGCCAGGCGCTGTGATTCGTCGACGGGAAGCGGGGCGGCGGGCATGGCGATCCCGGGATGAGGGCGCCCCCAGTGTGCCACCGGCGTCCGTGCCGCCGACGTCGCCGATCAGACGCGACCTAGAACCGCCCGGCCTGATAGTCGGCGATCGCCTCGCGGATCTCGTCGGTGGTGTTCATCACGAACGGTCCGTGCCACGCCACCGGCTCGCGCAGGGGCCGGCCCGCAACGACGATCAGGCGCACGCCGTCGCTTCCGGCACACAAGCCCACGTGGTCGCCGTCGGAAAGCACCGCGAGCTGGCCGGTGCGCACCTCGGCCTCACCGCCGCTGGCGGCCAAGCGCAGCGCCCCGCCGAACACATGCACGAAGCCCTGGTGGCCGATCGCGATCGGCAGCGCGAGGGTCGCTTCTGGCGCCAACACCACATCGAGAAAGAGCGGCTGCGTCGCTTCGGCCTGCACCGGGCCTTCCACCCCGGCCACCGCGCCGGCGATCACCTTCACCGCCGCGATCGCGCCGGGCGCGTCGAGCACGGGCGCTTCGAGGCCCGCGCCCCGCGCCAACACCGCGCCATCCGCATCGAGCTGCAGCACCGGCAGGTGCTCCGGCCCGATGTCCTGGTAGCGCGGCGCGCGCATCTTGTCCTTCGCCGGCAGGTTCACCCACAGCTGGAAGCCGCGCATCTCGCCTTCCACCTGCTCGGGCATCTCGGAGTGCACGATGCCGCGGCCCGCGGTCATCCACTGCACGCTGCCCGGCACCAGCAGGCCCTCGCCGCCCTTGTTGTCGCGGTGGCGCATGCGCCCCTTGAGCATGTAGGTGACGGTTTCGAAGCCGCGATGCGGGTGCGGCGGGAAGCCGGCGATGTAGTCCTGCGGCCGGTCGGTGCCGAAGGCATCGAGCATCAGGAAGGGGTCGATCGGCGGCTGCTGCGGGGTACCGATCAGGCGGGTGAGTTTCACGCCGGCGCCGTCGGAGGTCGGCAGGCCGGCGGAAAGACGGAGCACATGGCGCGGCGCGTGCAGCACCGGGGCAAGGGAGGCGGGGACGGCGTTCATGCGATGGATGCTCCGCGCCTCGGCAGGGCGGCTCAAGCCGCGGGCCGGAACGCCGCATTGCGCGGCCGCAACGGCCAGCGCCGGGGGGCGCTACACCGTCCCGCGATGCTTGCCCATGAAGGGCCGATACCAAGCGCGGATGGCCGCCATGTCGGCAGCGGGATCGTCACTGCAGCGCATCAGCGGGCCGATGCGCACGCAGCGGCTGGGGTAGTCGAAGGCCACGCAGAGCACCGGCACGTCGGCGGCGCGGGCGATCTTCCAGAACCCGGTTTTCCATTTGTCGACGCGGCGCCGGGTGCCCTCGGGCGCGAGCGCGAACCACATGCGATCCGCCTCGCGCAGGCGCGTGGCCACCTGGTCGACGACGCCGCCCGGCGCGGCCCGATCGACGGCAAGGCCGCCCATGCGCCGCAGGTACCAGCCCAGCGGACCGACGAAGGCCTCCTTCTTCGCCATGAACACGATGCCGAGATCCATGGCCAGCAGCATCGCGAAGCCCCAGACGGCGTCCCAGGCCGAGGAGTGCGGTGCGGCGATCACCACCAGGCGCGGCTCGTCGGGCCATTCGCCTTCCATGCGCCAACGCCCCACGCGCAACACCGCCGCGGCGAAGCGGCGCCAGAGCGGCGCGGTGCCGCCCCGCGGCGCGCCCGGTGGCAGCCCTGGCACCCGTGCGCCATCGACGCGTACCGTCTCCACGCGCGCGCTCACGGCTCGCGCTCCCATCGCCGCGACGCCCGCTCGCGCTTCACCTGCGCGCGCTCGCGCTTGCTGCCGAGCCGGCGCTCCTGCGAGCCCTTCGTCGGCTTGGTGGCGATGCGCTTCTTCGGCGCACTGCGGCAGGCCTCGATCAGCGCCTGAAGGCGCTCCCGTGCATCCTCGCGGTTGCGCTCCTGGGTGCGGAACCGCTGGGCCTGGATCACCAGCACGCCCTCGTCGGTCATGCGGCGGTCGCGGCGGGCCAGCAGACGCTCGCGCACGGCGTCGGGCAGCGTGGCCGAGGCGCGCACGTCGAAGCGCAGCTCCACCGCACTGGCCACCTTGTTGACGTTCTGCCCGCCCGGCCCGGAGCTGCGAACGAAGCGCTCTTCGAGCTCGCTGTCGGGAATAGTGAGGGGCGGAGGGGCGGTCATGCCGCCGGCAGCCGCGGATGACCGAACTCGTCGCGCTCCTCGCTGGCGGCGGCGTCGCCGATCCGCTCCCGCAGCCCTCGCCCCGGGAAAGCAAGCGGCGGCTCCGCGCGGGCGACCTTGAGCGCATTGCCGAAGGCGATGGCCGCGCGGGCGTCATTGGCGGCGGCCATCAGGTCGCCCAAGGCCTCCCAGGCCTCGGCGCCAGCGCCCTGCGCGATGGCGCGGTGGAAATAGGTTTCGGCCTTGCCCGGCAGGGCCTTGGCGCGACACAGGCGGCCGAGCGCCAGCAGCAGGGACGGCGATGTCGAATGGGCGGCCAGCCAAGCCTCGGCCCGAGCCAGTCGCTCATCACCCGCGAAGGTCGGCAGGGCACCGAAGGCCGCCACCGCCTCCTCGTCCCAGCGCACATCGATGGCCTCGGCGAGCGCCTGCGCCGCTTGGGCTTCAACGTGCAGCGCCGCGGCGCGGCGGGCGAAGGCCACCAGCACCGGCGATTGCGCGCGCAAGGCGGGCGGCAGGCCCTTCCAGCGGATCAGCAGCGTGCCGGCCTCCTGCGCGTCGACCAGCGCGGACTCCGCCAAACGGGTCTCGAGGGCGGCCAGCGCCGCGGCGTCGGTGCCGCGTTCACTGCGCAGCCGGGCCACCATCGGCAAGGCCTCGTCGGCGCGCCCGAGCCGCGCCAGCGCTTCCGCACGGAGCAGCACGCCGGAGGGCGGCAGGGTCGTACCGGCCGCCGCGGTGTCGAGGCTGGCCAAGGCTTCGAGTGCGCGATCCTCCGCGAGCCACGCGGCGCTCTGCTCGAGGGAAGCGACCAGCGGATCGGCCTTGGACAGGGCCATGCGATGCGCGCGCACCCGCTCGCCCAGCCCGGCAGCACGGGCCGCGGCGATGGCATGCAGCAGGGCGGGCACGCGGTCGATGCTGCTGCGCTTCGCCGCCAGCGCGAGCAAATGCTCGGCGCGCTCCGGGCGCCCCTGCTGCAGCGCCAGCAGCCCGTTGCTCAGCCGCTCGCGGGCCAGCCGCTGCGAGTACTTGCGCACGGCGCGGAAGGGCAGGCGCAGCAGGGCGATCAGGCCAAGCAGCGCCACCGTGGCGAGACCCCAGGCCAGCGCCGCCACTTCCGCGCGCAGGCTCACCAGCGTGTCGCCCCATTGCAGCACCAGCAGCCCCTCCTGCTCGCGCAGCAGCTGCCAGCCGAAACCGGCCAGCAAGGCCAACAGCAGGCCAAGCAGCAGGGCCGGAAACAGCTTCATCGCGCCCCCTCGCTACGGCGCTGGGCCCGCAACTGCGCCAGCGTGCTGCCGAGCACCGGCACGTCGAGGGCAAGGTCGGTGGTCGCGAGCGTATCGAGGCGCGCGGTTTCGGCGTCCAGCGCAGGGCTCGCGGCATACAGGCGACGCATCCAGTCCTGCGCACGCGTGGCCGCGGCAGCAAGGCCCTCGCTGTCGCGACGTTCGATGGCCATCCGGGCAAGCCCGAGCTCCAGGCGCAAGGCGGCGAGGCCACGCTGGCGGTCGGCCGGTGCCAGCAGGTCCTGCGCGCCGCGCGGACGCACGTCGACGAGCGCGTCGAGCACCTTGTCGAGGGCGGACGCCGGCGCTTCCGCTGCCGTCTCGGCCGGCGCGGCATCAAGCGACGGCAGCGCAGCCTCGAGCACGTCGATGGCGCCGCGCGCCGCCAGCCGCGGATCGGTGGGAAGCGCGGCGAGCGCCGCCTGCTCCTGCGCCAGCGACTGGCGCAGGTTCACGTATTGGGGCGCGGTGAGCGCGGACAACAGGCCGTCGGCGAATCCGTAGGCGCGGCGCGCGCCGTCGACATCACCCGACAGGGCAAGCCGGGTCTCCGCGAAGCTCAGCAGCAGATCGACTTCATCGAGGCGCAGCGCGATGCCGCTGTCGGCCTCGGTGCCGGCCGCCACCTGCTGCACGCTCTCCTCCAGCAGCGCGGTGCGTTGCCCCCAGCCCAGCAGTTCCTCGCGCTGCACGGTGCTTCGCGCCTCGAGATCGGCCAGACGCTGCGCATTGCGCGACTGGCCACGCTCCAGCGACGCGATCGCCTGCTCCACGGCCAGCAGGCGCTGGTCCAGCACGGCATTCGACAGCGGGTCGGGGGCGGATTCCGGCTCGGGTTGCGTCGTCCACCACCAGACGCCGGCAGTGCCGGCCAGCAGCAGGGGAATGGCGATCAGCAACGGGCGGGCGAGGGAGCGATCCATCGAAACTATCGTCAGGGGAGCGCGGCGCGGTGCCGCGGTTTCATTGTACGGGTGGGATACGCGACGCCGCCGCGACGAGGGCCGCCGGTGTCGGCCCGTCGGCGACAAGCACCCTCGGGAACCCGGCCCGCAAGGCCCGCTCGCCGAGCCGCCCGCTGCTCACCACCACCGGCCGCGCCCGCGCGGTGCACCCCCGCACCGATGCAGGGTCGGGGAGCGCCGCCTCCAGCAAGGCGAAGGCCTCCCCACTGCTCGCCAGCAGCACCGCGCCGGCGTCGGCCATCCAGTCCGCGAGCCGTCTTGCACCGCCGCGCAGCACGGCACGCGCATAGACCTCGGCCACGCGCACCTCGGCCCCGCGCTCACGCAGGGCAGGCACCAGCAGGCCACGACCGCCCGGTGCGGTGATGACGCCCACTGCCCGCCCGACGACCGCCTGCAGCTCCGTCATCGCCAGCACGCCCTCGCTGTCCATGCGCGCCGGCGCGCGGGCCGACGACACGCCAGCGCGACGCAGGGCGGCGGCCGTGCCGCTCCCCACGGCGAGATCAACACCCGCGCGATGCAGGTCGCCCGCGGCCTGCTGGGCCGCGAAGCGCACCGCGGCCGGACTGGTGTACAGCCGGATCGGGGCGGCCAGCGCCGCGGCCAATCCCCCCGCATCGGGCTGCGCGACCAATCGCTGCAGCGGGAGCACGCGCAGGCGGAATCCCGCGCCTTGCGCCACCCGGCGCAGCGCCGCATGCTCGCCCGCCGGCCGCAGCGACCACAGCGTTGTCGTCGTTCGTGTCTCCATCCTTGAACTCTCGCACAGCCCCATGGCCGACGACGCCGCCTCCCGCCTCCAGTCCCTGCTCGACGCCATGCCGCCCGTGGCCGCCTTGGGCGTTCGCGTGGCCCGCTGCGACGCGGAGCGCGTGGTGCTGGAAGCCCCGCTCGCGCGGAACGTCAACGACAAGGCCTGCGCCTTCGGCGGCAGCCTCGCCAGCCTCCTGACCCTCGCGGCGTGGGGCGCGCTCGACGCCGCCCTGCGCGCCCGCGGCATTGCCGCCGAGGTTTACGTCGCCGACAGCACGCTGAAGTACCACGCACCGCTGTATTCCGACCTCGTCGCCGTGGCCGAGGTGCCCGGCGCGGAGGCCCTCGATGCGCTGCAGGCCAAGCTGGCGCAGCGGGGGCGCGGCGGCATCGTGCTGGAAGCGACGGTCAATGATGCCAAGGGCCAGCCGGTCACCACGCTCAGCGCCCGGTATGCCGCCGTCGTCGCACGCTGACATACTCGGCGCATGAGCCGACTCGCCCGCTTCGCCCTCGTCCTCCTCGCCGCACTGCTGGCCGCCTGCAGCACCGGTGCCGGCAGCAAGCCCGACGCCCTCGAGCGCACGCTGTACGACTACTCCGGCGCCATCCGCTGGAACAACTTCGAGGTGGCTTGGGACATGGTCGATCCGAAGGTGCGCGAGGCCAAGCCGCTCAGCGATTTCGAGCTGGAACGCCTGAAGCAGGTGCAGATCACCCACTACACCCTCGTCGCCAGCACGCCCCTTCCCGACGGCCGCATCGCCCGCGAGGTCGAGCTGGGCGTGGTGAACCGCCATACCCAGGCCGAGCGCGTGGTGCGCGTCCGCGAGATCTGGCGTTATGACGACGCGGCGGAGCGCTGGTGGCAGACGGAAGGCCTGCCGGACCTTAGCCCGTCGCGGTGAACCCCTCGCCCGCTGGCCCCCGGCCGCGACGCGGCGGATAATGCGCCCCCGTCCGCTCCTCTGAGGCCCCGATGTCCTGGGACCAGCTCACCGCCTTCGCCCAATCCACCCCGCTGCTCAGCCTCGCCTTCGCGGGCCTGACGGTGGCCGTGATCGTCACCGAGGTGAAGCACCGCCTGTCCGGCATCGCCGGGCTGTCGCCGGCGCAGGCCACCCTGCTGATGAACCGCGAGGACGCGCTGGTCGTCGACGTCTCGCCGGCCGCCGATTTCGCCAAGGCCCATATCCCGGGCTCGGTGTCCGCGCCGCTGGCCGATCTCGACCCGGAGAAGCACAAGCAGCTGTCGAAGGCCAAGGAGCGTCCGGTCATCGTCACCTGCCGCACCGGCAGCAGCGCCCATGACGCCGCGGCCAAGCTGAAGAAAGCCGGCTTCAGCAAGGTCAGCGTGCTCGACGGCGGGCTCGCCGGCTGGCGTCAGGCCGAGATGCCCGTCGGCAAGGGCCGCTGAGCGTCGCGTCCTTCGAACAACCTGCGGCACGGCGGCTGGGCCTTCACGCCCCCTTGCCTCGGCCGACCGCCGCCCCCATCCCCCTTTCCAGCGCATGCGATACTCGCGCGCTGTCCCCTTCACCTTTCTGATTCGGAGTTCCACCCGTGGCTGACGAAAACACCCAGGGCGCCGCTGGCGCCGAGCAGCAGGCCCAGTTCGCGATCCAGAAGATCTACGTCAAGGACATCTCGTTCGAGGCCCCGGGCACCCCGATGGTGTTCAACGAGCAGGGCAATCCGGACCTGAACCTCAACCTGAACCAGAAGGTCGGCAAGCTGGCCGACGACGTCTACGAAGTCATCCTCGGCATCAATCTGACCTGCAAGCTCGGCGATAAGACGGTGTACATCGTCGAACTCGAGCAGGCGGGCATCTTCGGCATGACCGGCTTCGACGAGCGCAACCTCGACTTCATGCTCGGCACCTACTGCCCGAACGTGCTGTTCCCGTACGCCCGCCAGATGGCCTCGGACCTGATCCAGGCCGGCGGCTTCCCGCCGTTCTACCTGCAGCCGATCAACTTCGAGGCGATCTACGCCGAAAGCCTGCGCCGCCGCGCCGAGCAGCTGAAGTCGGCCTCGGCCCCGGCCGTCGGCAACGCCTGATCCGCCATCGGATCGATCGCCCGGCCCCCTGGCCGGGCGGTGCACCACCCCGCTTCAAGAGGACGCCGGCATGACCGCGACGACCCCCGTCACCGTGCTGGGCTCCGGCTCCTGGGGCACCGCCCTCGCCGCGCAGATGGCGCGGCAGGGCCACGACACCCTGATCTGGGGCCGCGACGCGGCCCAGGTCGAGGGCATCAACACCCGCCACGAGAACGCCCGCTATCTGCCGGGCGTGGCGCTGCCGGCAGGCCTGCGCGCCACCACCGATTTCGACGCCGCCGTGCGCGCGGCCTCGATGCTGCTGGTGGTCACCCCCAGCCACGCCTTCACCGAAACCATCCGCCGCCTCGCGCCGCTGCGCCCCGCGGGCTGCGGCGTGGCCTGGGCCACGAAGGGCTTCGAGCCGGGCACCGGTCGTTTCCTGCACGAAGTGGCCGGCGAACTGCTGGGCCATGGCGTGCCGTTGGCCGTGGTCACCGGCCCCTCGTTCGCCAAGGAGGTCGCGCAAGGCCTGCCGACCGCCGTCACGGCGCACTCCGATGACGCCGACTTCGCCCAAGCCGTCGCCGAGAAGCTGCACGGCCCGTCCTTCCGCGCCTATACCGGCACCGACATGCTCGGCGCCGAACTCGGTGGCGCCATGAAGAACGTGCTGGCCGTGGCCACCGGCGTCGCCGATGGCATGGGCCTGGGCTTGAACGCCCGCGCCGGCCTGATCACCCGCGGCATGAACGAGATGCTGCGCCTCGGCGCCGCGCTCGGCGCACGTCCCGAGACCCTGATGGGCCTCGCCGGCGTCGGCGACCTCGTGCTCACCTGCACGGGCGACCTCTCGCGCAACCGCCGCCTCGGCTTGGCACTCGGCAAGGGCCAGACCCTCGCCGAAGCCGTCGCCGCCATCGGCCAGGTGGTGG
>Ga0209278_1001418_pt1 | contig 14635 bp, 10 predicted proteins | sample JI81BgreenDNA_FD_187504 | JGI IMG/M metagenome (GOLD analysis project Ga0209278, IMG submission 187504) | Wastewater effluent complex algal communities from Wisconsin, to seasonally profile nutrient transformation and Carbon sequestration -... | ecosystem: Engineered > WWTP > Effluent > Algae... | reverse complement strand
CGGCGCACCAGATCATGGAAGCGCCGATGGATTTCGATGGCCTGCGCGATCTGAAATCCGGCTTGGGCACCGCCGCCGTGATCGTGATGGACAAGTCCACCGACATCGTGCGGGCGATCGCGCGGCTGAGTTATTTCTACAAGCATGAAAGCTGCGGCCAGTGCACGCCGTGCCGTGAAGGCACTGGCTGGATGTGGCGGGTGATGGAGCGGCTGGTGACCGGCGACGCCGAACCGCACGAGATCGACATGCTGCTGGAAGTGACCACGCAGGTTGAAGGCCACACCATCTGCGCGCTGGGGGACGCGGCGGCCTGGCCGATCCAGGGCCTGATCCGCCATTTCCGCCCGGAGATCGAGGCGCGGATCGCGAAGCGCAAGGGCTTCGTGCAGGTGCCGAACATGGGGATCGCGGCGGAGTAATCCTCTGCTGTCATGCTGGCGCAGGCCAGCATCCATCGCTGGTCGAGCGCTTATGGCGGATAATGTGCGCAATTGGGAAAATGGATGCTGGCCTGCGCCAGCATGACAAGGAGTGGGTTGCGGCGATGTCGAAACCCGGCTGGGTTTATCTGATGGCGAGCGCGCCGCGTGGAACATTGTATCTGGGCGTAACGTCCAACCTGATGAACCGGGTGCAGCAGCATCGCGACGGGCATTTCGAGGGGTTCACGGCGCGATATGATGTGAAACGCGTCGTATGGAACGAAGTCTATCCCGACATTGCCGACGCCATTCGCCGCGAGAAGGCGATGAAGTTCTGGAAGCGGGAATGGAAGATCAGGCTGATCGAGGAGAGCAACCCGCACTGGCTGGATCTAGCCGTGGATTGGGGCTTTCCGCCGCTCTGGGATTGAGCGGCGCACTCCCCACCTTGTCATGCTGGCGCAGGCCAGCATCCACTGTGCGGCAAGCGTCGTTTGCCCTGCCAGTGTGCCCTCCCGCCACCATGGATGCTGGCCTGCGCCAGCATGACGGGAAAAGGGTGTTTCCACTGGCCTTTTGTCGCACATTCCCCTAATCCGGTAAGGCATCTGCAACACAGCCAGTAGAGCCGATAAAAAGCCAATGGAATCAGAGACTCTGCCGCCCGCCGGGACGCCCGATATCCAGCCGATCTCCATCGTCACGGAGATGCGGACGAGCTTCCTTGATTATGCCATGTCGGTGATCGTTTCGCGCGCCCTGCCGGACGTGCGCGACGGGCTGAAGCCGGTGCACCGGCGCATCCTGTGGGGCAGCCACGAAAACGGCTTCACCCACAACAAGCCCTATCGCAAATCCGCCCGCATCGTTGGCGACGTGATGGGCAAATATCACCCGCATGGCGACAGCGCGATCTATGACGCGCTGGCGCGCATGACGCAGGATTGGTCCATGCGGCTGCCCCTGATCGACGGGCAGGGCAATTTCGGTTCGATGGACCCGGATGCCCCGGCGGCCATGCGCTATACCGAAGCGCGGCTGGCCAAATCCGCCGATGCGCTGCTCGCCGATATCGACAAGGACACGGTGGACTTTGTCCCCAACTATGACGGTTCGGAAAGCGAGCCGGCGGTGCTGCCGGCGCGTTTCCCCAACCTGCTGGTCAACGGTGCCGGCGGCATCGCGGTTGGCATGGCGACCAACATCCCGCCGCACAATCTGGGCGAGGTGGTCGATGCGGTGCGCGCCTTCCTCGACAATCCGCTGATCGATGTCGAAGGCCTGATGGCGCATGTGCCGGCGCCGGATTTCCCGACGGGCGGCCTCATCCTGGGCACCACCCAGTTGAAGGCGGCTTACGAGACCGGGCGCGGCTCCATCCGCATCCGCTCGCGCCATGAGGTGGAGGAAGGCCGCGGCGACAAGCGCGCCATCGTGCTGACCGAGATTCCGTTCCAGCAGGGCAAGAACGCGCTGGTGGAAAAGATCGCGGAAGCGGTGAAGGACAAGCGCATCGAAGGCGTTTCGGACCTGCGCGACGAATCGAACCGCGAAGGCGTGCGCATCGTGCTCGACCTGAAGCGCGATGCGACGCCCGAAGTGGTGCTGAACCAGTTGTGGCGCCACACGCCGGCGCAACAGAGCTTTGCCATCAACATGCTGGCCATCCGGGGCGGCCGCCCGGAACTGATGGGCCTGAAGGACATATTGACGGCGTTCGTCGAATTCCGCGAACAGGTCATCACCCGCCGGTCCAAGCACGAACTGATGAAGGCGCGCGAACGCGCGCATCTGTTGATTGGCCTCGTCATCGCGGTGGCCAATCTGGACGAGGTGGTGCGCATCATCCGCGCCAGCGCCAGCCCGGCCGAAGCGCGCGAAACGCTGATGGCGCGCGACTGGGATGCGGCGGAAATCCGCCCCTATCTGGCGCTGGTGGAAGCCGGCACGGTGGACGTGGACGCGGCCACCATCCGGCTTTCCGAAGCGCAGGTGCGCGCCATCCTTGATCTGCGCCTGCAGAAGCTGACCGCGCTGGGCCGTGATGAAATCGGCAATGAACTGAAGGAGCTGGCCGACTCCATTGCCGATCTGCTGGATATCCTCACCTCCCGCGTGCGGCTGCGCGCCGTGCTGCGCGCCGAACTGGACGCGGTGTCGGACGAGTTCCAGTCGAAGCGCCGCACCGATATCCTGACGGTGCACGACGATATCGAGGACGAAGACCTGATCGAGCGCGAGGACATGGTGGTGACCGTGACCCGCGACGGCTGGATCAAGCGCGTGGCGCTGGCCGAATATCGCGCCCAGAACCGCGGCGGCAAGGGCCGCAACGCCATGGGCACCAAGGACGAGGATGCGGTGACGACGCTGTTCGTCACCTCCACCCACAATCCGGTGCTGTTCTTCTCCACCGCCGGCAAGGTCTATCGCCTGAAGGTGTGGCGCCTGCCGCAGGGCAGCCCCCAGGCCAAGGGCAAGCCGATCAACAATCTGCTGCCGCTTGGCGACAAGGAAACGATCATCACCACGCTGGCGCTGCCGGAGGATGAAGCCGATTGGGGCCGGTTGCACGTGATGTTCGCCACCGCGAAAGGCAGCGTGCGCCGCAACGCCATGGATGCCTTCACCAACGTGCCGACCGCCGGCAAGCTGGCCATCCGCTTCGAGGACGGCGATGATGACCGGCTGATCGGCGTGGCGCTGTGCGATGCTGCCGATGATTGTTTCCTGGCGGCGAAGAGCGGCAAGGCGATCCGCTTCCCGGTGGACGATGTGCGCGAATTCGTGTCGCGCACCTCCACCGGCGTGCGCGGCATGACGCTGGCAGCTGGCGACGAAGTGGTTTCGATGGCGATCCTGAAGGGCTTTGAAGCCAGCACGGAGGAGCGCGAGGACTATCTGAAGGCCGCCGCGTGGAAGGCCGAACCCGGCGAGCGCGTGTTGTCGGAAACCCGCATGGGGCAGTTCGCGGCCGCCGAGGAGTTCATCCTGACGATCACCGCCAACGGCTATGGCAAGCGTTCGAGTGCGTTCGAATATCGCCAGTCGGGCCGCGGCGGGCAGGGCATCCGCAACATCGCCGAAAGCGACCGCAACGGCGACGTGTTGGCCAGTTTCACCGCCCACAATGACGACGACATCATGCTGGTGACCGATCAGGCCAAGCTGATCCGCATCCGCGCCGCGGATATCCGCATCATGGGCCGTGCCGCGCAGGGCGTGACGCTGTTCAAGGTGGCCGATGACGAACATGTCGTCTCGGCCGCGCTGATCCCGGCCGATGGCGAAAGCGACGCGGATGAGGGTGAGGCCGCGGAGGCCTGATTTTCAGCCGTGGGCCTGCCGGGCGAGCAGCCCGCGCGCCACGCCCAGCGCGATCAGCCATTGCCCGCCGAAATAGCTGGCCCACACCAAGGCGCCATCCAGTTCCGGGCCGAGCAGCGTGCGACCGCCCATGCGGTAGACCAGCAGCGTATCGGACAGCACGAAACCGATGGCGCCGATCGCCGCCATGCGTGGAAAGCGGCTCAGCCACAGGCTGCCTGCCATCCCGCACAGCAGCACGGCATAGATCATCGCCAGGCCATAGGGCAGCGACGCCGGCGTGAGCAGCGGCGGCATGAGGACACCGAAGGCCAGCAGCGCGGCCGCCAGGGCGCGATCTGCCAGCGTGGTGCCGCGCCGGCGATGGCGCAGATAGAAGGCGATGGCCACGGCATGGCCGGCCGCGAAACTGCCGGCGCCGGCGATGAACAGGCCCGGCACCTCCAGCAGCATGTCACCCAGGGCGCCCAGCGCCATCACGGCGGCCAGCCAGCGCGCACCGGTGGCCGGCAGTTGCAGGGCGGCCAGCGCGATCAGCGCGACGCCGCTGCCCTTCACCACGATATTGGCCGGTATCCCCAGCAGCGGCGCCAGCAGCAGATAGGCAAGCCCGGCCAGCAGCGAGGCCGCCATCGGCAGGCGGAATCGCAAGGGCAGGCCGGAGATCGGCAGCAGGGCGGCCATTGCGGTCATGACGCGCATTGTTCACGTCTCGTTCGCCAAGGGCAAGCGGTGACCGGCAAACTCACCTATTATTCATGTTGGGGGTGGCATGAAGCGGTCTCAGGCAGCGGCAGCAGGTCGCAGCCGAGTGTTGACGCCGCAAGGGTGACGGCTTAGCCCATCGGGGCAACGCCACACACTTGCCCGAGGGAGAATGACATGAGGTTTGCAGCCGCCGCACTGGCCCTGGCGCTGATGACCGGCACCGCGCTGGGCACCGCCCCGGCCCTGGCCCAGAAGCAGGAAAAGCCCAAGCCGCCCAAGCTGTCCAAGCCGGTGATGGCCGTGGTGCAGGAAGTGCAGAAACTGCAGCAGGCTGGCGATCATGCTGGCGCCATCGCAAAGCTGGATGCCGCCCGCGAAGTGCCGCGCGCCGAGGCCGACGATGCCCTGATCCTTGCCAAGCTGAAGCTGTTTTCGGCGCAAACCCTGAAGGACAACGCCAAGCTTGAGGAAGGCCTGACCGAAGCTGTCGAGGCGCCGTCCATCAGCCCTGAGGAAAAGACCAACTTTTCCAAGTTCATCGCTGGCCTGTCGTTGAACCGCAAGGATTATCAGAAGTCGATCAAATGGTATGATTACTACCTGTCGCAGAAGCCTGACGACATCGAGATGACCGTGCAGGCCGCCAGCGCCTATGCCGCGATGAACGCCCGCCCGAAGGTGATCGAACTGCTCGGCAAGGCGATCAGCCTGCGCGAGGCCGCCGGCCAGAAGGGTGAGAAGACCTGGTATGCCTTCCGGGCCCAGGCCGCGATGGATGCCAACCAGAATGATCAGCTGCAATCGGCGCTGATCTCGTGGGTGAAGGCCTATCCGGAACCCGACACCTTCAACAAGGCGATCGAGATCACCAAGCAGCGCGGCGGCAACATGGACAACAACCTGTTGATCGACTGGGGCCGCCTGATGTGGGCGGCGGGCGCCATGGCGACGTCCAACAATTATCTGGAATATGCCGATGCCGCCATCGATCGCGGGATGCCCAACGAAGCGGACATGGTGCTGAAGGAAGCGGTGGCCAAGCAGCTGGTCGATCCGGCCAAGCCCAACATCAAGGAATTCATGGCCATTGCCGTGAGCAAGAATGCCGAGAGCAAGGCCGGCATCGCGTCGCTTGAAAAGGAAGCCGGCTCCAGCCCGCGCATCGCGCTGGTCGTGGCCGACACGCTGGCCAATCTGGGCCAGCACCAGAAGGCCGTGGGCTATTACAAGGGCCTGGTGGGCAACAGCGTGATCGATCAGGACACGGTGAACCTGCGCATGGGCGCCGCCCTGATGAAGCTGGGTGACAAGGCGGGCGCCAAGGCCGCGTTCGATGCCGTGAAGCCCGGCCCGCGTTCGGCCATCGCGCAATTCTACACGGTGCTGCTGGGCGGCTGATACCGCCAGCCAGCGCAAGGAACGGGGCGCGCCGTCCGGATCGGTTCCGGGCGGCGCGCTCTTTTCATGTCCGCCATCTGCCCCTATGGAGGCCCACCCCATCGCCACCCCGCCAGCCACAGGAGTCGCCCGCCCATGTCGTCCCGCATAAAGGAACCTCGCCTGGGCCTGACATTCGACGATGTGCTGCTGGTGCCGGCGGCTTCGGCGGTGATGCCCAGCATGGCCGATACCAGCACCCGCATCACCCGGGGCATAAGGCTGAACATTCCGGTGCTGTCGGCCGCGATGGACACGGTGACGGAAGCCAACATGGCCATCACCATGGCCCAGCTGGGCGGCATCGGCGTGCTGCATCGCAACCTGTCGATCGAGGAGCAGGCGCTGGCGGTGCGGCAGGTGAAGCGCTTTGAAAGCGGCATGGTGGTCAACCCGATCACGCTGACGCCCGATCAGACGCTGGCCGATGCGCGCGCGCTGATGGTTCAGCACGGCATTTCGGGCTTCCCGGTGGTGGAAAAGGTGGGCCCCGGTGGTGCAGGCAAAGGTCCCCTGGGCCGGCTTGTCGGCATCGTCACCAACCGCGATCTGCGCTTTGCCGAGAACGACGCGCAGCCGATCGCCGAGCTGATGACGAAGGACAATCTGGTCACCGTGCGCCCCGGCGTGACCGAGGCCGAAGCGCGGCGGCTGCTGCACAATCGCCGCATCGAGAAGCTGATCGTGGTGGATGATGAGGGCCACTGCATCGGCCTGATCACCATGAAGGACATCGTGCGCGCGGTGAATTATCCGGCTGCCACCAAGGATGCCGCGGGGCGCCTGCGGGTGGCGGCTGCCACCACCGTTGGCGACGCCGGGTTCGAGCGGACCGAGGCGCTGCTGGACGCCGAATGCGATCTGATCGTGGTCGATACCGCGCACGGCCACAGCGACCGCGTGGCGGAATCGGTGGCGCGCATCAAGAAGCTGAGCAACAACGCCCAGGTGATTGCCGGCAACGTGGCAACGGCCGCAGCGGCGCAATCGCTGATCGATGCCGGCGCCGATGGCATCAAGGTGGGCATCGGGCCGGGCAGCATCTGCACCACCCGTGTGGTGGCCGGCGTGGGCGTGCCGCAGCTGACGGCCATCATCGATACGGCCGAAGCCGCGTGGAAGCAGGGCATTCCGGTGATTGCCGATGGCGGCCTGCGCACCAGCGGTGATGTGGCCAAGGCGCTGGCCGCCGGTGCCAGCGCCGTGATGGTGGGAAGCCTGCTTGCCGGTACAGAGGAAGCGCCGGGCGAGACCTTCCTGTGGCAGGGCCGCACCTACAAGGCCTATCGCGGCATGGGCAGCGTGGGCGCCATGGCCCGCGGTTCTGCCGACCGTTATTTCCAGCAGGACATCAAGGACCAGCTGAAGCTGGTGCCCGAAGGCATCGAGGGGCAGGTGCCCTACAAGGGGCCGGCGGCCAACGTGCTGCACCAGTTGGTGGGCGGCGTGAAGGCAGCCATGGGCTATACCGGTGCCGCCTCGCTGGAGGCATTCCGCGAACGCGCCGAATTCATCCGCATCACCAACGCCGGCCTGAAGGAAAGCCACGTCCACGACGTGACCATCACCCGGGAAGCGCCCAACTATCCGACTGGCGGTTGATGTGACGCCTTCTGCACGCTTGCAGGCCGCCATCGAGATACTGGACCAGGTGATCGCGGCGACCCGCGATGCCGGCGCGGCGGCAGATACGGTGTTCCAGCGCTATTTCGCCAGCCGGCGCTATGCCGGATCGAAAGACCGGCGGGCGGTGCGCGATCTGGTGTTCGGCGCCATCCGCAGTGCCGGCGAGCGCCCCGAAAGTGGCCGCGCCGCCATGATCGGCCATGCCCGCGCCCAGGCCCCCGAATTGCTCGCGCTGTTTGGCGATGGCCCGCACGCGCCGGCCGCGCTCCAGGCCGGCGAGCCGGAAGCGGCGCCCGGCCTCGCCCCGGTCTGGCTGCGCGAGGCGCTTGGCGAACGCTTCGGCCCGGATGTGGATCGCCAGCTTGCGGCCCTGCTGGCCCGGGCGCCGCTGGATGTGCGGGTCAATGCGCTGAAGGCCGGCCGCGATGATGTGGCGGCGGCCCATCCCGATTGGCTCTTGCTGCCGCGCACGGCCCATGGCCTGCGGCTGCCCACCGGCACACTGGTGGAACAACTGCCCGAATATCTGGCCGGCCAGATCGAGGTGCAGGATGAAGGCAGCCAGATGGCCGCTGCGGCGGTGGCCGCGCAACCGGGGGAACTGGTGGTTGATCTGTGCGCCGGGGCCGGCGGCAAGACGCTGGCACTGGCTGCCGACATGAAGGTGCAGGGCCGGCTGGTGGCCTGTGACACCGATCGCGCGCGGCTGTCGCAACTGGGCCCGCGCAGCGTGCGCGCCGGTGCCATCGGCATCGAACCGCGTTTGCTCGATCCCGGCCGCGAGGCGTCGGCGCTGGCCGATCTGGCCGGCCAGTGCGATGCCGTGCTGATCGATGCCCCCTGTTCGGGCAGCGGCACCTGGCGGCGCAACCCGGAAAGCCGCTGGCGGCTGACGCCCGACCGGCTGGCGCGGCTGACCGCCACGCAGGCGCAGCTGATCCGCCTGGGCGCCAGCCTGCTGCGGCCCGGCGGCCGGCTTGTCTATGTTGTCTGCTCGCTGCTCCCCGATGAAGGCGAGGCACAACTGGCCGGGCATGATGGCCTTGCGCCGTGGACCAGCCGGGTGCTGACCCCGGCCGATGATGGCTGCGACGGCTTTTTCATCGCGCAGACAGCCAGGCTCTGATAGGAACAGGGGCAGGAGAGACGTGATGCGCCTGACCCTGTTGTTGCCGATTGCCGTGCTGCTTGCGGCGCCTGCCACCGCCGCGCCGGTGCGTGATGATCAGTTGAAGCCGGTTTCCGTGCAGTTTGCCGCTGCCGGCGAAGCCGCGTTGGCGCAGGGCAAGGCGCAGGACGCCATCGACAGTTTCGAAGCCGCCCTGGCGGTGGATCCGCGCAATGTGGCCGCCTTTCGCGGCATTGCCGGCGCCTATGAGAAACTGGGCCTGCCGGGCAAGGCGGTGAAATATTATCGCGAGGCGCTGGCGCTCAACCCGTCGGACATCGCGGCGTTGGAAGGGCAGGGCCGGGCGCTGGTGGCGCGCGGTGCCACGGCGCGCGCGCAGATCAACGTCGCGCGCATCAAGGCGCTGTGCAAGGCCGATTGCAGTGCGGCAGCGCGCCTGGAAGGCGTGATTGCCAAGGGCGTCCAGCAGGCCGCCGCAGCGCCGGCCAAGGTGGCCTCTCCCGGCAGTTAAAGCCGCGCCGCGGCCCGCGCAAAGGCGGCCACCGGCACGGTTTCGGCCCGGGCTTCGGCCGCGATACCTTCCGCTTCCAGCGCCTCCAGCGCACCGGGCAGGCCTTTCAGGCTGGCGCGCAGCATCTTGCGGCGTTGCCCGAAGGCGGCAGCGGTGAGCGCCGCCAGTTTCGCCGGAATCGCCGGCGCCACCGGCGCGCAGGGCACCAGGTGCACCACCGCCGAATCAACCTTGGGGGCCGGCACGAAGGCCCGCGCCGGCACGTTCAGGGCAATCTTCGGGATGCTGCGCCACTGCGCCAGCACGGCCAGCCGGCCATAGGCGGCGCTGCCCGGCTGCGCGGTGATGCGCTGCGCCACTTCCTTCTGGAACATCAGCGTCAGGCTGGCCCACCACGGCGGCCATTCCGGGCCATCAAGCCAGCCGGTGAACAGGGCGGTGCCGATATTGTAGGGCAGGTTGGCCACGATATGGGCGCCGTCGCCAGCCAGGGCGCGGGCGTCCACCGCCATCGCATCGCCGCCCACCACCTGAAGCCGGCCATCGGCGGCGGCCGCCAGTTCGGCCAGCGCCGGCAGGGCGCGATCGTCCCGCTCCACGGCCACCACGTGGGCGCCGGCACGCAGCAGGGCGCGCGTGAGGCCGCCGGGGCCTGGGCCGACCTCATAGACGCGGGCGCCCGCCAGCGGGCCGGGAATGCGGGCGATGCGGTCGAGCAGGTTGGTATCGGTCAGGAAATTCTGGCCCAACGATTTCTTGGCGCCCAGCCCGTGGGCGGCGATCACGGCGCGCAGGGGGGGCAGATCGGCCAGGGTCGGCTTTTCGGGCGCCATGTTCAGCCGCGGCGGGCGGCGCAGGCGGCCGCCATGCGGATGGCGGCGATCATGGCGGTGGGTGTGGCAACGCCGGTGCCGGCCATATCGAAGGCAGTGCCGTGATCGGGGCTGGTGCGGATGATCGGCAGGCCAAGGGTGATGTTGACGCCATCATCGAAATGCAACGCCTTCAGCGGGATGAGCGCCTGATCATGATACATGCAAAGCGCCACGTCATAACGGGCGCGGGCGCGTTCGTGGAACATGGTGTCGGCTGAAAGCGGGCCGATGATGTCGTGGCCCTCGGCGCGCAGCGTCTCGATGGCCGGGCGGATGATGTCCACCTCCTCGCGGCCCAGGGTGCCATTTTCACCGGCATGCGGGTTGAGGCCGGCAATCGCGATGCGCGGGCGTTCGATGCCGAAATCGCGGGCCAGCGCCCGGGCCGTGATGCGGGCACGGGTGACGATGAGGTCGCTTGTGACCAGCCTTGGCACCTCGGCCAGCGGCACGTGCACAGTCAGCGGCACGGCGCGCAGCGTGGGGCCGGCCAGCATCATCACCGCATGGCTGGCCGACATGCCGCAGCGTTCGGCAACAAATTCCGTCTGGCCCGGATAGGCAAAGCCGATGGCGCCCAGTTGCGCCTTCGACACCGGCCCGGTGACGAGGCCGGAGGCCATGCCCTGCCGGCACAGGCCAACGCCCAGTTCCAGACTGTCCAGCGCGCAGCGGGCGCCGGCCAGATTGGGCTGGCCCGGCACGATCTCCCCCGGATCGTCCACCTGGATCAGCGGCAGGGCGCTGGCAAAGGCGCTGGCCGCCATGGCCGGATCGGACAGCGTGGCAATCGGGCCATCCCAAACGGCGCGGATCGAACGGCCATCGCCTATGGCCAGAAACGGCGGCAGGCCGGCATCATGGCGGCGCGCCCAGGCGCCGGCGATGATTTCCGGGCCGATGCCGGCCGGATCACCGATGGAAATCGCCAGCGGCGCCGGCATGCCGGGGCCTGCGCCTGCCATCAGCGATAATCGACGATCGCGTCGCGGCGCAGATCGCGCAGATAACGGCGCGCCCGCATGTTCACGCGTTCATCGTTCATCTGGGCATAGATCTGATCGAAGTTGGGCGCGGCGGCCTGCACCTGGCTGTCGTCACGCCCGCACAGCACCAGCACACGCAGCCCCTCTTCGGCCGAACCGAAGGCCGGCGTGGCCTCCCCGATCGACAGCTGCCCCATGATGTTCTGCAGCGGCGCCGGCAGATCCTTCATGCGCACCGCATCGTTGCTGGCGACTTCCGCGCCCAGCTTCTGCGCCGCCGCCTCGACACCGCCGCAGCCGCCCATGTTGCGGGTGATCGCCTGCACCTCGCCAACGCGGACGCGGGCCTGTTCCTCGGTGGTATCGGCTTTCAGCGGGATGGTGATCTGCTTGAGGCTCAACACGGCCATCAGCGGATCGGCGGCCAGCACCTGGCGCTTTTCGATCAGCGCCATGATCGCCACCCCGCCCGGCACCGGCAGCGGATCAGTCACCTGGCCCGGCTGCAGCACGGTCACTGCCGGTCCCACGGCATCGTTCAGCTGTTCGGCGCGCACCCAGCCCAGATCGCCGCCAAGGCCGGCCGAGGAGGCTTCCGAAAACTGGCGTGCATAGGCCACGAAGCTGGCGCCGCCGCGGATCTGGCCGACGATGCGGGCGGCATCGTTCATCACGTCGTTCAGGGTTTCCGGCGAGGCCGCCAGGAAAATCTCCCCAACGTGGAATTCGTCCTTGCCCTTGGCGGCGTTCAGCTTGTCGATCACCGCCTGCACTTCATCGTCGCCCACGGCCACCAGCGGTTCCACCTTGCGGCGCAGCACCCGGCTCCACGCCAGTTCGGCGCGGATCTGGGCCTTCAGGCTGTTGGAGGACGATCCCGTTTGCTGCAGATATTCTTCGAACTGCGCCGGCTTGCGGCGGAAATTTTCGGCGATCCGATCAAAGCTGCGGTTCACTTCGGCCTCGCTGACGCGGATGTCGTTCTCGCGGGCTTCCTGCATCTGCAGCTTCTCGTCGATCAGGTTGCGGATGATCTGCAGGCGCAGGCGCTGACGTTCGGCATCGTCGATCCGTCCGCTGTTGGCCGCCACCACCAGTGCCAGCCGCTGATCGATATCGGTATCGGTGATCACCTCGCCATTCACGATGGCCTGCGCCTTGCGCAGCGTCGGATCCACCGCGCCCAGCACCAGCAGATCGGGCAGATCGTTGGCATTGAAGCTGCGGCCCACCTGCGCCTGGGCGGCCGGGCCTGCCGGCATCGTCAACATCGCGGCCAGTGCCAGCCAGGCGGCCGGTCGCTTCAGCGTCTTCAAGGTCATTCACTCGCTCCGCTTTGCCAGCGCGCACCCCGGGGAACCGGCCCATAGCGCATGGCCGGCCACAGGGCAAAGCGCCATCTGGGCCGCTGATGGCAACGCCCGGCTGAACGGCTGCTGAAACCTTGCCGCGGCCGCATCACCGGCCAAGTGTCTTGAACGCGATGCTGATCTGGAAATTGTTGCCCGGCCGGAAATCGCGGTCGCCCACGTAATCGCGCCGCCAGCCAACGCCGAACCGGAAACATTCGTCTTCATATTCAAGGCCGATGCGGTGACGGATCGGCTGGAAGCCATCGCCTGTGGTCAGCGGATTGTCGGCGCGGGTGGTGAGATCGACAATGGCGTTGCCGAACAGCGTCCAATAGCGGGCGAAGGCGACGCGGCCGGCAATGCGCAGTTCCTGCCGGTCTTCCAGATCCTCCAGCGTCACGTTGCGGTTGAGGCGAATATACGCCGCCGAAACATAGGTGCGCCGGCCGCCCAGCGTCAGATCGATCTCGTTGCGGCGGACCGAAAAACTGTCCTTGTCCACCCGGAACCGGTGCGTCAGCTCCACCAGCCGGCCCACCTTCAGCGTGGTGCGGCCCACCACGTCGGACAGGCGACCGCGAAAGCCGGTGCCATCGGAAAACTCGCTGCCGTCGCCTTCCAGCCGCACCGACTGGCCAACTTCGGCGCGCAGCTGCCAGCCCGGCCGGTCCAGCGCATATTCAACGCCATAGGTGACGCGACTGCCGCTTTCGTGGCGATCAAGGCCGGGCGTGCGGTTGAGATCGAACAGGCTGATGTCTTCCAGTTCGAAGGCACGCGCGTCTTCGTTGGGAAAGCCGCCGTTGGCGATGCGCGGCGCTGCCACCAGCTGCACGCGCGGGGTTATCGTCTGTTCCCCGCCGAACGCCGGCCCGGCCAGCGGCCAGCTGACATCCAGTGCCGCCAGCGCCACGCCCCGCCCGCGCCAGCCATCGCGGCCGGCATATTCGGGGAAGGTGGCAAGCTGGCTGTTGCGCACGTCATACACATCGCCGCGCACCAGGCCGGTGAACGCGATGCGCTGCCCCATGCTGGTGGTGAAATTGCGGTCCCACCGGCTCCAGCCGATGGCGCGGAACATGTCCTGCCCGTCGGTGCGGGTGAGCAGCATCGAATTGGCGCCAAAGCGCAGCTTGCCGCCGCCAATGTCCCAATCCGGGCGCCAGTCATAATCGACAACCGGCAGCACCAGCGGGCTTTCGCCGGCCCGATCGGTGGCGCGCAGGCCCTGGAAATACCAGGCCGAAATCGACAGCCAGCTTTCATCGGTGATGCGTTCCAGCGCATAGGACGAGCGCAGCGTATCGTCGAAGCCAAGGCCATAGCGGCGGTTGAACGTGTCGTCCGAGGTCAACCGCAGCGAAAACACCGATCGCCAGCGCGCCGAATGCTGCAGCCGGCCCTTCACGCCCAGATAGCCGCGAAACCGTTCGCCGCGATCAATCTCGGTGACACCGTCGGGCGCCAGATCGAAGCGGCGCGAGAAGGTGAACATGCCATCCACCTGGATCGGCCCGCCCTTCAGCAGCTTGCGCCCCTGGAAGGCCAGCGCCGGGTTGGTGGCGGTGTAGAGCCAGGGCGTGAGCGTCACATCCGTGTCGGGCGCCAGCGCCAGGTGCATGGGCGCCGAAATGCCGAAACCCAGCTGGCGCTGGATTTCCACGGCCGGGATCAACAGGCCTGAGGCGCGCGGCGCATCGCCATCGGGATGCGACAGGCGCGGCAGCCACATCACCGGCACGCCGAACATCTCAAGGCTGGCATCGCGATAGGAAATGCGGTGCCGCGCCTGGTCATAGCGCACGGAAACCGCCTTGATCTTCCACACCGGCGTTTGCGGGCAGCCTTCGGAATCGACCACCGCGCACGGCGAATAGGCGGCGCGATCAAGCGTGTAGACATTGCCATCGAGCGTGGCGGCGCGCGCGCCCAGCCGGCCGCCATCGTTCAGCACCAGCAGCATGTTGGCAATGGCGCCATCGCGCAGCGAATCGGAAAGGGTGATGCGATCGCCCATCGCCTGGTTGCCGCCGGGATCGGTGATCGACACATTGCCGATGGCCACCACCTCGCCGGGCGCTTCCTTGCCGTTCTCGTCCCGGCTGCGGGTATATTCCACCCGGTCGGCCGACAGCCGGTAGCCGTCGCGGCTCAACTGCACCCGGCCGCTGGCCACCACCAGGCGCGTATCCTCGTTGTAGGTGAGCTGATCGGCTTCGAAATCCAGCGTGTCGCCGGGGGCGGGCAGGCGCTTGAGTG